>Ga0208791_1000314_pt1 | contig 23923 bp, 7 predicted proteins | sample 11_taG_FD_184084 | JGI IMG/M metagenome (GOLD analysis project Ga0208791, IMG submission 184084) | Marine viral communities from the Subarctic Pacific Ocean - 11_ETSP_OMZ_AT15265 metaG (SPAdes) (version 2) | ecosystem: Environmental > Aquatic > Marine > Oceanic | place: Pacific Ocean | collected...
TGTATGAATTCCGTTAGTAGAAACTGAAATGCCCGGGCCGCCATCTCCGCCGAGTGCAGCGACAGCAGTTTGTCCTACCCCGCCAGCTCCACCGCCACCTGCGGATGCGTCACCGTTACTAAGGCCAACTGTATCTCCACCGTTATTACCGCTGCCATATCCATATGTAGCAGTTTGTTGTGCTATTCCGGGTCGAGTACTGTAACCTCTATTCTGTGCATCTCCACGAACGCCGCCGCCGCTGCCTCCGTTAATCCGTGTTCCGGGATTTTGATATGTTCCGCCGCCACCGCCGCCCATAGCAGTAAATCCAAATGCAGTACTATCGTCTCCAGGAAATGCACCATCGCCCGAAGTTCCTCCACTATATGCTGTTGTTCCGACACTGCCGTCACCGACTTGTATAGTATAATTTCCTGTAGTAACGTTAATTAACCCAGTAACTAAGCCACCGGCTCCGCCGCCACCGCCGGAAGTGTCGCCACCTCCGCCACCACCACCTACTATGAGATATTCAATTTCTCCCGGGGATTGTACTGCAAAAGTCTCACTACCTAAAGTGTTATTAAATACGTGAACTCTATAAGTGCCGCCATCAGATTCTGTGTCATATATAATTCCGCCAGTAGCAACAACATTTTTTGGTTCTACTGATGACCAAACCGAATTGTTCTCAGAATAAGTTTCAAGAGCATTATTATCGCTGTTGTATCGAATTTGACCATCGGTTGGACTACTAGGACGCTGAGCTGCTGTGCCTGCTGGTAATGTTAGGAAAACGCTGTCGTCAATAGTAGTATTTTTGATATTTGACATTATTAACTTCCTTTTAGTTCGTCAATTTCTGCCTTTAAAGTTTTAACTGCTTCAATTAAATAGGCAGTTAATTTAGTATATTTAATACCTACAACATTATTTCCGTCATCTCTAGTAACTAAATCAGGTAACACATTTTCAGTCCATTCAGCAATTAGTCCTGATTCGTGTTCTTGATTGTCTAGTCTATCATATGTAACACCTTTCAGTTGCAAAATACTTTCTAATCCGTTCGTAATAGGTTCAATATTTTCTTTAAGAGCAATACTTGAAGTTTCAACTATAGTAACAGCAGTAAGCTGGCCTCCAATACCAACTCCTCCGGTTACTACTAAGGATCCAGTTGATGTGGAACTTGATGTTGTTGAAGCTGTAGATCTTATTTCAGCAGCACTAAGTCTGCCTGGATTTGGAACAAATTCTAATCTACCAGAAGCTACACTTAATGTATCTTCTGTTCCACTAGTAGAATCTGCCATAGCAACATAGTACGTTGAACCGTCTGCTGCACTTCTATCTGTAACTGCTAGTGCAGGAGAAATCCAACTTAAAACACCACTACCATCTGTAGTTAATGCTTGATTTGATGCTCCGTTATCACCCGGAAATGTTAGGGTGTAACTAGTACCGATTGACGCAGGTGCTTTAAGTGCAACATAGTCAGTATCACCATCTTGTAATCTAACTCCATTGTTTCCACTAATTAATATGTCTTTAGTAAACTCTGTGACTCCTGTACCATCTGGTGTAAAAACAATATTTGCATTTGTTTCAACAGATTCAAACGTATTAGTTTTTGAACTAATACTTCCTAATACCGGGCCACCTACTACTCCTGATGTAATTTTTCTTGGCATTGTTTTTTCCTTATGTAGTCGCTGTTTCTATACCGTAAACCATAACTGCTGTATTAGCTTGCGATGAACGTGCATAAATCTGTCTACTAGCATCAATTACTACACCAGTTCTTTCTAGAACACCGTTTGGTAGTATTTCTGTTTCGTATTCCAAGTAGTCATCTGCTACTGGTAATGTTGCCCCTGTTGGGTCTGTTTTAGCTACAGCTAGTCTAACTGTAATGCTAGTTGAGTTTTTATTACAGATACTTACCGTAGCCACACTAAAAGTATTTTCTGGTACAAGGTAAATTGCTGTATATGTTGTTGCAGCTAAATCTGCTGATCCTAATATTCCGTTTGCCATTTTTTAATCTCCAATTTTAATTATCTCAGGAAGTAGTTGTATGCTAAAGGTAATCCTAATACTGTTCCAGTAAATACTACATTTGCATTTATATTTATCGGACTTCCGCTAAGTGTTGTTATAGTGTCGGCTCCAATAAATATGTCACCTGCTGTTACGCTGTTAACATTCAATGTTGCGCCACCGCCACCAATTTGTGACTCAATATATGCTTTTACTGCTCTTTGTGTTGGTACAACTGTATCACTATTTGCAGTAAAGAACGGGTCTGTACTAAATTCAGTAATACTTGCTGAGTTACCACCTAGTGTAACTTCACCTAATGAAAGTTCTTGCAATCCTGCAATGTTAAATGCATCAGCATTCAATGTTGCAACACCAGTTGACTGTTCAATAGTAAACAAATCACCAACTCTAAAGTTACCATCTTGGTCAGTAGCAGTATAGAATACTCTACCACCGTTAAAGTCACTAGTTTCTTTTACTTGACTTGGTGCATTGAGTGGTACACCTGGATAATTTGTATCTGCAAAGCCACCTGTACCGATATCTAAGAAGTCGTGTCCAGTTAGACGTACTTGTGAGAACCTAATACGCAGTTCTACCGGATCGCCGTTTGGTAAATCTTCATCGACTGCTACATTAGGTGATACTTGTAAGAATCCTGTGTAACTTCCGTCATTTGATCCTATGAAACTAACAGTATTAACTAACTTAAAGAATCGCCCTGGTAAACTATCAAACTCAACATTTGATCCATTTACTGGACGACTAGTTAATCTACGTACAGCAATAAATGCACCTGCTTGTGGGAAGTTTGCATTACCATTTGAATTTTGTGCATCTACTTCTGCTGTTGCGCTTGTAAATCCTGTACCTCTATTATTAAATGTTGGATTTGCTAATACTCCATTACCGATTTGCGGTACTAGTACAACATCATCAACGTTGTTAGGATCTGTTATAGTTATTGTCGGAGCACTTGTATAGCCGCTTCCTGGCTCTGTTATTCTAATAGCAAAAACTTGTTCATTTGCTACACTTGCTCTACCTTTTGCAGGTGTATTAATTTTAGCATATTTTCCTGATGTTCCTGCTCCTGGTAGTATCATTACAAATTTACCTTCTTGTGCAGGATTACCAAATGCTATTGCATTAAATCCACCTGTAGTAGCTGTTCCAGTTAATGTATATGACTGCCAATATAATCCATCGTGACTGTATTGAACTTGGTCAGTGTCATCACTTGTAATAACAAATGTACCTTGTCCGTATGCTAGTTTACGTTCTGTAGCAGGTAGAGGAAGTGTAAGTGTGTTTTCGTACCAAGTAACACCGTCTAGTGAGTACATAATACCGTTTGTACCACCGAGTGCTACAAACTTACCATTACCCCATACAATATCTGTTACTGCTGCAAATGCTGCTGGAGCAGTTACGCCTGTCCAACTAATACCGTCTTCGGAATATGCTGCACTTGTTGTTCCGCTGTTGATAGCAACAAACTTACCTGCACCGTACGCCATTTCACCAAAACCATTTGCTGGAAGTGCTGTGCCAGTTATGCTCCAAGTTTGACCACCGTTATCTGAATATGCAACATCTTGATCAGCGTCACTAATAACAACAAACCTTGCTGTAACATTATCAATTTGACCAAATGCTACAGTATTTTCTCCTGTTGCATTAAACGATCCTGGTAAAGAACTAGTTAACCACGTGTCACTATCATTTGAGTAAGCAACTGTGCCGTCACCGTCTGCTATTACTAATACTGCGCTAGGAAGGAATGTACTTGAACCATCGTCTTGTAATCCATCTGCAATACTTGCCCAATTTCCGCCTGGTAAAGTAGGTAATACTTCTGACGTCCAAGTTTCACCATCAATACTTACAGCTCCGTTTGTTCCTGCACCTACTGCAAGGAATTTACCTGCCTGCGCAGTTCCTGCAAAGTCAAAATCTACAATAGCCCCTGTCACACTGTTTACTGTTGTTACAGTTATTGTAATATCGTTAGCTGTAGTTGCTCCGCCAACGTTTGTGCCTACAATAGTTAACGTGTCAAGTCTTGAATATCCTGTTCCGGCTGCATTAATATCTAGATAATATTTACTTCCGTTACGAGTAATATCAAAAGTTGCTCCTGATCCGTTGCCACCTGTAGTACTTACACCTGTATACTGTGCTGCTGTGTTAATCCATTCAACATCATACCAAGTAGTTGATGTTGGCATTGTAATACTATTGCTTGAATTAGTCGGAGCAGTAATTGCAACTCTTGGTTCAATTTGATATGTTGAAGAACTGTTAGGAGCAACAATAGGTGTTCCTGGAACTACGTGATCCCAGCCTGCAACACCATCTGATTCTCTTATAACTGTTGCTTCTTTAGTACCTGCATTATATGTGTTAATAATTGCATACTGTCCTATACCAGCAGCACCTATGATATAAATTTTCATTCCTGGGTATGCTGAACTTAATGAACCGTCTGTTGCACTTAGGAATAATCCTGTTGTACTACCACTTTGTGCAACGTTACTTGATATTATATAGCCGCTACCACCTAGTGCAATATCTGGATCTGCATCTTGATCAACATATGCATAGTTAAATCCTCCATCACGGAATTCATCAGCAACTACTACTTCATTAGACCCTGGGCCAAATATATTAAGTGTAGCTTCAGTATAATCATTACCTGCGTGTGTGTATTCAACATTTAATAGTTGAACATTATCTGTATTAATTTGTGATATAGTTGCGTTATATTGTGTACGATTGTCAACTACTGCTGTAACTGCTGTTTCGTCTGGATCAACACCTGTTGCTACTGAACCAAAGTCACCGTATGAGTTGTTACCATTTGTTGCACGTACTCTACCACCTGTTTCTGCAAGATAGCCAATGTGTGAGTAGTATGTGAATACTGATACAAGTTCTGCTCTACCATTGTTAAGAATGTGTGCGCCAATACCGTCACTAATGACCTGTGTAAAGTCATTAGACACCATCGAGTCATTACCGCCATTGTGTAAAGCACCATCAATTTTTTGTCCAGTTGCTGCTGTACCAAATGTTGTAACACCTTGTATGTATGGCGACCGTGTAATAATCCAAGTACGGAAATCATCTGGTCCCCAACCCGGATCTAATGAGCAATATGCTCCTGCACTTACTTTACTATATCCATATGTATTTTCTGGTAACAAGTCACCGCTTAGGCCTTGTAGAGTACTGTTTCTAACACCGGTTGCATCTCTTAGATAGAACATATCCTCTTCTTGAGATCCTGTAACACTATTGTTATAGAAACGTGCTACATATCTAGAAGCATAATTGCCCGGCCACATTAGATCGTATTTTAATGCATCAATATAGTAGTCAACATCTCTAGCACAAAGAGCCTCGTTGTATGTATAATTTTCCCAAATGCTGCCACTTGCTGCACCAGCAATTTGAACATCAATCCAGGCTGCAATTTCAGCTTTGATAAAGTCTCTGTTGCGCTCTAGCTGTAGTTTTGCATAGTATCTATTTTGATCAGCAGTTACACAAACACTGCCTTCATTAGTTGCGCCAAATATAACTGCATCAATAATTCTAGCACTTGCTGTTATTCTTGTAATAGCTGTTGCATCACTTGCAACATTTGCTATTGCTTCAGTAGTTAATGCATTTGTTATAGCATCTCTAGTGATTGTTTTTTGGTTTCCGGTATAAACTTCAATAGCAGTTTTACGTAAGTATGCGTGTGCTGCTTTTAGTGTTCTATAATTACTGTTTAAAGCAAAGTCAAATCTGACTGCTTCTAATATCTTACGGATATCTCTTATACATTTAATTTGAAGATATTTAACTTTTGTTATTCCTGATTGTGTTGAAGTTGCACTCGGGAACACTGTATTTGAAGCACCAGATCCGCTGTTGCAACTTACTGTAATACTTTCAATATTAACTATGTCGCCTGCTGATAACCCGTGAGTGCCTGTGGTTACTATAGCATAACCAGTAACATTATCGTATACAAAATTAGTTACTGCTAATACAGTTCCATTTGCTTTAGTAACTGTTCCTCCGCTAACATATGTATGAACTAAAGAATGTTTGCCTACATATATACGGAATTGGGTAGTCGTCAACGATGTACTGTCAACTGCCCAGTCAGTATGCCAAGCAACAACATTTAAATCATCTATAACATTTTGAATAACAGTATCTTCTGCGGCTACAAGTGCATTAGAAGCACTAATCAATGCTGTAGTTGAGTTAACACCGTCTGCTAGTGTTGGATTAACAAGTGTAGTTGTTGTACCAACTGCATCTGGTCCGTTGTTAATAATATCAATAATGTCTTCTATGTTATTTGCAATTTCAGTGGTACTACCTGCTATACCTGCAAGAACTTGTTCTACTTCTGCTTGCTTAGGACTTACAATTAGTGTATTTCCAGCAACACTTTCTGCTGTTGTTCTTAAATAATTGATTGACGCAATACATTCTGTCTTTAACGAAGCTGGAAGTTGATCGTATGTTTGATCGTCTCCATCCCAATACGATAGCCCAGCTATTACAGCCATTGAGTTGCCGCCATATGTTAAGTCATAAATTAACGAATCAATAATAAATCCAGTATCACGTCGACTATCAGTTTTTCCGTATTTTAGTGTTGGATATTCTGTATCTAAGAACGCAATTACTTCTGCTTTTAAAAAGTCTTTGTTTGCTATAATATTTTCTCTTGCATTTTCTAAAGTTGCACTATAGCCTGTAGGATCTGTATAGTATCCTGCACTCATAGTTTTTAGTCCATAGTCGATTTGATATTTCATCATATCAACTAGACTTTCTACAACTGTTTCTTGTGCAGTTACAGCATATGGCCAGTTTTGATCTTGTGGCTCAGTATTACCATTAGATGCAGTAATAGATGTGCCTACAACTATATCTCCTACAACCTCAGCAATTCTATCAAACGTTGCTACTGTATTTGGTGTGTCTGTTGCCGGTGTTGTTTTCCCAGCAGCAATAATCTTTGTTGAACGTAGTTCGTCACCTAATATAGCACAATATGCCGGTACTCTAATTGGTAGAACTTCATAATGTTCTCCTGTAGACACTTTAACTAGTGTTTGAGGAATATCACGAGCTGGTACTGCGCTAGTGTCTCCTGCTGTGATTGTGTCGGTAATTATTTTAACTAAACTTTGTATTTTAGTATATACGCCTGTTTCTGATACAAGCGTTGTACTTGTAAATTGATCAACAATTGCTGTACTATCATCTGTAACATTTTGATAAATTGCGCTCGGTGCTTCATTTTTAAGAATTGCATCAACAACAGTTAGCATATAATTATATGCTGCAACTGATTGTGTTGCTTCTCCTGCTAGGCCCGCACCGCCGTAAACTTTATCCTCAGATGCATCTGAAAATTCGCCATTTGCACTAAATCCATTAACAAACGAAAGTGCTGCTGCTCTTGATTTTAGGTTGCCGCCGTGGCCAATGTCCCATATCAATCTATCAACAATATATCCAACATCACGTTTACAATTGTCTTCACCGTATACAAAGTTATTCCAAATGCCTGATCCTCCAGCATTTGCAATTTGATAGTTAATCCAAGATCCAACTTCTTCTTGAATAAACACTCTGTTCATTTCTAATAGATATTGTGCATTAGGATTCTTTGGTCCTTCTTCAATACGTTCACAAGCATAACGTATTGATTTAAATGGTCTATCAACACTACCACCTGATTCCGGAAACGGTCTATCAATACCGTGTTCTGACACATAATAAATGTCTTCGATAGTTTGTAAAAACTCCCATTCTGGAATACCTGTTGATCCTACTTGTAAAACTTGTCCTTCTAATCCAACTGGTAATCTTGTAGGAGCACTTCCGCTGTAATAAACTAAGTCGCCTGCTGTAGTAAGTACACTAGCTTCTGAACCAATTGCAATAACACTCCAGTACTGACCGCTATCTGCTAGATCAGGACGAGATCCTTCGTTGCCGCCGCCCGGCTGTACTAGTGTTGCTGTTGAATAATCGTCACCTTCTGATATATGATATAAAGTACAGTAGTAGCTGTTGTCTCCGTAACGAACAACGTCACCTTCGTAATATTCTTGATCGTCTAACCACTCGCCTCTCCAACGGAATCCTTCATTTAGTAGTTTCCAATAAGTTTCGTTTGGTGGTTGCTGTCCTTCTTCGTGATCTAAAATACATACGTAGGTAAACCCGCCTAAGCGTACAACTTCGCCTACTTTATAATGTTGATTAGCACTATCTTCATTCCAGTCGCCTATAAATCTAAAACCTTCAGTAAATAAATCCCATTCGGTAGGCGATGTTGAGGTGTATGTGCCGCCTGATGTATATGTTGTAAATCCAGATGAATCTAATGATGTTACTAAGTCTACATCTGTGTATAAATCAAAAGTATTTGCATCAATTACATTAATATAAAGGATAAGACCGTTAATTTCAGTCATCCCTTCTACATCATTGATTATAATCTGTCTACCGTCTTGTAGTCCGTGATTTGTACTTGTTGCTCTTGCAGTAGCGTCTTGTATTATTCCTGTAATTGTTCCGCTTTGTGGTCCTGGAGTAATTTCTGTGTGATTAGTTTTTGCAATATATTGATTGCCGCCGTAACGTACAACGTCACCTGGCTGGTAGCCTCTGAAAGGGCTCCAATCATTTTCATATTGGAATCCTTCTACAAATTGACTCCAATTTGCTCCGTCAGTTCCTAAATCAGTTGTACTTGTGTGTGCAGTAGTACAAATCCATACACCGGCTCCGTAACGAACTAAGTCATTGTATTTGTATCTTGTACTAGATGTCCATTCGCCTTTAAATTCTAAACCTTGATTAAATGTATCCCAATTTGATATGTCAAATTCTAATCCGTCTGCGGCAGTTGCAGTTGAAACGTGTAGTGTATTACAAACATAGGTAGACCCTCCGTACTTTACAAAATCATTGATTCGATATCTAGTCGATACTGACCAATCACCTTTCCAGTCTAACCCTTCAGCATAAGCGTCCCATTTAGCAATATCAATTTCTAAACCATCAGTAGCATCAGCTACAGTAGCAGCACTAGTATGATTAGTATTAGCGATATATAATCTTGCGCCGTAGCTGACTATGTCATTATAAACATATGCAGTATCTACTGTCCATTCACCCTTCCAAGTTTGACCATCACTAACTAAATTCCACTTAGATGGAACAATATCTAAGTCTGTAAAGAAGTCTGTGTCACTTGTATGACCTGTTACACAAATGTATGTTTTGCCGCCAAAGGCAACTACATCATCTTGATAGTAGACATTTGATGCTGTCCAGTCACCTTTCCAAACAAATCTAATTCTACCTAGTTTAAATTCTGCCATTTTTTATTCCTACTTGCACGTTGTATATATTTATCATAATATAGTCTCTTTGTTTTTTATTGCATTGTATCATCAAAAGGTTTCAACATAAGCATTTGACTTACAATAGTTCCCGATATTCCTGTTTGGTTAGTTGTTATAGTACCTTCACCGTCATCACTTGTAAATTGACCGTCAAATACCACATCTGCTGGTATAATAACATATTGACCTGTATTAGTATTAATTTCGTTTTCTGGAATGCCGCCTAATAATACTCTACCAGCCTGTAATTTATTAACTTCTAATTCTGAGCCGCCAACACTTAATCTATTTGAAAGGAATGTTACAATAGCTCTTTGTGTAGGAATAACATTATTTGAGTCTGCACTAAATGTTCCGTCTGTTGAAAACTCACTAACAACAGTTCCCGAACCGCCTAATCTAACACCGCCTAATGCTAATTCGCTTAGTCCATCTAAGTCAAAGAATTCAGCACTAATAGTAACAACACCTGTTGCTTGTTGTACACTAAATAATTCACCAGTTCTAAAGTTACCATCTTGGTCTGTACTTACATAATATACTCTTCCGCCATTTGATTCGTAAACTTCATTTTCAGGTGCAGCATTAAAGAATGCACCTCCTGCATAAACAGTTGGATAGTTTGTTTCAGTAAAGTTACCAGTTCCTATATCTAAGAAATCGTGACCACTAATTCTACATTGAGCATATCTTTCTCGCAGTGTTACTTGTGTTCCGTGTGGTACAACATACTCTACATCTAATCTTGGAGATATTTGAAATTCTACTAAGTTTGTTTCATTTCCTAATCCATCGTCACCTAAGTTTTTTACTGTTACGCCACTAAACGTAGCAAGCGTGCCTGGTTCTAATGCGTTAGGATCTTCAACTCCTACAATCTGAATTTGTACGCCAGGACCTGGGATAGCAGTTATGCCTGACACTGTAAGTATATTCCCTACAGGAATATCGTCAGCAAATCCGTCGCCAGTAATTGTAATTGTACTTGTAGTATTTCTATATCCTGCGCCTCGATCAATAAAGTCTGGCTGCGCAAGTACTTTGTCAGCTATTCTACTTTCTGTAGCTGCACTAAATGTAACATTAGGATCTGTAATAGTTACTGTTGGAGATGACTCAGTATCGTATCCGCTACCAGGGTCTAGTACTCTAATTTCGCTTATAGATCCTACATTAAGGTCCATTCTTAACTTAGCACGAGCACCTGTAGTAACTATTGCAACTGCGTCTGTAGATGCTGCATTTGCCTTTATAAACCATTTTTTATTTCCGTATGTAAGTGCTCTCCAAGTCCTACTACTTGGAAGTGACCGCTGTATCCATAATATACCATCTTCACTAGTAAATAATGAAGAACTTGCTGTATTTGTTTGACTATTAATTAACGCAACAAATACTCCGTTTCCGTATTTAATAGCAGGAGATGTAATAGTTGCCCCTGCGACAAAACTAAATGTTTGAGCATTAGTATACCAAGTTATGCCATCAAAACTATATGCTGTTTCGCCGTCAGTTACAGACAATGCAACAAACCTGTTATTTCCGTAAGCAATAGAATCTGGGTTAAAATTTATTGCACTATCGTGTCTGGTCCAGGTTGTGCCGTTTGTACTAGTTGCTGTTGCGCCGTCACTTGACGATATTGCAACGAACTTACCTTTACCATAAGTAATACTAGTCCAAACACTAGTAGTACTGTCTACACCTCCATCAGTATCGTCTGGAATACTACCTGTTGTCCAAGTTACTCCGTCTATACTACTTGCTACGACATCAGTGTCTGTTGCTATTAAAACAAATTTACCATTACCGTAAACACTGTCTGACCAAGCTGCTTCTCCTGGTAATGCCACCTCACTCCAAGTAATACCTGTTAAACTAGATGCTACTTTTGCTTCTCCTGATGCAGTTGCAATAAATCTATTATTACCAGCTGACAAACTTGTCATTGTAGCGTTAAATGGTAAGGTTACTTCAGTCCAGTTAGATCCGTCATCACTCCATCTAGCATTTTCTATGTTAGTTAACGATACAAATCGTCCGCCTCTACCTATACCAGACTGACTAAACGTAACAATACTTGAGGTACTATCGTCTGTGACTTCGGTAACTGTAATTGTTAAATCATTTGCAGGCGTTGTTCCTCCTAATGCTGTTCCTAGTATAGTAATTTTATCATTAGGTGCGTAGCCGCCTCCAGGATTTGTAATAGCTACATTATATGTAGATCCTTGCCTAGTGACAAAGAATGATGCATTAATTGGTGATCCGTCAAATGTGTCTCCTGTACCAGAACTTAACACTAGATCAATTTCTTCTCCTATTTGAAACCCAGTCCCTCCAGCATCAACGTCGACTTCAATTACTGTATCTGTATTTGCACTAATTGATTGAATTGTTGCAGTTGTTCCTGATGTTCTACCTTTTATAGTAAATGGTACATTTGGATTTGCAGAAAAGTCTGCATTAAACTGTAGTGCTATATCAGAAATAACTGTTTTTACAGTAACTCTAATATTGTTGTCATCTTTCCAAATTACATTGCCGCCGCCTGTTACGCCAGCATATGTTTCTGTAATATTCCCAAACGCCATATCGACATATGATCTGTTAGTAAATAAATCACTAGTCGAAGCATTAAAAGATGGTTCAGAAACTGCTATTCTTGGTTCAATTCTATAACGTGTAGTAAGATCAAGTGCTGCTACTAAAGGTGTTCCGGGAATTATATGGTCCCAACCTAATTCGTCGTCACTGTCTCTAGTAACTGTCACTTCCTTAGTTGCAAAATTAAATCCGGTTATATATCCATATTGCCCTACGCCTGTGCCGCCAGTTATTGTTATTCTCATACCTAGTATTTCTGATTCAAACTGAGTCACATCGGTAGCAGCAAGTTTAAGTGTTGCTGCTGCATTAGCAGTTTCTTGTGCGCTACCTTGTCGTCTTAGATATCCTGCACCACCTGCTTTACTAGATCCATCTGCACTAATTAATCTTTCTTCAAATAATCCTCCGTCTCTAAAATCAGTATATTCTACACTAGCATTGGCTCCTGCGCCTACAATAGATGCAGTAGCAGAGGTATAATTTTGGCCTGCATTTGAGTATTCAAATATTTTAATTTCGTCGTTGCTTCCGCCAGCAAACGCTTCTGATACTGTTGCTTGATTATTTCTGTTAAACGCTTCTGCAATCTGTGGCACTTCGGTATCGTCATTGCCGTCAGCAATTGATCCGTATCGTCCGTATGAGTTGTTACCATTAGCTGCACGTATAATTCCGCCGTCTTCAGCAAAGTAACCAACCTGACAATAATATGTAAACACACTAACTAATTCTGCTCTTGCATTATTTGTAATCCAAGCTCCAATGCCGTCACTTAGTACTTGCGTAAAGTCGTTTGCTGTCATAGACTTATTGCCGCCATTATGTAATGCGCCATCAACCTTCATACCTATACATCCAGTACCAGTATTAGTTAAACCTTGTATATAAGGAGATCTATTTTTAATCCAAGTGCGTTCGTCATCTGGACCCCAACCCGGATCTAAACTTACTAATGCTCCTCCTGTAGGTTTCTGATATAATTCAAATACGCCTGGTGGATTAAGAACTCCTTGCAAGCCGCCAGTTGTCATATCTCTTAAACCTGTAGTATCTCTCATATAAAATAAATTAGTAGTTGCACTACCGTTTACAGAATTTGCGTATCGTTGTGCTGATAATAATGTTTGATAATTGCCGGGATAATTTGCATCTTTCTTAAATGCTCTTAGTAAATGCCTTATATCGTTTTTTATTTGCAGTTCGTCAAATGTTACAGCAGGATATTCATTCTTTATATAAGATATTAATTCTTGTGCTATAAAGTTTCTATTAATATCTAATGATGCTCCTGCGTTTTTAACAAATGCGTCAGTTGAAATAGTATTTGTTCCTACAACATCAGGATTTACATCTCCGTCACCAGTATAAAATTCAATATAGTTTTGATAATCAGTTATCAACGACAATATGTAATTTGCACCAGTTAGATCCGATACAGGAAAGTTATCTTGAAAAATTGGAGTTCCGTCTGGTCCTACTCCTGTTTCTTCTAATACTTCTGTAATTTGAGATACTTCGTTACCAGATTGCGGCGTAATTTCTACAGCAGTAATTATGTCTAATAATATAGATATAAAGTGTGTTAGATACAGTTGTGTATATTGGTACGAGTCTTCGTATAACTTAATAGGACTGTTGGCTAATACTGTTGTTGAACGTAATTCGTCTCCATTAACTGCACATCCTGCTGGAATAACAATTGGCGATACTTCTTCAAACTTTCCTGTACTTACTCTTATTATTACTGGTGTTAGAGGTTCAAAGTTATCTTCTACATATTCAGCTGCGTAACGTATTGTACGAAACGGTTTTTGAAAAGTTCCTCTGTTTTCGTCATCAATTCCATTAGAGGCAACCCATATTGAATCTGCGTCTTCTTGTATATCTCTCCAATATACTTCTAGATCCGATGATACTGACACCAGTTGTTCTGATTCTCCAATGCCTAATCTAGTATCTCCAAAAGTACTATCATCAAATACAGTACTTCCGTCATCATCAAGTTGTCTGTTCTCCCCATAAGTAAGTAAATCGCCCTTTACTTCTAAAGCAGCAGGTTGACCTGCTTGGATTAGTATATCCCAGTAAAAACGTCCACTGCCGTTATCTCCTGGAAAGTTTACAAAACTTGCTTCGTGTTCAATATTACAAGTATATGAAGTTCCTTTGAAGATAATTACATCGCCTACACTATAAATATCGCCTTCAGTCCAGTTTCCTTTTAATGACTTGCCTGGCACTATTAGTTCCCAGGTAGAGTCATCAAGGTAGTCAAGAGTACTATTATCTAAAAATTCGCCGCTAATTAAATTCCCTTGTTCATCAAATTCACCACCTATATTAACTAATGCTACATATAAGTTGCCGCCTCTTAAAACTACGTCACCTGTTTTATAAAAGTTAGTTGATAACCATTTTCCTCTAAAGTTTATATTTTTTGCTAACACTATCCAATCAGTACTTCCTCCGTCGGAACTAATAAAAGGTTTTGAATTTACATTATTAGAAATAGCATAGTACATATAACCAGTGTGTCTTACAATATCACCTAAATTATAAGTTGTAGTGTCGTTCCAAATACCATCGTATTCTGAGCCGTATACTTCGATAGTAAATTTACTATCATCAAATATAGTCGCTATATGAGTTTCAATACATCTATAAATTGCGCCGCCGTATTTTACAAAATCATTAATTCGATATTCTGTGTTTGGAGAAAATTCTCCTCTCCACTCTATGCCTTCACGGTATATTTCCCAATTGCTTATATTATCTTCTAATACTGATGACGAGATGTGTCCAATCATACACTTGTATGCATTGCCGTTATAGCTTACAACTGCACCTGGTGCATAAGAAGTACTAGCTGTCCAAACTCCTACAAAACTTGTAGTTTGACTAAATGCTGTCCAATTTCCTATATCACTGCCAAATGACGAAGCATTATGATTTATTACACATCTCCATAGAGATCCGTTATATTTTACAATATCGCCTAAATTATATGCAGTACCTTGTTCCCAGTCACCTGTGAAACTTAAACCATTTGTCATTACTGTCCATCGAGGTTGCGGTTGCGGTGGTACTGATCCTGGAAGTGTAGCATCTAAGTCAGCAGCAAATGTTGATGATGCTGCGTGAGTAATAATACAAACATAGCTCTTACCGTTAACACGTACAACATCGTCTCGTTTGTATGCTGTGGCTGTTGTCCAATCGCCTTTCCAGTTATACTTAAATCGTTCTAGTTTAAATTCTGCCATTTTCTATTCCTTAATACCCTGGTCCTGAAATATTATCAGGGTAAACATAATCTTCTGAAATTCTTGCAATAAATTGTCCATCCGTAGGATCAATGTAATATGTTAATAATCTTCCGTCCCACTTAATTTGTTGATATCTTAAATTGTCGTATACAATGTCGTGGTTTGCATCAATACCTTCTAAAAAGTCAATCCCTTCTTCAAAGTCGGGATAGTTGTTTTCACCAACACCAATGTCGTTTATAGTTGCTGTGCCTTGTCCACTAAGTTGATCAACTCTTAACAAAAACAATTCGCCGTCTTCGTTTCTACGCATACCGTAAAAATATTGTTTAATAAATCCCTGAACAATTGATTCTGGATTATTACCTATGTAATGACTCATTATACAATCTCCACTATACTTGCAACAACGTCAACGCTGTCGTCTATACTTGAACGCACTTGTAATTTATTACTTGGTGCGATAATTAATTTTTCACCTGTTGCTACTACACGCAAACTAGTGTTTGCTGGAAGTAGTGTTTCTTTTAAATAATAACCTGTTATACTTGTATCATCTTGAACTAATACATCTACATACACAAAAGATTGTGTTAGGTTTGTTAAACTTAGCCCAATTACTGTTGCCCGAGTACTTGCATCGGTCTCGTAAATGTCAATAGGCACTACGCCTACATTGTTAATTACTTTATTTCTAAATACTGTTGCCATCTTTTTATCCTAAACTCAATACAATTTCGAATGCTATTTCTTCAGCTTCTGCTCTTGATATACCTGCTGACGAACCTGCAACTGATACCCAGTTTGCGCCGTCATATATTTCAGTTCTTGCTGCATCTGTGTTCCAACGTAATTGACCAACTTCTGTATATGCAACTGGCGGTCTTGCTGCATTTCCGCCTGCTGGTATAACTAAACCATATGTTCCATCAAACTTAACATAACCATTGTTAGTTGCTTCAAAAGTTGTTACACTATCAGCAACTGTATTAGTTATGGTATTATCTTTAAACGCAAAGTTGTCAAACTTAACAGAACCAACACCATTTGCCGTTAATTCTAAATCAGTATTATTTGTAGTTGTACTTATCAAATTACCATCAATGGTGATGTCATCTACGGTTACTTTTAGTGCATTTAATCTATTTTGATCAATATCTACTGTTAACGTGTTTGCATTATAAAATCTAATTTTATCGTCATTTGCACCTTCAGTAAGTTCGGCTGTAACACGGGTATCGCCATCTAAGTCTTCAACACCTTTTAAATTAATCCAGTTAGTGCCATTAAATCCTTCAAATCTAGCAAGCTCTGAATTAAATCTAATTTGTCCTGCAACTCCAGTTGGACGTTGACTAGTGTTACCAGACGGTAATTTAAGTGAGCCCGTAGCATCAATAATAACCGCTTCACTTCCTGACTGAATTGTTATATCGCCAGTTGAACTAATTGTACTATTATTAATACTAAATGTATCAATTACAATACTACCTGTGTCAGATGCCCGTAATTCTAGATTACTACTTGTGATTGTTGTTGTAATAAAATTATCATCTACAAGTATATCGCCGGTATGAAAAGTATTGGCGCTAATAGTACCAATACTATCAACATCTGTAACTGTTAAGATTCCGTTAACTGTTAAGTCGCCTGTAATTTCAACATCATTGTTTGGTATGGTAATAATACCAGTACCGTTGGCTCTAAGTTCTAGATCGCTTTGTGACAATGTTGTGGTTAATACATTACCTACAAGTCGTATATCGTCAAGCTGTATTCCACTAGAATTAATATCTCCCGAAACTGTTAAGTTACCTGACAGTCCAAAGTCGCCAGTTTGTGTAGTGTCACCAACGTGTGTAAGAGTACCTGTTATAGTTGTATCGTCTAGATCAGCGTCGCTGTTTACAGTTAAAGTTTGTTCTATTATAACATCGTTACTTGGTACTGTTACATTACCTGTTTGATTTGCTCTAAGTTCTAGATCACTATTACTTTGCGTTGTAGTAATAAAGTTATCATCAATTAATATGTTGCCAGTACTAAATCTGTTAGCAGTAATAGTTCCTGCTGAATTAATATCGCCTACAGTAATTGTGCCGTCTACTGTTAAATCATTTGCAATATGTAAATCATTATCTGGTAATAATATTTTACCTGTGTTGTTTGCACGTAATTCTAAATCTACACTGGTTGTGGTAGTTGTAATAAAATTATCATCTATTAATATTTCTTCAAACTGTGCAGAACGTGTAACTGTTAAATCTCCACCAACTGAAAGATCACTTGTAATTGAATAATCGCCAGTTTGTGTTATGTCACCTGTAATATTTACATTACCTGTTAGTGTTGTGTCACCTAATGTAGCATCACCGTTAACAAATAGGTTATTAGTAATTCTAACATCGTTATTAGGAATAAGAACTTCGCCAGTTCCGTTAGCACGTAATTCTAAATCTACATTTGTATCAATAGTTGTAATAAAATTATCTTCAATTAAAATAGTACCATTGCTAATTTCGCCGGCGATTGTAAAGTTACCAGTTTGTGTAGTATTGCCTACGTGTGTAACTAACCCTGTTATATTTGTATCTTGTAAATCTGTATTACCACTTACTGTTAGTGTTTGACCAAATGTAACATCATTTTGTGGGAAATTAATTGTACCTGTGCCATTAGCACGTAGTTCTAAGTCGCTGGTAGTAACTGTAGTTTCAATTACATTACTATCTATTTGTATAGTGCCGTTTGTAAATGCGCCAGTAACGGTGTAGTTACCAGTTTGTGTAGTGCTGCCAACGTGTGTTAATGTGCCGTCAATATTTGTATCGTCTAGATTAGTAATACCGTCTACATCTAGGTCGTTTGTAATTGTAACATTATTAGTTGGTATACTGATAATACCACTACTATTTGCACGTAGTTCTAAGTTTGAACTTGTGTCAGTTGTTTCAATTGTGTTTCCGTCAATGCTAATATTGCCGTTTGTAAACTCTCCCCCAGAAAGAGTAAAGGTACCTGTTTGTACAGTATTACCAAAATGCACTAAGCCACCGCTTACGTTTACGCTTTGTAAATCAGTAGTACCGTTAACTGTTAATGCTTGGCCAAATACAACATCACTAGTAGGAACAGTCACAACCCCTGTGCCATTAGCACGTAATTCTAAATCTGCAGTTGAAGCTGTTGCTTCTACAGTTGTTCCACTAATTTGTATATCGCCAATGTTAGCATCATTTGCTGTTATGTTTGCTGTAACTGTTAAGTTATTAGCATCAATGTCGCCTGTAACTGATAAGTTGTTGGTAATATTTACATCGTTATTAGGAACAAGTATTTCGCCAGTTCCGTTAGCACGTAATTCTAAATCTACATCAGTTGAGGTAGTTGTAATAAAATTATTATTAATTAATATTTCTTCAAACTGTGCTGCTGCACCAACAGTTAGATTTTGTCCAACAGTTAAATCTTCAGTAAGTGTATAATTACCTGTTTGATTTAAATCACCAACTAGTGTTAGTGTGCCTGTAATAGCTGTATTAGCAAGTGTAACTGTTCCATCTACAGTTAGATCATTATCTATTTGTACATTGTTACTAGGTACAACTACTTGACCTGTGCCTGCTGCACGTAGCTCTAAGTCTGCTTCTGTTTCTGTTGTTGTAATATAATTGTCACGTATTTGTAAACTATCTACATCGATTTGATTTACATACAAATTGCTCCAAGTTTTTGTAGCAGTACCTAAGCTATATGTGCTATCTAATCTTGGAATAATATCACTGTCAATTCCTGCAACAAACTGAATAGTATCACTTGCTTCGTCACCAATTGTAATGTTGCCGCCAATAGTTACATTACCTGTGACATCTAAATCACCAGTAATGTCAACGTTATCTAATAAATTAATTTGTCCACTTGCTGCTGCAAAGTCTGCGTCTTGCGTTAGAGTTTGAATAGTGTTGCCACTAATACGCCAGTCACCAGTTTCAATTTTAGTTCCGTCTACAAATGTAGTATCGCTTCCTGTATTAAAAGAAACTCCATTAGTTGTGTTAATAATAAAGTCGCTAACACTAAATGCAGCACTACCTGTTTCTTGATTTACATAAAATAAATCTCCAACTCTAAAGTCACCTTTGTGGTCTACTGAGTTATAACGTATCTGTGCATCATTTGTTTCAACTACTTCGTTTGCTTGAATAACTGTACTTGTTTCATTAGTAACTTCTTTTCCGTTACCAATATATGCTAGATTATGTCCAATAGCGTAAACTAATACACCCGGTCCGTCACCTACTAATCCAAAGTTACCATAAACACTAGCACTACCAATCATTCTAATTTCAGCACCAAAGTCTCGTACATCTACATTTTCAATTGTAGTTGCAGAGCCGCCTCCACTAAATGCAATAGTTGCTGGTGTTGTGTCAAAGCCAATTAAGTCTGTATTCTTGCCATCAACAATAAGTATATCGCCGTTTTCAACACTTTCAATTGTTAATGGGCCAACTACTGTTGAACTGTCTGTTGACGTAAATGTTACAGTTTGTGCTGCTGCCGGAGCAGTTCCTGATAAGCCACTTAGTCTAATGCGTGTTTTACCGTCACCCTTTAATCCAGTTGTTCCGTCAAATGCATATAATCCTCTATCAGCAAAGTAAGTAAATGAGTTTAACCACTCAATTCTAGCACCGTTGGTTGCTGTAAGTGCATCTACACCTGGTGTAATAAATGTTGCTGCGTGGAAAAGCATTGCTGCTTCGCGACTGTTTGTTGTGGCGGCACTGCCGTCTACTAGAGCGCCTTTACCAGCATCACCTTGTGCAAAACCTCTTGGATCACTTGGGCTTGTTACGCTACCTTTTGTAATTACTGTAGTGTTTTTAATATACGGACTACGACTAGTTACAGTAAACCCTGTAGCAAAACGGAAAGCATATCCTGTGTCGTTGCCACTGTTATAATAAAAATCTGCAACTGTGACATCTTCTATAGTGCTTTCGCCATTTAGCAAAAATGCATCTAAATCTTGTGTTGCTACTGTAGGAACAATTTTTACACTTCTTAAACTTTCGCCTTTAACTGTAACGCCTGCTGGAACTGTTAACGGAAATGTTTCTGTGTACACACCTGGAAGAATATGTATAGTTGGAGCAAGTTCGCCGTTACTAACATCTGTTGCTGCAACACTTAATGCGTAAGCCAATGATGCAAACGGATCTTGCGGATGATCACCATAGTTTGCATCATCACCGTTTTCAGCAACATAATAAATATTTCCTTGACGTAATGTTAAATTAATACCATCAACACTAATGTTACCAGTATTAACACCGTCAGTAGTAATAGACCTAACCCAAACATCGTCCCAACGTTTAGCATCTTTTTGTATTTGTGTAACGTTGTATGTTCCGTTAGGAATATCTGGAACAGATACACTTACTGTTTGCGGATTTGTTCCAGTCCAGGCAGTAGTAGTAGTTGCAGAATATCTAGTACCTGATATTGTGTTTAGTGTTATTAGATAATAATATCCTGTTGTTTCTGATGCTACATCGTCTACCCAAACAACGCCGGCTGCTGGTATAGATAGTGTTCCAGTGCCGTTGTTTACAGTTATTGTAATGTCGCCTGCTGTATAAGTAGAGCCTTCTGAATATACTGTTCCTGCTGTACCTAGTGTATAAGTTCTGTCTATATCTGGAATAATATTACTAGCAACATCAGCATTAAACGTAATATTATCGGTGTCAGCATCGCCTAGTGTAATATTACCATCTGCAGATATATTACCAGTTGCGTGAATGTTTCCACCGACGTTCATATCTGCTAGTACTTCTACAGTACCTGTGCCGTTTGGACGTAGTTCTAAGTTTGAATTTGATGTGTTTGTACTGATGACATTACCTTCAATATCAATGTCATCTACACGTAATTTATTATTATAAACTATATTATCAAGGGTACCTAAGTTAAGATATTGGCCATCACTCCAGATGGTATTATTTTGGATATTTACATCTCCAATATCTGCTCTATTAGTAACTGTTAAATTTGTTGTACGTGTTGTACCTGTGACGTCTAATTCGTATTGAGGTGTTACGTTTTTGATACCGATGCGTTGATTGTTTACATCAAGATATAATAAATCCGTCTCAAAAGCTAAATCGATTCCATTACGAATCAAGTTCGACTTTAAGAGCGGACCGCTAATACGACCGATGGCGCTCATCTTTTCTCCTCAATACGGGGATCCTGTCCCTCTACCCAAATTTTCAGCTTTCGCTCTTTGCCGGATAACCACAGTTAGTCCTGCTCAGCATATCAAACATAGAATGATACTGGTCTTGCTTTGCATTAATAGTATTTATCGATTATGTAAAAAAGGTATGAGTTACCCAAATATTAGAGTAAATTCTAATAGTAAATCATCAAACTCTTCGGCTGTTATAGCTGCGGCAACACCTGCTGAAGATACGTAAGTAGTGCCGTTCCAAGTTTCTAATAAGTTAGTAGTAGTGTTCCATCTAGTATCTCCAACTTGCGGTGCAGGTGACGGTACTACAGTAGCGCCGCTTGGAACTACAACACCATAAGATCCTGATATTTTGGCGTGACCAAAACCGGTATTTTTAATGATTAAGTTATTGCCATTATCTTTAATAACATTATTTTTAAAAGATAGATCGTCTAGTACTAATTCTCCAGTTCCGTTTGCTCTTAGATCTAAATCCGAATCTGAAACTGTTGTGCTAATAATATTGTTATCTAAAAGTATGTCATCGGTTTGTATACCGTGTATTGACAATCCATTAGAGTTAACTTCGCCTACTGTTGTTGAATTAACTACAAATTGTATTGAATTTGTTGCTGTGTCAGCAGTAATGCTAGTTTGTCTGTCTTCTGAATATACACCACCCAGTGATATTGTGCTTGTTAATCCAGTGCCTTCAAATACGTTATCGTCAGTATTAAATCTTATGTCGCCAATATTTCCTGAGGTTGTCAATAGTGCAGAACCTGAGTTATAAATGGTATCACTTGCTCCAAACACAGTTGTAGCATCTCCGCCGTCTAGTATAGTGCTGCTGTTTAAGGCTGCTCCACCGTCTAAGAAAGTATCTTGTGCTTGTACTCTTTGTGCTGTAGTGCCTTTAGGAATTTGAAGAGACTCTGTAGAATCAATTATTAAATCTTCTGTAGGTGCTAGTGTTAATGTTAAAGTGTCGCCTTCATCAATATTTGTACCAATAATATCATTGTTGATTTCTATATTTTGTAATAATACACTTCCAGTACCTGCTGCTCTAAGTTCTAAATTTGATACTGATACTAGACTTGTACCCACTGTAACTGTTACTTCAGTTACATTATCTACGTTATTATCAATATATCCTGTTTTAAATACTTCAGTATATGTCCAGGCATCTATTAAGTTAACGCCTAAGGTGCTAGTTATTTGTCCTACAAAAATAGTACTGCCTTTTGTAATAGAAAAGTAATCGCCAGTTTGAACACCGTAGTCAACTATATTATCTCCCGGTGTCCAAAACATTACCCTGTCAGTTGCTGCATCTTGATTTAATTGATATTGTTCTGTGAATGTTGCACCCTCATCATTATAAAACCATATAGTATTATTAGCATTGGCATTGACGAGAGGGGGCGCATCTACAATTTTTGCTACTTCGTTAAGGCGTAGTGTTCCACCAACACTATAACTCGTTGGCGCTGTAGTAGTAATAACATTGTCTTCAAACTGTATATTCGTGCTAAGTTGTGCTACTTCTAAATCAACACTATTAGCGACATTTATACTATCAACATTAAAATTGCGCACTGTTAGATTATTTTGTATATCTACATTTTCTTGCAGTCTAACTTGTCCTGTTCCTGCTGCACGTAAATCTAAGTTTGAATGAGTAACAATAGTTTCAACAACATTTCCGCTAATATTAATATCGCCGGCCTGTAATGGTCTTGACATTGTTAACATTCCGACAGTTAGAATACCTGTTAGATCATAATTGCCGGTTTGTGTAGTATTTCCAACCTGTGTTAGTGTGCCGTTAATTGTAGTGTCTTGTAGATTAGTATCACCGTTTACGGTTAAGTTTTGCTCTATAATAGTATTTTCTTGAACAACAACATCACCAGTTGCACGTAGTTCTAAGTCAGCATTTGATACCTTGGTGCTAATAAAGTTATCGTCTATTTCAATAATACTAGGCGGTATTACAATTTCGTTAAGGACTAAATCATTGTTTACAGTTATGTCGCCTGTTGATATACTTGCTGTAAATAAATTATTATTGACTTGTACATTGTTATTTGGTACAAGTACTTCACCTGTGCCACTAGCACGTAATTCTAAATCACTACTACTTTGTGTAGTTGTAATAAAATTATCTTCAATACGTACATCTTCAAACTGTGCTTGTGAACTAATATCTAGTGTTCCTGTAACATCAAAATTATCAGTAACAGTTAAACTACCGTCTTGTGTATTTCCTAGTAGTGCAACGTCACCATTAATAGTCAATGCGCCTTGATATGTTAGTGTGCCGCCAACAGTTAGAT
>Ga0208791_1000315_pt1 | contig 23915 bp, 17 predicted proteins | sample 11_taG_FD_184084 | JGI IMG/M metagenome (GOLD analysis project Ga0208791, IMG submission 184084) | Marine viral communities from the Subarctic Pacific Ocean - 11_ETSP_OMZ_AT15265 metaG (SPAdes) (version 2) | ecosystem: Environmental > Aquatic > Marine > Oceanic | place: Pacific Ocean | collected...
TACTACGAAGTCGAGGCTTCCCTTACACTGAGTACAACGTACAGTCGGCTAGCTCTAAGTGGGTATTGACATTGCTTAAGAGGTCTAGTATTACTACACTACCTCAGGTGTTCGACACTAAGGGTAAGTTGATTGGAGGGTACACTGAGATGAAGGCTTTACTAGAAGGGGATGATAGGTAATGCAGTTAGATCTATTTGAAGATGAGTCGCCTCAACCCAATAGAGACCCTACTATGCGTATGTGTAAGAAGTGTAACCAAGAGAAGTCCCTTGATGATTTTAATGCTATATACTACAGAAAGAATGGTGAGCCTACTAAAGGTTATCGCTGTGCTGACTGCCAGCAGGATCACTCCCGTACTGTAGCTACCCTAAAGAAAATGCATCCCAAGCCTAGTGACAATATATGTGAGTGCTGTGGTGATTTAGCTGAGAAGATGTGCCTAGATCACAGTCACGTTACGGGTGCATTCAGAGGGTGGGTATGTGAGGGTTGCAATCATAGTATGGGTAAGTCAGGTGACAACCCTGATAAGTTAATCAAACAAGCGGAGTATTTACGTGCAAGAAGAATTAGTTAAACCAAGACGTACCCGCCGTAAGACAACCTACAAGGGTGCAGCTAGCAAGCCTACCTCTGGCATAGTACCTAAGACTGACAATCAATGTAAGCTAATCAACGCCATTGCCTCTAGCAAGCAGGTGCTAATACTTGGCCCTGCTGGTACAGGTAAGACTTACGTTACAGCTACATGTGCAGCAGACTTGTACACACGCAAAGAGATTGACAAGATTGTTATCACACGTCCTCACGTAGCTGTAGGTAAAGACATTGGGTTCCTACCCGGTACACTAGAAGAGAAAGCACAACCTTGGGCGCTGCCTGTGCTAGACGTACTGATTAAACACTTAGGTAGGGGCGCTGTTGATACAGGTGTAAAGAACGGTAACATTGAAGTAGCTACACTAGCGTTGATGCGTGGACGTAGCTTTGACAATGCGTTCATTATTGTAGACGAAGCACAGAACATAGACATACCAGAGATCAAGATGTTGTTGACACGTGTAGGTGAGGGTAGCACTATCGTCCTCAATGGTGACATACAACAGTCTGACTTGAAGGGTACGTCTGGTCTAGCTAAGATCATACACCTAGCTAAGAAGCACATGCTAGATGTTCCCGTAGTAGAGTTTGGCATTGATGACATTGTACGTAGTGGGATCTGCGCTGAGTGGGTCAAGGTGTTTATGAAGGAAGGCTTGTAGTTAAGCCTTGACAGTATCACATGCATATGTTAAACTGCCCTAGTTAACATTGTTTGGGGCGTGTTATGGTACTTAATATAGAAGAAGAAGCTAAGCGTTTCATCGCACTGAAGAAGAGAGAGTTCATCACTGAGATAGATAAGATGTACACCACTACATCTGACTACATAGTGTATAACTTATACTCTTCTGATGAACGAGACCACGCTATCAAGGCTCTACAAGAAGCTGTGCTATGGGCTAAGCATTGTATGGACAAGCACGGCATACAGTAAAACTAGAAAGGGGAGCTTAATCGCTCCCCTCTTTTTATTTCTTTTCGTCTATTAATCGTTGGTCTTCCCTTACCTCAACGAAACCAACAAAGAGTTTTAGCTGATGATCCTCTAGCTCATTTAGATCTTTTTCAATACCAAACTCCTTAGCGTACTGCTTCAGCCTAGCCTTATTGGCGTACTCCCCAGCCCCTAATTTAAACAGCATCAGGGTACGTGTATCCTTGGGGTCAAAGGACGAAGAAAGGATATCTTTTACTAGAGCTTTACTCTCTCTTATGCGCTGGTATATGTAGCTCTTACGCTGCGCTGGTGTACCTGATTTCCACTTAGTAGACTCTATAAGAGCCGCAAACTCATACTCAAGTACAGGGGCAATGATACGCTGTACATCGTTACGAGCCTCAGGAATAGATGATCTTATGTCAGTCTTCCAGTTGGGTATACCAGCCTCACCAAACGCTTTCTCTGTACTAGATAACGCATTATTGAATCGTATACCAAAGACCTTACTTATTGGTACTTGTGCTCTGTCCGTAGTGATAGCGTTGTACTTCTCACCCGGCTTTGTGTATAGCTCCATAGACTCCAGCAACTCATCTGCGTATCTAACAGACTTGTTAACCCACTCAGAGCCTTGCTTACGATCTGGTGCTACATATGCATCACCCTTAACCATAGCTGCAGTCAAGTTAACAGGGTCTAGGAAACGAGTATAGCCTGAGGCGTACATAGATGTAGAGCCTTGGATAACTTTAATCAAAGCTTCTTTGACCTCAATATCTTCTGTTGTCATAGCTTCCACTAGCAAGTCGAAAGAACCCTTGATCGTATCATCAAGCTGACGGGTCATGTTCCCTGGACCTAGCACAGTCACGATCTCTCTAAAGGTTTCTTCAGGTACTGTACCGTCTTTGTCAATGTGAGCAGCCATACGCCCAATAGCCTTGTAGAATATGTATGGGAAGTCATACAGACGGTTACGAATAGACCCATCAGAAGACCTAGATTGATACCATTGAAGACCCTCTTCTAGGTAATCTTTTTCGTAGTTGTAGGCTGCACCTATAAAAGAAATACCCACAGCTGTCTTGCTAGCTAGATCTCCTACGTCCCGTGTACCACCCATAAAGATCCTGTGCGTAAGGCTTATACCAGAGTGGTCCATCATGTGTGCAATAGTGTTGTTAAAGAACTGCCCGAATGGTATCATAGCTCCAACGAGAGGTAGTCGGCTTACCTCCTCAACCATGCCAGCAATCTTACCTAGAGTTGTACTGGAGTCAGCATAACTCTTAGAGAATACATTACGCAGTGCGTCTTGAGATGCGGCACTTATTACTTCAGCGTAGTCATCCCCCATCATCTTCTTCCACATGTCAGGGTCTTGTAAGAACTCCTTATATGACATGTTATATTTAATACGCATCTGTTTATCTACGGCATACATAAACTCTTGAGACTTAGTAGCAACGTCCTGTAGCTTAACACCATAGACAAGCTGGATCTTATCCATAATCTTATCTAGTTTATTACGGCTAATGGTATTTACTGCGCCATCACCCAGAGCCTCACTCGCTACCTCTGAGAACTCTTCTAGTTGTAGCTTACGGGACAGCTCCTCTATATCAACACCACCTGCCATGTAGCGCAGCATATCTTTTTGAGCCTGAGGATTAAATGCCAGTATGTCTTGGAAGGCTTCGTAAGTCATGTTAGGGTCTAGTAAGTTACGAGCTTTTTGTTTCTGCAGGGAGAACATAAGACCTGCCTTCTTAGCGTAGCTAGCAGCGCCTTCCCTATTAAACATAGCAGCGTTAAGAATAGCAGCCCCACCAAAGAGAGTACCACGCACAATATCAGTAGCGCTCTGCATAGAACTAGCAGTAGACCAACCAACCAAGTTAAGTGCAGTAGTACCAGGGTGTGTAACGAGCATACGAATAAGGTTACGCTGCATGTAGTTAGCAGTACCTAGTATACCTTCACGTACTTTAGTTGTAACGCCGGGGGTTTCAACCTTGATAAGTTCTTCTATCAATTCCCCTGCTTCTGCGTCTGGTTTGATCTCACGTATCTTGTTGAACACGCTAGATGCATTACGCACAATAGCCATCTTCTTAGCGGCGTCACTGATCTCACTAGCTACCAAGTCTAAGGCTGTACCTGTTATGGTATTGCCATCTGCGTCTTTGATAGTAGCTTGTTCAAATAGCTTCTTGCCTTTGTAAAGATCTACGTTTGCACCAAGCGTATCATCAAAGATGTCTGATAACTGAGCCTTTACATTGTTTGGCATGGCTACCATAAGGTCACTCATCCAGTTCAGGAATCCGTCCTGAGGGTCACGCTTGGTCCAGTACTTGATACCGTTGTCAGCTAGGCTAGTAGATATACCCTTAAAGAAAGCGTCTTGCCATACTAAGTCATCAGGGATATAGTCGCCTTGTTCTACTTCCCGTAGTGGTACACCTCGTGCAGCTTTATCTTTTAGGGTCTCCATCATATCACGGAAACCAGTTAGACTAGCCTCAAAGCCATCCATATCTAAATCGTCTAGGGTTTGTGATGGCTCACCTGCTATCTTACGAGCATTAGCTAGGTGTTCTTGTGCCTGATAGAAACGCATGGCCCCCAGAGAAGATAGGTCTGCTTCATCTAAGTTAAATCCACGTGCGAAAGAGTAGCCTACGCCAAGACCTATAGCACCACCAGCAGCAGCAAAGCCACCTTGCATCATGTTGTAACCATCTTGTAGGTCTACGTCATCCATAATGTTTTGATAGATAGCGTCCATACCAACGCCAGCTACAGTGTCTGTAAGACCTACGCCAATAGCTTCTCTACGTGCAGCCTGTTTAGTAGCCGCTAGAAAAGTTTGTTGCTCTGCTGTTTTTGCTCCAGACTTAAGGGATGCACTAGTCATCAGCTTGTTTGCTGCTATACGTTCTTGTTGTTGTACAGCCTGTCTTGCTCCCTCTGAAGCGCCTTTCTTTTTAACTATGTCTAAAGCATATGATCGTGCTGCTTGTTTAGCTACTTGACCTGCAGCTTTACTGGCTCCCATACCTGCAAGCTTACCTACACCTAGCCCCACCAACCACATAGGGTCTACGATTAAGGCACGGGCGTAGTCACCTACAGCGTCAAGCTTCTCCATAGAAGAAGTACCCTCAGAGAAAGCACCCTTCATAGAGTCAAAGGTGTCGTAGGCTGAGGCTGCTTGATTCATAAGTCTAGTACGTTCAGCTTTATTTTCTGTACCTTTAATCTTATTCAGGTAGGCAAGCTCCTCAAAGGTAGTTACTGACTGACCAAAGCTAAACTTACGCATGTGGTTAACGTAAGAGTCAACTACTTTATCTCTGCCATGCTTATCTTCAGTCATGCCAAAGTGGTCTTTCATGTAGGGTGCAATCCTACTGTACACATCATCTCTAGTCAGATCACGCACACCTTCAGGGTCAGCACCCGGCTCTAACATATCGTCAGTCTGAGTGTCTACTCTACCATTTACATTAGCAGCCATAGCCTTATTAAAAAGACTCTGAGCATCATCTTCCTCTTCAGGCTTAACCTCTACATTATTAGCTAACGCCTTATTGAACAGAGCAGAGCTATCCATTTACAGACCCATCTCTTTTTGTACTATAACTGAGCCATACTTTTCAACTAGCATATTCAGCAAGCCTGAGTCACCACTTAGTTCGTTAGCTTTCTGTGCTCTTTTAAGACGTGCCTTATCGCTTGATGTCATCTCTTTAGGTTTCTTAGGCCTTCTTACCAGAGGCTCAACTTTGTTGTCTCGGGCCACCATAGCCTGTTGCTGTCGTGTATCTCCAGGGAACCTTGGAACAAACCCATCTTCCGCTGCAGAAGGTTCAGTGTCTACAGAATCCTCTGCCTCTGCTGCTTTACGCATCTCAGTGATCTTATCTTTAAGGGCTTGTAAAGCTACTACCCTATTCTTTTGCCCTTTGCTCTTCATAATACGTTCCCCTAATGTCTCCTCAAAGAGGGATGCTATAGAGGCATTTATCATATCTTGAGTATCAAACAGGGACTGATGAATCCTATCAGGCAACTCAGTCAAGAACCTTAATGCTTTTGATATGGACTCTGTTGTGGCTTCCTCTAAGTTATCGGGTACATCTCCAGGGAACTCTGGGGTAAACTCTTCTCTACTCTGCTCAATGATGTTTGTACCAGCGTCAATACGTGCATTAGCTTCGTCTGATAACATCCCCCTAGCGGCAGCAATTATTTCAGAGTTAGTTTTCTTCTCTCCATCTGCGGCCTCTGTTCCTACACCAATCATTTCCATCAAAGAACCAATAGGATTTTCTGGACCTGTAAACCAGTCAAAGAAACCAGACTTAACCTCTGCCTCAACTTCATCAGGAACTTCCTCACCTATATTGAGTTGCATGTACTCCTTCCAACCCATAGCGGCAATGTCTGCTGCTCTCTCAGAGTAAAGCTCTGCGTTCTCCTGTAGTTGACGTGACCATGCTTCAGAGGAGTCTGCTTTTGAGGAGTTAAACAGACCTCTACCAAAGTCTATAACTGTAGACATAGCATTGGCTAAACCCGCTTTACCTACGTCCATATAGGTATAGCCTTTAGTGTTTACAAAGTCACTAGTTTTACTTAAGAAGCCAGCTACTATCTCTCCTCCTATTACAGCATCAGACAACGCATCAGCGTCTTCTGGCAATAGGTATGAGCTATCTTTCCAGCTATCATCTATTGGTACGTCATCCATAGGTAGACTGGTATATGAGATGGGTCCGAAAGGAGTCATACCACTCTTTGTATTACCGTAGCCTTGATCCACTGCTGGTGTCATCAGGGGTGCTATCCACTTCTGGAACCTAGCAGACATAGCCGACTGTTGTCGTTCACGGATTTCGTCAATTCTTGCGGCCTCTGCGTCTACTTTAGGTTCTGGATCTACTGGAGGTGTAGCCTTAGTATAAGTATCAATAAAGCCTTGTTTAACTACAATTTCTTTACCATCAACTGCAATAGTATCGCCTACTTTTATATCACCGTTTTCTACAGCTTTTTGTACAGAGGCCTGTGTATAGGTTATTGGAGTTACTACAGTATTAACTTCGCTACCACGAGGTGTAGTATTTAATGTGGGTATTTCCACACCCCTACCTTCTAATGAGGCATCGTCTGCCCGATCACCAGATAGTGTCTTGAAGGTAGCAATGACTTCTTTACCCAGTAAGAAGTTTCTACTTACCCTACCAAGGCCATTACTCTCAAGCCCCTGTAGATAGGATAAGAACTCTCCGTTAGTATCATAATCTTTAAGGTAGGTATTTATAGCCGAATTAGGGTCTGACTTTGCTAGCTTCTGAATATCCTGAAGTTTCGTTAGCTCTTCCATTACCTTCTGTACCTCAGGCCCACCTTGCTTTACAAGCACACCTAGCTCATCTATCTGCCTCGCAATGGCGTTATCAAACGTACTGTTTACAAGCTTGTTTACCTGACCGTACTCAGTAGGGCTAAGAGGCTTAGGTGGTAGCTTAATACCTAAAGGTTTACCTGCCTTAGGTCCAGAGCTAGCGGCAATACGAATTAAGTCTTGACCACTGTAGCCACCATAATAGTCAGCATTAATAACTTGGTCTTCCAGAGCCTGAGCATCTAAGCCTAGCATAGCACCCAACATGCCCGTCTTACGTTTAACTGGATCTGACTCAGACTTGTAAAGACCATACGCACGATTAATCACAGTCTCTAAGTCTTCCTCTGGGTTATCACTTACAAAGTCTAGGGCAGAGGTTTCAAGTTCTTTAATGTCATCAGGCGTTAGATCTGTACGCTTAAGTACATTCTGAGCGAAGTCATACATACCTCTAACGCCACTCTTGTTAGTGATACCAGTTACAAACCCCTTAGAGAAACCAAAGTCTTGAAGCTGATTAGCTACAGCTAGCGCATCATTTGCTTTACCTTCAATGTCTACTACAGCCTTTGTACCATAGGTTTGCAAGTAGTCCTTACGTTTCTCCGCTTTAGCCCTGTAGTACTGACGATCTTCTTCAATTAGCTTAGACATCGTAGCGCCGAAGCCTGCCATAAATCCTGCTGCCATAGTATTAACCCCTTGCCATCAAGCCACGTGGTGCTTCCTCAACGGGAGCTTCCATCATAGGCATTTCTTCTGTGTCTTGTTGTTCTTCGTCTTGAGGCTCAGACAGCATGTCTTCTACTTGACGCATAGTCTCTACGCCTGCATCGTCAGCTTCTGACCCTGGCTCTACAGCATCTAACTTCTTACGTAATAGAGCGAGGACTTGTTTATCTTCTTTCTCTTGCATCTCAAACTCAGAGGGTTCATCGCCTGTCGTGTAGTCTAAGCCAGCCTCTTCAGCGATAGATACTAGCTCTTCGTAGATGACATCACCAATAATAAGACTAACATCTACAGAATGAATACCCTCCATCTGTGCAGTAGTTAATACTGTCTTAGATAGAGCACGAAGAGGAACACCTACTTGGATAAGCTCTACTATATTGTCGAGAGCCTCAGGGGAGCTTAACCCTTCCATGTGGAACTTGATAGCCTCACGTGGGTCAGAGATCTCAGCGGGACGCTCCCAAGGGTAGTTCTTGGGTGTGTCCGTAAGGGATTGACCTGCTATAGGGGCGTTTAATAATTGAGACATTGTGTGTTACCTTATCTTATAATAGACTGTATACGCCTGCAGCACTACTCAACCGCTTATTTATATTGGGCTTCCCAGGACGTAAGTAGTACTCACTGACAAGCTCTGTGGCGTCTTCAACAGTACCTGCTTCTTTTAGTTTAGCGATAGTGTTCATGCCAATGTCACCAATGACAGCATCCTTACTACTTAATTCCTTTTTAAGATACCCGTAGTTAGCTTCATAAGAAGAGAGGTCTAAGCCTTGACTAGTTGCCCAGCTTTCAAAAGCTTTCCGTCTAGGTCCAGTCCATTGAGCTATACCATACCCGCCACGGCTACCCTCTACTGTTGGTGTAATCTCTTGAGCGTACTTAAAGTTACCAGTCTCATACGCCAGGTTACCCACAAGACCTGCTGCCTGTTCTTTAGTTAGATCAAAGTCATTCATAAGGTCACCAGACAGACGTGTAGCTACATCGTAATAGCTACCCTGTGCTATTGCGCCATTCTCTTGATAGTAAGTACCACTGGTAAGCTCAGACATAGCTCCACTCTGAGCCTGTGCATCCATAGCATCTACCCGTGCATCAATATCCTCAGCATCATAAGCATCAAACGACATAGGAGTACGCTCTTCACGTATAGTATTTAGATAGTCACCAATGTAGCTTTCTATGTCGTAGTCCTCAGAGCCAGCATCAATGACCTTACGAGACATGATACCACTAGCGCTCTTACTACGTCCACCTATGCTAGGTATATCTGTAGCTCGTGCTACAATCTCATCTGCTAAGCTAATCTCTGCCATGTCTTTTCTTTCTTAATTAGTTTAATATGATACCTTTGCCAGCAGAGGCACTCATATAGTTCAAACCACCTTTAAGAAGGGTAGCAAACAAGCCGCCTTGTCCTTGGGCATCTGCATATGCTGCCTGTGCGTCAGCTTTTAGCTCTTCAACTAGCACAGTAGCCATGCGATCTGCTGCACTCTCGCCAGACGCATAAGCGAAGCTCATAACGTCACGCTCTCTCTGCCAGTATGCGTCCAGGTTAGTAGCAGTCAAAGCATTAATAGTCTTAGCGAAGTTCATATTGCTTTCGTTCTGCGCTGCAGTGTTGGCTGTAGATAGAGTCTGACGCCACTGTGCATTTGATTGAGCAATGAGTAGACCATTCTGTGCGTTAAACAAGTCACGCTGTTGCTGGATCTCAGAGTTAAACTCACGCAGTGCATTCACAGAGTTAACATTGAATTGATCCATAGCGTTCTGCTGTGAGGCGTTGAACTGTGAAGTCTGACTACGTAGGTTAGCAAAGTACTGATCTGTCTGGTTCTGGCTTGTAGCGTTGAACTGTGCAGCGGCGTTCTCTGCAGCCTGATCTGTGAACAAAGCCTGTACGTTCTGCTGCGTCTTAAAGATAGCTGTCTGTTGTTCGTTAGACAGGTTAGCCATGTCCATCTGTAGGAAGCTTTGAGCGTTCTGTACTGCAGCCTGTTGACGGTTGTTGAGGTTAGCCATATCTAAGTTAGACAAAGCTGCAGCCTCAGCCATCACCATAGCTTGACGGTTGGACAGGTTGTTAAGGTTCATCGTGTTAGCTGCACGTGCATTCTCAAGAGCTATGTTCTGCTCCGCTGAGAAGTTCATGTTAGCTATGTCACCGATACGTGCTGAGTTCTGTACACGAGCTTGGAAGCCTTGGTCAAACTCCATGCCAAGGAAAGTAGCACGTTGTTGTGCAGAGAGCATAGCACGTTGCTGACGGTTTGTCAAGTTCTGGGACTCAAACTGAGCCTGTACTTGTGCGTCCATCTGAGCGATAGGTAGTGCAGCTTCCATTGTAGCTTGGATAACAGCCTGACCAGCAAGGCTAGACGCACCTAAGCCACGAGCAGAGAGTGTAGCCATAGCTGTACGCATAGAGCCTGCAGCCCATGCAGGTGTTTCACCACCCTCGAACTGCTGCATAAGACCTTCTAGTTGACCTGCTACAGTAGCCTGTGCGCTGGGCGTTGCAGTTGCAGCTTGTACTTGCTCAGTAAAGGCAGCAGCACTAGACGCATCAGCTACAGGGTCAATGAGTTCACCTGTCTGCATCTCTCTGGGCGCAGGGGCTACAACGTCAGTAGCTGTACCCTGTGCGCCTTGCATACCAGTTAATGCTGTAGTAGTTTGTTGTTGTGCAGCTACCTGTGCGGGAGCAGACACTGTACCCTGTGCAGGCTGTAGTCCAGCTGTCTGAGCCTGTACCTGTGAGTAAGCTGGGGTGAAATCGTAGGTCTGTGCTACAGGGGTGACTTGTTGGTTGGCTTGTTGTACAGTACCAACTGTAGCTGCCTCTGCGTAGGGTGCAATAGGAGTAGCTTGTCCAGCGTCTACGGGTACAAAGTCTGCAGCTACTGGCTGAATGTAGGACACAGGCGCTTGAGTAGGTTGCATAGTCTGGGTAATCAAGTTCTGAGTGCGCTGGGCTTGATCCTCTATAAATGTACCATCACTAGCGTATACAGGCTCTGGCTCCTTAGCACCTCCCATAAGAGCACCCATAGCTTTGACTTTGTTACGTAGTCCCTCTGAAGCATTCATAAACGCACGTGCAGTATCTATGTCATCGCCTTGCATACCATTCATTTGAGCTAGCTTGATTAGTGCTACATCCCCACCCTCAGCATAACCACGTACAGTACCGCCTTGGGCCATGCCAGTAGCTTCTTTTTGTGCTACTTCTTGAGGAGTACCCTTACGAACAAACCCCGGCGGTACGTAGGTGGTAGGGCTACCATTTACTTCAGTTACCACTTGCTGCTGTCCTAAGTTATTACCGTAGATAACTTGCTGTACGCCACCGCCTACTGGAGCTACAAGAGTAGGGTCTACCAAGCCAGGTGTACCAGCGTAGTGTGTCTTATATGTAGCAGTAGTAGGTACAGCGCTAAGGCCTGCAGTCTGAAGAGGCTTACTAAATGTACCTGCCTCTTCGTTGCTGATAGATGTATTTGCTGATATTTGAGGCTGGTTGTAGTAGCTAGGAGGTGTTACCTGTTGTGTTACTACTTGAGGTACAGCTTGTACAGGAGCTACCTCGCCTTGACCTAAGTTAAGTATGTCTGTGTTAGACGAAGAGGTTACAGCAGGCGCAGTAGGTGTAGTAGGTGTAGGGACTATAGGCTTTTTCTTTTTAGGTAAGTCACCCCACTCAAATATATCAAGCTCGGCTGCATCAAAGGAACCTGCGTTTTCTATAATAGGTTCCCAGTAAGGGTTAGTTGCTACTAGTGCAGCAGTGTTGACTTTATCTTGAGCCGCTTGCTCTATAGTTTTACCTGTTATAGCACTTGTTGTAGAGGCATCAATGCCTAAAGTTGCAAGCTCTTGAGTAAGCCAAGCATTTGATCCTGCGCTACTATTCGTTACAACTATTTCATCAAGACCTGCTTCTACAAGTTCTTCTTGAGTAGGTGCATCTTGCCATCTATCGTAAAGCAATGTGGCCCCAACGTCCTCAGGGGTATTACCTCCATAGAAAGTCTTGTTATCCCCTACGTTGTAGCCATTCTCTGCTAGTAGGTCATTAGCTGCTACAAAGGCAAAAGAGTTTTCTTGGCTGGTTTCCAGGCCTACAGCCTGATATGCGGCGTCCAGATCTGCTGTTGCTACACCCGTGTTCTGGGATATAAATACTAAGTCTGCTAAAGCTTTGATGTCTTCTATGCTTGCCATTATACTTTACCCTTACTTATCTAAGTTCATCCATACTGCACCTGCAATAAAGGTGAGTATAGAGACTGTCATTACTTTAGTTACTGTGTTCCAGATAGACTTACGAGTATCACGCCAAGCCTCAAGCAGGCTGCGCATCTCAGTTATGTCTCTCTGTGCAGAGTCATCAAGCAAGCCAATAGAAGCCAATGCCTCCTTCGCACCCTTACGGGCCGCACGATCAAGCATAGCTTCAAGTTCTTCATTTGTGATTGTTGTTTGACCCATGCTCTTTAGTACCTATTTATTGAGTAGAGGATTGTTAAGTTATAACAGTTTTTAGCTTACTTGTCAAGCCTTAGTGTAGTCTACCTTACTTCTTGAGCTAGTATTGCAGCGCCCCAGATTAGACCTGCACTACCTAATGCAAAGACAACAATAGCGGCTACTATTGTAAGTGCATAGAAAATCTTGTCTCTCTTTGCAGCTTCAGCTTCAAGGGCATCCTTGCGTCTCTTACGTGCTCTTGCTTGCTCATGTACTACACTCTCCCACATACCCGGTGGTCCGTACAACTGGCATATAGATCGGAGTTCATCTGTAACTTCTTTATGCTTCATCTTTGCTTGAGCAATTGCAAAGCCTTCTTCTTCTGTAGATGTTAAACGGCCTAGTGGTCCTTTGTGTCTACCCTTCTCTGCAACACCAATCTCTGCCTCAAGATTAGCAAGCTTACCAAAAGCAGGCATAAGACTGTTTACATCTTTACCCGCCTTTACTGCACTACTGATACTATTAGCGACTGTACTGACTGCGCTTGCAAGAGCTAATACTTCAATCATCTTACTTTGCCATATCTCTATGGTCACGGTTGATGTACCGAAGCTCACTTTCCATAACGGCTATGCGTTGCTTGAGTTTATTGATCTCATTGATAGCTAATGTCATAGAGGCAAGCTCATCCCATAGCTCCTCTACATCATCCCATACGTATTGTATCTCTACGCCATTGCTTTCAACGTCACGCTTGAGGTTAATGTTGTCCTCAATAGCCATACGTGAGCCAAGCTGACTGACAGTCTCCTCTAAGCCTGCAATAGTAGATGCCTGTTGAGACACCCACCATACTCCACCCGCAAGCTGTACAGCCATAGCTGCAACAAGAGCAATAGGAAGTTTAATGTTTTCCATCGTTTCTTTCTCCTTTTTGACTAATTTCGTTGGTCATTAGGGGTTAGTCAAAAAGTCATTTAACATTAACATTGTAGTAGACGTTAGTGCAATACCAGTTATCCTTGCTCTATTGGTGCTATTTAATAAGCCATATGCAAAACTGGTGTCGTACTCAAAGGTTCCATCAAACTTAATCCGATAAGCCGTAGTCGGCGTTAGTCCCGAGAGACCCGTTGCAATAGTTCCAGCGTTGTTTATTTTTACCGCAGTGTTTGCAGATGCCGCCTCGGCTGCAACACCTATAAAAGCTTGGTAGTTATCTTCAATTGGCCTATGCGAGTAAGCCTCCATATTGGTATCATTCCCAACGGTAAAAAAACCTGTCTGTGTGTTAAGGCTTCCGCACGTTATATTACTGGAGTTATTGGTATATACTATATCTTCAAAATTACCCAGCCAAGTGCTACTTGCTGTTTTATTATAAGCCAACACGCCGTTATTATTATACTCAGTAAATGAGTAATATTTATTATTAGATGGGTCATACCCTCCAACACAACCCTCGCCAGAATTAGAATGTACGCCGTACTCGTTAGCAGGTGATATTGTGGTTCCACTCACAGTGTACTGAAATACACCAGTATTGTTTCCATACTTTGCAAGATATGCCGCATCGTTGGAGGTGCCTGTGCCACTAAGCCTAAAGGCCATTGCCGGGCCGTTGTTGGTAGACTGGTCAGTGGTTAAAAAAGTTTCACTGCCCCAAGTCCAAGAACCTCCATTCCATTGACCAGCTACAGCCCTTTTACCACTTTTTGACCAGTGAAATATTACGGTACTTCCTACACTGGTTATAGCAAACGCATTTGGATAGTTATTACCAAATCTATTGCTGGAGTGTCCGTCAGCACCTGACCAAGATTGAGATGAAGCTCCAATAGTTCCTACCCTCGTAACGGCATAACCGTTGCTTTGATCGTACATAATATATGTGTAATTATCAGATGCGTTATGGTAAGCTGCTAGCTTATATGCGGGACCCATACTGACACTAGTGTCGATAGTGGCGGTGCTTGCTGTTGTCAGTGTCGTTCCACTTATAGAACACGACCTACAGCTAAGTGTGCTGTTTGTACGATAAAAAGCTAAAAGTCTGTTTACATTACTATCGTAAGCAAGTGTTGTCCCATCGTAATTACCGCTGCTCAGGTAATGATAACTACCAAAAGTGTACGCACCTGTGCTTGCGTTTTGAGTTGCCAACATAACGCCCATGTTGTTGCTGGTAGCGTTATACATCAAAAATGCTGTTTTATCTATTTCTGGTATGTAGAGGACTTCATACAGCCTATATGTAAACCCCACATCAGAATGAAATATTTCACGAGAACCACCTATTCTAGTAGTTTTCTCAACCTTACCCGTATTGAAATTGAAGGATAGAGTATCACCCTCAACAACATCCTCAGAAGTGGTAAGTTCAATTTTACCCGCACTAGTCAACGCCGTAGAATTAGACGCAATTAATTCAGTTAATAAAGCCATTACTCGCCCTCATCTTCAAGTGTCGCAGGGTCTACCCAGTCAGGATTAACTTCCCATGTAGTACCATCAAAGGTGTAACGATTACCCTGCCAGTCTTCTGGTGGTGTTACGTTCTCATGCAGCGTTGCATTAACAGCATTCAAGTCACCGATAATGAAGTCAGGCGTAACAATGTTATCAGGAGACATCACTATTTCTGCTGCATCCTCAAAGATATACTTTGATAAGCCTGTCGCTGTTTCTACTATAGTCTTTTTCATTAGACCAAACCTCCTAAGTATTCGTTCATCTCACTACCCGTGAGTTTAGTTTTGACTTGTAATTCTGATGCACTGATAGCTTTGCCTATCTTGCGTCCGTTGTTAGTTGTTTGTAGGTCACCGTTGTCAGCAACGTAGTAGGTTGTGCCTACAGCTAGGCTTGACTGCCCTTCGTTAACACCACCATTGATAGTGATCTTACCTGTAGCTGAGTTAGAGGTAGCTCCGTCTGCTATGCCGATGTAGTTAGAGGCGTTGGTTGAAGAAGGTTTATAGACCACAGATGTACCATAGTCTGAATTATTCTGCGCCCTAAAAAAAGTAACCACCCTATTTGAGTTGCTATCAAAAGTAGTTGAAGTCTCTTGGCTTCGTCCTAACGTGTAAGTTTCCGCTGCATCAAATGTGATAGATGTACCGCTTACCGTTCCTGCTACTATAAATCCATCGTAGTTGTAGTCGTAAGAAATAACTACTTTGTTAGAACTTGAGTCAAACGTAACCGAAATCTCTCCTGCTGATGCACTTCTAAAAGTGTCGGCACTACCAAAAGTTATAGATGTACCACTAACTTCACCAACGATAGCCTTGCCCAAGCTAGAAGCGTTGTAACAGATGACAACCTTATTGTTTTTACTATCAAAAGTAGAGGATATACTACTTATAAAAGAGCTTTCAAATACTACCTCAGACCCAAAACTAATAGAAGTACCACTTACCGTTCCTACTATAGCAGTACCATAACTAGAGTTACCATTATCTCTGTATGCTATAATTACTTTATTACTATAGCTATCATAAGCAGCTTCACAAAGTACTGTTTGACCCGCATTGAAAACAGTAGGGCTACCAAAACTAATAGAAGTACCACTTACAGTTCCTACTATAGCCGTACCGTAAAATGAGTTAGCTAAATCTGAATAAGCTATTACAACTTTATTAGAGTTTACATCATAAGTAGCGGATATATAACCTGTGCTGGCGCTTTCAAATACTACCTTTGTACCGAAACTAATAGAAGTACCACTTACCGTTCCTACTATAGCAGTTCCGTAATTATTGTTAGAATCTTTCCAAGCTACAACAATTTTATTAGCACTGCTATCAAATACAATAGAAGGATACACTAGAGGATTACTATCAAAAACAACAGGAGAGCCAAACGATATTGTTGTCCCTGATACAGTTCCAACTACAGCTAGGCTAGTTCCGCTAACACGATAAACAACGACAATCTTATTAGAATTACTATCAAAAGTAGCCGAGAAATTAGATGTGGTAGCGGTTGAAAAAACTGTCTCTGACCCCAAGGCTGAAGCAACCCCACTAGGAGACACTACACTAACAGTACCATCAGCATTTAAACCCACTACATCGCCATTAGCTATAGCACCACTAGCTACAAAGTCGTGTGTACCTCCACCTCCTACGCCAGCATTACCTATAGCTGTTGCAGTTGTTGCATCAACAGTGGCAATGTTAGTTAAGCCTCTGCTATTATCTACTACTGTAGTACCTGCAATCTTTATAGCCATTAGAGTACCACCTTATACCAGAGAGCCAAGATATTCGTTTGTCTCATCACCAGTCATTGCGCTGTCGATTAGTAACTCTGTTGTGGAAATACTTCTTGCAATCTTGCGTCCATTATTGGTTGTGGTAAGGCTTCCGTCATCTGCTACAAACTGTGAAACGTTAATAGTGTAACCACCGAATGTGCCTGTGGAGTATTGGTAGATGGTGTCTGTTTGGGAACCTACTACATACATTTTAGTGCCGTTGTTACCAAAGGTTAAAGCGTTTGGATAGAATTCTTGAGAGATAACATTAAAATTGCGAATGTAAGATGCAGTGGAAATATCCCAAGCTGTGCTTAAATTGTACTCACTTACATTTCTGAAAGATTGACCTGCAAGAAACATTTTGGTTCCGTCAGGAGTAAAAAACAGACATGTAGAAAAACTAAGTACACTGCTAACATCCAAACCTTGCACATAAGAGGCTGTTGATATATTCCAAGCCGTGCTTAGATTGTATTCATAAACATCGTTAGTACTATCTATAAAATACATCTTAGTACCATCAGTCTTAAAAAATACAGACCAAGGTGCTGTACCCTGTGAAGCAATACTAAAGTTTTGAGTGTAAGATGCAGTGGAAATGTCCCAAGCTGTGCTTAGATCATACTCATTTACATCATCACCGTTAATATCTGTGATGTACACTTTAGTACCATCTGGTTTGAAAACTGCACCGCCTACCTGACCAATCTGAGCAGAAACACTGAAGTTCTGAACATAAGAACTACTAGAAACATCCCACGCAGAAGATAGATTGTACTCGTTAATATCTGACCCAGTTGCACCTACAACAAACATTTTGGTTCCGTCAGGCTTAAAAGAAATACTCTTTGGATTACCTTCTTGAGCCGACACACTGAAGCTAACACTATCATAACTAGCATTAGCTAGATCATAACTATTTACAGTCTGCTCATTAACACCACCATCAATAGTGACAGCACCAGTAGCTGTATCTGAGATGTCCTCCGCTGCTACGCCTATGTAGGATGAGGCGTTGGTTGAAGTATAGGCGTTTGTGAATACGACAGCAGTACCGTAGCTTGAGTTACTTTCATCCTCATAAGCAATAACAACCTTCTGAGCATTAGCGTCATATACTGCTGAAATGTAACTAAAATTACTACCAACAACAACAACAGGAGACCCAAAGCTAATAGAGCTTCCGCTCACCGTTCCTACAATAGCAGTGCCGTAGTTATTGTTTCCAGTATCCTTATAAGCTATAACAACACTCTGGGCATCGGCATTATAGGCAGCTGCAACATAAAATGCGTTTGTACCTCCATCAAATACTACAGGAGTACCGAAACTTATAGATGTGCCTGATACTGTACCAACAACAGCAGTACCGTAGCTTGAATTCCCGTCATTCCTATAAGCAATAACAACCTTCTGAGCATTATCATCGTATACTGCTGAAATGTAACTGCTAGTTTCAGAATTCTCAAATACAACAGCGCTACCAAAGGAAATAGATGTTCCACTCACCGTTCCTACAATAGCAGTGCCGTGGTAGGAGTTGCCTGCATCAGTATAGGCTATGACAACTTTCTGAGTAGTAGAGTCAAAAGTAGCTGATATATTGGGCGTATCCGCACTCTCAAATACAGCTGCACTACCAAAGGAAATAGACGTTCCACTTACTGTACCCACAATAGCTGTACCGTAGCTTGAATTCCCGTCATCTTGATACGCTATGACAACTTTCTGAGCGTTAGCGTCATATACGATTGAGATAAAATCAGTCCTAGCGCTCTCAAATACAGTAGGGGAACCAAAGGAAATAGACGTTCCACTTACTGTACCCACAATAGCTGTGCCATAATAAGAATTGCCTCCATCCCTATAAGCAATAACAACCTTCTGAGCATTAGCGTCATATACTGCTGAATTAAAGAGGGAATTAGCACTCTCAAATACAACAGGTGTCCCAAAGCTAATAGTGCTTTCAGATACAGTTCCAACTACTGCTGTACCATAATAAGAATTGCCTCCATCCCTATAAACTATGATAACTTTTTTATTAATAGAGTCATAGGTAGCTGAAGTATGGACAACACTAGCACTCTCAAATACAACAGCAGAACCAGCAGAATCTGGAACATTTGTTTCAGCAACTACACTAACAGTACCATCAGCATTTAAACCGACTACATCACCATTAGTTATAGCACCACTAGCAACAAAGTCATGCTCCCCACCACCACCAACACCTGCAGCACTAATAGCAGCCGCTGTAGTTGCGTCTACTGTTGCAATGTTAGTAAGACCTCGTGAGTCATCTACTACTGTAGTGCCTGCAATTTTTATAGCCATCCTCGGATGCTCCTATTAGCTAATGGTTGCGTTAGAGTTGACGTTACCTACAACATCCAAGTTGCCGCTTGCGTCTAGTTTCATCTTGTTTGAGCCGCCTGTAGCGAAGTACAGAGACCCACCGCTTTCGGTGATCGTCCAACCGTTGATAGTGAAGCTGTTGGATGCAGCACTAATGTTAAGGCCCGGTATGCGGAAGGCTGTGATGCTGTTGTTGCCCAGCGTGATTTCGTTTGTGGCTGAGGTACTAGAAGGCTGCGCACTATACCCCATAATAATGTTGTTGTAAGTATAGGTTGAAGTTAAGTTACTACCCGCACCGTGACCGACAAACACACTATTGTAAGAGTTGCTAGTGAACCTACCTGCGCTGTCGCCTAAAGCTACGTTTTGACCTCCAGCAATGTTTGACGATAGAGCATTCCAACCAATAGCAGTATTGTCAGCGCCTGTAGTGTTGGCTCTACCAGCCGAATACCCCGTAAAGGTATTATTAATGCCTGTAGTATTAGCGTACCCAGCTTGATACCCACCAAAGAAGTTCTCGCCCCCTGTAGTAATATCCTTACCAGCTTGATAACCAATGGCAGTATTGCTGCTGTGGGAGTTACCAATAGCGCCACGAAGAGCGCCTTCGCCCAGTGCTACAGTAGCCGTACCTGTTACGCTATATTTTAATGCCTCTTTGCCTATAGCCACGTTACCATCTGGAGTAGTTAGTTTGTCTCCTGCGTCTTTACCTATGCCAATGTTGTTACTACCCGTAGTAACTGAGTTTAGCCCATTAATCATCCCAAGATTGTAGGTGCCTGTAGTCATGTTATAGAGAGCCGCAGAGCCGATGGCTACGTTAGTAGAACCTGTTGTGACACGATACAACGCCGTGTCGCCAATAGCTACGTTATAAGCACCTCCTGTATTACTGTAACCAGCTAGAGAACCGCCGAAGAAGTTTCTGTGGCCCGTAGTATTATTGAACCCAGCTTGCTTGCCGCCAAAGAAGTTGTTGCCACCTGTAGTGACGCTGAAGCCAGACTGATAGCCAATAGCTGTGTTGCTGCTATGACTATTCCCACTTACGCCTTCCATAGACTCATAGCCTATAGCTACATTCGATGTACCACTCGCATTCCGCCGCAAGGCGTTCTTGCCAACACCTATACTAAAGTTACCACCATCATCAAACTGCAGCGCCCCGCTACCAAGCCCAATAGAGAAAGTATCAGAGTAACCATCGCTTAGGTTATTAATGCTAGGGGCTGCTACAGATGCAAAGGTAGTGTTGCCTGAACCATCCGTCTGCAAGAACTGACCTGCTGTACCATCTGTAGCAGTGTAAGTAACTGCACCTGCAGAGACTGTACCAGTAATATCAATAGCACCAGTACCTGTAATGTCAGAACCATTAAGGTCTAGGTCACCACCAAGCTGAGGAGTAGTGTCTTCAAGTACATTCGCTAAGAGTGAACCTGCAGTGAAGCTACCCTGTTGCCAGTTGCTGCCATCCCAAACGTACAGTTCATCGCTTGTAGAGTTCCAATACAAAGCACCAGTTACAAGTGCATCGCCATCGTTATCTACAGATGGAGCAGAAGACTTAGCACCAAGGTAACGATCATCGAAGTTGTCATAAGATGCAGCGGCTGCAGCGGCAGAGTTACCTGCGTTAGTTTCACTTGTAGCGGCACTACTGGCTGATGTAGCAGCGGCAGAAGCACTTGTAGCGGCACTCGTAGCTGAACCAAGGATGCTATCAACGTAACCTTTGCGTGTCAGATCATCTGCAGCGGAGGGTGTAGCAGTAGAGGTAGCCTTGTTAGCGCCCAGTACAATGTTACCTGTCATCGTACCACCAGACAGGTTCAGCTTAGTAGCATCCTGTGTGTCAGAATAACTCTTACTTACTGCGTCTTGTGCTGCAGTTGGATTACCTAGACCAGTAATCTTAGATGTACCCATAGCAATAGCACCCGACATGGTTCCACCTGCTAGTGGTAACTTGGTTGCTATGCTAGTTGTAATTGTGTTGGCAAAGTCTGCATCATCGCCCAGCGCAGCCGCTAACTCATTCAACGTGTCCAGTGTACCGGGGGCGCTATCTACAAGGTTAGCTACAGCGTTATCAACGTCTACCTTTCGTGCTGCATCATTGGCGTTTGTGGGGGCAGAAAGATTGGTGATGGTAGCAGTCGTACCAGCATTCATATTTAGTGTGCCGTTGATGGTCACATCTGTAAATGAGGAAGTACCACTAGCTGCAGTAACATTCCCAGTCAGATCACCTGTTACATCGCCAGTTACATCGCCTGTAAGATTTCCCGTTACGTTACCTGTGACGTTACCTGTGAGCGCACCAGCAAAGCCCGTGTTAGCTGTAATGGTTGTACCTGTCACAGCCTGTGGAGTTGCACCACCAATAACTGACCCATCAATAGTACCGCCATTAATGTCAGCAGTTGCCAGTGTGGCTTGTCCAGATGTCGATACAGTTGTAAAGCTACCAGCAGCAGCACTAGAAGCACCAATGATTGTGCCATCAATAACACCGCCGTTAATGTCTACAGTAGCGTGGGTGGAGTTACCTGTAGTTGTAAGGCTACCTGCAGACATAGCACCTGTGAAGGTAGATGTGCCAGTTACACCAAACGTACCACCTACAGATGCGTTACCTGTAGTGTCCATTGTAGTGAAGTCAGCAGCGGCTGGAGTAGTAGCACCAATAACAGTACCGTCAATGTTACCACCGTTAATATCTACTGTAGTAAAGGTAGAAGTACCTGTAGAGGTTACATCACCAGTCAAGTCACCAGTTACATCACCTGTGAGATTACCTGTGACGTTACCCGTGATACTAGCAACAACACCTGCAGGGGCTGTAATGACACCAGTAACATTCAGTGTTCCAGCTACTGTAGCATTCTCGTGTACTGCAAGTGTATCAATGTAGCCAATACCGTCAATATATAAGTCTTTAAACTCTGAACCAACAGCACCTAGATCAATGTCGTTATCTGTGATAGGAACAAGAACACCATCACGAATACTAATTTGCTCTACAGGCACACTTGATATTTCAACATAGAAATCAATAGTATTAGTGGTTGTATCGACTACAACTTTATTCTTACCGTCTGAGTCAGCAATTAGAGGGACATAGCCACCCTCTCCTGTACCGCCATCATGCTTGTGACCTGTAGATGCAGCAAAGGCATCCCTAATAGTATTAAACTCAGCGTTAACGGGTGCAGACCGTACAACAGCTGTAGGTACAATATCCGCTACGGATTGGCGTGTGTAACCTGACATATCTTAATTATCTCCTGTCTGCAAGCGCATAGGATACAACATAAGATTGTATTGTATGGCTTGGTTGGTCTTCTGTTGTAACGTAGGTCAGGGATATAGAACTGCCTGAGCCGTTGAGGTTTGTTTTTCTTACTGGGCTAGGGTTACCATCATAAATATCACTGGTGTCATACGATGCAATACCCCAGTAGGAAGCTGCACCCGCAGTTGTAAACCCGAAGTTAAAAGGTATTAGTACGTCACTATCTCCGTAGTCATACTCAACACCAATATTTACTGTGACTTCACCTTCTGATCTCATATACGTGTGTACATCGTAGAAGATTTTCCTTACGATAGGATCATCCATATATACGTAAGGCGTCTGGTACAAAGAGAAGATAGGCTCTGTATTAAAAGATGTACCTGTTTCTTGTCTGTGTACTTTGCCTGTAGAATCGCCGTGAATAACAAACTCTTCTGTGTCTATGTAACCTGTATCACCACATGATACTTCTACACCTACAAGCTGAGAGTACTCAAATCCTAAACCCTGTTGTCCTGCTCTACGTAGAGAACCAATAAGACCCAGAGATTCAGCATTAGAGAAAAACAATCTAAACTGAGACTTTCTATTTACTACCATCATAGTAATACTGTCTAGGTCTTCATTGCGAGAGTAAGCCTCAAAGATAGACTGTACAGGCTTAGACAGAGTACCAAGTTCAATATCACCAATACGTTCTGTAGCTGTAACGGGTCTAATACCATCTGGCCCTAAGAAGAGAATGTCTCCGTTAAACTCTACTACTGCATCAGAAGATACACAGCCTAGGTTTTTAGTTACGTCAGACAGTACAAAGTCAGCAATACTATTACCGTTTAGTCTTTTGATGTTGTTGACACCAAAGATGTAAAGCTGATCACGGAAAGACTTAATAGTAACAATGTCAAACCCTACGTTAATTACACCTGCGCCGCCTGCTGGAGTAAAGTCTGTCTCATCCAGTGGAGCAGAGAAGTACAGCATGTTAGGTTCACTAGGGTCACCAGCAAGGAAGAGGTGATTAGAGAAAGTCTCACAGAACTTAGGGGCGCTGGGGGCTTCTGTACTATTTAGCGGAGTGTATGTTGTACCATTCCACGAGGCTGCAGGGTTAACGCCATCAGTAAGAATAAGCTTAGGTGTACCCCAGTTAAACTTCTCAAAGCGTACTTTATTAACGCCTACCATAGTAGGAGAGCCAGCCGTACTTGGGGTTACCCAAGCAGAAGCTGAGTTACTCCAGTAGTGAAAGTAGTTGTTACCACTAGCAGGCTTACGACAAGCAAAGATACCATCATTTAAACCATTGAATACTGATACACCAAGTACTGCTGATCCATCTAGGCCTGGGACGGTGCCATAGCTGTTGCTGTAACCGCTAATACGTCTATAGCCGCCTTCAATAGCTGGCTCATAGTTAATCATACGGATAGCTGATCCCGGCATTTGTGACGCCTGTGTAATGTAGTCTTGGTTATTAACCAACCCACCCGCACAAGGAGCCAAAAAGGATCGTACATTGTCAGCCATTAGTACCCGCCACTAAAAGAGGTTGTACTACCTCGTGTAACTACTGTAGAACGAATAGAAATAGCATCATCCATTAACACACGGCGCATTGACTTAATTCCATCCTCAAAGTTGTTCTGGTGCATTGCAGCACTCTGCTCATTACTACGGAAGCGCATCATAAACATCATAGCACCATCAATGAGTACATGCTTGAAGCGATCAGGTATAATAGCTACGTCATTATACACACTAAGGTCAGCAGGGAAAGACCAGTATACAT
>Ga0208791_1000317_pt1 | contig 23876 bp, 23 predicted proteins | sample 11_taG_FD_184084 | JGI IMG/M metagenome (GOLD analysis project Ga0208791, IMG submission 184084) | Marine viral communities from the Subarctic Pacific Ocean - 11_ETSP_OMZ_AT15265 metaG (SPAdes) (version 2) | ecosystem: Environmental > Aquatic > Marine > Oceanic | place: Pacific Ocean | collected...
AATTTTCTTTCTTTTGGTTATTGAGGGGTAAAAAAGGTTTAGGTTTACCACCCTCACTTTTAAATACATCCACAAAATTTTTCTTCCACAATTCTTTAATGTCCTTAATTCTTTTTTCACGTATTGCGTGCTCACCCAAAATCGGATCAAACCCTACTGCTTTATAGTTCATAAAAAATTCGTTGCTATAAGTTAGCATTGGGGTTGTAAGGTTTGTCATCGGCAAAGCCGTTGAATATAAGTTTACTGGCGCGTCAGGTGGTGGGTTATTTTTATTTGAATTTATTTTATCTACTAAATCATTAGCAGCAAAAGCTTCAGTTACTTCATCTTTATTTTTCTCAAAAAGTTTAGATAGAGTCTGTAACTTATATTTTTTTGTACTTCTATCAAAAGTTAAGAAGGATCTTACATTTAACCCCTTTTCCTTTTTATAAGATATACGTAGTAAGTATTTTATTAGGTCAGAATATCTAAAAGAGTCTGATGGTATTATATGCTCCGGAAAAACATCTATTACATTATCCCCTGCCTCGAAATTTTCCTCATCAACTATTTCTTCACTTATTACGTCTTTGAGGATACTCTTTATAATATCACCTGTAGCTCCTCTAAATCTCTTACCATACGGTATATTTTCGTTAAGCTTAAAGAAGTTCTCATCTAACAAAGTAAATATCTTATAGTTACCAGCTCTATCTTGCTTACCAACACTATTATCTTCCCCATCTAACACAAAATTATACTCTAATTTTTCACCCCCTTTCTCCGGCTTAAGGGAAAATGTAAAAACATCCCTACCATCACCCCTTGTTAACATAAGATTTTCAATAAAATCGTAAGGGTTGTTAATGACAATTGTACCATTCGTAAAAGGTTCTAAGTAATTTTCACTTAAATCTAATAGTTTGATAGAAGATTTGGTAAAGTCACCTTTTACCTCACCTTTATCATCCTTAAGTTGAAACTCACATTCAAACGGAGCTCCATTTATGACAAATTTTTCAGACATTAAAAGTGTTGGTTATCATATACTGTTGTGGAAGTTATCTGCGAATAGATAAAGCTTCTAAACTGAGGTAATATATACTTAAGTTGTTGACCCCCCTCCACAAAAAACTGAGTTTTAAGTACATTTTTATTTAGCAGGTAAATTATCCACCAACTCTTTATATCATTATATAGAGTATACGATGTTGTAGTTAGAGGCTCTTTAGATTTGGCGGTGTATAAGCCTAAAATATCAGAATCTATATTTTCGGGAAACTCTATTTTATTTAAAATATTATAAAAATAGAATTGCTTACCTTCACTATTAGCAGTATGAACTTTGAAAATTCTTTCATAGTCGACAATATCTAGACTCGATAGAGCTGGAATATCGTCTTGGTATTTACCTAATTTGCCTGTAATTGATTTCATGTTTTTAATCTTTTATATCTTATCCAGGAAGTTTGCAACTTCAACAGTAAGAGATTTAAATGACATACTACACATATATGCCTCTGGTACCATCTTTTTATTTATTAGTCTCCTTTGACCTAACATACTAAAACTTAGATTTTCACAATAGGCCCATCTTATAAATCTTAACCCCGGTACCTTTACCTTATAAATATGGGGAAAGTTCATACTAACAGCACTCTCTCTTCTCGGCCTATTCAATTCAGTAAACTCTTTAATAAAAGCAGTATTTGTTGCCGCGTCCCCCTCGGATACAGTATTTAAAAGAGGAAAAGAAAAACTAAGAGCTTGATCATTGTTAGCAAATTGATAAAATTTAGGAGTTTCAATATATGTTCCTGTGCTAGGACCTCCACTAACACCTTTAAGATTTGCTATAAAATCAGCAACCTGCGCACCTACACCTGTTGCCTCACCAGTGAATTCATTTACCATCTGACTAACTGATACTGTACCCCTATCCGTAATGTTAGATAGAGTATCAGCAAATTCACTTGAAAAGTTTCTAAACTCGTTGTTAAAGAAAGGAAATACAAACGCTTTACCAGACTTTTGCGCTTTATATAAACTATTATAAAACGATGAACCACCTGCAAGTTCCTTTGGAACAGAAACAAAGCCTTCAATCGTGCTTTCGAGTTGTGTTGCATCTAATTTATAAGGTACAACCCTCACTTTTGGAGCCTCTTTTCTTAAACTAGACCCAGGTGGTGAAGAAGTCCATGAACCGTTTAAAAGGATATTCCTACTCATACTTATATTTATAGTTACGCACTCGATACGTTTAAGCTATAAGGTGATAAAGCATAGTCTGTTCTAGAATTTACTATAGATTCTGGGGTAGTTGAACTTTCCTGAGGGGCGCTTTGAGCTGGGGCCGCGGCAGAACTATTACCAATTTTTATATTTTTAATAGCCTCAACTGTTTTACCTGTATTATCAGATGTTAGTCTACTATAACCGGCTAAAGTTTGTACCTGAACCTGTAAGGCCTCAACAACTTGTGTTATTTTTTTAAACGGATCCTTTTTACCAGGAGTTGGAACATCGACAGCTTCCGGTCTAGAAAACTCCGGAGAAACAACTCCCGACGGCCCTCTTGAAGACTCATTCGGTGAAGCAACTTTTGACGGTGCTCCCATTAGTTTACTCATGAAGCCGGGTAAGAAGACACTTCCAGAATCTTGTTCCTCGGGTATTTCATTAAACTCTTTGATGATCTCGCTTCTCAGTTTTTCATCTTCACTGTCACCTGATCTCTCGGCTTTATAATCACAACAGCAAGTTTTTACATCTCCACTTGCTCCACCTTCTTTGCTCTTTTCCTTTTTACTCTTACCGAGACCGAAGAGCTTGTCGAAAATGCTTGGACCGCTTGAGGGAGGACCACTAAACATTTGCTTAAAATTCCCAACTGCTTTCTGTTGTGCATTTAGTAGCCTATATACTGCATTGGTAATCATATCTACACCATCTACAGCAACCTCCGGATCACCAGAAATTTTTAAATCATCTAAATCAATTTCACCTAAAGAATCTAAACTATCCCCAAGCTTTAGAATAGGTTCAGCAACGTTACCTAATTTAATTAGCTTATCGAGAGGACCTTCACCACCAAAAAGTTTTCCAAAAGTATCTAAGACTTTACCGACAAGATCACCGGCTGCCAACGCTACTAGACCTGCTGATATACCTAAAAGAGCAGGGCCCAAGAGTAACATCTGCATAGCATCAATCTTACTAAGCTTTTCTATCATGGGCATAAAGGACTCAAATCCCGGTACTATCAAAGAAATACCGTAAGCTAGAGGTATAAGAGCTAATCCCAATAGACCTAGAGCGAATGCACCTAATATTATAAACGGCGAAACTATACCTAAAATAGCTCCTACAGCTCCTAATACCAGTAACCCTACAAAGGCTTTACCGAGCGTCGACCATTCTAATTCCTGAAATTGCATTAACGAGTACGAAATAGGTATTAAAGCTAGACCTAATAAACCTAGAGCAAGTGCTCCTAACGCTATAGGACCCGCTACTAACCCTGCAAGGGCTGCAACTGCTCCTAATGCTAGTATACCCACTATAGCTTTACCTATCGTACTCCATTCTATGTCCTGTAGAGGTATTAAGGCACCATGTACCATTAACGTCAGCGCCGCGGCTCCAAGTATTAAACCTACTGCTCCAGATTTCATGAACTTACCTGCAAGTGCTATACCACCTAAAATTATTAATGCTTTGGCAACTGTTCCCCACTCTATATCAGCCATGTTTTGAAGGACGCCTGGTATAGGACCTACCCCTACAAGTATAGCTAATGCAGCTGCAGCTATAAGTATACCAAACGAGCCTTTTTTCATCAACTTACCCACTATAGCTAATCCTCCTAAAATTACGAAACCTTTAGCTATCATACCCCACTCTATTTCAGCCATGTTTTGTAGAACACCTGGTATAGGACCTACTCCAACAAGTATAGCTAATGCTGCTGCAGCTATGAGTATACCTTTCGAGCCCTCTTCCATAAACTTACCCACTATAACTAATCCCCCTAAAATTATGAAAGCTTTACCTATACTACTCCATTCTATATTAGCCAAGTTTTGTAGAACTCCTGGTATAGGACCTACTCCTACCAATAGAGCTAATGCTGCTGCAGCTGCAGCTATACCACCAGCGGCTCCTCCGGCCCCTTCTTTTAACTTACCTAAAAGACCTTTCGACTTAGGTTTTTTACCTTTACCCACCGTTTTACGTGATTCAGAAGCTGGGGTGTCCCCTCCAAATTTTGATGATACTTTAGTTGCTAGCGAAGTATCTTTTTTTTGCGATTTCTCCTTATCGAAAAACGCGTCAACAAAAATATCAGCTATAGAAGTAGTTTTCTTTTTTTCTGAAGATGATAAGGTAGACTTTTTTCCCTTCTTTTTACCAAAAGTGGTAGCATCTGACTCAATTACATTTTTAGATACTTTTTCAGATTCTGATTCATCATTATCGCTAAATAACTCACTTACAATCCCTGCCATCTACAATATTTAATTGGATGTATCAAAAAAGGTAGGTTCTATAGCTATAGTTTTTTCATCGAAAGTTAATATTTCAGTCTCGTATGATGTGAATGCTTTAAAGAATGTAGCTAGCTGCTTATATACAGTAAGTGGTAAATTTTCAATTATTTCTACTCTTTCAGCTATTTTAAGATCATCAAATAACGCCGTCTCATCACCCACGCTAACTGAATCAATATACTTTATTAGCTCGTAAATGTAAATCAATCCAAAAGCTTTATCCGCCTCGGGCTCAGCTTTACCTTTATTTAATTCTGCTAAGCATTTGCTAATAATACTATTCTCTTCTTTTAATGTTGGTATTTTAAACTTAAGTTCAACTTTACCTTCTTTGGCTCCACCCTCCATATCGAATGATTTTTTAACTTTATCTATTTTATCGATATATTTATCAACATTATAAATATCACCATCAATACTAACTTCACTACCAAGTGATCGTCTTCTTAAATGTAGTACTATTTTAGATCTATCAACTGTAAAAATTTTATCAGTATCCGCATTTTCTAAAATAATATCATTTAAAACTTTCTTAAATTCAATAGCTCCTTTAATACCCGTTACAGCTGTACTAAGTAAATTTTTCTGCTGTTTTAAAGTTAACGTTTTTAATACCACCTCCCCTGATGTAATAGGAAGCTTTAAATTAGTTTCAATATCTTTTAACTTTTTAAGAAGGCCGCTTGAAATTTGTGACATAAATTTATTTATTGCAATGTCCTACTTTTTCAACTCTTCTTCTTCATCTCATCATTTCTTTCTTTATTTTCTTTAACATAAAGATCCATATAGTCTCTTATATCTAAGAATGTACTTTTCTGTAAAAATGTAATATCATGCATTCTTTCACTTAAAATAAACATATAATCCCTATAGGTACGAATATCAATAGGGCTCAACATTGTAGCTAAGAAATTTATGAAAAATGAATCATATAAGATTAGCTTAATATTATCACCTCTCAACGTAAAATTTATCTCAAGTTTTGAAATATGAGTTTTATAAAACTCAGTTATTTTTGTTTTTATCTCTAAAGGTAAATAATTAAAAATTAAATCCTGCTCTGTAGAGCTTAAACTACAAAAGTCAATAGTTTCCCCATCTAATATTATAGTTTCTATAAAGTGACCTTCGTAAAAAGTAGTTGATATAAAAGTCTTAGGGTAGTTTAAAGTGATAGTATTATCATTAAATGTTAAGACCTCTCTAATATCAGCAATCTCTAATAATTCGTTTTGTATTTCTATTACATCAAAACTATAATCTCTTAACTCAACAACGTTACCTACGCATAAGTCTCTAATATGTAAAATACAATATAACTTCTCCAATATATTTAGATCCGGTGTATAAAAGAGATTATCAAGATACGATATAACAGCGTCTATATTATCTTGAATATAGTAGAGCTCCTTACAGTTCTCAATTGTAAGAGTTTTTAAAAGAACTGATTTAGAAGTAGGAAGAACTAATCCTAACATATATTAATTACGTCTGTCTATAATTTTTACAAGCGAAAGTTACTGATTTTTCCATAAAATCTCCATCGTTGTAACTTAAAGTATAACCCTCTACCGCGGTAGGAAAAGCTTGCTCGAACACATAACCTTTTCTTTTCGTGCCATCACTATTATATTGGTTAACAGTAATATCACATTTTAATTTAAAATTTGTTAGACCATCAATACCTAGCGCTATAAGCCATGGTCTAAAGAATTGATGCTCTATATCAGCGCCTGTCTCTAAAACATTTAAACTAAACGATCTAGATAGGAAGTCTGTTCTTTGAGTTAACCCATAACCAGGTAAGAATCCACCACGATTGTCAACGCCTATAGGTGTAAACTCACTTGATTCTTGAGGAATAGTCATCTGCCTCGCAACTAATAAAGTACCATTTCTTGTAAAGTCTGATGATTGTACTGTAGCAGTCCAGGTTTCATTAGCTTTTTGAAGCGCAGTATTAATAGCACCCATAACATTTCCAGCATCTAAACTAACCTTCCAAAGAAAGGGGTGCGATACAAAAAAGTTAGGATTCTCGCTAAACGCGTTAAGAAAGGTATTAGACTCGCCGGCCATATAATATATTTATGGTCGAGTTTTGCTACCCTTAACTAAAGTTTTTATAGAAATGATATGAAAATGTAACAGTTGTACTTAATACTTCGCCTGTACCATCAGCTATAGTATAATCAATTGGATTGATATCTCTTATAGATGCGCCTACTAGCTGTATCGTTTGAACTGGAGCTAAATCTTTATCTATCACCTCTAAAGTAATAAGATCGCCCTCTCCAGGTATACCGTACTGGCCAGTAGAAGTTTCGTTATCAAATACAGCTCGCGAAGCTTCTTCAAATTTAGTTCTCAATTCATTCTGTTCATCATGAAAGAACTCAATTGTATAAGCTTCTGAACCTGGATAAGTAGACTTACCGGGTATGTTAAACGTTTGACCGTAATAGTTTACTTGTTTATTTTCAATATTTCTACCTGGTAATGCAGCTGTTTTAGCATAAACTAAATCAGAATCACCATCGAGGGATACACCCTCAATGTCAATTTGCTTAACCCTGAATAAAAAGTCTCTTGAAAATTGCTTATCTGCTGCTCTTGAGAAGAAGTTTTGAATTGTAGTTGCCATAATATTATTTAATAGTTATTTTGTATTAACCGATAATTTCTTCGAAGTTTGCATCAGTTCTTGTAGCGTAGAAGTTAACTAAGATAAACTCAGCAGTTCTAACCGGCTTAATGTAAATATCTACTACTAATTCATTTGCGTCAATAACCTCTGGTGTGTTATTTCTTTCATCGCAAACAATCAAGTAATCGTAAATACCTTCGTTGTTTTTAGCTTTTTCGAATAGTGGGGTTAAAGTATTAATAAGTCTCTGTCGAGTAAACTCAGTATTTTGTTCAAATACGAAGAACCTAGAAGCTTTCTTAGTAGGCCTTTCGAGTGTTAAGAACAACCTTCTAACGTTAATTCTATCAAATGCACTTGGCTTCTTACTAAGTGTCTTTTGACCGAATATAACTTGTCCTTGGTTAGGGAAGTTTGCTACCGGGTTAATGTTAGCCTTATAAAGTTCATCTCTTTGCTTCTGGTTAGGATTAACTGCAAGATCGTTAGCGAATTGAACTAATCCTCTAGTAAATCCTGCTGGAGCAAACCATGGGAAGTTTGCAGCATCTGTTCTAGCCATTGCAGCTGCAGCAAATCCTGAGAATGGAATGAAGATTTGACGACCAGAATAATTATCATAAACTAACGGCCATTGTGCGTAAACCGCTGCATACGATGTATTTTCATTCTCAAACTGGTGGCGAATCGGCCAGTATACGTCTTTTTGGAAGTTTCTCGCTTTGTTATCGAGAACTCTTGACTTCTCTCCCATTATGAGAATATGACGTAATACATCTCCTACAAACATACAATCTCCTCTACCACCTCCTAAGTATGGTGGTGAGCAGAACTGTTCAAACTTATTAAAGATTGTGGAGTAATTGTTTCTTAAATCTCTTGCGTCATTAACAATATCATTACTAGTGCGCAAACCATCAACTGCACCTATTAACTTAGCGCTAGTATCGTATTCATCATAGTATTTTGTCTCGGCAGCGGAAGCGGCTGCATAAACGGTACCTAGACCACCTTCAACAACAACGTCAATATCATATATTTCATCATTACTAATTCCTGCTAATGCTCTATCTAATTTAGTTGGTATATCACCTAAGAGCTTATCTTTTATCTTATTATTAACAAAAGCTCCGGCAGCGTAAAGATTTTCAGCTTTACCTAACTGCGTGTTAAGCTCTGTAAATCTAGCAGTATCAATACCAGATATTTCAGAATCAACACTCTCTAACTGAGTAGTATTAACTCTTAACTTCTTTATAGGCTTACCATCTACAAGAGCATCTGTACCACTAAAGTAGTTTGAAATATACGGATTAACTAATATTTCAACGTTTCTTGAACGACTATCGCGTGTTTCGAGGAAGAACGGTATGTTAGGACCTCCGTTAGAATTAAGTTGCTGTCTCTGATAGTTAGCAGATCCAACAATTCCTTCTTCAAGAACATAATCAAGCTTAAATGCTTCATTAGCGTAGATTGATTTACGGAGTTTAAATACACCAATGTTAAGAACATCATCATCTTCTCTACCGTCAATGTTATAATCTGTAAGATTTTCCATTACTTCAGATACAGTATTTTGTGTACCACGTGGAGTTGCCGATAAACTGAATTGTAAAATACCGGAAGGTATAGTTGTGTAATCGGTAGTTGAAGCAAGATCTTTATCAACAGACTTTATGTCTATAATAGAATCGAAATTAGAGTCTGGATTAATGTTTGTATTATCAGCTATACCTAAGTAGTAACCTTCAAACTGGCTATTAATAGTTGTTTGAGCTTTATTAAGTACAACTAAACCAGCTCCTCCAATAGTACTTATATCAGTGAAGGAATCTTTAGCACCTGCAGTTGCCGACCAATTAAAGGCAGAACCTTCTATAGCAGTAAAATACTCGTTTTGAGTTAGTTCAAGGTGGGTAGGCTCTCCTAATACGTATGTACCTGATAACACATCTAAGTCTGTAGTAACTATTTGGTCGGTTGCTAAATCAGTAAGACCGCTTATAGTAAACGAGTTATCCGCGTTATTACTGTAAGGGAAGATCTTACCTGGAGTAGATGTAGCCGATCCTCCAGAATCAACAGAACTAACTGGAATGGTTATCGTGGCACCATCACTAGTGATTGTACCATAGTTTTGAGCATCTGGAGCTGCATCGATGGCAGCTTGGATGTCCTCTATAGCTGCAGTAGCTGCTGCTGTTTTAGATACAGAAGCGGTATCAATCGTAATTAGTATATTAGGGGCAGTAGCATATCCACCAGTAGTTGAGTCTGCGTCAGATGTTCCAAATTTAGTAAAGCCTACTGTGGATAAAGCACCAGTTGTGCTTCTAAAGGTAAATGTAGAACCAGAAAGGGCATTTGTTGAAGCTGCAGCATTGGGATATTTGAAAGTTATATCATAACCACTTAAAGTGCCACCCGCTGTAGCTGGGTTAGTAACTGATCTGACTGGATAAACTAGAGCAGAATATTTAGCTCCGAACCCGTCACCGGTACCAGGACCGTAAGGAAGTCTGGATGCATAAACATTTCCTGGAGAATTAAGCATTTCACTTATAGAGTAGTAAAAATACCTTTCTGCTGAATTAGTAGGAGTACCAAATACCTGGTCCAACTCTTGCTTAGTAGTAATTTTTAAAACTTCATCCAATGGACCTTGCTGAGCAAATCCTGTAATATAAAAATTTGTACCTATATTCTGTGGTGCAATAAGAGATAAATCCGATTCTCTTATTTCAACACCTGGTGAGGTGATAGTTCTTTGAGCCATAAAATTATTTATTTAAATTCGGCCCAAAAAACTCAAAAATCTACAATTTCAGTGTGAAGTTGTGAATAAACAAACGTAAACCCAGATATCAATTCATTAGATTTCTGATAATCGTAATCTATTGAATCAAGAGACGTTGGAAAAGCTCCAGTATAAGTGAATTTTATTCTATCATTATTAAACTCATCCTTACCTTTAATTGTAAGGTTTGTTTGATAGTCGGCAAAGTTTTTATCAACATTTATCTCTCTAGCATTATACCTACCTTCTCTTTGATCGTGTAGTAGATTTAACCAATTATATAAAACCCAGTAGTTTTTATACTCATTATCTATATTAAATTTAACACTAACAGGAGGGTATGAGTTTTTTGAATGAGATGACAAATATAGTGTATTACCCGCGTATCTATTTTCTACAGCCGGTACAACTATCTCAGGTACAGCTGTACCATATATTGAAAATTGTACAGAATCTGGTACTATAGTTTTATTATCATTCTTAAACTTAGAGCTAAATTCCTTTAAAATTGGTGGTACATCAAAAATTAAAAGAAACTTATCAGCTCTAGACTTATTAAGAATAGATTGTGGTGTAGCGTTTCTTGCCATGTCTATATTTATTACTGAAGGTGAGTAAACCCATTCATTTCTAATTCAGCCATATCATCCTCTGCTTGACTATCACCCATACCAAAAACAACTGGGGGTAGCATATTATTTGATCCTACTACTTCATTATCTGAATATATAGAAGTCGCATCTTCAAAATATTGAACGCCGTAATCCATAGGTTCCAATACAAGAGGCTTACCCATATCGTCTAATTCTAATATCTCAAAGAAACGCTCTGTAATCTCTTTTTCTAATATGAACAGAGCATATAGAGTTGACATTACCTTATCATCATGATAACCTTGTCTAGCTTTCCAAGTACCGTTAGGGTACCTAACGAAAGATTTTAATTCTTTGAGCGTTTCTTCATCCCGAATAGTAACAGAACGCGCTTCATTAATATAATAACGCATATTAAGAACACCTTTATATTTAGTATTTGTATGCGCTATCATACCTTGCATTACTTTTCTTCTATGAGCTGCAGCATTTCCGTAAGATACTAGCTTTTCGTACCCGTAATCGTTTGCCAATCTATCTACCACTTGCGCTCCAGGTCCATTTCTTTCTATTAAAGCTAATGGAGATCCATAGTTACGTAAAATAGAATAGACTTTATTAGTATACTCCGCAGGAGGTATCTTATTATTAGTATAACAAGCTACTTGTCTAATATCTCTCAAATCAGTAATATCGAATATTTGAATTACTGAAGAATCAACACCTACTCCTTCTGCTGTATCTACTCCTGCAGCATATACTCTAGATGGATCTGCTTCTTCCCAAATTTTATAATGACCGTCATCTAGAACTATTTTAGGCTCGCATACCTGCGTCTGCATCTTATCGAATAACTCATCATCGATAGATGATTCACCAGAATTTATAAACTGGCAGCAGAACTCTTGTAACCAAGCATCATGCGAGCCAATAGCTTGCTTAGTGTTATTTGCCCATATTTCATCTCTTCCCGGTACCTCATCCCATAAGATTCTATCGTAAGCCCAGCCATTTTCACCAGACTCAGCACCAGAATATAGCTTATAAAATAGATTATCAGTACCGTTAGCTGTTGAACAAACAAAGACTTTAGATTTTTTAGAAGATGTAATAACAGGAAAGACTGACTTCCAAAACTCTTCTACTAAGTGAGGCTCAATAAATGCCATCTCATCAATAACAAGGCAGTTGACAGATTGACCACGAGCGGCTGTACCTGTTGTGGTTGTGATACCTATACGAGATCCATTCTCCAACGTCATAGATGTCTTAGCATATTCCTTTACTGGTGATTTTAACCAGTTGGGAAGCTCCTCATAAGCCATTCTAATACGTTGAAAGATTTCAATCGCTGTTGCTTCTTTGTTAGCTACTAATAATATTCTTTGATCACTATTAAAGATAGCCTGCCAGAGGATATAGATAGTCATCATAGTCGATTTACCTATCTGTCGAGAAGCTAATTGAATGAAGAATCTATTATCTCTCATCTTTCTAAGAGCTCTTTTTTGCGCCTTGTATAACTCGATCTTTTCACGACCTCTATCTAAATTGACAATATAGAAAAAATTCTCTGCGAAATATAAAATATTTTTATGAGCTTTAGAAAGCGATTTTACCTGTTCTTTAGTATATTCACCCTTCCAATTAACGTTGGGTAAGTTTTTATTACCCATATAATACATATTATCTTGCTGAGGCATGTAAAATATTTATCTCTAGTATAAATAATTGTATGTCTAAAAACAATGATCTCACTAATCTAGGAGAAATTTATAGTGATGTTCTCAATAAAGTTGTTGTAACTGAACAAAATGTACCGGTTGGTGAAATAGGAAATGCTGATTTAGAAAAGCAGGGTGGGCCAACTGAAAGAGGTGGATTTAAAGAGTCAGAAGTTGATATTGAGAAACTTAAAAAAGGTAAGAACCCGTATAATGTAAGAGGTTATTCTTACGGTGGTGAAGATGATCCTGGTTTAGGTTGTGATGGTCCATTACCTACAGGTAAGGGTAATGCTTATTCTGGAATCGTTGGTGAAGAAGATGAAGAAGATAATGAAAAACCGGACTATATTGATTTAGATAAGGATGGTAATAAGAAGGAGTCTATGAAAAAGGCTGCTAAAGATAAGAAAAAAGGTAAAGAAAGTGCAGAAAATTCAGAAGAAACAGAGAAAATTGCAAAGGAGAGCCTAAATAATTTTATGGCGACTAAATCAGTATTCGATAAACTTTATGATAAGGTGATGGTTAATGAGAACTTTCCTTTTGCGGACGAAGCAGCAGAAGATGATCTCGATGCACTTGGATTAGCAGATGCAGAAACAGATGCAGAGGCTGGAGACGGTGACGATGAAGTAACAATTACTTTAGACAAAGAAATGGCACAGCAATTATGCGACGTTCTTAAAGCTGCATGTGGTGATGAAGACGGTGATGGAGATGAAGTAGATTTTGAAGTGGAAGCTCCAGAAGATATGGAGGGTGTTGAAGATTATGAGGAAGATGAAGAAGGTACACCTACTGCAATGAATACTCACTATAATGACGGTAAGAACAACAAAGTAGGCAATCTTAAAGCTAAAGGAGCAGCTTCTGCAAAAGGCGCTTCTGGAAAAGTTGATCCGGGTTCAGCAATGAACACACATTATAACGATGGAAAGAACAATAAAGTCGGTAATCTTAAAGCTGGTCAAGGCGCTTTCGAATAAAGAATAACAAAGCTTAACAATAAAATAAAGCCTGGAGGTACGCCTCCGGGCTTTTTTTAATAAATATAGGTATGAAAAGCTTTAAAAAATTTTTTGAATACTATCAGGGAGAAAAGCTTTTAAAATTTAAAGTGGGTAATAAGGATCCCAATAGACTTGGTTTTGATAAAAAGCATTTAACTACACAGAGTAAAGATTATTCGCATAAAAATCACCACGTAAGTAATTTATTAAGAGGTTCTGCGTCACAAATTAAATTAATGGGCCTACCTCTTCAACAACTACTTAATGATTATGAAGTAGATTATGCACCTGGTCAAATAAAAAGCCTAGGAAACTCTAATATAGAGTGTAAAATGTATATGGATGAAGAAGGTAATAGTTGTGGAGTATTAAACAAAAAATAATATGTCGATCTGTAATGAAAATAGGTTAAATTGTACACCAGAAGAAGTTCTAGCTGCTACGGCTATACCCTCCTGCGGTAGGCTTGTTAACCCGTCCAATTTACAAGCAGAGCAATTAGTGTATGACCAAGCTTTTAATGACCTTATTAATAATTTTGGATTACCAGTAGATTACTATATCAATACTTTTAATCTATCAGCTGCAGATTTATTATATGGTGAAGATACAACCAAAAAGTTTCAAGGGCCTTTATCTGGGATTCAAATGTATGTTGAATTAGATGATAGTGCAATTAATTTATCGAAATTCGGTTTTGATGCTGGAGATGAATTTACTGCATATGTGCATATAGATACTTTTACAACTGCAGCATCTGCATATTTTGATTATTCTTCTGTAGGGCAATCTATTGAACCTAAGGCAGGTGACGTAATAGATTTAACAGTATTAGGTTGTGATAGGCCTAATGATAGGGGGTCTGTTCTTTATGAAATTACTGAAAGGATGGATCAAGATCTCACAGCACTTAACCCAGTCTTAGGACATTATGTCTACAGATTGAGAGGTAAGCGTTATGACTTCTCATTTGAAAATGGATTGTCTGCAGAAAGGGCAAATGAGCAGATTTACGATAATTCATTTAGTGGTACTCTCTCAACAACACTAGTAGATCAACTAACTTCAGACGGTAAGACTTACCCCACAGAAGAAGAGCCTTATGACATTGACGTAGTGTCAAAAGAGGATGTTTTTGATATGAGTGCTAATAATACCGATATATACGGTGATTATTATTAATAGTTAGATAAATATGTATAATGGCTGACTCTTCAACATCTTCAGGTCAAAATAGATCGTATGTAACAAATGATGGACGTGCTTCAACTTTTGGAAGAAGTTTAGTTCAATATATTCAGAATAGACTTCCATACGCTGGTAATACAGAAGACGATTCTTTAAATCCGAAATATAAGATATTTAAACAAACGGGAATGAGAAGAGCTGATGCTCTTGTTAAGTCTTCTGTATCTTCTTCTAATCCTTATAATTCTACACCAATAGGTGATTTTGGTAAGGATACTTCATTTGGAGATGTAATGTACGCTAGCTTATCACCAGATAAGCCAGGTAGATTACGTGATTATAAAATAATGGCAGCATACTCTGAAGTGTCAGATGCTTTAGATGAGATATGCGATGAAATTATTAATGTAGATGATAGTGGTGATGTTGCTAAATTGTTGTATGATAATATCGATCTTTCAATTGATGAGAAAAGTGAGATTGATAAAGAGTTTAGTAAATTTATTGAGTTCTTCGACCTTAAAAATAAAGGATGGTCGTTCTTTAGACAGTTACTAGTAGAAGGGGAAGTGTTCTTCGAATTGATAGTACATGAGAATTATACAAATGAGGGTATATTGGGTGCTATTAATATACCTTCGGAGATAATTGACCCTGTATATAATAACATTCAAAACATGCTCGTAAAGGGATATGTATATAAAAAGCCTATTTTTAGTATTACTGATCCAGCGAAGGTAGAAAAGACAGAGATGATTCCTATGGAAGAGAATCAGGTAATATATGTTAATTCCGGTGTTTATAATGAAACGAAAAACTTTGTTACACCATTCTTAGAAAATGCTAGAAGACCTTACCGTCAACTTTCACTTATTGAGGATGCTATAGTCATTTATAGATTAGTCAGAGCTCCAGAACGTTTAGTGTTTAACGTTGATGTAGGTAATATGGCGCCTCCTAAAGCTGAAGCATATTTAAGAAAGTTAATTCAAAACTATTGGTCAAAGAAAACATTCGACAATGATCAAAGTAGTGTGGTAAATAAGTTTAACCCACAATCAATGCTCGATGCTTTCTGGTTTGCAAAGCGTCAAGGTTCAGAAGGTACGTCAGTAACCCAGTTACCAGGAGGTGCTAATCTCGGTGAGTTATCTGACTTAATGTATTTTATTAAGAAGCTATATAGAGCTCTTAAAGTACCTTCTACAAGATTAGATCCTGCTGATCAAGCTTCAGCTGATGGGTCTACCATGTTAAGAGAAGAGCTTAAGTTTGCTAAATTTGTAGTTAGACAACAGCAAAGATTTGCTGCAGGTATTAAGAGAGGATTCTACACTCATTTAAAAATGAGAGGTATTATCGATAAGTACGATATAACTGAAAATAATTTAGAGGTTATTTTTAACGTACCTACTAACTTCTACGAATTAAGAGAAAATCAAAAGCTTGAGCTCAAAGCTGCTAACTACAATAATTTAGCTGCGAACGAATTTGTCTCAGCAACCTACGCTCAGAAGAAATATCTTGGATGGAAAGATAAAGATATTCTTGCTAACAGAGAGTTCTTAAGAAAAGATATGGAGCTCCAATGGGAATTATCTCAAATACAAAACGCCGGACCGTCATGGAAAGAGGCTGCTGCTGCAGAAAATATGGCTGCTGAGCCTGGTGCCGGCGGTGAGGGTGGTGGGGTAGCAGCAGGTGATGTTGGTGCTGATGGAGGTGTACCTGAGTTTGGCGGAGGTGAAGCTACAGAGGGTGATATACCTGACGCTGCTGACGCTGCTGAACCAGTTGAACCAGCTGCTGAGGTTTAATTACCGTCATCAAAGATTAATACCATTCTTGGACCTGTTTCAAGAATTTGTATCAACGTACCACCGGATGGTACGGTTGCTGTCATAAATGTAGAAAGGTATGCTGCGGACATTGGGCCGCCAGTTACGGAAGGGACTACTGTTGCTGAAAGTGCCATATCAATATTTAATATAAAGCATATTTTTTTCTCCTATATTTTTATTTTTGTACGACTAAATAATGGTATGGCTCTAGCGTGTGAAATTACCCCCCTTTCGGCTTTTCTATCAACAAATTTAAATAATAAGATTGAAACTTTCGATAGGTTAGGTGATAGAATTAAAAGATCCTTAGGATTTCCTCTCGTTTCTTTAGAGATTCATACAGACCAACTTAGGGAGAATATTCAAATTGCAGTAGAATATTTTACAAAATACGCAGGCTATACTAGAGAGTATATGATATTTGATTCTGATTTATATGAAACAAATAAAGGTATTCGTTTAGATCTATTGTATACCCTAGCCAATACAGATCTTGATAGTAACGCTAAGAAAGTAGCAGGTACAAATCCTAGAGGGCCAAGTGTAGAATTTTATGGTGAGACGCCAGAGTCTATATTTACAGCTACTTCCTCTATATTATCTTCAGCGTTTGCAGCATCAACTACTCTTTCTTCTACGTTTACTGATGGTATAGACCAGTTTGAATTGTTTGATAAGACCCTTTATAGTACTATTACATCGTTTAATACTTCTTTATCCTCTTCGTTTAAAGAAAATAGAAGAAAAACTCTATCTATGGAAGGTACCTCTACTGATGCTACTACCTTTCAAAATGTATATGATTACGATGTAATGGATTATAGGAAAGTTATGTCCGTTACAGACTTTGAACAAGGTTCATCCTCCGGTATTAATACATTATTTACTTTGGAGCAGACATTAGCCCAACAGACATATTTTAGTTATGCATTAGGTAACTACGGGTTTGATTTAGTATCTTGGTATTCACTTAAAGAGTGGATGGATACAAGAGAGAAAATGCTAGCAATAAGGAAGGACATACAGTTTGATGAACGTACGCAGTATTTAACAATGTACCCGCAACCTAAGTTAGAGAGATTTTATGGTGTTATATCGTGTTATCTTGAGAGACCTATTAGAGATATTATTAAAGAGCAGTGGGTGTATGAATATGCTTTAGCGTTAAGTATGATTACGATAGGAAGAGTAAGAGGTAAGTTTGGTAGTGTTAATCTACTTGGAGGCGGCTCTCTAAATGCAGATATGTTAAGTGAAGGTTCTACTAAGAAAGCAGAGCTAGAGCAAAAACTACTAGAAGGTTCATCACCAGGTATGGGTGATAATGATCCTACTTTATTCTTCGTTGGGTAATGAAAAAGAGACCAAAATGGAGACAAGGGGAGTTTGTACCAAATAATAAAGAAAAGTTTATAGGTTTAAAAGCTACATATAGATCAGGTCTAGAGTTAAAGTTTTTTAGATTCTGTGATAATAATAAAAACGTACTAAAATGGGGTAGTGAAAATGTTATTGTACCATATACTAGTCCACTAGATGGTAGAGTTCATAGATATTATGTTGATAACTATGTAGTAATAAAAGAGGGAAATGATATTAAGAAATACTTAGTAGAGATTAAACCATCTAAACAAACCAAACCACCGCAGACAAAATATAGAAAAAAGCAACACCTTATATACGAGCAAAAAAATTATGTTATTAATCAAGCTAAGTGGGAAGCAGCTAAAAAGTATGGCAAAAAGAGGGGTTTAACCTTTATTATACTAACAGAGAAAGAATTAATTTGACTTTTACGTTACTATTGTATAAATAATTGTATGTCTCTTAAGCTTAATTTGGTTGTTGAAAAGCCAGACGTCTCCGACGAGTTCGAATATATCGAAGAAGAAACTAATAAAAATTCGCCATCTAACCTTTATATTAAGGGACCTTATATGATGGCAGAGGGGGTAAATAGAAATAATAGGTTATATCCCAAGGATGAGCTAGTAAGAGAAGTAGCTCGTTATAATGAAGAAATGGTTGTTCCAGGAAGAGCGATGGGAGAATTAAATCACCCAACATCAGCTGATGTAGATCTCGAGAGAGCTTGTCATATGGTAACAGAAATAACCCAAGATGGTAATGTTTTTTACGGAAAGTCGAAAGTTTTAACAACTCCTTGTGGACAAATTGTACGTGCCCTTATAAATGATGGTGTAAAGGTTGGTATGTCATCAAGAGCTTTAGGTACATTAGAAGAGGGTAGCACCCATAATACAGTTAAAAACATGAAGTTGGTTGCTATCGATTGTGTTGCTGATCCTTCTTATCCAAAAGCATTTGTAAATGGTATATTAGAATCTAAACAATGGGTACTTGCTGATGATGGAAAATACGAGGAATTGTATGATAAGTTTGAAAATAGTGTATCATCTCTACCAAAAAAAGATATAGACAAATTTTTAACAGAAAGAATTCTTAACTTCATTAATAAACTACATTAAATAATAATATGGAAGAAAAAAATAAAATTTCTAAATTTATAGAAGAACTTTCCAACAAAAATTACGCTCAGGCGAATAAATATTTGAAGAGCGTCATTGAGGACAAGATAAAGACAAGAATCGATACCGCAACTGAAAAACCACTCTTTTAATTATGAACAACGAATTATTGCCTAAAGAACTCCAAGAAGTATTAACAGAAGAGTCTGTAAATGCTATAGAAACTGCGATCAAGGATAAGGTCGAATTATCTGTTGAAGCAGCTTTGACTAACCAAGATGAGCTTTATGCTGAGAAGTTAGAAGAGTTGGTATCAGCTATTGATAAAGACCATACCGGAAAGCTTAAGAGAGTAGTAGAAGCGGTCGATACAAGTAATGCTAATAAGCTTATTAAAGTTGTTAAGAGGTATGAAAATGAAATTAACAATAGTGCTGCACAATTTAAAGAGACTTTAGTAGAGTCTATTTCAGATTATATTGAAGAGTATATCGACGAAGCAGTTCCAGTACAAGCAATCGAAGAGGCAACTAAGAATAGAACAGCTGCTGAAGTACTTAGTAACTTAAGAAACGTATTAGCTGTTGACTCTACGTTAATGAAGGAGTCAGTTAAAGGTGCTGTTATGGAAGGTAAAAATACTATTGATGATCTTACAGCAAGACTTAATGAAGTAGAGAAAGAGAACAACCTTCTTAAAGAAGCTTACAACACTACACAAGCTGACTTGTTTTTAGAGAAGAAGACTTCTGGTTTACAAGACAAGAAGAAAGAGTATCTTAGAAAAGTGTTAGGTGATAAATCACCAACCTTTATTAAAGAGAATTTCGATTACACAGCTCGCTTATTTGATAAGAAAGAGCAAGAAAGAATTGATGTAATCAAGGAGGAAGCATTTACAAATCGTAAAGTAAAAGCTGATGCTCCTGTAGTTATCGAGGAGAAGAAAGCTCCGGTAACTAACCCATATCTTTCGGAATTACAACGAATGAAGTAATTTTAACCCCGAACAATGAGGTGCTTGTCACCTGAGTATCTTGGGATTTATTCCCATGTAGGTCGAAAAGAAAGGAAAAATAATTAAATTATGAATAAACCACAATCATTTATTGATAGAGATAGAGCAGACGCACTTCTAGAGAAGTGGGCTCCTGTTCTTGATTATACATCTGATAGCGTTAAGTCTATTGAAGATGACCACACCCGCTTAAATACTGCTGTTCTCTTAGAGAACCAGGAGAAGTGGTGTATAGAAGAAGGTAATAGTACCGGCGGAGGAGCCCTTGGTGGCAACGCTGGCGGTCAATACAATCCGTCCAACCAGGTTAACTCTGGTGACACATATGCACAAGGTGATGCTCGTTTACCGAAAGTCTTAATCCCGATGATTCGTCGTACGTTTCCTGAGCTTATTACTAATGAAATCGTTGGAGTCCAGCCAATGAGTGGCCCAGTTGGTCTTGCATTCGCTTTGCGTTATGCTTACCAGTCTGATTCACTTGGTACTGGTACCGATGGTAAGACTGTGCCAGTAGCAGCTGCTCCTGGTTCTCCATATGATGGACAAGCCGGTCTTCCAGGTTCTGAAGCAGGTTATCAATTACTTGATACCCGCTTTACTGGTGCCACTGCTCCAACATTATCCGGTACTGACGGTGCAAATTCCGAATGGAATTTTGCTGATCAGGACAAAGGTGTAGCTCAGATACTTTCTGCTTTCGAAATCACTGGAAACATTCCTCAAATGGAGGTTAAGTTCGAGAAAACAGCCGTTGAAGCTGGTACACGTCGTTTAGGCGCGCGCTGGTCGGTTGAACTCGAGCAAGACCTCAAGAACATGAACGGAATCGATGTTGACGCTGAGATCACAAACGCTATGTCGTATGAGATCCAAGCTGAGATCGATCGTGAAATGCTCATGAGAATGATCCAAGCTGCCTTAGGTAGCAAGCGTTTCTCTACTTGGTCACCTGCTTCTGCAGATGGTCGTTGGTTAGTTGAGCGTAATCGTGATTTCTATCAGAGATTAATCATTGAGGCCAATCGTATTGCTGTACGTAACAGAAGAGGCGCTGCTAACTTTATTGTTGCAACTCCTCGTGTATGCGCGATTCTTGAAATGCTCCCTGAATTCCAGTGGGTACCTGTTCAAGGTGACGTGAATACACAACCTGTTGGTATTGCCAAGGTTGGTTCAATTGGTGGAAGATTTAACGTTTACCGTGATACTCGTACAGAAGTTCAAAATACCAATGAATACAGTCAAGGTTACTATACTAACCCAGCTGGTAATGGAAATGGTATTGAATATGCACTCCTTGGTTACAAGGGTCCAGAATTCTACGATACTGGTATCATTTATTGTCCGTACATTCCTGTCATGGTACAGAGAACAATCGGCCCGAATGACTTCGCTCCACGTGTAGGCTTGCTTACTCGTTATGGCGTCGTCGATAATATCTTCGGGGCGGATCTCTACTATCATGTCATTTTAGTGAATGGACTTGGTGAATCGTTTACTCCAGGCTCTCAGTCTGTATACTTCTAGGATACAACTATCAAGCTAAAAATTAAAGCAGTAGGGCGAAAGTCCTACTGCTTTTCTTATTATATGATATAAATAAATTTATGAAGTTCTTAAAACTTATTGAAGCATTTAAAGATACTGTTACATCAGCTGAAAAGTTATTTATTAAATTTATCGAGAAGCGTAAGCAGGGAGCTGCTAAGACCGCCGCGGCTAGTAAAAAGAAAGGTGGTTATGCATTACCATCGTTCTATCACTTTAATGCTAAAGCGAGACCTTACGCTGAGTGCGAGAAACACTATGATGATGTAAAGTATGTAGAAAAGAAGGCCGAGGAGATATACAAGGGTCTAAAGGATTGGAGAAAAATGTCTCAGAAGAAGTTTCAAGAAGAAACCGGTAAATTAGAAGTGTATGGAGAAGTATATATACGTAAAACTAAACCTAACTCTTTAAAAATAGATTAACCCTATAAATTAAAAAAGCCGGCATATATGCCGGCTTTTTTGTTGTACTACTGCTTGGGTGTCTTTACATGAGGCACTGTAACATCATGTAAGGTAAAATGTCGCATACTAACATCTGAATATCTTTCAGGGTTAATATCGATACCACCTCTACGAGCATATAAACACCTTACAGCCAGCTTATCTGGTTTAAGGATATCATATAAGCGCTTATAGATAGTCTCGCAAATCTCTTCATGAAAGTGACATTCATCTCTAAATGAGACAATATATTTAAGCAGAGAGATAGGATCAACTGCCTTATCCCCTTCAATTTCAATATACACATCACCCCAGTCGGGTTGTGAAGTTACACGACAGTTAGACTTAAGCAGTGCACTGTGATAACGAACTACATCTACATCATTCTGAACAGGTACGAGTAATTCCGGAGTCTCCTGATAAACAGTAAAATCCAAATGGTCAATAGGATACTCTTCTTCTAGAGTAATATGACTAAACTCGCGGTAGTTATGACCCCATTCATCATTTGCAGTTGTAACTTCGGCAAGTACATGCTCGTTGGTATCAACTCGTACTTCAACATTACGTTCAAGCAACTCTGAAAGATCAGCTTGCGCATTTCGCTCAATAGTCTTTAATACTTCAGCTTGGTTTTTACCAAGTTTAGTCATATTAAAGGAGTTAAAATATAGCTTAAAGGATTTAGACTCGACGATAAATTCACTATCACAGGGAATATAAACCTTTGCAATACCTACTACAGGTAATCCGTAATCTGTAAGTCCTGATACTTCATATGCGTTCCAAGTATCGCCTCCATCGAAAGGAAGATTATCATCGTCTATATCTAGATGCGTTCTATTAGACGCTCTAGGCTCTCTTACTAAAAGCTCTGGATCGTACGTGTCTTTATATTGAGACGATTGACCCAAATGCTTACTAATATTACTATTGTCTAGTTCTTTTAATGCCATAACTTAATTAATTTTAATATCTAACCCTCGTTCTTCAAGAGTTTCTTTTACAATTTTTAACCTTTCTTCTACCGTACCTGATAGAGTAACTACATTATCAAACCCATTTAAATACTCTTCAAATAATTCAATAATATCATTTCTAAAATTTATATCAGCAGAACGCTCACCATCATCTACCAGCGGAACATCATGAGGATTCGTATAAAAAATAACATCGTACTTATCTACTAAATGAGTATAAACTCTCAATGCAGCGTCGTATATAACTGTACTCACTTTATTTTGCTTAGCTAACCAATCTGTATATACAATACCATCAACAGCACACCTATCTAAGATAGTATGCTCAGCATACGTCTTACGGTATACATTTTCTATATGATCATTCATAATCATATATTGCGTAAGATCACCACCATCCTCATTGATAGGCATATTAAACTTACGCTTAATCTTTCTAGTTACTTCATCTACAATAAAAATATCCGGATTATTATCCTTTAAAATATTAAGTAACGTAGACTTACCAGTACTTTGAGCTCCAGAGAATGATATCAGCATCTTTTCATTATATCTGTTGTTTGTAAGAAATCAATCCATGCCGCTAAAGAAGTACTCTTTAATCCCGCAAATACCTCATCGAGTGTTTTCATAGTATTGAAACGCCTTACTTCAGAAACTATCTCCCCACTATCTACTTCAGGCACTACCTTATGAACAACACTGCCATAGTAAGTATAGTTACCTTCTTTAAACATACGCTCTTGTGGATCCTTACCCTTTAGCTCAGGATAGTCAGTAATAAGGCCTGGATGCCCATTATAAATTGTGTATATGTTACAGATATCCTCCGGTATAATACGAAGCCATCCATGTAGTGTAATAAACGAATCTATACCCGATATCCCGTGTAAGAAGTTGGCAGTTTTCGCTGCAGGGTTACTAACTACCTTTACTCTAGACTTACCACTCAAGCTAGATAAACCTCTACTATGCAGTTCGCGTATTTGAGGATGCCACTTCGACTCATCACTATTATTAGTAACTATAATATCTGGCCATCTAT
>Ga0208791_1000320_pt1 | contig 23804 bp, 29 predicted proteins | sample 11_taG_FD_184084 | JGI IMG/M metagenome (GOLD analysis project Ga0208791, IMG submission 184084) | Marine viral communities from the Subarctic Pacific Ocean - 11_ETSP_OMZ_AT15265 metaG (SPAdes) (version 2) | ecosystem: Environmental > Aquatic > Marine > Oceanic | place: Pacific Ocean | collected...
CTCATATTACAGCAGCAGATGCAAATAATAACTTACACGCACACACAAGAGCTACTGGTTCAGTGAGAGTAAATAATGTTAATGATGAAGCCGCAGCAAGAGATGCTAACAACGCAGGAACAATACATGGAGATTTAGCATGACAAAAGCAGCAGAATTAGCAAAGATGGGTGAAGTCCTAACCAATTCACAGATTGGTGGGCGAAGGAATATACTTATTAATGGTGCAATGCAAGTGGCACAGAGAAGCACAAGTGAAACAGGACTAGGTGCAAGTAGTGGGTATTTTACTTTAGATAGATTTAGAATAACATCTGGTAATAATGCAGGTAGACTTACAATGTCACAATCTTCAGTTACAGATTTGCCCGGCTTTGCAAACGCATTAAAAATGGATTGCACCACAGCAGATACATCTACTGATGCCGCTGAAAATCTTAGATTACAAACCTTGCTTGAAGGGCAAGACTTACAACAATTAAAAAAAGGCACATCTAGTGCAGAAAAATTTACAATATCATTTTATGTAAAAGGTAATGCGAGTGCAACATATATGCTTGAACTGTTTGATGGTGACAATAGTAGACACAATACTCAACAATTTGCAGTCACTTCAAGTTGGAATAGAATTTCTTTAACTTTTGCAGGAGATACAACTGGTGCATTTGATGACGATAATGCTTTAAGTCTTTACTTAAATTTTTGGTTACACGCAGGTTCAAACTTTACTAGTGGTACATATACAGCTAACACATGGGCATCTAATACAAATGCTAATAGAGCAGTAGGTATATCATCTTTCTTTGACAGCACAGATAGAACACTTGAGATTACTGGCTTACAAATGGAAATAGGCTCACAAGCCACACCATTTGAGCATAGGTCATTTGGGGAAGAACTAGCTTTGTGTCAGAGGTATTATTGGAAATCATTGAATTATGCTACTGCACCAGCAGATAACATATCCAATTCAGATGGATTACATTCAGATGGTTTTGGAAGTTGGACTGCTTTTTCTTCTACTGGCATAAGGTCTGCTTTTATATATAATCCTGTAGCTATGAGAGGTGACCCAACAGTTACATTATTTTCATCAGCGAGAGCTAATACTGCTAATACACCTGCTTTTTATGATGGTAGTTGGGCAGCAGTTAGTAGTCCGGTCCTTGAGTCAGGTGAACTTAGAATTGGAATAGAAGCAGCAGTTTCAAGTGTTACAGCTAATGAATCTTTTCTTTTTGCTGGAGGTTATCAATGCGACTCGGAGTTATAAAATGAATATTACATCAGCACAATACACAAAAAATTCAGAAAACAGAGTTCTCGGAATAAAAGTTGTTATTGATAATCAAACACATCATGTGCCTATAAATGAAGGCAACAGACACTATCAAGCAATCCAAGAATGGGTGGCTGAAGGCAACACAATAGAGGATGCTGACTAACATGGAAATGGATGCAATGTTATTCTGGAACATAATCTTGACTATGGTTGTACTACCATTCGGTTGGGCATTTAACAAGATGTTCCAAGAGGTCAAACGCATACAGATACTCTTGAACAAGACACGAGAAGACTATGCACGTAAGGATGATGTGAAAGATGATATGCACAATCTTATGGATGCACTCAAAAGATTAGAAGATAAGTTGGATAAAGTATTGATTGGAAATAGATAATGGCAATGTTTAAAGGCTTCAAGCCACAAGGGATGCAAAAGATAGCTAGTCGTATGGGATATGCAGGTCGCATGGAAGAGTTTGACCAATACTTACAACAAAACCCTGATAAACAAAGAGAAATGATTGTCTATCAAGCTAAAGCACAAGAAATGGCTAAAGGTGGTGCTGTTAAAATGCAAACAGGTGGTCAAGCTGATCCTAGAGGATTACCTCAAGCTAGTGTTCCTACAACAACAGGATTTGCTAATGCTGATGGAACACCTGCTAATATAGGCAATATTGGTGCTCAACAAATGATAGCACCTGCCCTTCCTGTAGGAAGTGTTACAGTTCCTGTGGGAACACAAGTAACACAAGATCAAACTATTGACGGTAATGTAGGTCAAGTATCAGGAACAGTTGCAGTGCCTACGTCTATGGCTACTACAACAGGAACTACTGCTCCAACAACTATGACAACACCAACTATGACTGCTGATACAGCTACAGATGCAGTTGATACAGCTTTAAATGCCACACAGGCAGCCCAATTAAATCCTGATGATCCTCGTGCTCAAGTGACAGCGGCTCAACAAACAGTTTCAAGTGTAGGCAGTCTAAGTGCTGCACAAGGTAATGCTACCTTAATGACTAACCCTGTACAACGGCAGATACAGGATGGTGAAATAATATCAGGTTCAGCTAACGCAGAGACAGCTTCAACCTATGCAGAACAGATACAAGCTGCCACAGCTACTCCAACAGATCAGGCAACTGTAGCAGGGCAACTTGCTAGTCTAACTGCAAATTTTGATGCAAGTAACCCCCCATCATGGGCAGCAGGAACATTACGTGCTATACAAGCTCAAATGGCACAAAGAGGATTAGGTGCATCTAGCATGGCAGGACAAGCTATGATACAAGGTGCATTAGAATCTGCAATACCTATTGCACAAGCTGATGCTCAAGTAGAAGCACAGTTTGAGATACAGAATTTATCTAATAGACAACAGAGAGCAATGCTTGCGGCACAACAACGTGCTACATTTATAGGTCAGGAATTTGACCAAGCATTTCAAGCTAAAGTAGCTAATGCATCACGTATAGGTGATATAGCTAACATGAACTTTACTGCTGAACAGCAGATAGGTTTAGAGAATAGTCGTGCTGTCAATACTATGAATCTTAATAACCTATCAAATACACAGGCTATGACTATGGCAGAAGCATCTGCACTGTCACAACTTGATATGTCTAGTTTAAATAACAGACAACAAGCGGCAGTTCAAAATGCTAATAGTTTCTTACAGACAGATATGGCTAATGCTACTAACTTACAGCAAACTAACTTATTTAAGGCACAACAAAGAACACAAGCATTGTTTACAGATCAAGCTGCTACAAATGCAAGTAGACAGTTTAATGCGACATCACAGGCACAGACAGATCAGTTCTTTGCTAACTTGTCCAATCAAGCTGCTCAGTTTAATGCTACACAAGCTAATGCACAAGCACAGTTTAATGCAGGTCAAGCTAATACTGTAGAGAGATTCAATGCAGAATTAAACAATCAAAGAGATCAGTTTAACGCACAGAATCAAACAGTGATTGCACAAAGCAATGCGACATGGCGAAGAGAAGTAGCAACTGCTGACACTGTAGCTGTTAACAGAGCTAATGAATTAAATGCTAATGCTGTCTTAGGTATATCTAAAACAGCTTATGATAATCTGTGGACACACTACGGTGACACTATGGAATGGGCATGGACATCAGCAGAGAATGAGCTAGATAGAATAGCTAAGATAACAACTGCTGAAATTACAGCAGAAGCATCCGAAAAAGGCTATGAGATGCAGGCAGATGCCAAAGCAGCTTCAGGTTTAGGTTCTATGATAGGAACAGTTTTATCAGCAGGTAGCAACACACTTATTGGTGGTTGGTTAGGTGCTTGTTGGGTAGCTAGAGAAATATATGGTAAGACAGACCCTAGATGGGTAGTATTTAGAACTTGGATTGACAGAGATGCACCTTCGTGGCTTAGAAAACTATATATTAAGCATGGTGAATCTTTTGCATTATATATAAAAGATAAACCAAAAATTAAAAAAATTATAAAATATTTTATGGATAAAGTTGTAAATCAACCCCCCCAGTACTTAAAAGGAATAAAAAATGCAAAGCTACAGACAAGCGAGTAAAGATACATGGTTTGGCATAGATCAGGCTATAAAAAAGAATGGTAAATCTAAACCTGTGGTTAAAAAGAATAAAGGCAGTTTACTAAGAAAACCTGATGATATGCAAGACTATAGTAGCAATGAAACTGCTACACAGAGATACGTTATGCAAATACGTGAAGCCTTTAAAAGACATATGGGGTAATACATGGCAGTACAAATGGAACCAGAATTAGATGCTCCTATTCCGGGAATGTCTTTAACAGCAGAATTAGGTGCTAGACCTTGGCAGTCTCCACCTGAAGGTGCTACATTAGAAGATGCAGTTGATTATTATATACCTAGATTAGGTGATCCTGAATATGTAGGTCAAGTCTTAGATATAGTAGAAAGTGGTGTACCTTTAACATCCATAGCTGAATCTATGACTTTAGTAGGCAACATGGAAGGTAAACACACTATAGATGTAGGCATACTAGTGCAACCTGTAATTGTTGAGTTCCTAAAAGGTATAGCTGATATAACAGATACTAAGTACACTATGAGTGCTGACAAAGAATTTAGAGATAAAGATGTAACAGAGGGTATGTTAAACAATGTGACAAAAGAGTTGCAGAAGAGTTTACCTGAAGAACAACAGAGTGAGATTAACACTTTAGTTGATAAAAGTGTAGATACAGAAGAAGAAGTAGAAGAGCCTAAAGGTTTAATGTCTAGGAGACCAATGTAATGGGATTAGGATTTTTTAGAGCAGGATTAATAGCAGGGGGATCAGCTGCTGACATTATACGTGTGGCAGATACAGGTCGTGAAGATAAATTTAATAAGGCAGTTAATGATTTCGTAGACAATAATGTTCCTAAGTTTATGGATGCTAGGCAGAAACGTGTAGGTATAAAAAATAGATTAAATGAACAATTAAAAACAGTAGTATCTAGATTCATTAAGCCTGCTGTTGGAGAGACTGTCGATGTTAATTCTCAATACGAATTAGCAGAAAAGCTGTTATTTGATAATGGTGGTAAAATAGACAATATAGATGCAAAGTATAAGTACGAAATGATGAACTCTAATGCACCTAAAGAGTATAATGCCACTAAATTTATAGCAGGTTATTTCAATGGTATGCCAAAAGGTAAAGAGGATTCTAGAACTGTAGATCAAATAATTACATCAAGAGCTAACCAACTTGCTCCTGATCCTACTATTGATTTAGAGGGTAAGGCAGAAGCATTGGCAGGATACAAAGATAGTGTATTTTTCAAAATGGATAGAGGTACAGTGGCTGATAGACTTAAAGCAGCCACAGGATACACAGGTCCTCTTGAAGTAACTACAAATCCATATAGTGATATTACCACTACAACACCTTCTGCTAATATAGATGTACTAGATAAAAGAGAGAGTAGAGAAGTTCAGCTCGAAAATCTTAAGTTAGAAAATAAAGCTAAGATAATGATAGAAAAGATAGGTCAGTATAAACAAGGAGTAATACAAAAAACCTTTGATAATTTTACAGGCAATAATTATATAACAAATGGTGTTGAAGGTAGAGAATTAGCTACAGGAAAATTTATACCTATTATGGATAAACCTAAATTAATATTATTAAGCCATCAAGATGCTATAGCTCAAACCATAAACAAAACATTAATGGATAAATCTTTTGTGCCAGAAGACATTAGTAAATCTAAATTAAACGTAGTACCTGATTTAACTAATTTAGTAAGAGAAATTCCTGCTAAAAATTTTCCTTTATTAGGAGATAGTCCTAGTAAAATAAATTGGGAAGATGTAAAGGTAGGTACTGTTTATAAAGAAAAAGGTACAAATAGAAAGTTTATCTACTATGCTATGGATTCTAGTAATCCATCAATCGTTGATGTTGACAAAAAATATTACTTTGATAGATAGGATATAGCATGGTGTCCATAAGCCAAGAGCTAAAAGATAAACTAGATAGAGAACAAGAAAGATTAAATAATATGGGGGGTAATATAACTCCTAATGTTATTAAACCTGTAGCTAAACCTATAGAACTTAGCGATGAATTAAAACAAAAACTAGATGCAGAAGAAAAAAAAGTAGAGGTAGAACCTCCTGCTCCTGTGCTAGAATCCTCTGTGGTTGCCTTTGAGGATAGACCTCCTGAAGAGAAAACGCAACTCTCCCAACGTGACATAGAAAATAGTGAAGAATTTGTAAATAATATTAAGATTTACAGAGAAGCTCGCTATGGAACAAAACAAACTGCTGGTGCTGATTTATTTCAAGGACTTGGTGCAATACCCGGAGTTGGTAAGGGTGTGCTTGAAGCAACTAATGTTAATTTAGTAGATGATTGGTTAGATAACTACAGATTTACTACAGGTAATGAAAAAAATGCATTGGCTGAAAGAGATTTCATACAAAATTTATCTAAAAAGGCAGAAAAATATAGAGCAGAAGGGGATGTAGAAAACTTTAACAAAACGCAAAGAGCATTAAAAGCAACTGCTATGTTATATCAGGACACAGAGAGACTTGCTCCTATATTCGGTTGGAGTAATACTGTAGGTGGTATATTTAACAAGAAAAGATTTGAGGGTATGTCAGCATCCGAATCAGCATTAGAAATAATAGATGCTGTGGGTGGTCACATTGCGGCAGGATTTTCATCTCCATCTTCTATATTATCTTTAGGTGCTTCTAAATTTTTATTTCAAGGAGTTAGAAGCCAGTTAATAAAAGGTGCTGTAAAAAAGGCTACCAAAGGACAGATAGTAAAAGCTACGGTAGGGTCTGTCGCTGTAGGTGCAGGTATAGATGGTGCCGCAGCTGGTTACTTAGACACTATAGTTCAGGGTACTGAAATAGAAGCTGGTATTCGCAAAAATTATGATAAAAATAGAACATTAACTGCTATGGGAATAGGTTCAGTAATAGGTGGTTTTACTAGTGGTTTAGGAACTATTAGAACAGCTAGAACTAAGCCTGTGTTAAAAAAAGCTGAAATGACTAGAATAGTTAAAGAAGTAGAGAAAAAAAGAGCTAATGCTGGTAAAAAAAGAATAGACAAAAGTGCAAACGGTAAAGACATTGCATCTTCGTTTAGAAAAGAGTTAGAAGAAACGTATGGTAAAACTGCTTTTAAAGTAGATGCAAGAGGTAATTTAGTTGATATAGACAGAGAAATTATAAAAAAAGAAGGTAGAGAAGTATTAGATGAATTAGGACAAAAAACAGAGGTTATAGAACCTGCCATAAATATAAATATGTATAATAGAACAATGGGTGCTATTATTGATATATTTGATTTAGGAAAAAATATAAAGACACTTAGACAATTTCAAGTAGTAAATAAAGGTGGAACTCGCAAAGAGTACTTAGCTAGAGAAAAAAGAGTATTAAAATTATTTGAGCCTTTGAAAAAAGATAAATCTGGAAAACCTAAAAAGGGCGAAAAAATAAGCGATAGGGTATATAAAATATTACTCAGTGATGATATAAATATAGATGTACCTTGGCAGATAATGGCTAAATACGGAGTAGGAAAAAGAGAATATGGTGCTATAGTTTTTTCTGAAGTTAGTAAATCAGCTTCTATAATGGGTAAACATAGTGCTCTAGCCGACAAATTAAGTTTTATGAATCGTACTAGAACTAAACAAGAAATTGCAGAAGAAGATGCTCATATGTCTCTAGGTGAGACAGTTGATAGTCTTGTAGGAAAGATGTCTTTAGGAGAGGTTAAGACTACAGCATTTGGTAAAATTAGCAAAAAAGTAGAGGAAAGTGGTTTAGGTAGAAGTATTGTTGGTGTATTAAAAAGATTAAATAATATACGTAGAGCTTCCCTAGTTTCTGCTCTTGTTACTGCTATGAGAAATAATCATGCTCAATTTCCTAGAATGGGTATAGACACATTTATTCATGGTATAGAAACTCTTCCTATTATAGGCAATCCAAATAAAAAATTCTATGGATCACAGTTTGCACAGTTAAAACATACGTATTTCGATATAGAACAGGCTGTTCATATGTCTAACATGTTATTAGAGTTATATCCAAAACAAAATGCTAGGATATGGAATCAATATATGGAAGTGAGTGCTACTTCAAGAAGAAAAAATCCACATACAGAAACCTTATCAGGTGCTGATCCTGCAGCTTTTAGTGCTCCTAGAGCCTTTGTAGAAAAAGGTATAACTAAAGGTTTTGATATTTGGGAGCAGATGGTGCACACTATAAATATTTTTAATAGATTTCAAGAATCTTATTATAGAAGAGGTGCTATGATGGCTCAGATACAGAGAGACCTCATGGATGAAGGTAAAGACCTTATGGATATTTTTCAAAAGGGTACTTTCGATCAGGATGTGCCAGAAGGTATGTTAGCTAGAGGTGTAGATTATGCACTTGAATTTACCTATGGTGCTGAACCTAAAACAAAACTAGGTCAGGACATAAATAGATTAATAACAAACTCACCTCTTACTCTTCCTATACCCTTCCCTCGTTTTGCGATAAAAGCATTAGAAATGGCTTTTAATTATAATGTTGCAGGTTTAGCATTAGGTCTGTTTAAAACAAGATTCATGCTTCAGGGTAGTAGAATTAAAAGAATAGGTTCAAAGAAAAAGTATATGGGTGTAGATGTACCTTTTGCTAAAGAAGCAGTTAATGAAGAAGGTTACAGACAATTAGCAGAGGGAATAACAGGCTCTATGGTTTTATTACCTTTAGGGTGGTTACTGCGTGATCCTGAAGGATATGGTGGATCAGAGTGGTATAAGCTAAAAGATGGCATGGGTGGTGAATTTGATGCTAGAGTGTATGGTCCTATACTAGTTCCTTATTTATTAATAGGTGAATATATAAGAAGATCATCCTTCTTTGGGGGAAGAGGTGTCAAAAATATAGACACGAAAGAAGTTGCAGAAGCTCTATCTGGCATAAATTCTAGAAACGTAGGTAATATATTTAATGTTGTTAAGGATATGCAAGATTATGATAATCTAGATGGATTTAATAAATTTTTTGCTACAGCAGGTAGAGTTTTAGGAGATGCTGCAGTTGGCTTTTTACAACCTGTTTTACAAGGAACAGATTTTACAACGCAAACTAGTTTAAAGAGGGATTACAGGGTAGACCCATTATATAAAGACGGATATAACGCATTTATGGAAGAGTTTTCTGTTCCATTTAATAGAAGGGTACAACCTTTTTTAAACACTATTGATGACTATTTCGGTACAGATTTTGAGGACAAGGATTTTCCCTACAGCCAAGACCCTAGAATAGATGGTATTCCAGAAAGATTAATACCTATTTTTAAAGTTTTTACAGGTGCTACGGTAAATAGATTACCTCCTAAATACATAGCTAAATTGGGAGCTTTAGGTTTTACATATAAAGATTATATGGCTAAGTCTCCTTTTCCTAGTATAAATAGAATAGCCGATAAAGATACTGCCGAAAGAGTGGCAGAAGAAATGACAGATGCTTTAGAAAATTTTTATATAGAAGCAAAAGAGTTGAAGGTAGAAAAACCAGATGCTTATGTAGCAGCTAGAGTAGATAAACTTTTAAAAGGTATAAGAAAGGAATCACTAGCAGATGCTATGTTAGCTGATGAACAATCTTCTGTATTAGGTAAATTAAGGCGATATAGAAGTTTACCTGCAAGAAGCAGATTAGGAGCAGTACAAGTTTTAGAAGCTATGATGCGAGACAATCCGGATTCTTATAAAACCAAAGAAATAGATTTAAAAAACGTAGATCACCTAGAAGAATTAATACAAATTGCTAGGGGATTGTGATTAATAATCATAATACATTTCCCCTAGTCAATATATTTACCTATTATCTCCTGATCCTGCTAATGTACCACGTTCTTTCCTACCATGTAACTTTTCTAAGTTCTTTTTCATAATAGTATTCAAACTAACTCCTAGTTCACTAGCTAACACAGCACAGTACCAAAGAACATCCCCTACCTCATAAGCTATTGATTCCTTATCACCTTTACCATCACGTATAAGTTTCTTTACTTTGCCTGCAACTTCCCCTGCTTCACTTGTCAAGCCTAGAGCTAAATACTCTAAGGCTTTTTCTTTTGGGAAGATGGCAGTCTGTCCTGCTCGTGCTTCATAAAAATCAGCAGTCATAACCTCTGCACTAACTAGGTTAGCCTGCATGAATTTTCTCGCTTCTTCTTCTAGACTCTGCATTTTTCACCTTCTTTAAATTTTCTGCATATGCAACATTCCAACCCCTTGACCATTCTCTATGTTGCATTGTATTTGTCTTATAAGGGGATGTTTCATTTCTATAAAAAGATGTAATACCTTTTTTATACTGAATAAACAAAGGAGCATCATATTTCCCTAGACCTCTAGCCTGTCTACTTTTTATCTTTTTTTGTATCCTCATCTTCTTGTCTCCTTTCAAAATATTTTATTATCATGTTAAGTTTGTCATCATTAGTAGCTACTGCATCTAACTCGGCATCAATAGCTTGTTGGATATCTTGATGTTCTCCTATCCCTACTGACCTAGTTAATAATATCTCTACGTTTGATATATGTTTATTTATCATTCCGACATAGTAAGACTTTGCCGCATTTAATAACATGTCTCTCATTTTATACTCCTTTTTGGTTTTGGTTTTAAATGTAAAAACTCTCGTATGTGTAACTTTCTACCTTTAAAGAACACAATCATATTAATCGTGGTATTGATGGAAATGGCTATTAATAACCACCATTGCCACCAAAGTAACTCCCCACTTTCTAACATCAACTAGCCTGTATGTCAACCATCTCACACGCATCTGCTGTGCAAGCTAGTTCCCTTCCACCACTAGTTGTGTCTTCCTTCTCGTAGTCTGCCAACTTAGACCAATCAATAGACTCAGGCATCTTCTTATATGCTTGCTCATACTCTTCACCTGTTATGTCTTGGTAAGGTGCTTGAGCATACGTATGGTCACTAAACGGCAGGAAAGATATACCTGATACTTCATCAAAGTTATCATATACCCATGCTCCTACTCTCATCCACTCATCTTCCTTAACAGATACAGTAACAGAAGGCTTGTGTTCACACCAATGTCTTTGAAACATAAGCCAATACTCTAATTGTTCAATAGCAGACATCTGTGTTCTAGTAACAGCACCTGAAGGTGACTTCATAGGAAAGCTGAATACAGTTGTACTGTCAGGCTTCATAACGCATGATTCACTTGGTATGCCACTATCTTTCATAAACTGTGTCAATGGGTCTTTATTATCACCACGTACAGTCCTAATGTAGTAATCATTATGCCTTGCATGTATACCTGAAGCACTGTCAACTAATTGGCTAACTGTACCACTAGGTTTGACACAAGTGATTGCAGTTGACTGTGGAATACCTAAGTCTTTAGACATTTTCTTATTAGTCTCTACTGCTACATCTCTTAATATTGTTAAGATTTCCTCTGTCCATATATCGGTATCTAATATACCTGTTAGGGAAACTCCTAATAGTCTTTCTTCTTCTGTATTATCTCTCCAAACCTTACGTAGATATTTAAAGTTAGTAAGAGTAGACTGAAATGTACCAAGTATAGTAGCCATACGTACCTTTTCTTTTAAGGATACTAAGTCATCTGTAGCTCTACACACTACCTCTGTAAGATTACAGAATTGATAAGGTCTAAGTATAATCTCACTACATGGATTACAACCAAAGTAATGGTCAGATTCTCTTCTACCATTTTCAGATGCCTTCACTCTAGCTGCCTGTCTATTAAATATACCACGTTCTCCTGACTTAGACTCATACAAAGATGTCCACTCTCGCATGAATGTACCCATCTCAGGCTTACCTTTAAATGCTACAGAGTTATTAGCTAATGCTCTCTGTCCTTCATTCTCCCACCATTGACCTGACTTAGCATGTCTCATTTGGTCATCGCCTAAGTTGGATAGGGATATAAGTGCAGACCTACGCACCCCACCTACAACTACAACTTCTCCAATCTTACACATCAAGTCGTGACACTCAATAGGAAATAGTCTTCTTCCTTTAGCACCCTTGAACTTCTGTATGCAGAACTGAAACAACTCAACTAAGGGTGCAGGTCCTGATGCTCTACCACCAAATGTCTTTAGCCTTGCACCTGCTGGTCTAACCTGTGATACATCCCAAGTAGGCACTTGTCCTACATATAACATGGCAATAAGTTCTCTCAATGCTTTTGCCCAACCGGGTCTGCTGTCACCGACAGTGATGATAGTAGTGCTGTCTTCAAAGTGTTCATTAACTATAGGTAGCTTGTCTACATTCTCACGTTCTACTGAGAAGCCAACACCTGTGCCACACATAAGTATGTACATACACTCGTCAAATGAACGAGGACTATCTACAGGTATATAGCTACAGTTGTATCCACCTACATGACACCTATCTAGAGCAGGTCCTGCTGTCATTAAGGCTCTCATGCTAGGCATCACACCTAGAGACATTATTTGATCTGTTAATTTTTCTTTCAATGCTTTTGTAATAGTATAATTATAATTAGTAGATAGATGATTAGACATATAGTCAAAATATCTGCCTACAGTCTCTGACCAATTCTCTCTTCTTTGTTCGTCATCTTTCCATCTTGCATAGCGAGAGAGTGCTATAAAGTTTTGATAGTCAGTTGGTAAGTAATTTTGTATCATTTATGTCTCCTGTATTGTTCTAATATTTTTTATTTTAACACCACCTATATCATATATAAATTCTGTCATGCTTGTTTCTAATTCCTCTGCTACGTTTTGATCGGCAGGCATAGGATATTCTTCTTCATCTACTTGTAATGTTAACATCATTTTAACTCTTACCATCATAGACCTCAATCAATTTATTGAGATACCATTGTGCTTTCTTTAAATCTTCAACACCATTCTTATATCTGTATCTCCATAGATATTTAACTATATTACCCTGTAAATAATAGTCAAAACCGTTAGTCAACATAGCTTCTAAGGCATCTATAGTTTCTATACCTGCTTTATTATAGTGTGCAGGACTATTAACCATATCCTTTTCTTCTTCTTCTTTTAATCTTCTTGCCATATACTCACTATGCCTTTCCATTATGCACTACCCTTTGTGTTTGTTTTAAAAGATAGGTGTATTACATTACCATCTTCATGTGTAATGTCAACCTTTTTCTTCTCACAGGCAGGCTCATGTTCTTCTTTTTCATTAACAAAGTCTTCTAATCTATCTGCTAACTCAACATCTTGTTCCATCAAAGCAACGGTGCTTGCTACAAGCTGACACAAGTGTAATAAATCTTTTCTAGATTCTAAATCCATAGGATTGTTTTGTGATGTGAGTATATTCACTTCCACTTGCCCTGTCCATCTATTATCTTTATTTAAAAAGGGTTGTAATTCTATGTAACAACACTCTGATCTTCTGTCAAATATATTTCTTTTCATTATAGTCTCCTTATTTTTGTACCTCTAAACTTTACAAATTTAGGGTGATTGTTTTTTCCTTTTTCTTTTAACCAATCTTCAGGAATGATTCTGTCATAATATCTAAAACCATATTTAATACACCACTCTCCATAGGTTGATTTTGCTCCTTTGCTTAATTTACTTCTACTATTAGTGAAAACAAATCTAATATCAAGTTTAGGATGTTGTTTCTTTATAGCTAAATGTTTTCTTCTGTCAACTGCTAAAAACCTACCCTTTGTTTCTATTATTATTCCATTCTTTAATATAAAGTCAGGGGTATAGGTGCGATAAGTTAAGTCCTCCCATTCTATCTTAATGCTCTCATATTCATATTTATGCTTTAGCAGTTTAAGATATTCAGAAATCTTATGTTCTAATCCACTCCTATACCCATATTTTAAGGCTTCTCTACGTACCTTGTGAGGAGACACCTATAAGTTTCGCCACGTTATGCCTGTAAAAGGATTGTATGCAGGTGTATAACCTAAGTTCTTTAACTCTTCTTTTACAGCTTCGTCAGCTACCTTTCTTGCTTCCATAGCATCACGCAAACCTGCTGTACGCATTTCACGATACTCTTTTTTTGCTTCTGCTAATTGCTTTTCCATTTCTTCAATATTAGCTTTTAATTCGTCAAGTGTTTTACTCATTTGTATACTCCTTTCTTAACTCAACATATGACACAATTTTAGGAAACTGTGCCTTAGACATTACCGATGGTAATTCTTTTAAATTTTCCCAACAAGAAGTTTTATAGTCACAGAAATTACAAGTAACTCCTAATATTTTATTACCTGTTGGTTTACCTCTAAAGGTTTCTTCTATAGGTTCAAAGCAACGTGCAAACTCATTGTGTTTTACAGTCTCCACTGTTGCTCTAATCTTTAGCATTTCTTGCTTTTCATTGGCATTACTTGCCGACACGTACTTAAATTTACCATTTGCTTTATTAACTACCCACCAACCACCAATCTTTTTCTTGGCAGCTTTTGCATAGCCTACTAACTGACTAACATAACCAAATGGATCGCCTTCTTTTAGAGTTTCGTAGGACTCAAACTTATTATCATAAGACCAAGCAGAAGCTGACTTAACATCATCAACTGCTCCATCTATAACTAAGTCATACGTGCCTGATACATTAGTACCATCTATATCTAATGATACATTTTCAGGCTCTTCATATTTAACTCCTGCACCTTTTAGTAAACCTTTAAATACTGCTTCAACAATATCTCCTAACATCATGTTCATCATAAAGTTATTAGGTTTACTAGATGCTTCTTCAGGCTTGTTTTTATCAAACCACAGTTGGCAGGTGGGTCTACCTAAATTAGACATACGTAATCTGAAGTCACCTCGTTTGACTACCCCACCAAACTGCTTTCTAAGTGCATCTTTTACGTCATTACCTACTTGTTCAATTACTTCTTCTGACATAGTAGACTTACCATTTATAGCATCAGACATATATTGATGCACTTGCAGTTCAGCAGGGTGATTCATTATGCTACTCCTTCTTCTAGTTCAACATCTATAAACTGCTCAACAGTCTCAATGTCTTCCTGAGAAGATTCCTTTTGGTTAGCATATGCCTTTTCCTCCCAATCTTTATATATGTAGTCATTAAAGTTTTTAACCCAATCAATAAAATCAGAGAATAGCTTTTGATCTTCATTACTAATGTCTAAAGATTTAGTCATATCTATTTTGGCTACAGGTGTGTAGAAAGAACTACCATTTGGTAATGGGTTCTCCTCTGTCTGCTCAAAATAAATATTATGTTGTAGTGGTAATCTCTGCTTCTTTGTAAACTGAGCAAACTGATCCCCTACTGTCTTATAGGCATCCTTATTATCTATCTCCCATATGAAAGGAAGTGATTCTACGGAAACATCATCTCCGTTTGCATCCTTTGCACCTATTAATTGCACAGTACCAAAAACAACCCTTACTCGTTTTATTTGTCTTATTAAGTCCTGCATATCAGAAGGTAATGCCTTAAAGTCTTTTACATAACCTGTAGGTTTGCCACAGTTAAACTTACCTGTATTATCTTTCAAATCCATATTAAGATTATCAGCCATAATAGTTCTTTGATAAGTGCCTTTAGGCTCTCCTTGCTTGGCATTAGTATTTGCCACGTACCTTCTATACATAAATCTCTGCATATAGGGTCTTACCGACATCTCATTAGCATAATAAAACGTAGACTTATCTCCATCTAAAACTTCTAGACGATATGCTCCACCTTCTATTACCTCTATCTTTTTGGTCTTGCCATTGATCTCTTCCGTTCCCATGAGGGGAGAGTGCCATATTCTTAATCTGTTAAGATTGTTACTCTTTTTAGGAGCACTGCTACCTTCTCCTGCAATACCCATAGCTTTAGCCATAGCACTGTAGTTATTGGTATCTATAGTCATTATATCTGTCATTCATTTTCCTTTCTATTTACATAAGTTCCGTAGTTATATCACGCAACATCTTTAGTGTCAAGCCAATTATCACCTATTTTTGCTTCTAATAATAATGGCACATTAAACTCAATCTGAAACTGCCTTTCTATAATATTTTGCAGATCATTATTAAGTTTCTTAATTATATATAGCACCTGATTAATTTCTTCAGGATGAATATCAACTACTACAGAATCATGTACAGAGTTAACTATGCAAGATTTATGGGTAGATAATAATTTCTCCATGTGTATTAACACAAGAGGTACTATATCAGCAGTAGCGAATGACTGCACAGGATAATTTTTTATCTGTGTAAAGTGACTAACACTGCCATTTCTTCTTCTCTCTACATCAGGGAAAGCAAACTGTCTACCTGATGGGGTAGTTATCATTCTCTTCTCTAGAGCTTCTTGAGCCAATCTGGAGTGCCATGACTTGATACCTTTATATTTTTCTGTGAACTGTTCATAATATTTTGCTTCAGCAGACGTTCTCCCAAAGCCTGTTGCTCCATAGAGGGGTGCAAAGGTATGAGCTTTTGCTTCTTGCCTAGTAGTTTTCTGACCTGATTCCGTAATGACAGAAGCAGTGTATGCATGTACGTCAAATCCATCTTCAATCTCCTTCATTGCTATTTTATCTTGTGACAGGAAAGCTGCCGCCCTAAACTCTAGTTGAGCAAAGTCAGCTTCTAATATCTTTCCCCCTTTCCATCTTGATACAAACACTCTTTTAACAGGGAATGTACCACCTCTAGGCATGTTCTGCATGTTAGGGTCTGCACCACTAAACCTGCCTGTAGAAGTTCTGTGCTGTAACAACCTAACGTGTAGTTTCTTATCAGGTTTTACGTATATATTTATGCCCTCTACAAATGAGGACAAATATGTGTCTAGTGCTGATACCCTTTGCAGATCGGTTAAAAAGTTGTATGCATCCTGCCTATTAGTATTTTTAGCTGACCTTTGTAATATTGCCAACATATTCTTATTAACACTAAAACCATTAGCAGTAACCCATTTAGCAGTAGGTGGATTAAACTTAAATCCTGCTACATTCTTAGATGGTTTAAATATATAACCACTACCTTCGCACTTGTCACACTTAGGTTGATTAATATAAGGTGTGCCATCTTTCTTTATCTTTCTAAGTCTACCTGTTCCATAACAATTAGAACACCTAACTGCTGTAGTCTTGTACACAATATCTGAATACTTACTTATGTTATTTATTAAGTCTGCTTTGTTCATATAAGGGTGGAAGTTATTCAACCATGTTGTCTTCTCCTTTGGCTTGCGACTATATATAACCCAAGACATCTGTTCAGGACTATTGAGATTAATAGAGGTATCCCCCATAAGATTAGATACTTGTATACGTAATCTTTTTTCTGTTTCAATCTTCTCTTTCTCAAACTCTGCACGAACCTCTTCTAACTTACCCATATTAACTGCAAAACCTCTTGAATATATCTTAGCTAGTACAATAGACACACTGTTAGTTAATACTACAGTCTCCATCAAGCTACTATACTCAACAGTATTTAGCTTTCTATATAACTCATCAGAGAGTTGTTGAGTTGCATGTAAATCTGCTGACAAATATTCTGATAATTCTTCAGGTGGTATTTCATCTACTCCCATGTCTTTCTTAAAATATTCTTTTAATGTATCTTGCTTCTTCGTATCTAGATCATATCTTTCTGCACATGCTTCTAAAGATAAAGGTTGTTTAATACCTCTCTGTATCACATACTCTGCTAACATAGTATCAAACACACTACCCTCATACTTAAATCCACATTCCCACAACCACATTAAATCGTAAGATATGTTGTGACCTATGAGTATTGTAGCCTTGTCTAGTAACTCCTGTACACCATCAAAGTTATCTCTAAATAAGTATTTTTCTCCTGAATCTGTTAAACATCCCACCATAACTAATTTGTTGGTAGGCTCAAAAGGATCAAGGTGCATCTTGCCATCTCGCTTAGTAACTGTATTTTCTACGTCAAGTGTTAGTTTCATTGTTTATACTCCTTTAATATATAGTTGTCTATAAAATGTTGTATATCTGCTTTATGTCTGTACCATTTATTCTTATACAGATTTCTCCAATTATCATTGAGTAGTGTAACTACAAACTTACCATTAACTAATACAGTGCCACTCTCATAGTCTTCTACATCAAGACCTGCTTCAATTAACTTTATTAGTTTTTTGAGTCTACCAACTTCTCTTTGAGAGGAATTAGAGTATTGTAGTTTATGATAATTTCTTTGGTCACACTCCTTAGCAAGAATCTGTTCTTGATGTAACTCTTGCATCAGATCAGGTATATCTTTCTTAGTATACATACTTTCTGACTTTTCTATCTTAGCTCTATGTTCATCTAAGTATCTTGTAGAATTTGCCAATCTTCTTGTCTCATCAGCAAATGCTCCAAGTCCAGTATTACAGTGATGACATATCCAACCTCTAAAGGTATTGGTTTCATGGCAATGATCTAGTACCCAATTCTTCATTCTCATCTGACCATACTTAGATAACTCCTCTATATCTCTCTCACATATAGGGCAACAGTAGTCTTCGCTAGGGTATTCATTTTCACTCCTTAGCTTTTTGATTATAGCCTTGTGACCATTCTTGCAGGACTTACAGGTTCTTTTTATCTCACCTGACTTCATTGCAATAAACTGTGTTACAGGTTGCTCTATGTCACACTTGATACACGTTAGATATTTTGTCATAACTCATACCTTCCTATTTTATAATTGAGTGTGCATATCCTTGATCCATGCCACCCTGTTAGTTTATTCTTTACCACATTTAAGTGTCTTTGTAAATCTTCTTCTTCTTCAGGGGTCTCCTGTTTAGGAGGATTCTTAGCAATCAGTATCATTAAATCAGCTTCCGCTGCTTTTCCTGTACGACTACCTTCCATCATTGCTTGGTTAAGTATTACTTTACCTTCTGCTTCAGCATTTAACTGAGACATATAAAAGACTGCACACTCATGCTGTTTGGCAATCATACGAGCATGTATAGCATTAGCTTTAAGTGCTTCATCAGGTCTTGAGAATCCACCTGATCTAGAAAACTTATCTCCCATATCAAGCACAAGCACATCAGGTTTATATGTTTTACACACACTCTCTACCCATGCCATATCACGATCAGAAGCATCTTTTATTTTTACTTTATCTCGTATAGGTGCATAGGAATCTCTAGCCTTACTAGGATTTGCCTTGATCTCCTGCATTGTCATACCTGTGCAAGCAGTTAAGTACCTAGCACCAACTCGGTGATACCCTTCCTCATTACATAACACAATACAGTTTGCACCCTGATGTGCCAAACCTTCAGGTCCTGCTATCATACTTGCATGGAAAGATGTCTTACCTGTATTAGGTCTAGCACCTATCTCAATCAAGTGTCCTGCATTAACTCCACTAATCTGTCTAGTTAGACAAGGTATATTGAAATGCCATCTAGCTTCTAAATCATTCTTAGCTAGAAGTGTCTCTATGGATATATCATCCCACTCTATATTTAAGTCAGGTGTAAAGTCATCGTTATGTTGCTCAATCAAACGTCTCAAAGGTTCAAGGCTTGACTGCGTTCCATTAACATATTCAAATCCTAAGTTAGCAACATCCTCTCCTACTACCTGTTGAAATAACTTTGACAACACTTCTTGTGCAACATCACCACCTAGAGGTGTCTCTTTCTTTACCTGAGCAAACAGAGAAGAGTATGCCTGTTTCTGTGCAGTCGTTAGTGTAGGATTATTAGACATAAACAATGCTTCAATCTCGTCAGGTGTAAGTGTCCTTTCATACCTATCCATCGCTGTGTCTATTGCGTTCTTTATTTTACGAGCATCCTTACTGAATAGTCTGTCAGGACATTTTGCTCCTCTGTGTTCTGAATAAAATTCTTTATCCATTAAACTTCTTAATAGTGCTAGTTCCATATTATATCTCCTTTGGGGTTAGGTTCATTAAATTTATTATGTCATTCTCATCACGATATTTTAAATCGTCATTTAGTTTTATAACTCTTACGTCATTTACATATCCTCTTAGTTCTTTAGCAAAAGATAGTGTCTTAGGTAATGCATCAGGGTCTAGTGCTATTATAGCTGTTGAGAATCGTGTCATATATTCTTTATGAGCTTCGGATAATGATGTACCTAACACAGCTACCCCAACATATGCATCACTACCTATAACTGAAGCACTGACACAATCCTCAACAACAACTGCAACCCTACCACAACCATATACAAAAGGCAAGTCATTATTTCCATATCGTTTCCATTTGGGTAGTCGGTTTGTTATAGACCTGCCTATCGCATCTAGGATAGTATTGTTGTGTGTGACAGGGAATACAACACGTTTGTCTTTTACGTCATAGTGCAAATCGAGTTTGTCAACATCTAAATCCCATAGTTCACAGAAAGTCATAACTTCTTTTCTATATCTATGAGGTACAATGTAATCAGGTAAAACAAAATCTATTTTATTCTCTTGCATATTAGTTTTTTTAATATCATCTACAGATAATCTAACTCTACTACTACCACTTATCGCACAAGTTACTTTGTAGCAGTTCCATAATATGCTACCCATATTGTTTGTTACAGTAAATGTTTTATACCCATTACATAATGGACAGTTTAATCTACGTGTTTCTCCATTATTTAAATCTAAGTTATTTATATACTCTTTTATGTTGTTCATAGTATGTACCTCTGGGCAATGACAATGTCTTGTAGCATGGATTTAAACATCCGTCAAACTTTTTCTTAAATTTAATGCAAGATTTGCACTAGCTAATGTATTTTTCATATAAGGCTTGACACTTTGGGGATTAGTATGACCTGTTACTGCCATAATGTTACCCATAGAAACACCTGCATCAACCATTTCTGTTGTACCTGTTCGTCTTAGATCAGACAGACGTAGCTCCACAGGAAGTCCTGCATCGTTCATTATATCTCTAGCTAGTTTAGGTAGTCTATGCTTAGAATAAGGCTTGTAGACCCCCTTAGAAGGCTTTGTACAGGGTGCTACATACTCTTGAAAGCCATAGTCTTGCTTCTGCTGAGTAAGCATCTCTCCTAGATCATCCGAGACAGGTAAAAACACCTCTGCTCTACGTTTAGACTGCTCTATATGCATCCTTTGTTTGTCTAGATCAAGATTATCCCATTTAATTACTCGCATATCTCCAAGTCTTTGACACCACTCATATGCCATCTGTGCAATCAAGCCTATGTTTCTTGTATGAAAGTCTTGATATGCATAGTCAAGGAATGTGCAGACATTATCCTTTGTCCACACCACCTTTCTTGCTACAGGTGTCTTCCTTTTGATACTTGTGAAGGGGTTAATATTATAATGCTCCATATGTATTGCAAAATTATATACAACTCTCGCTACAGACATTACATGATTAGCCATATGTATACCCCTCTCACACCACATCTCATATGCTACCTTTGCCATCTTGGTAGTGATATCAGATATTTTGATACTGCCTAAATTTTTAGCATTATCTATTTTTGTCTCAGATAAGACAGTTAAAAAGTATTGATATTGTACTTTAGTTTCCTGCCGTAAGTTCTTGAAATCAAAGGATAAATAATACTTATCTATTAAATTAGATAGCTTCATTTTAGGCTGCCATCAATGCTTTAAATTCAGGTGAAGATACCCACTGTGATACTTTTTGCTCTCTTGCCCACATAGATTGTGCAACAGTATCCTTGCCTGTATTTCGTAGGGCAAAGCCATTTCTTTCATCTGCATAAGATGCATAATTTGTGAAAGCAGAGTATAATGCAAACACATTTTTACCTCGTATAGAGATTTCTTCACAAGCTAACTTGTACATCTTCTTAGCTAACTTCTCTGACTTAATTATCTTTTCAAGTAATGTCTTACCATCTACGTTGAGAGGTGTATCAGCCATAGACTGTAAGTATCTTTGTCTAGCATCAAAAGTACTCTTAGAATTTTTAAGTTCCCATATAAAATTATCTATGTTGAACCCTTTAGTATTCTTCATCATCACAGATTTAAAATCTCCTGTAATCTGTCCATTAGAACAGTATGTATCTATAGCACCAACGTGTGCTTGGTTAGAGCATGAACCATCTATAGCATGTAAGGCTATGATTCTTTCATTTATAACTGTCTGATGTTTAGCTGTCGTTATAGTATGTGACACATTAGGTAGTGTAATATCTACCTGTGACCATGCATTGTTTCTAGCACTTCTTAGTGTAACTTTTGCACCATACAAATCCCTGAAGTCACGATTGTCTTGTATAACTTGTTCCATAGCATTAAAAAATGCAGGATGTGATGCACACTTGAAGCCACTACCAACGATACCTAAGTACTCGCCTGTATCTTCTCTGACTACATACTTATGATCTCTCATTTTAGTAGGTTCATAGGCTACCTTGAAGTCTAGGTTATCTTCTAATTTAATTAATTTGTCTTGTACTATATCTAATGGCATAGTTATTCTCCTTTTCTGTTGTTGTAGCTTAACAAGTTGTTAAACCGATTGATTAATATGTTGTATAAGATATTGAGGCAGAAGTCAAGTGCTTTTCTTTGCTTCAATATATATTCTCATGTGTGTGGATTCATCTAAGTTTTGACCCCAATAGGTAGCACCTGTACCTTTTAACTCAGGCTTAATGTGTTGTCCACGTACTCGCATCTTGTATGTCTTCTTGTTAAAGAACTTCTTCATCTTGTCAACAAACTCTTGACCATCTGTATCGTTAGGTATTTCACTAAAGATATAGCCTTTGCCTAGTTTGTTTGTTTCATCGCAGTATGCTTTTTTCCAAAACTCTTTGTGCTTGACTTCTTGCTCATACATCTCTTGAAGTTCTTCTATGTCTTGTTTTACCTTCTCACAGTTATCCCACATAACTTGATAGGCTTCCTTAGATACTGTATCTTTGATCTTGCCTTCTTGGGTATCAACCCTAACATCTTCATCATTCTGTTTTACAAATGCTCTGACCATGTGCTGAAAGTCCATATGTGAGATAGGAATATATCTACCCTCTGCTTCTGAATAGTATGTCTTGTAGTTTAAATCATACATATCCTCTGCTAATTTACCTGTGCTAGTTGTTGCTCCTAGCATTTGTACTACTCTGTGTATCTTCATGCCACTTCTCCTTTCATCCATGTTGGTTTATTTGTATACTTATACCTTGCGAATCTTGACTTGTCAACTATATAAAACTTTCTATATGCTTCAATAGGAAAGAACTCTTTTGTCTTCAAGTCATCATGTCCACTAAAACATTGTGGGTGTTTAGTTATACCACCTGCTCTTGACCAAGGCATAAGCCACCTAGCTTGTAATAGAACATCTTTATGTTTACTAGCACCATGAATTTTACCATACCTATTAGTATATTCATTTAGCATTTCGTTGTACAACTGCCATGCAAATGTATAGTTTGACCTATTACGTTGTGCCCATAATGTACAAGGATGTTTTTGATGTACTGGTTTGTACAAGTCATGCTCCTCTGCATAGCTAGGTCTATGATGCCATACGGCAGTACATAACATCTGTGCTTCTTCTAGTGGCATCTTTACTACGTGTTGGTCACATAGAGATGATGCTATCTCACGTGGTGTTTTCTCTATAATAAATCTATTCATGTGTCCACTCCTCTTGTTTACAAAACAAATCAATACCAAAATCGTAACCTCGTTTATAATAATGGTGTGATTGTTCTTCATCTCTTGTGCCATGTAACATAGCATCTGTCAAACCATCTGTAAATTTTTCTATAATCTTATGCTTTTTGATTTGTTTATCTAATTCTATTAAGTTCATTTGTATCTCCTATTCAAATGTTTGTTCTATGTGTACTATAACTCCATCAATCATGTCTATGATTTGTTGAGAATCATAAGCCTTTATATAGATATAAAAAGTTCCATAGTCTTCTTTACCTCTTGGGTG
>Ga0208791_1000329_pt1 | contig 23364 bp, 15 predicted proteins | sample 11_taG_FD_184084 | JGI IMG/M metagenome (GOLD analysis project Ga0208791, IMG submission 184084) | Marine viral communities from the Subarctic Pacific Ocean - 11_ETSP_OMZ_AT15265 metaG (SPAdes) (version 2) | ecosystem: Environmental > Aquatic > Marine > Oceanic | place: Pacific Ocean | collected...
CTAATGGACGACATGTAATCTACAAATGCCCTGCTGGTTTTTATACCCTCGGTATAGGGCGCAATGTCGATATGAACGACGGGGTAGGTTTGTCCGATGATGAGGTACAGTACCTACTTGAGAATGACATAGAACGTGTTATCAAAGAGTTAAGCTCAGAGTACCCTTGGTTTAACGGCCTTGATGATGTACGGAAAGATGCTATTATTGACATCGGATTCAACCTCGGAGCCACGAAGTTACGTGGGTTTCGACGCGCCTTGGCCGCTATGGAAGCAGGAAAGTACAGCTCTGCTAGTGATGAATTCTTAGATTCCAAGTGGGCTAGACAGGTCGGGAGCAGAGCAGTAGAGCTTACCGAAATGATACGAACAGGTGAGTATCTATAACGAGGTTAGTCCATGCCACTACAACAACTACAGTTAAAGCCGGGAGTTGACCGTGAAAATACGCGGTATGCGGCTGAAGGCAGTTGGTACGAAACAGATAAGGTGCGGTTCAGACGGGGTATGCCTCAGAAGATTGGAGGTTGGGTACGTATATCTGCTGCTACTTTTCTTGGTGTGTGTCGGTCTATGCTTAACTGGGTTACTCTCCAGAGGCAGAACCTTGTAGCCGTAGGCACTAACCTCAAGTACTACATCGAGCGTGGTGGAGCTTACTTTGATGTTACTCCTGTTAGAGCCACAGCAACGCTGACAAACCCGTTTACCACAACGCTAAACTCTACTACTGTTCTCGTTGCTGACGTTGCACACGGTGCGCTTCAGAATGACTTTGTTACGTTTAGTGGTGCTTCAGCAGTGGGCGGTCTTACCCTAAACGGTGAGTTTCAGATTAGTTTTATAGACGAGGATTCTTACAACATAACTGCCGCAAGCCAAGCGTCGTCTGCTGCTACGGGTGGAGGTACAGTCACTGCGGTGTATCAGATAAACACAGGTAACGAGATTGCCGTTCCGTTTAGAGGTTGGAGTGCTGGCACTTGGGGGTCAGGCACTTGGGGGAGCAGTGGTGCTACAGATGCTCCTATGCGGATATGGAGCCAGTCTAACTTTGGTGAGGACTTGTTCTTTGGCTACAGGGGTGGGCCTATATTCTACTGGGATGCGAGTAATGATCTGACAACTCGTGCAGTGTACGTATCTTCTCTCGGTGGTGCATCCAACGTGCCTACTATAGTTAACAAGACCTTTGTATCAGACATCTTCCGTTTTGCCTTTTGTTTTGGTTCAAACGCACTGGGCAGTGCCACTCTTGATCCTATGTTGATTCGCTGGTCTGACCAAGAGGATGTAGCTAACTGGACTCCTGCGGCGACTAATCAAGCAGGTAGCTTACGTCTGTCTAGGGGTAGTGAAATCATTACAACTCTACAAGCACGACAAGAGGTTCTTATTTGGACTGACACTGCGCTGTACGGTATGCAGTATTTAGGCGCACCAGAGGTGTGGGGTGCTCAGTTATTAGGCGATAACATAACAATAGCTGGTCCTAATGCAGCGGCTTATTCAGGCAACATTGCGTACTGGATGGGCACTGACAAGTTCTATATGTACGATGGTACGGTTAAGACCCTACCGTGTAGTGTACGAAGTTATGTGTTTAATGACTTTAACTTCACTCAGTATGCACAAGTCATAGCGGGTACTAACGAGCGGTTCGACGAGGTATGGTGGTTCTATTGCTCTGAGGGGTCTACACAGAATGACCGATATGTGGTGTACAACTACCTACAAGACATTTGGTATTACGGAAACCTATCACGTAGTGCTTGGATAGACGCTGATCTTAGAGAGAACCCACTAGCTGCTACTTACAGTAACAACTTAGTTAATCATGAAGTCGGTATGGATGATAACCAAACGGGTGTGCCTTCTGCCATTACAGCTACGCTCTTATCCTCTGAGTTTGATTTGGATAATGGTGACAGGTTTATGTTTATTAATCGTATGCTCCCTGACATAACGTTTGAGGGGTCTACAGTAGATAGCCCTGCGGCAGTGATGACTCTGTTCCCTATGGAGAACTCTGGTTCTGGTTACTATAACCCTACATCTGAGGGTGGCGTAGACAACGCTACGGTAACTCGTTCTGCTACTGTACCTATTGAGAAGTTTACAGGGCAAGTATTTGTGCGTGTACGGGGTAGGCAGATGGCGTTTAAGCTTGAGTCTACTGAGCTAGGTGTAGCATGGAAGTTAGGTATACCACGATTGGAGATGCGTCCTGACGGCAGGAGAGGCTAGTGGCAGAGCGGCTCGTACAGAAAGTTCAAGTCCCTGCGCTACCAATACCCAAAGCTGGGCCGTTAAAAGAGTACCTTGATGCACTGAACAACATCTTGCGACTCTTTTTTAACTTGCTATCGAGCGGTATAAACAGTGTGTTTGGGGAGTACGGAGGTCGGTTTATAGAGTCTCCGAATGCAAAGTTCTTTTCTACTGTAGATCAGAACGCCAGTGTTATAAACACAGCATATGCGTTACAGTTTGAGAATACATATTTAGGTGAAGCCATAAGCGTAACAGGCACACCAAAGACAAGGATTACACCAACTCACTCAGGAGTTTATAACTTTGAACTCTCAGTGGAACTTACTAGCGGTAGTGCTAGCGCAAAAGAAGTGTCGTTCTGGGTGCGTAGGAGTGGGGTAGATATAGCAAATACTGGTAGACTGCACGTAGTATCAGGGTCAGGTGGAGTAGATGACTTTGGGTACAGTTTTACAATAGACATACAAGCAGGGCAATATATAGAACTTATGTGGGCAACAGACGATACAAACATAACGGTTGATTATCAGGCGGCTGCAAGTCCCCGCCCTGCCGTGCCGTCTACCCTAGTAACTGTAACTTTTGTGTCAGCGTTGCCAGAAACGCTACCAACACCGTAGGTTTAGTATGGCAGTAGAAACAATAGTATTATCCAAAGCGCTTAAATCCTTACTACAGTCTGCGGGGCTTTTTGGGTTAGATGCTCTTTTTGGTAGGGGCGGTATGGAAGCTACCCCCATGACTCCTGAAGAAGCAGAAAGGTATGCTATTGAGGAAGGTCTAGCTACGTTACTAGCACAACCCACTCCCGGTATGGCAGGTGGTCCAGAAGATATTGAAGGTGTGGGTGAGCAAGAAGTAGACCTACTACAACAAGCTGCGGAGTTAGGAAACACAGATTTAATTAATCAAATTACTAGCTTGTCTCCTACAGAAACTGTACGAAACATAGGTACACAGGTCGGTGAGGGTATAGATACTGTTTTTGATATTCTCAAGCTGCCTAACCCTACTAAAGTAATCGGCGCTCCTATACAAAAAAGCGGTACAGTAGTATGGGGGCAAACCGGCGGTAGTCCAGTAATAGGTACAGGCACAACGCCCGGTGGTACACAAACAGGAGTGACGACAGGCGATCCAACTATTGATGCTGTATTAAACAAAGTAACTGGAGTGCTTACAGGTAAAGCAGCGGCTGGAGATGTTTTAAGTAGAAGTACCATAGAAGATATTTTAGTAGGTACAGCAGCTACCGAAACAGGAATGTCTACAGAGCAAATAAGAGACATAATTGAAAGCGCAAAAGATATTGTCCCTGCCCCTACAGCTATTGGTGTTGACCTTGGAAAAGGACCAAAGATTGGATCGAGTGGAGTAGAACAATTGGATGTTACCGGAGATATGGGTGACCTTGATACAGTTGTTAAGGGTACACCTCCACCAGAGTCTTTATCACTCACCGAAACTACAACACCTAAAGTACCAACGATAGATATTCAAGACCCTACAAAACCTAAAGTATCAACAGTTGGGGATTTAACACCTGCTGCTATACCACGTACTAATGCAGGTACAGATCAACCTGCGCCCGAACCTAAAACGCCCGCTGTAGCTTCTGAATCATCTGGTGGTGGAGGTGGTGGTTTTGGTACATCTTCTGCTGGGCAGCGCATGGTACAGGTAGACCCCGGTGGTTTAGTAGATATAGACTATTTATATAATATTGCAGGGCCGAGTATTTTTGCACCTGACATTAGCAATGACGAGGATATTATGCCGTACATATATAACAAAGGTGGGCCTGTGCAGAAGTTTAATAATGGCGGTTCTCCAAAAGGTTTTGGCAGTAAGGTTATGGACTTTCTAAAGGACGATAAGAACCAAAACTTAATCGGTCTTATTGGAGCTGGTTTAGGCGGATTAGCAGGAGGGCTTGGTGGAAGTGCTAGCACTCAAGGAAGTCAAGGCTATCAGGGCGGTATTCCTGACTATAAGGCAACACGAGAGCTAGTACCTAATGCTTTTGATAATACTGGTAGACGGCCCGGTGGTGCAGGAAGACGATACTTTACAGATGTTCAGTACACACCCACTAGCACTACAGAGGGTGGACTTCCTGCCATCATAGGTGCGGAGCAGATAGCGGCTCAAAATGCTGCATATACACAAGCTTTGGCAGCTCAAGAAGCAGAAAATATAGCCTTAGCTAATTCTTTCTTAGGTGCAATTCCAACGGACACTAGCACTGCTGCTACACCTGTTACACCTGTTACACCTGTTACACCTGTTACACCTGTTATACCTACTACACCTGTTATACCTACTACACCTACTACTGATTCTGTTATTGATTTTGTTGATGAGTCTAGTGATGAAAGTCCAATGGGGCCAAACTTTAACTTTTTTGAAGAGCAGTTGCGTTCAGGAGAAAAAACTCCGAATCAATTAGCTACTGATTTAGGTATAGAAGAAGAAGACCTTATTACTCGTCTTATAAAGGCAGGTAACACAGATGTTAACGAAGTTCTTGAGTATTATAGTACTCTGTACCCAGATCTATATGGCAACACCACTGTAGCTGATGTTAATAAATACTTATACCCTGACCAATATGCTCAAGGTGGTGATATAGAACAGTACTACTTAGGCGGTTCTACGGATGGTATGGCAGATCAAGTTCCTGCTACAATAGGCGGTACGCAGCCAGCTAGATTAAGTGATGGTGAATTTGTTATACCCGCAGATGTGGTAAGCCATTTGGGTAATGGTAACTCCGATGCAGGAGCGCAGAACCTGTACAGTATGATGGAAAGAGTGCGTAAAGACCGCACTGGTAATCCTAAACAGGGTAAGCAAATAAACCCTAATCAATATTTGGCGTAAGGAAACAACTATGGCAACTCCTACTTTTTTAGGAACAAGCAGTTCTCTATCTCCCTATGCTGGGCCTTACGTTAGCGAGATGCTGGGTAAGGGTGCTGCGTTAGCAGATATGCCCTATCAAGCCTACCAAGGACCACTTACTGCTGGACAATCGCAACTACAGAATCAAGCTTTTACAGGACTTGCTAATTTAGCCGTCCCACAAGCAAGTATGGCAGGGTCATTTACAGGTGCAGGGTATACTCCACCTACCGCCGAGCAAGCCGCAATGGGACAAACAGGGACTTATGCTCCCGCTACAGATAGCGTACTTCAACAATACATGACTCCTTACTTACAAGGCGCACTTGAACCGCAATATGCAGCCGCAAGAAGACAAGCTGATATAGCTCAGCAAGGACTGCAAAGTCAGTACGGTAAGGCAGGAGCGTATGGTGGGTCACGTCAAGGGATTGCGGAAGCTGAACTACAGCGTGGTTTATTAGATAGAATGGCAGGAATCACAGGCGCAGGTTATCAAGACGCTTTTCAGCAAGCACAGAATCAATTTAACACTGAACAAAATTATGGATTGCAAGCTTTAGCCGCTCAACGCGCAGGTGGTGCAGAACAACGTGCTATCGAAAGCCAAGGAGTTATGGCAGATATAGCTCAGTTTGAAACTGAAAGAGATGATCCTTTCAAAAAAATACAGTACCAGCAGTCGCTACTACAAGGCTTGCCTATTAGCACTCAAAGCTATCAGTACCCTGAAGTAAGTACTGCATCTAATGTTATGGAAGGTGCGGGCGGTATCGTAAGCCTTCTTAGCAGTTTAGGTTTCTTAGGAGATTAGTAATGGCTGGTATATTTGAAGAAGTTAGTATGCGAGAGAGTGCTTACGCAAACAACCCACAAGCACTACAGCAACGGTACGCGCAAAGTCAACAACTAATTGACTTGCTTGCTTTACAACAACTTAACAATGAGAAACAAGCTGCGGCAAATCAAATTCAAGCATCTATGCAGACTAATCCTAGTACTGTAAGGGACCAACTAGAGCAGGAAGCTTTAATGACTTCCCGTAATGAAATTATTTCTGAACTCGCTCCCGGCATACAGCAACGTGGCACTCAAATGCAACAAACTCAAGGGGTGGCTGGTATGCCCGCTCCTAATATGATGAGAGCTGCACAAGGCGGGATTGTTGGGTATGCAGAAGGTGGAAAAACTAAACAACAAGACGCTCCCTTCTTAAGCCCAAGCTCAGAAGAAGCTCAACGTCAAAGGTATTTAAAACTTAAAGAGATAGAGGCTAAATTTCTTGCTGAAGGTAACCAAGAAGGCTTGCGAAATATACGCCGTGAGCTAATGAACTATGAAGGTAGCACTGCGGCTCAAGCTCCTGCACCCACTCCTGAAAACACTGCTGGCATGGTAGGTGGTGGTATTGTTGGGTATGCAAAAGGCGGGGCTATGTATGATGAAATGGGTAGGCAGTCTACAAATAAAAACATGAATGAAATGTTTGAAACGTTGACCTCACAAGATCCTACTGGACCAATGAACCCGTTAAGTAAAGAGTTTGCAGAAAGAATACGTCTTTTAGAAAGAGAAATAGACCTTATAACAAGACCCCGTAGAAAGGCAAAAATGATGGATATTCCAACGAAAGGGAATGTCTTTCCAACAGATGCACCTCCAGAATTATTAAACGAATTAAACCTTTTGAAAGAGGCTAGGGCTAAAGCTTTAGCTGCAAATGACATGGCAGGTGGCGGTATTGTGTCTCTTAAAGAAGGTGGATTCCCTGATTTAAGCGGTGACGGTAAAATTACTCGTAAAGATATTTTGATGGGTCGAGGTGTAGTCAATAAACAACAAGGTGGGATTGTCAGTTTTGCACAAGGCGATCCAGTTGTTGATCTTAATGCTGAGACACGATTTGATGTTGAAGAAAATTTATACTCTCCGGAGGAAGCCATTGAAGTAGATCAAATTCGAGATGTTGGTATGGTGTACGGACCTTTTGATATGGCTAGGGATATAAGGGGAATACTAAGCACATTACCTGAATCTCAAGGCGTATCTAAAGAAGCTATGTTGCGTATGGGGATGATGGACGCAACAGGAGCGTTCACTCCTAGAATGCAGGAAGAAAGAATAGCACAAATAGAAGAACAAATTAGCAATCTCCCTCCTGAAGATCGTATGCCTAGAAGAGAAACGCAAGACAGTGAGCCAAGCCTTCCACAAAATGAAGGTATTACTGCTGCTATGTATCGAGGTGAACCTACTAATTTAGAAAAACTACGTAGCATAATGGACCAACCTAGAGTGGGTAGAAAGCCTAAAGAAGACTCAGAACAAGACATAGACTTCCGTGCGTTAAGTGAGTTTTTGTTGGGTGGTGCAGGACAAACTACTACTGCTGGCGCGTTAGGTGGTGCAGGACGGCGTTTAAATGCTTACGAGTTAGCAGAAAGAAGACAGGCAGAAGCGTTGAATGCACAGGCGCTTGATAGGTTGTTAAAACAAAACATTGCACAACAAGACTATAGGTTAGCTGTGGCAAAGTTAAATGCTGATTACACAGGAAAGATAGATACAGCGGTTCTTGATATTGCTAATGATGCTTTAGGAAGATTAGATTTAGATCCAGAGTACAGAGCGGCACTAGACGATTTAGCTGACACTTATGACTTCGGTACGGCAGAATATGATGTGGCAAAAGGTATCCTCTTAAACAACACCATAGAAAGATACGTAAACGCTGCAAAAGAAAGTGCTTTAGGTAAAGGTATGGTTACAGGTGTAGCAGGTGATGCGGGTATTGTAGGATAATAAGGAGTCCACTATGCCTATAGCCCGTGCTAACTTAACAGACGGTAGTACAATAGATTACTACGTACCTGAAGGGACAACCCCCCAACAACGTACACAAATCTATGCTCCTGCGGCCTTACAAAAAAGAGAGGCAGGTATAGACCCTCTTGAGCCACCTGAAACTACTTTAGGAGGTTATGCTAGTGAAGTTGGTAAAGGGTTAGCTAGTGGCGCTGCGGGACTTCTTGAATCAGCCGCTACTGGAGCGGCGTTTTTACTTCCTGAAGAGCAAGAACAAGCTGCACGTAAAGCTATTGCTGAATACGGAGCTGGGGTCCAAGAAGGACTATTACCTAGAGGCGGTTATGAAGATACCGTTGTTCGTAAACTAGCAGAAGCTACAGGTTCTACTATTCCTTTTATCGCTACAGGTGGCCTAGGTGGATTAGGCGGCTTAGGAAGTCTAGCTAGTAGAGTAGCTTTAGGTACAGGTGTGGGGTTAGGTGCGGCTGCTGGATCAGGTGAAGCTGCAAAACGAGCAGAAGCAGCGGGAGCTACTGAAGAACAGATTAGTAAAGCGGCAGGACTGGGTATAATCCCCGGATTAGGTGAGACACTAGTACCGTTTGCTATAGGTAAGACTATTCGCGCAGCTAGAACTGCTAAAGGTTTAGGTAAATCTCTTGGCGACCAGCCCGCTGGTGATGTGTTATCCCGATTACGCAGAGTAGCTAGTGCCGCAGGAGGGGAAGGACTCCAAGAAGCTTCGGCAGAAGTAGCACAGAATCTTATCTCTCAAGGTATTTACGACCCTGAAACTGGCACGTTTACGGGTACAGGAGAGTCTCTTGGTTATGGTGCAGGAGTAGGTGGACTGCTATCTGCATTGGCTGAACTTGCTATTCCCGGTCGTCGTCGTGGGGGTATGGATTTAACGCAACAAGAAAAAGAAACTATTGGGCAGCGTACACAAACCGCAACATTGCCGCCTCCTCAAGCCCCTTTAGAGGGCGAAATTTTAGAAAGAACATCTCCTACTCGACCAGCTTTGGAGCAAAATAAAGCAATACTGCCGCCACCGACTCCATCCGATCCTTCTACTATAATGGTAAACCCCGAAGGAGTTGCTTATCCTGCAAGGTTTGCTCCTGCTTACGAAGAAGCTTTAGCGGAAGAAGCGCGTCTGACTGCTGAAGGTGCACAAAGAGAATTGCTACCTGAAGTTGTAGCGGGTAGAAAAACAAGTATATCTAAAGAAGAACTAAAAGATTTAGGGATTACAAGCGTAACACTACAAAAGAAACTTACTGCTCTTGATCTGTCAAACTCTGAACAAGCGCAACAAGGCGTAGCCGACATCATAGCCTACGCGGACAATCCTACAGTTAAATCACGCTACCCAGAAAACCGTAAAAAAGCACTTAGTCTTCTTACTGTTCCTGCTTTTAAAGACGCTTTTGCTACGACTGAAGCGCAAGCACAACCTGCTGATAGCGGTCCTGCATCAGTACAAACAACAATAGATGACGCTATTGCACAAGATATTAGACAGGAAGAAGTAGATGCAGCCTTTGCTCAACGCGAAGCGCAATTAGAAGAAGACAAAGCTCAAACTTCAGCTCTTGCTCGTGCTGCTAAACCTGAAGGACTCAATGTTATAGAAGATGCTTTTGACAGAGCGCAGAGGACAGGTAGAGAAGCACCGGGCGAAGCTCAGTTAGAAATTCCTGTTATTCAAGCTGCCGCTGCTGATGCTATAGCACAACAAGAAGTAGAAATAGGTGCTGATTTAGACGCACAAATTGCCGCCGAACAACGTGTGGATGAAGCGTTAGACAGTCAGGGTCAAGAGCAACTTGAAATGTTTGGCCCTCGTGGGGGTGTTTTACGTCCTACTCGTCCCAGAGCTAGACCAGCACAAGAAGAAGTGGTGGTGGAAGAAGGGGCTGCGGATGTAGATGCGGCACAAGAAGAAGTGGTGGTGGAAGATGTAGATGTGACTGCGGATGTCGATCCAGACGTAGTTATAGCCGAACGAGAAGAAACTCAAGCCCCAGACCAAGCACCCCCGTCTACTACTAAAACAGAAGACATGAACAGGGTACAAGCAGAGATTGAAGCTAACCCAAATGGTCCGATAGCAAAGTTTTTTAAAGGTAAGAAAACGTTAGAAGAAGGTATTGATGCAGTTGCTGGGGATATGTCTGGCGGGGTAACCACTGAAAACGAAGCTGCTGAAGCATGGATAAAGGCTAACTTAAGTGGAAAATCACGAACCGACTTTTCTGAGACTGTACGATTTATAAGAGACAGTATGGGGCTGCCCCTATCTGCCTCTGCTATTGCAGTAACCAGTCAGCCACTATCCCAAGAGATTCGGGCTAAACTTGCAGCAGGAGACTTACGTGGAGCCCTTAATGATCTTGCCCAAAGTTCCGACCCTAGTGTAGCTCGCGTTGCCGCTGCTGTAGAAAAAGGTTTAGGTAACACCAAAATAGTAATGGGTAGAGGTTTAGTTAATTCTAAAGGTGAGTCAGTCGCTGGTTTGTATGATCCTAAAACGGACACGATTACTTTAAATCAAGACGTAACGCTTAGGAACCATGTACTACTTCACGAATCCATGCACGCAGTTACTTCTCACGAAGTTGCTGGAAACTCTGCTGCGGCACAACAAATGCGTAATCTGTTTGAGTCAGTTAAAGACAGGTTAGATACTGCGTATGGTGCAACGAACCTTGATGAGTTTATTGCAGAAGCATTTAGTAATCCTGAGTTCCAAGCCAAGCTAGCAAGAATCAACGCTAAAGGCGAAAAGATTACGTTATGGAGTAAGTTTAAAAATATTGTAAACAACATGATACGTAAGTTCCGTGGACAACCTAGCAAAAAAGTAGAATCTGCTATGGACAAAGCGGACATGATAGTTGCTGACCTTATCTCTCCCGCTCCTGAATCTCGTGATGCTGCTAGCTTATTCTCCGCTACTATTGAAGAAGGTGAGAAAAATACATTAGATGCGCTTGGTCGGTTTAGTAAAGGTAAGGTAACTAAAGAAGATGTAGAAGCAGTAGGGACATGGTTTGGTACAGCAACCGACGGGGCAAAAGCAAAGCTACTAGACTTCTTACCGTTGAATGCGGTGTTTCAACTTGCTAAAGATGAATACCCAAAGATAGCCGCTCCCGCAGAAGAATTATTCAAACTACTTCAAACTAAGAATGGGGAACGTCAAAGGTACTTAAACCTAACAAGGGACACTGCTAAAAAAGTAGAGAATATAATTGACGGAGATAAGAAGGTTAAAGAAGTTTTAGACTTTTGGGCAGCAGAAAGTACTCTTTTAAAAACCGACCCTACTAAATTAGAAAGCGCATACGAAGGTGATGTCGCTAAGTTAGAAGCGTGGAAGACCATGAACGCCAAATTAAATGGGTTGTCGGGTCCACAACGAAAAGCTGTAATTGAGTCTTACAGTACATTGCGCGATGCTTATAGTGAAGTGTACAAACAACTTGTAGCGACTATGACAAAACGCTTGGATGCAATAGAAGATTCAGATGTAAAAAGAACTTTAAAAGATAAACTACTAACTCAATTACTGCAAAAAGAAACTATCGAACCGTACTTTCCACTCTATCGTAAAGGCACACATTGGTTGATGTACTCAGCGATAGATCCAAATACTGGAACTTTAGAACCCTATAAAGAAGCTTTTGAATCTAAGTTTCAACGGGACAAAGCTGAACGACAACTTAGAGCTAATGCAGACGCTTTAGGACTTCAGCTAAACAGTATTGAAAAGCTTACTCGTGACCCTAGAACCAAACGTTTTGGGCAAGTTGACTCACAGTTTGCTTTTAAATTGTTAGGAGATGTAAGAGCAAAAGGAGTATCTCAAGAAGTCCAAGACGTAATATTAGACTCTTTGTTTGATGTCCTACCAGAGCGTTCTTTAATCAGTGCGTTTAGGCCCAGAGAAGGTGTCTTAGGTTTTGAACGTGATGCGTTAAAAGTGTTTAGAGAGCGTATGCCTAATTTTACAAGTCAAATTGTAAACCTTAAACATGACTTAGCACTTAGCGAAATAAGCGAAAAAATAAATTTAGCTGCAAATTCATATAGGACTCCAGACTTACAGGCAGGAGCAGAAGCACTTAACGCAAACTTGCAGGGGTATATAGACTTTGCACGTAATCCTAGGATAGCTACTTGGAGTAAAGCACTTAAGAGTGCGGGTTTTGGAATGACGTTAGGCTTTAACGTATCTTCTGTACTAGTAAACGCCAGTAACTTACCCATAGTAGTACTGCCCTATTTAGGCGGTAAGTACGGATACAAAGACACTATGAAGGCGATGAACAATGCACGGAAGACGTTTTTCGCTACCGGCATGAACCGTAGGACTGAAGTGTTTAATGAAGAGACAGGCGGTACGGAAATCTTTGAAGGCCCGTCGCTATCCAACATAGACTTTAATGACCCTAATCTTTCTCCTGAGTTGGCAAGATATAAAGCTCTTACTGAAATGTTGGAAGCTCGTGGGCAAGCTAACATCTCTACTACTGCCGAAAACTTAGAGATGGAAAACCCTGCTAACACCGCTTGGAGTACGGCGAATGCTTATATGGGTTGGATGTTCCATCAAGGCGAACGCTTTAACCGACAAGTTACTGCAATGGCTTCTTACGATTTAGAGTTAGCAAAACGCGCTAAAAAAGGAGAACTTACCGAAACAGATTTTCAAGAAGCTGCTGACATTGCTCTATCAGATGTAGAACTAACTAACAGTGGAGCTATGATTGAAACCGCACCTCGTTTTGCTCAAGGTGATGCGGGTAACGTAATGATGATGTACAAACGATTTGGCATTTCTATGTACTATTTACAGTATAAGATGGCTAAACAGTTACTTGCAGATTCATTACCTAGAGAAATAAGACGTATTGCTGCTGATAAATATGATGGTGATGAGTCTCAATTAACAGACGCAGATAGGCAAGATGCACAAGTTGCTGCTGAAGAAACAAAACGAATTGCCAAAAGACAGATTGTAGGATTGTTTGCTTCTTCTGGGTTGTTAGCAGGAGTTCAAGGACTACCGCTTTACGGTGCGATTGCGCTCCTAGCCAATACAATATTCTTAGATGACGAAGACGAGGACTTTGATAGTATAGCCGCAAGCTTCTTTGGTGAGGGTATGTACTCAGGGGTAATTAATGCAGTAGCGGGAGTTGACGTAGCTCCACGTATTGGTATGACTAATTTGGTCTATAGATCTTTACCAAACCGTCAAGAAGAAGACCTCCTTATGCGCTTGGCAGAAATACTAGGTGGTCCAGTTTATGGTACGGCAGATCGAATGCTTCAAGGGTTAAGGTTAGTTGGTGAGGGTGAGATATGGCGCGGTACAGAGAGATTCTTGCCTTCTGCGCTGTCTAATGGGATGAAATCTGTACGGTACGCGACTGAAGGAGCGACTACCCTTCGCGGCGATCCTATCTTAGAGGATATAAATCCGTGGAATATTTTTGCTCAATCACTTGGCTTGGCTCCTGCGGGCTACACAAAACAGTTAGAGATAAATGCAAGAGATAAAGGATTGGAACGAAGGCTAAACTCCAAACGTACTGACCTAATGCGAGATTATTACTTAGCGTTAAAGGAAGGGGATATAGACAGTATGCGAGATATATCCGAAGAGATGGTTGAGTTTTCGCGCAGAAATCCTTATGTAGCGATTAGTGGAGATACTTTAAGGCGTTCTATGGATCAACATAGGACGACCGATGAAATATCAAGACAGTTAGGTGGTATAAGTACTTCAGCTAGACAGGCGCGACGTATACTTGCACGACGTGCAGAAGATTTAGACTAAGAGTTTTATTTAATCCTCCAAACTCTTAGTCCATACTTTCCTTTCTCTATACAAACTCGTTTAGTTAAACTACTTCTGTCTATACTACTCGCGTCCAATACGTGTCGAAACGCCATCTTTGTGTTTACACACGGTATAAATATTGAAGTACCAACAATAAACTTATCCCAGTCTATACATACCCTAACCCCGTCTGGGGAAAGATCAGTCGGACTCAACCTCATCGTTGTCCTCCTCCTGTGCCATTGGATCGTTACCTAGTTGACATCTTATTACATGAGTACTTAAACTTTTTTTCTTTTTGTCCAAACCCGAATCCATACTTGTCCCTTTGACCATGCGCTTTTTTACATTAGTTCTGGCTTGCATATGCACTCTCATTAAGTCTATCACTGCTTTGTACACGTATTTATGTTTGGCGCACCACTCTCTAAAAGGTTGGGGACGAATAAATAATTGATTAGTGTCTGTCTCATGCCTAGCAACAAGTTTAAGTAAGGGTAAATCTTTTTGGTCTGGGGGTAATGTATCGCTAAGGTCTGAACCCCTATTATCTTGAGTACTTAAAATACGAAGAATATTTCTTGTATTATCCATGTAAAATTCTCCTACTAAATCTTCTATATCCATATCCATCTCTTCAAGGTCATGTTTTTGCGCTAGAATAGTTCGTATAATCCATTTGTATAAATTATCTAAATCCCAATCTATTAGACCTAACTCCTTTGCTATTAAACATCCCGCATAAGTAGTCGCCCCTTGAGCAATCCAAAAACGATCTGAAGGCTCACCATTAATATCTTTTACAATCCGCGCTCGTGTATCTAAGACAAGATTTTTAGTAGCTTCTAAAGTATTTATAACGTGCTTAATATAAATCTCTCCTGCCCACCCATAGTTCTCGGCTAAGGTGTCGTTAAGATCGTTTGCCTTTAAAGTATCTCCAGCACCGAATAAAAGTTTGGTTGCTAGATGACTTACTACCCTACCCGACTCACCTTTAGGAGAGCTTCTCCATCTTGATGCTGTATCTGTTATGCTGCTGTTGCCGGTAGTACCGCAACTAAAAGCCCATTGCTCTCCTCTATAACGTTCTGCGTTCTCTGCCCCACTCGTCATCCTGTTTCTTTGAGCACCATCACTTATACCAAAACAGAAGTCACTAGCATCTTTAGGTTCGTAATTGGATATTTCATCTATATATAGTGGTAAATTTTTTATTATCTCAGCTCGATTCCAAGCAGAGTTAGGAGTATCTTTTCCGATAAGTACTAACTTTTTATGGTCGCCCCATACAGAAGCACCACCCCACATACCTGTAGTCTTACCTATCCCCGTTTCAGGACTGTTAAGGTTGTATATTGCACCGGCTATTCCAGATACAAACTCCATAAGCGGAGCACCAAAACTTAAACCAAACATGTATTGATGCTGTTCAAACCCCTCTTTATTATAAAACCTAGCGGCTTCTTTCCACTTTTCTAATGTACCTTGTTTGGCAAACATAGGAATGTATTGCGCGGTTCGCACCCCCGCAGGGTTTTCTTTCTCGTAACCTTTAAATATTTCTTTATCCCCCAGTACAAAAGACTTACAGTTTTTTGTCCAACCAAATTGCGTCTTTACGCTTGGTGGATGAGGAGTTGTATCTTGAAGTTGTTGCATCCATTCCGCTATATAACGTTGCACTTTACCCGCTCCTTTAGCACCCTTTCCTGATAAAAGAATGATGCCCTGTTCGTTCATTAAGTCTCTAAATTTTTCTGTTGAGGTTAAATCCTTTTGAGATGCCATAAAACGTTTAGTAATATTAAAATTGTTTATATGTGTAATTTCATAAGACAACCCCACAGCAGGATCGTGTAGTATTTTTGAAAGAAATAGATCGTGTCTATAAATAAGTTCATCATCTACTTGATTAGTATCTTGGTTAACCGTTCTATTTATAACGCCCCTTTGACTTTCTGGTCTCATATAAGTGCTAGGATAAGTAGGTACAGGAGGTGGGGCAGGGACATCTTCATCCTGCTTATCCTTTCCATCTTCTAACACTTCAACTATTTGTTCAGGGGCTTCTACCTCTTCATAAAAACCTTCTTCATTAGGTTCAGCAACACGTCGCTCTCCACACAAAGTTATAGGGCTTTTAATCTTATCTTTATGGGTACAGTTGTCGCATAAACCGGGATGGTCTTCGTCAAACCTACCACATGTGTGCGGGTACTCGATGGATTCAGAAATCTTTCTAGTTTCTTCTGGATCGTAGTTTGCCGCACGTTTAGAAATTAAATGTACCGCAGGAGTTGTGCCTTCCTCCACCCCATCTGTATCACACCGTTTAGCTATAGATAGTGTGTGTAACCACTCTGGATAGGTCAGTTCATCGGGTTCAAGTATAGCTCGTGCTATGTGAGCGCACCCTTCCCCCTGTTTAGTTTTGGCAATTAAGTTTTCAAACCTGTACTTATATTTTGAAACTCCTTTAGCCCGTTCCATATCTTCAAGGTCTTCTTTAGAAGAACTATTAATAGAAGGGACAGGTATTAATTCAGCAGGTAGCTTGCTTATAAAAGTAGTAAGATCGACCCCCGACTCGCCCTCAAGTACAACAGCTACAGGTAGCGGCTGTTCTCCTTTAAAGTTACGTGTGTCAGGTACACGAAGTAGCCGTGCCGCATCTGCTGTTACGCCAGCGTCTATCTCTAACCCATCTTGCAAGCATGTCGCTTTAAGTGTTCTTGCTACTGGCTCCCACTCGTCACGGGAGTAGGGCTTATCGAGCGTCCAGTATACGTGTAGACCGCGCCCTGAATTTATTATGTAGGGACGAGGTAAAACATACGTCTTACGAAACGCCCTTAATGCTTTTAACGCTTCTGCTTGAGTCTGGTAAGGTTTGTCCGTTCCGCAATCAATATCAAGAAATAAACATTTTAAATCCCGCACGTTGCCAGCTTTGCGGTTTTTATCGACAAAAGAAGCTACTCCAAAATAAACATCGTGCCCTTCTTCGTCAAAATTTCTTGCGGTTTCAGCAGCGGAATCTAAAGAGTCGTGGAACTTTTGGTTCATTGACCCTTCGTTCTTCTTCCCTGCTACACAATAGTATCCTTCACCACCCAATACAGTGCTAAGAAACTGTTTGGTATCCATAGTCTATCCATACTTGAAAGAGGTTTGGGCATCCGAAGATGCCCTTGTTTTTATTTTAGTCGTCGAATCCATCTAGTAATGATGCTAAATCAACATCGTCTTTAGGCGCGTCTTTCTTTTTCTTAGACACTTTTACCTTTGGTTCTACAACAACTTCCTCTTTTTCTTCTACAGCTTCTACATCAAACACACTGTCCAGATCAGCTTCTTTAGGTTTAGTACTTTCTTGTGTAAACCCTTCTTCAACGTCAAAGGGAGACGCGGCTACGTATTCTTTGTACTTGATAACTTGTACCGCACGTAGTCTTAAAGATACGCCATTACCCATCTGTCCGTTGTAAGGCACTAACTCCATAAACAAACTTACAGTACTGCCAGTAGTTAATTGAAACCCACTATCTAAAGGATTGTTTAAAGAATCATAGTGACTAGGAGGACTATTAAAAGAAGCAGGTATTTTAGCTTTACCTATGAACATCTTATTGTCGTCTTTTGTAAACGGCATAGTAAGGTCAGGCCAATCGTCTTCCTTGGCCTCTTCATATGCTTCAGCCATTGCCTTAAAAAGTTCTTTGGCTTTCGCTCCTGTCATTTTAAATTGCGTACTGTAGTCGGCTCCTTGAGCGTTAGCATCACATGGGACACTAGCGCCTTTACCGTTCTTCCCTCCTTTCTTATCAAAGTGATAAGGCTGGTCTAGCTTTGGGTAAAGGGCTTCTACACTGGTTAATTTATAGGTTGGTTTACTCATTTTATCGCACTCTCATTAAGGTTAATTAAAATTGCATTAGCTTAAAAGCTAAGGTTTTGGTACTACACATCTTTCACATACACTCCTTCCCCTTCGACAACATCAAACACATTGTCCACGTTAGGGCCGTTGTTTTCGTACACTTTTGGAATAAAACTTACTAAACTTTTAGTGTAGGGGTCACTCTGCATTTGTTTAACTAACTTCATTTCAGCCTCTTCCAGTACCCGCGATGGTCGGAAGCACACTTTAGGTATATCGCTTTCTTCATCAAAACTTAACTCAGTCATAATTGAAGATAGCAATGCACTTTGAGAGTCAATTAAACGCGCATAAGTTTGAAGCCCCATTTTCTTTTTGTCTTTACCGAACACGCTAGTAGCGGGTATTGCAAATTGATACGCAATGTTGGTGTCTAAAACGCCTTCTCCATTTGCTAGCATTAAAGCAATTCGTTGCTGAAACCTACACGCCCTACCACCTCCGTGCCCCGAACCCTTGATATTTTGAGGGCAATTAAAACAAGTAGGAGATTGTTTATTTGCTGTTGGTACTTCTTTAGCGGGTATCCCTGCGTTTGCGTCAGCGGCCCAACATGTAGGATGTTTACCTTTTCCGTGCACATACTCCCCTGAATAGAAAACACGAGATACAGGAGCGGCTTTAACTATTGCTACTTTGAGTGGCCCATCGCCTAACTCTTCTACCGTATCTCCTAACAGACGAAACACATTCTCATTTATGCTAAGGCGCGTTACATTGCTAGTATCTGCTACTTCAACAGGGTCGCTACTTACCACAGGTGCAACAACTTTAGGTTGGAGTTCGCTCAACAAACTGTCAAAAGGGTCGGTCATACATCCTTACTCTCATCAAACGGTAGCTCTAGTTGTTCCGTTATCTGGTCGGTTTCCATATCTGGCTCGTCTTGTTTGAGCGCCTCGACCACAGCAGGGACATTAAATCGGTAGGTGTACCCTACTTTTATGTAAGTAGTTTTAGGTATGAACCCTTTGTTAACCCATTGTCGGATGGTGCTTACCTTTACAGAAAGGTGTTCTGCAACCTCTTCAACAGGGACATAACTATCAAAATCACTCATTTCTTCCTCCGTACTGTAATGGTGTATTCACTATCTGCGTTGAGTCCGGGCGGCAAAGCTTCCGGGTTTTCTTCAAGAAACTGCTTCATGTTCCCTTGGTGTATTCGTTTCTCCAATAAGTCCACTGCTTCATGCTTAACCACGAAGTCGTTAAACGCTTCCCAATCACCCGTCCAAAATCTTGTTTTCTGAGAACGCCAGAAAGTCCCAGAAGAAGTCTTTACTGACTCCACTCCGTTATCTTTACAATGCTCCAGAAATTGACCCTTTATGATGTCGAGTCGTCGGTTTATCTCTTGTTCTTTCTCTGCAAAGGCCGCAGCCAATTCAGATTTCTTATCGCGAAGCTTGATATAAGCTGTAACGTAGTCGTCAAGTGTGCTCACAACAGTGCCTGTCATGGTTTAGTATCCCCTACTTTTATGAAGTTTCTTATAATATAGTGTAGTTTGATCTATAATTCAAGTACATCTTCATATAAATCTATCATTTTCGTGTGTACGTTTATTCGCTCGTCTAACATTTTATATATCCGTTTCTCGACAGGTGGGCCTTGAAGTTGTACCACGGTACAGGGGTGTTTCTGTCCAGAGCGGTGGACTCGTGCGTTGGCTTGAGCGTAGGTTTCTAAAGAAGCCGTTGGTCCCCACCAGACAATGGTGTTAGCCGCCGTTAGTGTAACTCCATGTGCCGCCGCTTGTGGCTGGATAATAAGTACACGAGGGGAGTCGGTCGTTTGGAACGCTTTGAATATCTGCGTCCTTTTGTTTGCACTCACCCCTCCTGAAATTACATCGTTAGTGATCCCATCTTTAGACAACTTATCTTTGAGAAGTTCAATGACATGTTTAAACGGGACAAAGATCAGGACTTTTTGACTAGACTCATTGATAACTTCTTTGAGTACCTTGTATCGGTTCTTTATATCAAACTCTATAGTCTCTCCACTATCCGTATAGACCGCGCCACATGAAATCTGTAAGAGTTTATTCATGTTTACTGCCGCATTAGCCGCTGTGATCTGTTCCCCATCCGCAGTAGCCATCATTTGTTTACGTAAGATGTCATAGTATTTCTTCTGTTGGGCGGTTAGTTCTACCTCACGTTTAACATAAGTCATTTCAGGTAGATCAAGACATTGCTCTTTGGTGAAACGTATTGCAGGTTGAAGCGCATTGAATACTGTTTCTGTAGCGTGTGGTTTAGGAACCCATTTAAATTGAGTGACCTTGTGCATTACCATTTCACGGAACGCCCCAAAGAATCTAGGGACTGACTTAGGGTTAACAAGTTTAGCTAATCCATAAGCATCAACAGGAGATTGTGCGGCGGGTGTGCCGGTCATCATCCACAGCCAAGTGTCAGGCTTTAGAATACTAGCCAGTACTTTCCACCGTTTAGATTGTGCATTCTTATAGTGGGTAGCTTCATCTACAATGATTAGGTCAAAGCCACCATTAGCTATGTCGTCCTTTACTATCTCCACCCCATCATAGTTAATGATTATATACTCTGCGTCACCGTTGATAATCTCTTGGCGTTTCTTCTTAGCCCCATGCGCGATGTCCACCGTACGGTGCATGGCAAAGTTAAATAAGTCTGCTCTCCAAGCTGAGTCCATAATAGAAAGTGGGCATATTATCAAAACACGTTTGATTAACTTTTGTTGTATTAAGAAATCAGAAGCCCAGATAGCACTCGCTGTCTTGCCGGTCCCTTGTTCGTTAAAACAAAACGCCTTACGATTCATTGTAAGAAAAGAAGCTGTAGTCTTTTGATGCTCAAACGGTTTGTACCGTCCAGACCACTTGTACTGCCCCAAAATAGGGGAGGGTACGTCTTTTACATTTAAGTTCTTCAACACTCTGGCTTCATCTACACCCCACTTAACAAGCACATCAGTGTTGTTAACTTGTTTACTGGATGGGATAGCGGTTGTTATTTTGTCGGGATTACGAACCCGCAGAAGCAAGCCTCTGTTATCTACTATTTGCATATCTACTTCTTTTTCTTATAGTTTCTGGAACGGTTTTTACTACGGCTTTCTATCTTTATACCGTCTTTATTACTACCGCCTTTGCTTAAAGCTTTCTTGTGACTGACATCTTTACCTTCCCGTTTATCAGCCTTCCCGTTTTTATTCTTGTCTACACCTTCTTTATCTATCTTTCTTCTAGCCCGTTGTCGTTCCATCCGCGCTTCAAACGCCTTACTACCTACAGGTTTATTAACCTGTTTCTTTCTATCTTTCGGGTTTTTGTACGCCATAGTTACCTCTTTCCGTTATGTGGGCATTCAAGTACCACGCACCATGCGCGGCAAAGCCCTGTTGGATGGGCGTTCCAAGTATCTACCTCAAACGCTTTCTCTAGCTTGCCATACTCGGTAAGCCATTTTTCCCAGAGTTTCGGTTCATTCTCTATCGTATATGTGTCTTTAATAAATGCGTTGCAAACAACAAAAAGCAACCCACCTTTCACTACTTTTACTTCTGGAAAGTGTTTAAACGTAGCTAACGCCATCAGTTCTAGTTGTCCTTTGTCGGCATACTTAGCTGACTTACCTGTTTTGTAATCAATAACTTTAGCTACACCTGTTTCTCTATTGATTATAGTAAGGTCTGACACCCCTCTAAACCACACGTCTTTGTCAAAGAAACCGCAAGGTTCGAGGTTCTCAGTCAGCCCCATCTTGTACTCGCAGAGCTTCTCACCTTCCATATCTTTAAGCTTGTCTAGCGTAGGTTCTGCATAGGCAAACCTTGAGTCTAGCTCTTCAACATCCCCACGCACATACTGTTCTGCCGCTTCGTGAAACTCGTTGCCGTACAGTATTGCTTCGGTATTAAAATCTTCTGCGTAGTCCTTAACTACCTTAGTGTGGTAATACTTTTTAGGGCATTGATCGAATGTTTTTATGCTGCTAAAGGACCATGCGGGTTTACCCATGCTTCACACTCTCCGTAATTTTTCCCTACGTCCACGTCGCCACGCACTGGAAGTCCCTTCGCCCAGTCCGGTGTATGACGCATACATGAATCAACGTAAGCCGCCGCTTCGTCAATTTCATCGTCTGGAACACAGCATATCACAGAGTCGTGTACAGTAAGCAAGATAGGATACCTTTTTGAAATCATTAACATTTGGTCTGACATGACACATCGAGCAATGGCTTGGCAGACGTTCTCTATTACCTTACCACCATAGATATTGACTCGGCCTCGTCGAGTTTTGTAAGAAAACTCTAAGCCTGTTTCTCCTTCTTTAACCTTTAAGTCTTCATACCGCATGATAAGTTTAGATGGCAGTCGAACCCCCTTGACCTCTGGTAACACCGTAAGCACATCTTTCTTACCTAACGCATATTTCTTTTTTTGTAGCATTCCTTGTAAAACAATTTGAGCATTTCTCCACAGCCTAGTAATCTTACCGTTGGTGCTTCTGTACACGTTGATGATCCGTCTACATTCTTTTGCCTCAACCTCTACCCCCATACCTAAAAGCTGTTCTCGGAACCGTACTGACCCCATCCCGTACCCTGCGCCTAGGATCGTGGTCTTGCCGATAAACCGTTCAGCCGCATCAACGTCCTCTACTTTCTTGTTGTATATACTAGCCGCCATCTTTTTGTAGACATCTTCACCTTTCTCAAAGGCTTCAACTAAGTCCTTTTGTTCTGCTAACCAAGCCAGTACGCGGGCTTCTATTTGTGCAGAGTCCGCTTCAATCAACGTGTACCCAGTAGGAGCGCAAATACATGATTTCAATACCTTGGCATTTGGTCCTCTTGATGGTAGGTTTTGTAGGTTTACCTTGTCCAAACCGCCCCACCGTCCTGTATGCGCGGCGTAGTACCGAATAGGAACGGGCAATGTACCGCCTAACCCAATGTCTATGAACCTCTCAGTACGCGTTTCTTCTAGTGTACTCTTCAATCCTATACGTGCGGCTACTAGAGCTTGCACTCGTGGGTCGTCATGTTCTTGCAATGCTTTAAACGCTTCATCATTCTTAGCAAAGGCAAACGTTTCTTTCTCTGTACGTAAACTAGTTTTCTTAGGAGGTTTAACACCCAGTCCTTCAAGTGCTAATGCAAACTTAGGGTTAGACATAAGTTCTGCTTTTTCAATACCGCAATTCTCTAACAGCTTCTCTTTCTGTTCTTGTAGCGTATCTAAATGGTCTTCTAACTTAGCAACATTTAACTTTAGTTTAGGTTCCACAAACATCCGTAGTGTCATATCAATTACTCTAAGTTCTTTCTTTGGAAACACTTTCATAAAGATTCCAAATAACTTATAGGTAAGTTCAACGTCTTGTATGCAGTAATCTCCATACTTAGACAAACCTTCTTCAGTAAAGTCCTTACGTCGTATGCCGAGCGCGTTAACAACTTCGTCGCCCTTCTGTCCAATCTCGTACTTTTCAGCCAAATATTTTAACGAGCCGCCCACCTCCACCCCATGTATACCACGCGCCATACAGAGTGTATCAAGCAGTAACTTAGGGTGAATATC
>Ga0208791_1000330_pt1 | contig 23106 bp, 24 predicted proteins | sample 11_taG_FD_184084 | JGI IMG/M metagenome (GOLD analysis project Ga0208791, IMG submission 184084) | Marine viral communities from the Subarctic Pacific Ocean - 11_ETSP_OMZ_AT15265 metaG (SPAdes) (version 2) | ecosystem: Environmental > Aquatic > Marine > Oceanic | place: Pacific Ocean | collected...
GAGTTGGACTCGTTGTTTGCGGTGGATGTTCCATCATCTCATGGATGAACTAAGGTGATTATTATGGATTTTAGAAACCTCATGACTACTAACGGTATCGCAGGTGGGACTCTATTCCTACTTGGTATTCATCAATTCGGATGGCTTAAGGAAAATATCGGTGAAATGACCCTATTTAGTAGTGTTCCTTTCCTAAAGGATATTCCTATGGTTAGAGATATTACTCCACTTAAGGCTCTTGGTGTTCTCGGCATTTATTATGGCGGTGCAACTGTTTTTAGAGTCCTTAGCGAATAATCTCAAATCTTGAATTAAGAAGAATATCCTCTTGGATGTTTTCTCCTTTGCACATAGGGTAATAAATATCGTTAAGAAGTTTTTCTAATATGACTCTCTTAAATGGGGGATTGACCTCATGAACTTTAATGATTGAACTCATGACAACAATTAGAGGTTCTAATTTTTCTCCCCAAACCTCAAGATATTCCTTCCGAACATTTGGTCGCCATTGTGCAACCGATTCAATAGCGAGTTCAAAGTTCGCCTTAGCCAATTCCCACTCCTCTCCTTTCGGCATGATTGAGCATAATAGCCATAGTATAAAAGGATTCTTATTACACCTAACGAGTAGTAGGTATTTTGAGGGGTTCGGGCGTATCTCGGAACTCTTTAACATTTAGAGTTTTGATGGCTTGTTCTTTGTGTTTTGCTTCAATCATAATGTCAATTTCATGACCGTAGGTGTGAATTGGACCATATACTAAATCGGAATGAGCAGGTGTCGGTTTATCGCCACCCCTATGAATCTCTCTTGACTCCGAGTAGTGAACAACAGGTGTGATGTTTTCATCCCATGTGCTAATCGCCAACTCAAGTGCCTCTCTTTCAGTCATGCCCCCATCACAAAAGATGTGGTGGTGATAATCAAAGACGATGGGTATTCCTGTTTTTTGATATACTCCTTCATAGAGTGCTTTGACTGAATACATACTCGCCTTATCATCGTTTTCAACGGTGAGTCGCTTTTTACAGTTATCACTCAACAGATTGCTGAAATTATTACAAAACCTTTCAAGTGCTTTTTCGGGTTCTCCGTATGCACCCCCTACATGAATGTTGATTTTGTTGTAGTGGGAGGGTTCAAAACCCATAAGGTCAAAGAGTGTGCTATGTGCTTCAAGGTCAAGAACCGTTTTCATAACTGTGTTTTGATTTGGAGATGCGAGAACATTGAATTGACCGGGATGAGTGGTAAGTCTATGACCATGTGAAATAGCATAGTCGCCAATATCTTTAAGTAGGGTGAGCATAATTTCAGCATTTGGGAGTTCTTGAATAGAATATCCTAATTCGGGATGTGAGATAAATGGGAAAACTTCGGATGAGATTCGGTAAAATCTAATCCCCTCCGATTCATTGTGTTCAAGAATCTTTTTCATATCTTGAAGATTCTCAATAATCAGTTCACCTAAATACTCATAACCTTTTGCCTCAAGAGTTGCTTTTCTTAAGGTTCGGTTTGTAAATACTCCTCTTTCTCGCAACTCCATGTTTATACAGGCATACCCCAACATAAATAAGCCTAAAGGGTTCTCCCTTATATTCTTTTTGACTCCATGTTCACCACAACGCTTAAGTAGTTAAAAAAAGATACATATAGATAAGTCCCGAAAGGGGCGAAAATAATGGAGAATGAAAAACATGGCTATGAGAAGTCAAATATATGAATGGACAAACCTCTCAACAAGCGGTTCAAACTCGTCAATTAGAATGACGACAGACCCGTTTGAAAAGAGCGTTAGTGGCGACAAGAAAACCGATATTTTTATTGGTGGAATCGGAACAAACATCACAAAACCTGCTGAAACTACGGCAACGCAGTTCGTGGTTATTGAAGATATTGCGACTTCGGCTCACGCCAATTCCGCAGTTCAAGTTAGAATCAACACAACTGACTACTTTCAAAACCCCGATATTACTGACCAAGTAGGAGTTCCGGGTTTGGCTTCCCCTTACCCAAGAGGAACTGCGAGTGATGGTGGAGTTGCCCCAACTTCGGGCGACAATGTTCTGCCTTCCTTCTCTTTGACTCCCGAAATCTATGTTTTGCCGGGTCAAACCTATTCGGTTCTTTACACCGCTAACCAAGCCACCGCTATTACTGCATACGGTTCAGCAAACACAACTGCGGTTGCTTGTTTCGTTAAATACACCCTCTATGATGGTCCCGATTCGTTGATTGCGAACCGACTTTTGGAGATGGGAATTACTGTGAACCCTTCAAATGTTGATTGGTATAAGAGAAGCCTACTTGAACAACAATCAATGGCTACTGCTACTGCTAACGGAGGTGTTGCTTGATGGCTATGAGAAGTCAAGTATATGAATGGGATGGTGCAAGAGGCACAGTTCCACTCGCCACAACCGATGCGGGCAAATCTGTTTCCATCTTCATTGGTGGAAAGGGTAATAACATCACAAAACCTGCTGAAACAACCGCTACACAATTCGTAGTTATTGAAGAGATTGCATCCACGCCATCTTACTTCTCGGTTCAATCATCCGCAGGTGCATCAAGTGTTAGAGGTTTGAATGGTGATTCAACTCACGCATACTTCGGTCCTCTCGCATACACTCAAATTGTGATTAATACCACCGAGTATTTCCTTGACCCCGACAATATCGCAAATAGCGGTGTTCCGGGTGCGGCAAGTCCATACCCAAGAAGTGTGAACTTCCAACCTTCCTTCAACCTGCACCCTACGGTGTATGTGTTGCCGGGTCAAACTTTTGATGTGAGATACACTCACTTCAACACCCAACAAGGATATGCTTTGGGCGACCAACAATGCTTCGTTAAATACACCCTCTATGATGGTCCCGATTCGTTGATTGCGAACCGACTTTTGGAGATGGGTATTACTGTCAATCCCGGTAATGTGGATTGGTATAAGCGAAGCCTACTAAGTCGTGCTTCCGCACCTGCACCTAACGGTGCTTGAGTGGGCTAATCAAGGTTAGATTCAACAATTGCCCTAACCCCTGCGGGGGTTTAGGGTTTCCCTTTCTTTAACCTATTGGTTTGTTTTTTTCCTTCTATCTTAATTCAGCGAAGGGAATCCTTTATGTATCAATGCAAACAATTGATTGATATGCCTATCCGAACTCAAACCTATCTTTGGGATGCGGGAAGAACTTCCGCCTCCGCAGGTAAATCATCAACTGCGGTCAATACAAAACAAGAAGGATTACCTATTGAAGTTTTTTCGGGCAACAATGGAAACAAAAATACTTCCTCACAAACTCAAAAGAAAAACACATTTATCGTGGTTGAAAAAGTCGGCATGACTCCTACATACTACACCTGCGGTTCAAGAACTATATCCGACCCTAACCCTACATTTAGAGGATTACCTGTGGATAATGGAGTTGCAGGTCCAAGAGCATTCTTTCAGCCGAGAGTTAATGACACCTCATTCTTTGTAAATCCCGATGGGACTCAAGGAGTAGGTATGCCGAGTTCGGCTATTCCTTTCCCTGTTCAACCACAGGCTCAATCATCCTTAACTCCCCCTAAATACAACAAATCCGACAAAAAATCAAGCGACCCGACACCCTCACCAAGCCCTTTCAACATCTATGTGAGAAACGGGCAAACATGGGACATTGGAGTTGTTTTCACAAATGGCGGTGCTTATCAAACTGCAACAATAAGTGAAACGGGAGGCACTACAATCAATGACAACATAACAGACCTAAGCGGGAATGTAGGATTCGCAATCGCAATTGCTGGATTATGAGGTGAATTATTTTGGTTAGTTCAAGTTTTACACCTAATGGATTAGTGGGGAATGGGGCTTATGCACCTATACCTGTGGATAGTATAATAACAATTATAGATGATATTGATTGGGAGAATGCAATTGTGCGACCAAATCTTTTAGGTGCGATTACAGTTGATATGGCGACAGGACTCATAACAGGGAGTGGAGGAACATCATTCACTACGGAACTTGTCAATGGAGATTTCATATTTTTCAATGATACCGTGAACCCTGCATCCCAACTGATTACTCAAGTGCTAAATATCAATAATAACACCTCACTCCAAAGTGATGCACAAACATTAGTTCCCGTTGTTGGTTCACCACCCTACACCTACACAAATGTTCCCTATTTTAAGTTTGACCCATTACAAGCCACAGGGCTTCAAGTTAATTTAGATGCGAGCCTTGATACCACCGCTACGGGAAATCCAAATCCAATTGCAGGGAATAGGTTGTATTATGCACAATTTAATGCCTACAATTGGAACACAGGCATCGTTGAAAATGTGGCTCAAACCTATGCAACTTTCATCGGTGGAAACCTCTATGATTTAGGTTGGGAAGATTACACAAGTTGGGAAACTACAATCAATACACTCCTCACCTATGCAGGTTGGAATGCAACCATCACTACTGCTATACCCGATACAAGCCTAATTGATAACTCTAACCAAGAGATTGTAGTGTATTATGTTCAAGGTGTTTATAACTACAATGGGGGAACTTCACCCGTCATAGACTCAATAACTTTCTATGAGCAATCCAATGTGGCTCAAAACTATCAAACACAACTTGGGCTAAATCCATTTCAAGTTAGTGAAATCAATTTCAATATCCGAGATGGATATGGTTATTGGGGTTCAATAGGAACAATAGTGAATCCAATAGCACAGGACTCTCCTGTTTTTATTCCGGGTATTCAAGATGCCTTACCTGCCTCATTTGGGGAGGATGTAATAGTTGGATTTTGGGGAACTACATACGCTTCAACAGAACAAATGACAAGAACGGATAAAGATTTTGATGTGGGGCAATTTCAAGTTTATATTCAATACACTATCTATGATGGTTTTGAAGCGGTTCGTGCTGAAAAACTAACTGAACAAGGAATCCAAGTGAGTCCCGAAAATGTGGATTGGTTTAGAAAAAACATTGAAAAACTCGGAGATGTTGTGGATATTGATTGGACTTTTGATGAAGAGAATCCTCCCGAAAGAACTGACCCCGAAACTTATGAACCCGAATCCGAAGGCGACCCAAGAGATTATGAGCCGAGAAATATGAGGAGTGTGAAAGAAAATGCCGATTAGACCTCATGTATTTGAATGGTGCAACCTTTCCTCATCATCAACAGGAAGTCCACCATTCACCACCGATTCATCAACTGCGAGATACCCAATCACACTTTTTCGCAAAAGACCTTATGATATTTTTTCGGGGAACTATGGGTTGAGAATTAATCAACCACCCCTCATTAAGCCAAATCAAATGGTTGTGATTGATAAAATTGGTTGCACACCACATTCGGGTTGTCATGTTCAAATCATCCTTGAAACTACTAAGTATTTTCAAAACCCCGATGGAGAGGATTTTGAAGCATACGGAATTAGCGGTTTAATGTCGCCATATCCTGTCGGCTCTCCAAGCACCTGTAATGGTGAGGATGCCGTTCTCCCTGCCTTTGAACTTGACCCTCCAATCTATATCCTTCCCGGTCAAACTTGGGGTGCAATCTTCACAACTCTTGATGGCGTTTCGGGAGTTGAAGAAGGAGGAAGCACCGCAGTTGCCCGCATGATTAGGTATGTCCTTTACGATGGCTTAGATGCTATGATAGGTATGAAACTCATGGATATGGGCGTTTCAGTTAAACCTTCAAACATTGATTGGTATAAACGAGAGATTTTGAAACTGAATAAAAGTCAAATAAAAGAGGGCAAATCAGCCCAAGATGGAAACATCCCTACATACAGACCGCAAAGTTTAAGTAGGTGAACAAACAAATATGATATTGGGCGGGGGAGGCACACAGGGTCATTGACCCTGCCCCCGACCCACGATTTTCTTTTTTCGGATAATTCGGCTATGTAGTCCGATTACTCCCTTCGTCAAAGTGAAGTCTTAAATACTTCTTCAGCAATTTACAGTCATGTTTGACATTGTTATTCCCGTATGGAAAATGAAAACTAAGTATTTGAAAACCTGTTTGGAATCAATTCAAGACCAAACTTTCAAGAAGTTCAAATGCTTCATAATTGATGGCTCTCCTACTGATTGGGAAGAGTATGATGAACAACAAGAGATGATTAGAGGAATCATCAAAAATGATTCAAGAATCCAATATCACAGGCATAGAAACCTTGATGAACCCTTTGTTGCTGAAGCCATGAATCAAGGAACTGAATTAGGCTCTAACCCATATATTCTGTATATTGGTGGTGATGACTTCCTCTATAACCACTTTTTCAACACTATGCAATCTTATATCACCGATGAAGATGATGAAGATATTGGTGTTTTCTTCTCAATGGTTCAAAAGAATGAAAAGAACATTATTGATATGGGAGATTTCAAATTAGGGAGAATCCAAACTTGGATAATGAATCATTATTTGGTTTATCCATTCATGGATGATAAGATGTTGCCTTTCTTTCATTTTGGCTCACCGATTTTGATGAATGGGGCAGTATTCAAGAGAGAAGTCATTGAAAAACTAAATGGTTTTGATGATGATTTTATGATTTGCGAAGATACAGATTTAGTCATGAGAATTATCTTAGATGGCTATAAGGCGAGATGGTGTCCTTTTATTGGTTCATACCTTAGAATACACCCTCACCAATCCACAAGAGATGGAGAAGTCCCATACAATAGGGAAGAAAGATTCAAGGAAAACTTGATTACATTTAATCAAAAGTTTGATGAGTATTCTATCTCAAAAAAATCATTCACTAAATCCAAAAAGATAATTCAAGAAAAAATAGGAACTGAATTAGACCGAAGTTTAATTGAGAGCCTTCAAGGTGTGAATAATGTTGATTATAAAAAACTATCAAGCCGATATTTAGACGATAAGGAAGCCTTTTTCATATTGAGGGATGAAGATGAAGAAAGAATGTTTATGGAAGCCGACCTTGTGCTTTGATGTTGTGATACCGATTTTTCGGGTCAAAACAGAATGGGTGGATAGATGCCTCCATTCAGTTGTAAATCAAAGTTATCCAAAAAGACGGATTTGGGTATGTGATGGGACTCCCGAAGATAGCCACCTTTACGAAGATGTGAAGCGACTCATTGATTCAAAATATCCCGAAGTTGAGTATGTTCGGCAAACGGGAACGGGTGTTAGTCAAGCGAGAAACCAAGTTGCTGAAATGGGTTCAGCACCATTTATTGCCTTTTTAGATGGTGATGATTGGTGGGATTTGGAATGGTTAGAAAACGCTCGCACTTGGATTCAAGAGAACGGATTTGATGATGTTGCTACATTGGTTGGCTACGGTCAAGGAAAACAAGTGATGAAGAGTATGATGAGTGGGCGAGAGTGGGAGATTGATGTTCAGTTTCATACTCATGATTATGAAAGTTGGTTATTCCCTTATCATGGTGCATTTGTTAGGAAGAATCCTGTTTTCCCCTCATTTGCTATCGTTTCAAGGATGGGATATGAAAGAGTTGGAGGGTTTGATGAATCCATAGGTTTGTATGAGGACACAATTTTCTTTTGTGAATTGTGCGGTGGGTTTGATTCCGATGAAGCATTCAAGGTGGCGAGAGTTGATGCCTTAGCGGGCTACAAAGAAAGTCATGCCGAAGGTTCAGCACTTCAAGGTGAACAATCGGGCTATTTTGCTCAAGCAACTTCAAAGGGTGTGAGCCATTGTGAGGCGATTGCCTATGAAAGACTCAATCGCATGGATATTGATTCCTTAGAATTAGATGAGCCTACAAGGGAATACTTGAAACGCTTTGAAATTGGCGGGAAGATAACCTACTCATGACCATAGATTTATATGGGTCTTAATCAAATGTTTAATCATGACTGATGATTATATGCTGAAAATTAAAGGGCGTATGGGAACTAACCAACTTGGAATTGACCTAACACCTTTGAAAACAATGTTTGAACAAATCTTGGAAAAAAATATCCAAATGAATAAAGAAGCCCATAGCGACTATATGACGAAAGTTATTGAAGAGTATTTAGGTCAAGACTATTCTCAAGAAGATTACTATATAGAAGGTTTCAAAACAAAGCACTATTTGAGAGTCTATGAGCAATTCATCAAAGAGCATTATTTGACTGAAAAATTGATGGATTACAATTACCGAAGAGAATCCGAGATTCCACCTTCCCGAAGAGTATTCAAGTTTGGCTCGGAAGAAGTTAGTTTAATCTTCAAGGGAGTCTATTTTTTGAAAGATAAGATAAATGAAGATGAAAGATTAGTTGTTTGGATAACTCCCATTCGTGAAGATGGCTCTTTGGAAGTCAATTTCATGTATGAAAATCATCAACATTATTCCACATTTATTGAAAGATTCAAAGAATACTTTGAGAAAAACCATCCACTACGAGGGAAAATTATTGATAATCATTGGAATGAGATTCAAACAAAGAAAGTAAATTGGGATGATATTATTTTGAACCCAAAACAGGAGAAAATTATCAAAAGGAACATTACTCAATTCCTTGAAAATATCAAAACTTATCAACGCAACAGACTTCCCACAAGTCGGGGCATATTGATTCAAGGACCACCCGGCACAGGAAAGACTCTTTTGTGTGAGGTAATTGTTAATCAAACCGAATATGAGTCGGCAATTTATGTTTCAACCGACTCAATTAATGATGTGGGAGATGTAAAATCAGTTTATAAATTAGCGAGAAAAATGTCGCCATGCTTAGTTATTGTTGAAGATATTGATACGCTCGGAGGAATTGATAGGACTGTTAGAGGTGGCGAACATCCACTCCTTAATGAGTTCTTAAACTGCCTTGCAGGTGTTGGAAACAATGATGGAGTAATCACCCTCGCAACCACCAACTATGCGAACCACCTTGATTCAGCACTCGCTGATAGACCCGGAAGATTTGATGTTAGGTTAGACTTTGGACTTCCGAATGAAGAAGTTAGAGAGCATATTTTGGAAAAATATCTCGGTGAAATAAAGTCCGATGTGGATGTTAGTTCGGTGGTTAAACAAACTGAAGGATTGTCGGGGGCATACTTAAGAGAACTCGTCATGACTTCCTATATGATTCGCATAGAAAAGGGAAAAAAGAAGGTTGATAAGGCGGTTTTGGAAGAGGCACTTCAAGATATTATCAAATTGAAACAAATTAGCAATCCCAACTTCAAAGGAAACAAGAATCGCTCTAATTCAAACCTCTATGGCTGACCATAAAGTTTAATAGTCAAAAGAGATGAAATCGGATTATGCGTGGTGAAAGCCAACCCGAAATTACTCAAATACTTGATGAATTACAACAGTTAAACCGCAATTTGGCTCATCAATCATCTATGGGGGAAGGATTCACCACATTCAAAACAGAATACTTCTCAAGAAACGAGGACATGAGGACTGATTTAAGGGAATTAAAAATTGATTTAAGAAACCAACATGAGGATATTGATTCACTTCAAGGAGATGTTCGGGAACTAAAAGAGGAGTTTGGTAAAATGAAGATTGACTTACAACCAATTATGGAGATGAAAAGATTTGTCAAGGCACAGGCTTTCAAGTATTCAAGCATCACTATGACTTTGTTAGCAGGTGCTATATTTGGACTTAGCGGATTCTAATTTGACCGATACCCTTATCTATCAAAACGAATAAGTTATTCGTGAAAGGTGTGGTTATGACTCAATATCAACTTGAAGAAGTAGTAGTGATGAAGCCTGTTAAGACAGGTGCTATGTTTTCTATTGGAACTATCGGTGGAATCGCATTAGTTATCGGTTCTTTGTATTATGGGCTAAAGATTTATCAAGAGTTTAAGAGCCGAATGGGTGAAACATTCGGGGCAGAAGAGAAGCCCGTTTCAAACATCACTCAAAATGCAGGTGTGGTTCAAGTTAAGGAGATGTATTCAACCCTTGAAGGTCAAGCAGTTGGTCAAACAGGAAACAATTACCTTAGAGCATACCCCGTTAGTAGTTTTGGTCAAAACTTCGGAGGGCGGTCTTTCTAAGGGCGGTGGTTTAAGTGATTGATTTACAACAACTCAAGGCTGAAATGGAAGAAGAGGAACAAGAAGATGAATCCTCTATCATGAAGCCAATTTCAATGCTAAGGGAGTTTGACGACCCCGCAACTTCAGCGAGTGGTGCAGTTGGGGCGACCATGATTGGCGTTGTAGGCTATGACGCTATCAAGCATGGAAGAGGGGATGAATCCGAAAGATTGTTTCAAGGAGGAACAGGTTGGGCTTTAGCCATCGGTGGCTCTCTCCTTTTAGGATTGAGTTTAGGTCGGCTATATAGGGGCAAAAAGGCTCAATTAGAGGCTGAAGAATGGGCTAAAATGATTGAGAAGATTCAAGAAAAAAAGGAAGAAGAAGAGGAAGAGAGAGAAAAGAAAGAAGCCGAGCAACAACAAAAAATTAACAACAACCGCATGATGATTACGCATCCCGATTCGTTTAGTCCTGTTCCGATTAACTTCGGATTGAACGCAGGTATGGGCGAATATGGAAGTGCAATAGGTCAATCCCTCCTCTCTTATCACCACAACCTATAAATAGAATGAGAGGAGATGTTAAGATATGATTAAACATAAGGGTCTTTGTCCTTCACTCAAGAAGTCTGTTGTATTTGATGTGAATGAAGTTATTGAACTTAAGACTAAGAGGGGAATAAAATATCAAGTAAAGGGTAATTATGAGGGGCGAACTTGCTCAACTTTTTGTAGTAAAGCAAAGGCTATGGAATTAAAATCGGCATTAGGAAACACTACAATGTCGGCTGAATCCGAAGATGAAACAGGTCAAGCACATCAAGACGAAACCGTTGCCCCAATGGATGACCATGTTCAACCTCTCGCACAAGGTCAAGAACCTATGGAGGATATGCCCGTTCAAGAAACAGTTGCTACTCCAATTACAGGCACAAGCGTTGGTGTTGAAGCGATTGACAATCTTCAACTTAATGACGCTGATGCTCTCGCAAACATGGCTACTCAATTTGATGATGCACCCGACATGGTTGCTGATTTTGAGATTGCCCCCCAAGAACCCGAAGGTGATGGGCGGTCAATTGGAAACATTCGCCCGATGAATGAAGATATTCCCCTTCACGCTGAATCCGAAGATGGAACAGGTCAAGCCCATCAAGAAGAAGGGGTTGCACCAATTGAAAATGATGTTCAACCACTCGCACAGGGTCAAGAACCTATGGAGGATATGCCCGTTCAAGAAACAGTCGCAACTCCAATTACCAACTCAAGCGTTGGTGTTGAAGCGATTGATAATCTTCAACTTAATGATGGTGATGCTCTCACAAACATGGCTACTCAATTTGACGAAGCACCCGAAATGTTGGCTGACTTTGAAATCTCTCTCATGCAACCTTTTGGTGATGGTCAATCCATTGGAAACAACACTCCTATGAATCCCGATGTTCCCCTTCATGCGGAATCATTTGAATCTCCGATTCAAGTTATCAACCCTATGGATGAAACCACATTAACAACACCTCCCCCTGTTTGCTTTGTTGAAAAGATTCCCCCTGTTGTTTGGGAAACTATGAGTGTTTTAGAACAAATTGAGTATGCTGAAACAGGAAATGAAAGTTTGCTTTCATGCCCTCAATGTGGAATCACAAAGGCTGACTTAAGAGATGCAGGTGGATATTGTGCCGTTAGCGACCCCGAAGGAAGCGAATATAACTCTTCCGTTGATTGTCCTTATCAAAAGCACTTTGCACCTTCGCATTGGCTTGATGAAGAATATGTTGTCGGTCATGTTGAAGGCGAAACAGTTGAAGTTTCCGAAAGACTCCCTGCGAGAGTTGATATGCCGAAAATGAAGAATCCACAAAAGGGATTAGAAACGATGGTTGTTCCCTATTTTGTTTGGGATAAAATCTATACTCAATTTAATGGAGGAATCACGGCTGAACCCGACTTATCGGGACTCAACTATACTCTTCAATTTCACGGCATGATGAAGCCAAAAATCATGAACCTTATCAAAGGTGCTGAAGGTAATCATGACATTATGTTTGGTTCGGAAACCTACACCTCAACAGTCCTCAAGGCTGAAGGAGATGGAGGTTATTTTATTGATTCATCAACAGTTAGACCTTATGGGGCTGAATCTAAGAAAATGTGCATCGTTTGTAATGAGAAACCCGTTGATTACTCCCACCCTAATACATTAGGTTCGCTTTGCTCAACTCCTAAGTGTTTGCATTATGCCTTTAGTGCTGAAACATTTGATGTGGAGTTTGATGATTGGGCTGACCAAGAGATGCTAACTCACGGCAAAACGGTTTCCTTCAAGGAATGGGCTAAAGAAGAAGGCAAAAAGCATGGCGACATGGATTTGACCGATTGGGCTGAACATGAAGAAGAATCCCATGATGAAAGGTATAGGGCTGAATATGTGAAACAAGGCTTTGAAATTGAAAAGGAAGGCTCTCAACAGTTTGGAACTTACTATATCCATAAAGGAGAAAATAAGATTAGATTAGACTATGACCGAAGAACTGATAATGGAAATAGACCCGATGCAAAGGAATATCCTTATGATTATGGAGAGCAAGACTTTAGAACTTTACAAGAAGCATTAAATTGGTTTGACAAGCAAATAGATAATGGAAGAATGTTTAAAGATTTTGAGGCTGAAACATTTGAAGCACAAACAAAACCTGCATATAAAAGGTTTATGGAAACGCTTGAAGATGTTTTTTACAATCCTAATTCTCTAATATATGGAATGGGTGAAGATAAGTTAAATTATGAAGATGTGAGAAAATTATATCATATCCAAGAATCAGCCTATGCTAATATCCCTTCATTTCAAACATCACCTATCAAGTCTAAATCTATTCAAGAAAACTTTAATAATTCATTCACGGATGCTGAATTAGATTTTGATGGGTTTAGGGCGCATAGGAAAGCGATTAGAAAATATGAAACAAAGAATAAAAGAGAGGATTTGAGAACTGCAAGAAAAGGAATCATAGATTATAATGGAAACAAATATATTTATGAAAAGCCTATTTATGATGATGACCACGAATCCTTCCATTTTTCTAAGTTAGAGGGTGAAGATTTTGAAGCCGAACAGACTCAATATGATGTAATGAAAGGGAAGTTAGAAGGAGGTTATGAATACGCCAATTATATCTCCCTCCATGACTCCTATGAAGAAGCCGAAGCAGTAGCAAAACGAGAACGCAAAAAGTTAGAAAAGGATGAAGGCATTTTCATTGTTGAGGAGTCCTTTGATGATGAAACCTTTGAGATAGATACTACTCTTCTCAAAAGCATATCCAAGTCGTCAATGATTGAGTCTTTTCCCGATGCCTCTAAGGATAGTTTTGGGACTGAAAACTTTGAATCGGCCACTACACAGGATAATCCTTCACTCAAATCAATCGGAGTCCTACTCGGAGTCGGTGCATTAGCCACCTACTTTGCCCCAAAAAGCATGAGGGACTTCCTCAACAGGCTAAAGTGAAGCCGAACTCTTTATCTATCAAAAGGTTCAAATAGCAATCATGGCTGATGCTACACCAAAGGATGAAGAAGCACGAAAGGCATGGAGAACCCTACTTGTTCCGCTTGTTGGTTCTTCCGCATTTTTCGCTTCCTCACTCACAGGCGTTATCAAAACCTATTCTAAATACGGTGGACCAAACTCGGCTTTCACCCTAAGCGATTACTTCCTTCTTTCGCTTCCTTTCCTAATTGTTCCTCTCACGCTACATGAAACATTCCTTCAAACAAAGGAGGCCGTTATGGATGCCGTTGAGTGATGTTCTCCCTAATGAACGCAACATGAAGGACACAGACGATAAGGTGTATTTCATATTAGGTATCGGCACAGGTATCTTGATTGGAACGCTTTCAACTTTTGTAGGCAATATCATGACTCATAATTGGATGCAAAAGAATGCCCGACCTTGATTTCAATAGGAACGGTTAAATAGATGAAAAAACAAACTTAAATCATGGACTATGAAGTTGAGAACCTTAAACCTCTAAATATAGAACAGGATAACTTGATTCTTGATAATTGGTCTAAATACATTCTTTCAAGACGACAAGCCTACTTTGAAGAGAGGGCTATGATAATTGGTCCCGAATACAACATGAATAAGAAGTCTTGGGACATTATCATTGAAAGAGAATGGGGAGTCATGGAAGAGAGGCTTAGAGGAGGTATAGGCGTTGAACAAGAAGTCATGGAGGAGTTTGGGGCGGAGTTCTTTAATGCGAGAGAAGAATTGATTGCTGAAATCATTGAAATGACTTCTCACTTACCTACTACAATCCTTGAGGGAGAAGAGAGGAAGGAATTGAAAATCTATACTTTTGAGGACTTCCTTATGCTATCAAATCAAGGTATTTTTAGAGAGAATACTTTCCTACTTGACCCTCAAAGCAAATGGAAGCGAAAGGTCGCAACTACGCTGATGGACTATGGGTATCAACCAAGAGAAACGATTATCATTGAGGGGGTTAGGCACTATGTCATTGGAAGAACCGAATAGATTGAAAAGGTATGATGAACTAACATCTCAACAATACCTCAATGCGAAACAATTAACCGTTTTGTCGGTTATTATTCTTTGTATCATTCAACTTATTCCGATTATGATTGAGAGGACTGACACATTAGAGTGGATGTTGTTAGGATTTACTGCGGGAGTTTCAACTTGTGCAGTTGTGGGTGCTATTTTGGTTCAATACAATGCTGACAAAATTGCGAGCCTTTATAGGAATGCTTTTGATAGGGATTTTTATGAAACTATCCACTTATTTACAAGCATCAAAAATACAATTCAAACTCAAGCAAAAGAAGATGGGATTGATTATGCTGAAGAGGTGAACAATTTAGGAATCAATTCCTATTCCTTCGTTAAAGGCTATTTAGAGTCCTTCAAGGAACACTATAACTTATCTCAAAATGAAGTTGAAGATGAAATAATAGAAGCCCCCGAATATGAAAACGAGGCGGAGTTGTTCAGTTAGGCAAAACCTTTAAGTCCCAAAACGATGTAGGTATGAACATGACTAATAAGATTTGGGGTTATGCCCTTATTGGTTATTCAATCTTTGCGGGGTTGCTCATTTATATTGTTTATTCCTCGCCCGATAACCCCGATGATGCTTTCAATTTAGTCAAGAGGATGGGCGTTTTTGCATACATTTTAGATTTGCTTATTTTGACACCACTATACTTCCTCTATAAAAAAATGAAACGGAATAAGACCGAAACCCTTATCTATCAAAGCGAACCATAATCCATTAAATAGGTGAAAGTATGGCTAATCAAAACCCCCAACCCGAAATCTATACCACAAAACACTTCTTTAATGGAACTGTTGAAGGGGCTACAAACACTCAAACTGTATTCACTCAACAGGCGAACAATGAAGAGGTGAGGATTTACGGTTTCAGCGTTGATATTACCGATGTTGCAGGTGCAACCTACGCCACAAATGTTGATTTTGATTTGGAACTACAAATTGGAAACTCAAAAGTCCCATTCACACAATTCCCAATCTCTCAAGTTGTAGGCTCGGACACCGATACATTTTACTTTTCATGCCCTATCTTGGTTCTATTTCAGCAACCAATTTCAGTTAAGGTCATTCAAAGAGGTTCAGCAACAACAACTTGTGCGGTGAAGATTAGCCTTCATGCTGAACTTTCACTACAACAGGCTAATTGTTTGCCCGGTGAAAAACAATATCCGAGAGCGTGATGAAAAATGGTGAATCAAGACCCCCAACCCGAAGTTTATGAAACAATTCATTCATTTGCGAATGGTGCTAACCCGAATACTGTGAACAGTCAATACATCAACACATTTCAATCGGCTAATGAAGAGGCGAGAATCTATGCAATAGGAGTTAAACTCATCAACCCTTCTAATGATGATGATATTTCAGCCGACTTTTCAAACTTTGAGGTTCAAATTGGGGCGGGTGTGAATCCTGTTCCCACTAACTTCTTTGACATTGGCTATGTGGCTAAGAGCCGAACAAATGTGATTGAACTTTCATGCCCTGTGGTTGTCAAGTTTAAGCAACCACTAAGAGTTTCAGTTAGATACTATGCGCCCGATGGAACTACAACTCTTGGAAGTGCAGTTAATGTTAAGGTTTTCCTCATTGGAGAACTCGGTATTCAAAAGGTGGTGAACTAAGATGGCTAATCAAAACCCTCAACCAACAATGCTCTTTGGAAGATTTGACATTACAGGGACACCTGCCGTTGGTTCAACCTACACCAAGACTATTATGACTCAACAAGCATACAATGAACTTATTTACATTTACGGTGTGCAGGTTCAAATTATGACTGATGCAGGGGCAATTGTTAATACTGCAACTGATACTGAATGGGATATTCAAATCACAAGTGGACCAAACTCCGTTCCTACAAACAACTTTTCGGCACGATATATCTTTGATAGAGAGGATAAGACTCTCGCATTCTCACGCCCTATTGTTGTGAGCCACAGGCAACCTCTTCAAGTTCATATTGAACGAAAGAGTTCAACTGCCCCCACAGGAAACCTAACGGTTGTTGTGAACTTGATTGGCGAACTAATGACAATGGCTTGAGGTGATTAAATTGACACAAAACGATAATCAAAGGGACATTAAAAGGGCATACCGAAAGAAAGCCTTTCAAACGGGTTATTCCTTGATTACTGATACTGCTGATGCAACTCCAAGACCTGTGAGTTCATACTCAACTGAAACTACGCAATCCACAAGCCCCGTTAGGAACGGTATTGACCCAAGAACATATCAAAAAATGACCCGACCTGCGGTTGAATCACTTGATTTTACTCATGCCCTTGATACTGCGAGATACCCTTTTCATTTAGTTCCTAAGCCCGACTCTTCAAATGTAATTGCACGACAAAAGTTTGACTTGAATATCGCTTATGACCCTTTAACACCATTAGTTTTAGGACTTCCCGATGGAGAATATCAAGATGTTTTGGTTCTCAATGTATCGGGAATTGCAGGTTCGCAAACTCCAACAGGTTCAGCGACCAATGCACCTGCACCAATCCCTGCTCTTGAAACGATGGCTATTGCACCTTCCGAAAACAACACAAACAATGAAAACACCCGATTCCCTAACCAAAGTGGTTTGAACAATACTGCCGTTAGCGGAACAGTTCAAAGAATGGGTTCGGATGAGATTTACAGAATCGCTACTTTCGGACACACCGAAGGAACAGGAACAGGAATCACCTATCAAATATGGGTTGATGGAAACCTATTCATGGATTGGAGTGATTTTCAATGGTCGCCAATTGTCCCAAGAGTCAATCAATGGAAGTTTGACCAACCGATTACTGTTGTTGAACAAATTGTATTTAGAGTTGTCAATAACACAGGTGGACTTTTGACTGATACTATTGATACCTGCTTCGGTGGATGGAGTGAACAATACACAGGCTACACCGATGTTTCATATCAACAATTGACTCCAACCAATAACTGATAAGGGGGCAACTCTTAAATATCGGGAGGACTTAAGTTTCATTAGGTGAGTCTATGACAGGTCAATTTTCGGGAACTGATAAGGGAAACGCTAACCTAACAATTACTGATGGAACAACCACAGGATTCGGAATCAATAAAATTACCGTTTCGGCAGGGGATTTAACTTCAGCCTCTAATGGTGAAGCCGTTATTGATACATCGGGTGGCGGTGGTGGTGGGAGTGGCGTTTCAAGCATCTCATTTGACTCCACAGGACTCACACCAAACACAGTTTCAACGGGGGCTATTGTAGTTGGAGGGCAATTAAACATAGCAAACGGAGGAACGGGGGCTTCAACTGCGAGTGGTGCGAGAACTGCTCTTGGACTTGGAACTATCGCAACTCAAGACTCCGATTCAGTTTCAATCACAGGAGGCACAATCACAGGGATTGACCCTTTAGACATAGATGAAGGTGGAACGGGGGCTTCAACTGCGAGTGGTGCGAGAACTGCTCTTGGACTTGGAACTATCGCAACTCAAGACTCCGATTCAGTTTCAATCACAGGAGGCTCAATCGCAAACATTACTGATTTAGCCATAGCCGATGGTGGAACGGGGGCTTCAAATGCGAGTGGTGCGAGAAGTAATCTTGGACTTGGAACTATCGCAACTCAAAACTCCAATGCAGTTTCAATCACAGGAGGCTCAATCACAGGGATTAACCCTTTAGCCATAGCCGATGGTGGAACGGAGGCGGATAACTCCGTTGATGCACTACGCAATCTCGGAGGCTTACCCTCAATAGCAACCATTGAAACAACGGGTGCGGGATTCGCAATCGCACCCGAAGATGCAGGTAAAATCTTTGTAATGACTGTTGGAGGACCCGGCAATCTCGCCATACTGTGTGATGGCGACCCTGCAACCCTGTTTCAAGTCGGATTTCAATGTGTTGTTTTATTGAATACAACCGCAGGGGGACAAGTTCAACTCACTCCGATTAATGGTGGGAAATTAAATGGTTCGGATTCTTTAACAGTAAATCTAACAACAGATTATCAAGCCTATACTTTAGTTATTGTTTCTCAAGATGACGGAGTTTGGAATTGGGTCGCAATCGGTTGAGAGGGTGAATAAAAATGTTGCCTTCAATTTATGGTTGTTCCGAACAACAAGGTTCAAGTCCTCCACCTCCTGTTCCCGCATCAGCACCAAGCATTAAAGCAGTTTATTGGACTCAAAACTCAATCAGCAACAATAGTGAGTGGGGGAGATTTGATGACAAAGGCAATCCCGAAAATCCAATGTATTCGGTCAATTCAGCAACGGGTCTAAAAATTGCTGACACAACGATTGAAATGCGTTTTGAAATTGATTCAACTCAATATAGCGTAGGCAATTCAATTACTGCATTTAAAGTGAGAATAACGGGTGATGAAAAGGGAGGAGGTTCATTTCCCTACTTCGCAGGGGAAAAGGGTCAAAAACTCAAAGAATTGGATTTAACCTTAACTCCATTATCCTTACCTGCACCAACAGGAAAGTTCTATATTTTTGACCTTTTATCAATTGTCAATTCAAGTGGAAAACAAAACATAACAATTGATTTTGAAAATCCCGACGAGATTGGTGCATTCACTATTGAAGTTCAATTACAAATCATGGGAGATAACGGGATTAATGGGAATGAGGAAAACTATTTATTTGAGCCTTATATTCCTCCCGAATATGCTCGCATTTGTGGACCAACTACGAACATTCCACAAATCACTATGACATTGTTTAGTGAAGAGATGGAAAGTGTAGGTTATCCTCGCAGTTATACTGCTATATTTGAAGGGGGGGAAGAAGGAGAATCAACTCCATTTGTCCCCGATGTTCCTATACGGTGGGTGAATCCCGAAGATGGATTCTGTATGACGGGAGAGGATGCTCGGTATCAAGTTCGGTTGAGTTTTAACTTTGGGAAAACAATCCCTGCTAATATGGTTCAACCTGTGGGTGATGAAACCAATGAGATACAGGAGTTTAAGATGACAATAAACCAAATAGAAGGAGGTCAAAACAATCCTATTTGGAATCCAACCCTTGACCCTCCACCAACATCATCCAACACAGTTTTAACAATAGATACCCTAAGTGCGCCTTTTACCTCTATTGATTATCCAATCAGCGAAAGTCCACCTCAACCATCCGTAAATGAACTTTTTGGATTTGAAGATGGTTTATTGACATTCGGAACTATGGCGGGGACTGTGAATACAAGCACCGCATCAATAACCTTTACAGGAACACTATTATGTGATGCTTATGGAAAGGAAATTGAATTAGAAGAGTTGGGAATTGTAATCCCTGTTAGCAACTTTGTCGCCCTTTGCGGAAACCCTTAAATATCAAAAGTTGAAATCTTGGATTATGGATTCTATCAAAATAAGGAAGGTCAAAACGAATGACCTTGAATCAATCTATGAAATCCATAAAGGAAAGTTCCCAAAACCTGCGAGTCCGAGATATTATGAAAATCTCAAAGTAATCAAATCCTCCCCCTTCTATGTAGCCATAGACCAAGATAGTGAAGATGAAAGAGTTGTTGGATTTATCGCAGTTAGGGTCAAAAGAGATTTCATGAATGGAGTATGGGAGTCATATATGTCGGTTGCATCACTCGCAACGAGCATAGCCAAATCAGCACCTTTCACGAATGAGGGAGTGGAGAAACGCCTTATCCAAAGAGTTGTTGATGATTTTGATAATGGTGGTTTTTATGGTATTTATGCTGAACTAAGGGAGAGTTCAAAAACATCTTTGAAGTGCTTTGAGGAATTAGGATTTACATTGGAATCAAAGGGTAAATACAAAGACGGAGAACGGAAGATAGTTCGCTACTATTTAGAAGATTTGAAGGAAGTTTCGGGAGAGGTTGAAATAAAGAGAATGAACCGTAAAGATGTGAATAGAGTTCTTCAACTCCATAACACCTACTTAAAATCATCTAAAAAAATCAGTTATTATCACAACTTATTGAAAAATCAAGGTGCAGTAAATCTTATAGCGGTGGACTCAAGAGGGAGAGTATTTGGATATTTATGTGCGAGAAGGCAACTCAATGACTCCGATGATGAAAGTAGCCGAAGAGATACCCTCAATTTTACTACTATGGTTGTTGATGATAAGGCGAGAGGTAAAGGAATTGGAACTTCCCTTGTTGAAACTATGATTGAACAGGCTAAGGATGGAGGGATTGAAATAATTAGGGGAGATGTGCGAGAAACTAATGTAGGGGCGAGAAAACTCTATCAAAAAATGGGATTCAAAGAAAGAGTAATAGGAGAATATAAAGATACAGGCGAGTTGAAATACCGAATCACCAAAAGGTTGAGGTTGCCCCCCCTATCGCCAAAGACAAAACAAAATCTTGAAAGATTTTTTATTCTCATTATTGGATATATGATAGGAAGGAGATTAAATTAGAATAACTTTTCTTGATTCTTCTCGCCCTCTTCATTAAATGATTGACCACACCAATGCGAAACTAACCTATGAGTTTCACCAATATAAGCCGAACAACCATACCTTTGAACAAGTTCATTCATCAATGGCTCATACTTCATAACTGAACCTTTGGAAACTGTCAAGATTACTTTACCGGGACACATGACGGTGATAGGCTTCCCACTAAATGAATCAATCCTCTCCTCAATGATTGTGGTGCAATTACCCGTCAATGAAGGTCGCCTATAACTCGCCCCACACTTAACACACCTCACCTTTTGTTGTCCGTAGGCTCTTAAATTACCTCTCATATCCCTAATCAAGTGTCGGTTAATCAGTCGGCTTGATTGGTCTTTATTATCAACTGAAACGAGCGTTTCACCGAGTTCAAATTGAGCCATTGTTTTTTGCCTCATAGATTCAAGGGTATTATATGGATTGTTTTTGGGGGCTTCCGAGCAATCATTAGTTTCATGAGTATATCCGAACCCTTCCATCTCTCTCTCCGTTCCAAGAAGATTCTCAACTGTGATAATTCCGTAGTTTTTTGATTCCTTTGCAGGGATAAAGTTTTGTGAAGCATCATAGAACTCAAGAGGATATTCCCAATTTACATCCACATTCAATGCCTCCTTATCAATCTCGGAAGGAACAATCTTTGTAGTTAAGATAAGTGGTGCATCCATTTGCCCGCCTCTTGTCGTTGCGAGGAACTTTTTACTGAAATTGATTAGACCATCCATAAGCAACATTACGCAATCAATATCTCCATCACAATTCCTTCTTTTTGCCGCATGAAAATAAGGGTGTCCGTAGTTCCCCTTAACTTCGGCTACTCCTATCAACCTGCAAAGAATTGCCCCCGATGTGTGTGGGGCGAGTCCCATCATTAAATGACCAAACAAATCTTCAATGGATTCAGCACAATAGAACGGCTCAAGTCCATATAACTTAACAAGCATATCATCAATGAACTTTGAAGCACGAACAAACTTATCGGCTACATAGGTTGAAATGACAATATCTTGAGGCTTCAATTCAACTACTTCATCGGGTGAATCAACGACATATCCGAGTTCTTTTGCTTTTTCAACCGATAAACCTATCTCTTTCGGCTTGAAATGAGTCATTGTAATATCAACAAAGTCAAATCTAATTGTCCCATCCCTAAATACTGAAATCCCATTATCAAACCTCATAATCCCTTTTGCTAAGTTTTCGGGGATTTTCTCGGCACTCGTCATACCTTTGACACCCTTTATTGGAGGGTTGCTAACTGCTTTCGCAACCAATTTTGCATCCCTCCACATCTCTCCCCAATCTAATTTTCTTTTTTCAATATCCACAAATGAAGTTTCCTCACCATCAATTACTCCTTTAATTGTTTCATTACCTTCGGAATCAACTCTAATTCCAATATGGACTGATTCATCCATTGAAACTAAATCAACAACCTTCCTTTGAGAGCCTACATTGAAACCGACAGGGAATAGAGAATGAATTGCGGGCTTCATCTCTCTCATCTTAGCCCCTTCGGGCTTCCCCATCCTCGCCCCAATCCGATATGAAACTGAAGGTCTAATTTCATAATCAACCAACTCATTGACTAAATCAAGAGCCGATTTGTCCTCCAAACTTCCCGAATAATCTTTCAATTCTTTGTAGGTTGAGAGAATTATCAATGATTTATCCCCCACCAAAAAGAACTTATCTTCACTCCGTTCAATATCAATGCAAAGTTTGTATGCTACTTCTAATGCTGAACTATCAATTTCAATCGTGCTATTGCACAAAGAGATTTTAATTTTGTTGATTAAGTATATTAACTCTTCGGCTGATATATCGTTAAGGAATGGAACAAATCTTGGATTTAGACCTATTTCATTCTCCAAAGACAACTTAACTGAATCCAAAAATGAATCATTAAAGTCTAAATCTAAAGAATCCAATTGCCTTCGGTAATAATCTTCATTGAATGGGCTTGGAATGATAGGATGATTATTCTCAATAAACTCCCCCACAGGAACTAATATCTCACCTAAATCCCAAACTTTTTCAATATCCCAATCCGAATCCGTAGCCAATCCCTCATCAATCTC
>Ga0208791_1000331_pt1 | contig 23032 bp, 29 predicted proteins | sample 11_taG_FD_184084 | JGI IMG/M metagenome (GOLD analysis project Ga0208791, IMG submission 184084) | Marine viral communities from the Subarctic Pacific Ocean - 11_ETSP_OMZ_AT15265 metaG (SPAdes) (version 2) | ecosystem: Environmental > Aquatic > Marine > Oceanic | place: Pacific Ocean | collected...
TACACACGTTAAGAAACTCGTACTTCTCTTTTGTGTCAACATCCTGGGCACATATCACATGGATTTTGGTAGCATCCAATGCATCTGTCTCTATGTCCATTGCAACTACCTTCATTCGTTACCTCGATCCATCCATGTCATCCATAGACATAAACCTAACTCGTAAGGCCACACGACAGCTTTAAATCTCATAGAATTAGCATCTCTTGGTGCTTCAAGTATAATGTGTATGGTGTTCATCAAGACGTAGTGATTGACAACACCCAAGAAATATATCCCTGCTGCTGTGTACACTAACGGATCATATTCTAGTAGCTGTTCCATCAATACTCCCCATATTTTTCTGATAGGGTAAAGCTATCAGTGTTAAATTTAAGTTGACCTGCGTATCCTGTAGGACCTACTGGTCTGTTCTTTGTGACTAACAACTTAGTTGTATTCCTTTCGTCAACATCCTCTGACATCTTATCTCTTTGTAATTCTACAACAACGGATGCTCTTTGTTCTATCATACGGCAGTACTTAACAGCACCATCATCATTTGTATGTCCGATTGTTACAATGCCTACGCCTAACTCAGCTGCTAACTTAGATAATCTGACAGATAGATCAGCAAGGAATTGCTCTTTGCTTTCATCGCCACCCATGTTGGCTGCTATGTCCTGTATAGGTTCAAAGAATATGTACTGAACACCACAAGCCTGTGACAGGTAACGTATATGCCCAAGTATGTCAAGTGGATCGTCCTCGTCATTCAAAAAGAACTGATATAGCCTCTCATCTTTGGTTAACTTAACGATAGCATCTCGTACTCTCTGTTCAGCACCATCCTGAGCTATTAAATCCTTGCGTGTTAGGTTCTGGTTCAATTCGTATGACACCAACCCAAGTAATGAACGTAACTTTGTCTCTTCCATGTGCCATGCTGCAATGTTTATCTCAGGGTGGTTCGTTAGTATGTGGTACTCAAGGTATCTCATGAATTCTGTCTTACCTATACCAGTCTGAGCCTTGAACAATGTGAAGTGTCCCTGCATAAGCCCCATACATAGGTCGTCGAACTCCTGGACGCCTGTCTCTACATACACATGGCTCTCACTCGTGTTGTACATCTTTAAGAACTGATCCGATGTATTGATTATGTTTTCAGGTGTGTACTTCTTAGCATTAAACCATGCATTGTAAAATTCTTTTCTTGCCCCTGCCTCAAGGAACTCATTAGCATCCTTGTATTTGTCATGCTGCACCCTGTAAACTTTATTAGGGTATAGGTTAGCTATGCGTTGAGCTACAGCATTGCCTTGTTCATCATGTTCTATCGACAGTATGATCTTATTGAATGACCCTAACCAATCGGCTGTCTTAGTCCATAGCTTATTACTTGGGGTAGCTGATGGTAGTGACACAAATGCTGATGAATATTTCTCTGAGTTACACATTTGGTATGCTGACATGGCGTCTAGCTCACCCTCTGTTACAGTTACGATCTTACCTGAACCTGCATTCCATAGGTTCATACCGAATAGTTCATCTGACTTTAGGTTGGTAGCTCTAAACTCTTTAGGGAAAAACCTAGTCTTGATACCGCCTGATGGGTAAGGGTATTCCTGCTTAACCTCTTTGCCATTGCTATCTACATATGTCTTGACACCATAGTGTCTCATTGTCTGATCATTGATAGACCTAACAGTCCTATAGACAGGTGTCAGTACCTCGGTAGGCACTGGCTTAATGTTTGTTTGTTGTTGGTTCATATCCCAATCGTCTTTCTCTTGTTCTTGCCCCATGACAGGGTATGTTTCTGATGCCCACTCAAACTTTGTGTCCTTTGTTCTAGGGTACACCCTCTCGCAGCTATGACACCTACCTGAACAACTCTCTAGGTTGTAGCTGAAGGCATCGGTGCTGCCACAGTCTTCGTATGGACATTCTTTGTGGCTTAACCAATTGCTCATAATATCTGATCCCAATAATCTTGTGTAAACATGTCTAAAATGCACAGTATCTCCTTAGATGTCAATGACTTTAAGTCCACCGCCTTTCGACTATCATTATTGTATGCCTCAGTGATAGCAAACTCAGGCACTCTTTCAACTACGAACTGGTGTTCTTCCCAATAGCCTATACCATCCTGCCAAACCTCACCGAACACCTCTAGTTCTTTAGTGCCTCTCATTATGTATGTTCTGTATTCCATTTATTTTATTCCCTACTCTTGACAGATGTAAAAATGTTGATACCCTAGGGCTTGTCCCTGACAAGGGTTCTATAGGTTAATTCTTTAAGATAACTATAGTCTTCTTCTATATCATCTACTGTAGGCATCTTATCCAACCATACAGCATCATCTATTTCTTTGATTAAATCATCATGGTATTTATGTAATGGTGTATCTTTAGACATCTAACAGCTCCATACTATCTGAATATAGATTACAGTAGTCTAACCTTTTAGTATCAAACATATCTATATTTATTAGTTGTTCCAGTACACTACCATCACTCAGTTCAACGTAAAGTGTACCCCACTTGTCATATACGTGGGTTACATCCTTATCTGTCATCCCTTTGGGTAACTCAACGTATGCATGGGCAAAGGCCGTGTAACTTCCTTCAAGTTTAAGTGTATGGTTCATAACACCCACCCCCATACTAGAGTTAACGCCAAGCTAAACGTGTACATGACACCAATGGCTGCGAATGCTAGTGTTAGGTATACCAATGCTGTCATAAGCCTATCCTTTCGTTGTTCTTTCAGTTTATGTTCTGTTGTATTAAAGTACTTGCTCATTTTGTATTCCTCTCTTTGACCCATAGTCTTTTAAGTTTGTTATTCCTACCGCCTTTTGCACCTGTCTCCTGTCTATTCCTTTGGGCTGTCCATTGGTCACCCTCTTTGTAGGTTCTTATGTTGAATACTTCACGCATTCTTTTGTTCTCTTGCTTGCATACCAGTTCATGTGCAAGCCGTAGCCTATCTTCAACGTCCATCATTTGCTTACCTCCTGGATTTGATTTGTTATTCCTTTGATTGCCTCATACCTTTTGACAACTTGTAAGGCTTCCGCCTTTGTATCTGTTGTCTCATAACATACTACAGCCCCAGTCTTATTGCTTATTGTATTTACTTTGTATGTATTCATTTCATTTTCCCTTCTCTAAATACATTTCCACTGTATTAACTCTGTATCCACACGTCAAACATTTCTTACGGCGTTTAAATGATGGGTAGCCTACCTTAAAATATTCTCTTGTGTCAATTACTTTTAGCTTACGCCTATAGGATTTGACTAAACACTCAGGGCAATAGCTTAAAGATTTATTCATTTTACTTGCTCCATATAGCTTAGAATGTGGGCTATCACATCGACAGTGAAGCCGTTGCCTAGCATCTTGTACCTTTGGGTATTGCTAACGCCTTCAGTGTATCCATCTGGCACTGTCTGAAGACGTTCGCATTCTATTGGTGTTAGCTTACGCCATGTCATATCTTCAACTAGTATGCTATCCTTAGTTACTGTGGTTAGACAGTTAGTCTTATCATCTTCTCTAACCTCAATCCTTTGCTTTAATGGTATGGATTTATCATGATCTTTACGAGTACCATTTTCGTCTAGCCTACGTCCAACCATACGCCCACCTTTAACCAATACTTTAGGTTCTCTATGACCACCACCCATCGTCGTTAGGGTTGGTGCTTTACCTTCTGGATGGTAAACTCTTTTGATAGACTGGTTGCCGTTCAAGTCAGCATCTCCGACGTGACACAAACCATTAGGGCTAAATACTAGTTGTCGCCTATGCTTTTCAAAGTAACTCTTTAAGTTACCACCTTTAAAATAGTTTGCATCAATACAGTGAGATTTTTCTCTATCTGTTACACCATTTTCCAAGATATCTTTAAGGACTACGCCTTTATCTTTAGGTTGCTCAATGCCTTCAATGTTAGTCCAATAATACCTCTGCCTATTTTGTGCTGACACCAATGCACTATTGATTAGATGCTTATTGACTACGCCTAACGCCTGTTCAGTATGGTGCGTGATGTACTGCTCGAAGTCAGCTTTCATCTTTACATTTTCCATAAGGAATTTTGCATTTGGATTTGCTTCTAGTACATGCTGTATAATATCCAAGGTTACCCAAAACAGTTGACCTCTATTGTCTCTGTCACCTAGCCTAGCCCCTGCCATTGACCAGGACTGACAAGGGAAGCCCGCCACAATTAAATCTATAGTTGACCAATCAACGTCCCACTCTCTCCACTTAGTAACGTCGCCTAGTGGTATTGTGTCAGGGAAATTCTTTTGAGTAATGATTGATGCATACTTGTCCCACTCAGCAGCATAATATTTTTCTGGCCTAACGCCTAACGATTTAAGGGCTAGTTGCGTGCCTGACATACCATCAAATAAACTTAATACATTCATTTTAGTTCTACCTCTTTAATAATAAATAAAGCTTTATCCACATTGAGTATATCGTCAACATTCCATAGCCTACAGTCTTCAGCTTTGTCTGATGTTCTTAAAATTTGGGTAGCATATACTTCATAACCTTCTCTATAAGCTTGTATAGCATATGATTTTTTATATGTTTGTATTTCATTATTCATTTTATTTAATCCCTTTTGTTGTTACAAATTCTAGCAATTCTTTAAAGCTATCTGTTTCAAAATACATTGTATGATCATCACTATTGCCATTGTAACTGTTAGCTGTTTGCACTGTAAACCTTGGCAATAAACCTTTATCAGAACCTATAATATTTTTAGTGTTTAATTCACGTTCGGTTGTTTCGTGGCTATCAATCCAAATATGCCAACCATTAATTTGATAGCTTGGCAATGCATCATTGTTATAGCTTGTACATTCCCAATTGTTAGGAATGTTTAGATCTGTTGTGTATGTATTCCAATCCATTTTATTTCTCTTTCTGTTTTGGTTATTGACACAATATAAATGTAAGGTTTTCAATATGTCAACCCATTAAATAAAATAAATCATAATTAATTTCATACTATATAATGCATAGATAAAACGAACGTGTCCTATTGTGTCAATCTGTTTGGATCATCCTTGGATTTGTCATGGATATCAGTGGGTTAAATCCATTTGTATTTACTTGGTGTCATTGCCCCGACAATCTTTAAGCATCCCTGTGTCATTCCTACAACACTGCGATGGATTTACCACAGTGTGATACTTTTGCAACTACCTAGGGTGTAACATTTGTGCAACACTAGGGTATTGACCAAGGGGGCTTGGGGGTATCCTTCTATATGTACATTGTACCAAAACATTTTCTAAGGATTTTCTTAGGCATGCAAAAAGAAACCCACCAAAGGAGTTAACCAATGGTGGGCTGCATGTAATATCTGTATGGGTGGTGGTGCCTACAGTAGAATCTGGACGTGTCCCTAAGCTCTACCGTAAGTACCTTGCGTAGACTACCAAGCTTAGATAAACATTAGAGTAATGGATTATACCTTGGTATAGCTATAGTATATATACTTATACCGCCTGGCGGCTAGTAATGAAATTATACACCTTATTCTTACTTGTGTCAATACCTTTACCTACATTTGAGTATATTCTGTAAATAAATAAATAAAGTGTTGACATATATATCACACCCATGGTATACTACGTAAATTATTAATAGTAAAGAGTGTGAAACCAAACATGATGTTCCAGTACGAAAACTTCAAAGGCTCTAACGGCAAGACAAAAACTAAGAGCTTATTCTATGAGTTATGTTATTCGGATACAGAAGATGCTGTGTTCACACTTAAAGATAGAGACCTAGAAGCTCACGGCAAGATGTACTTGTCATTACAGAAGCTATACCTACAGATGGCTCCAGCTGACCCAACAGAGTACGAGTTTGCTCAGACAGTCTTTGGTTCTTGGGATATATGGCAGAACGTGTCAAATGCATCAGGCGTTAAGCCTCACATATCCAGATGGAGAAAAGAGGTAGAGGTTAAGGTTAAGTCAGAAGCTATCAAAGCTATAGCTGAAGAGATGAAGTCTAACGGAAGAAGTTCCTTTAGTGCAGCCAAACTCCTATTGGATAAAGGTTGGTTAGACAAAGACACAGCTTCAGCAGCTAAAGGTAAACTTAAAGCTAAAGAAGTAGAAGACGAAAACAAAGCAGCACTAAATCTTCTCAATGAAGATGCTGAACGATTAGGCTTGAATAGAGCTAACTAAAATTAAAACAATCCACCACTGGTAAAGGATTATACACCATGGCTAAAAAACCTGACATAACTACTATAGCATCAGGCTATTACAGTAGACAAGCACTCAATACAAACTTTGAAAACCTACAGAATGGTTTTAATAACACACTGTCATTAGATGGTAGTGCACCTAACTCTATGAGTGCTGACATTGATTTAAACAGCAATGATTTACTTAATGCTCGTAACGGATCTTTTCAAGGTCTAGTAGTAGCAGGTACTGCTGTACAACCAAAAGACTTAGAGGCAACTGGAGCTTCTGTTGTTACAGAACAGTTCACAGGTGATGGTTCTACAAAAACATTTACACTTACTTATTCTCCTGGGGTCAAAGATCATACAGGTGTTTTTATTGAAGGCATCTACCAAAAGAAAGATGGGTACTCTTTATCTGGAACAACACTTACTTTTATTATAGCTCCCCCTTTAAATGCAGAGATTGAAGTTCAAGTATTCCGTAGTCTTATAATAGGAACAACTACAGCTACCAACGTAACCTACAACCAAGAAGGTACAGGTGCTGTTGACACAACACTAAAAGCTAAATTACAAGAATCAATATCTGTTAAAGACTTTGGTGCTTTAGGTGACGGATCAACAGATGATACAGCAAGTATTCAAGCAGCTTTAACAGCAGCAGCAGGAAGTAATAATGTATACCTTCCAGCTAGTACTTATATTGTCAGTGATACTATATACATCCCAAGTAATACTTTTTTCTTTGGTGACGGTCAAAACAGTGTTATCAAAATGGTTTCTACCCAAGGACGTGACACAACAGTTGTTATGACAGGTTTTAGAAATAACAAACGTGAAAACATTGTCATTCAAGACATGGAGATTAACTTTAACCGTAGCAGGTGGACAGTAACAGGTGGTACTAAACTAACAGATGCATTCAGTGGTACTGCTGGCTATGACACATACCAGGATAACAACGGAACAGCATTAAGTATTTGTTACTCAGAAAATGTACTTGTTAAAAATGTTAGAGCTATAGATGGTTACAAACATTGTATAGACATACAGGCTCCATCTTACAGAACAGGAACAGACGGTGCTACATATGATAGTCAGCCGTCTAAGAATGTAACACTTGAAAGCTGCTATGCGTCAGGCGGTGGTGATGACAACATAACATCTCACCACTCTACAGACATTAACATTACCAACTGTTGGTCAGAAAACCCATCTGGTGTTATGGTCCCTCAAAACTCAAACTGCTATGAGATTGACGATGGTAGTCGTAATGTTTTTATAACTAACTGTGTTGCTATAGGTGGTATGTATGGTCTTCAAATCAAAGGTCACGACTATGCACCAGCTCCCTATAATGTTACCGTTAGTGGCCTTCGTGCTGTAAACAATGCTCAGGGTGTAGAACTAAGACACTCAGGGTGGTATTCTAACTCTGTTTCATTTAGTGGTGACGGAAGTACAACAGCATTTACATTACCTGCTGGTTATACTCTATCACCTGTAGTTTATATAGGTGGTGTCAAACAAACATCAGGTTACTCTGTAAGTGGTGTTACATTAACATTTTCTTCAGCACCAGCATCAGGTACAGACAACATTGTAGTTTACAAGTCTGACTCAGGAGAAGACCCTGAGATTGTTGACGAAGAAGGCAACGTAATTGCTTACACAGGTACAAGCCCTACAGCACGTAATGTTATGCTTTCAGATATTTCTATTATAGCTCCAAGAGAAAAAGTACACCCAACTGTAACAGGTTCAAACATCCCTGCTCAAGTTACATATGGTGCTAAATATGGTATGCGTATTCGTTCATATGAAAATGTACAACTTGTTAATGTCAGCTTTAACGACAGCACACTAGACTTAGCAGGTGATTACGAAGCAGCTACAGCAATGTACGGTGACACAGTTTGTAGAATATACTCTGGTGCATCTAATGTTATTATACAAAACATGTCAATCTACGGATTTGGTGCAGGTACCTTGGAAATGGAAAAGGGTCTATCTACAACAAACAGTTTTGTAGGACCTATATATGTTGACGGATTTATCTCTAGCAACGGACCTGAGCATCCTATTAGAATGAGCAGTGGTGAGAGTGTTTACGAAGGCACTGTCAATAACTTTATTATATCTGGTAGTCAAGCTGACAAAGCAGCAGTTCTTGTAACATGTCCAAATGTTCAAGTTGGATCAGGTACTGTTACAGGATACGATGTACCAGTTTCAGGTGCAGGTGGTGCTACAGAAGAATCACAACCTAAAGGATTTACTTTATCAAGAGCAGCAAGATCGTCAGGTGGTACTACAACCACACCTGTCTCTGCTGTAAACCTTGATTGGTATGAACCTGATGGTCAGAACTTAGGTGCAGGTGAAGGTCTTAAACAATCCTGGAGAACTAAGCTACAGGCTGACTCTACTCCTATTGAAGTTGGGTATGTAGGGTTTATTAAAAGTGGAGCTACAGACGCAGAAAGAATGCATGATTTTGTCATAGCTAACTCAGCTGACGGTGGTGACACAGCAGCAACACCTAAGTTTGAAGTAGCACCAGACGGTACAACAAGACCATCAGGAAACGGTACTCAAAAGCTAGGTGACAGTAGTCACAAATGGAGTGAAGTGTTTGCTAGTAACGGCACAATTAATACTTCAGATGAACGTCAAAAACAAGACATAGCAGATATAGATGCTGCTGAAAGTAGAGTAGCTTTAGTCTTAAAAGGTAAACTAAAGAAGTTTAAATGGAAAGACGCAGTATCAGCTAAAGGTGAAAATGCTCGAATACATATAGGTATAATGGCTCAAGAAGTACAGGCAGCTTTTGCAGCTGAAAGTTTAAATGCTAATGACTACAGTATGTTTTGTTATGATCAATGGACTACAGGCTCAGAGGAAACTGGTGATTTAGAAACACATGACAGTTATGGTGTTAGATATACCGAACTTCTAGCATTTATAATCTCTGCAATGTAAAGGATAAATAACGTGAGTGATTTTGGAACAAACCCTACATTTAAAAATGTTGATGTAAACGGCGATCTTAATGTAGATGGTGACCTTACATTAACAGATATAACTTTAACAGGAGACTTAACAGTATCAGGTACTGTAGACGGACGTGACATCTCCGCAGATGGTACTAAACTAGACGGCATCGAAGCAGGTGCTACAACTGACCAAACGGATGCTCAAATAAGAGCTGCTGTTGAAGCTGCCACAGACAGTAATGTATTTACAGATGCAGACCATTCTAAGTTAAATGGAATAGAGGCTGGTGCAAACATAACAGATACAGCTAATGTAACATCTGCTGGTGCTTTAATGGATAGTGAGGTTACTAACCTTGCACAAGTTAAATCCTTTGATTCATCTGATTATGCTACAGCAGCCCAAGGTACTAAAGCAGATGATGCTTTGCCTTTAACTGGTGGTACAATGTCAGGAAATGTAACATTTGGCGACAATGACAAAGCCATATTTGGTAATGGGTCTGACCTACAGATTTACCATGATGGGTCTAACAATTATGTTGATGCCGCTGGTGTTGGACATTTGTACCTACAGTCGCAAGGTAATGACAAAGATGTAAAGATACTGTCAGATGATGGTTCTGGTGGGTTAACAGAATATTTTCGTGCTGATGGCTCTGTTGGTAAGGCACAGATGTTTTACTATGGAACAAAAATCTTAGAAACCACCAGCACAGGCATTGACGTAACTGGCACAGTGAATGCAACAGCATTTACAGGAGATGGCTCTGGGTTAACTAACTTACCTCCTGGTACAACTATAGGTGGAAACACTGGGGTTTCCTTTAATGATAATGTTAAGGTAAAGTTTGGTGATAGTGATGACCTACAGATTTACCATGATGGGTCGCATAGTTATATTAAAGATGTTGGTACAGGCAATTTAAACTTACAAGGTGAAAACTTAGCATTAGAGAATACATCAGGTGATAATTATTTTCTCGGGGTGAATGGTAGTTTTGCTAAAATATATTACAGCGGCGCAGAAAAACTAGCCACAACATCAACAGGCATAGACGTTACTGGTACAGTGACTGCTGATGGGCTGACTGTTAGTGCCAGTTCACCCGCTATTGTTGTGCAAGATAGTGATGGGACTAATCAGATTGGAACCTTGCGTCAAGGTGGGGCATCGACCATTATTTCTAGCCGAAACAATACGTCAGATGGCATTATAAAGTTTATGGGAAATGGCGGCGGCTCTGAAACAGAGAGGTTGCGCATAGGCTCCAACGGCGACATCAGCTTCTACGAGGACACAGGCACAACGCCAAAAATGGTGTGGAAGAGTGCTGATGAACGGCTTGGTATTGGGACGAGTTCGCCAGACCGTACATTGACTGTAAACTCTGGCGGAACTAACGGAATTGCTACATTTGAAAGCACAGATTCAACAGGTGTTGTGTGGGTAGCTGATGGTAATTCTTCGAACACATCACAAGTAGGTCTTGGTGCTGTAACAAATGATATGCTGTTGTATGCTGGAGGCACAGAACGTATGCGCATCGACAGCTCTGGTAATGTTGGGATTGGGACAGATGACCCTACCGCCGTTAGTGGTTCAAAAGTATTAGAAATAACAAGCGATACAGGTTCAGAAGTTATTATTGGTTCTTCCAAAGCTAATTCTGCAGCAAATGATTTATTTGGTGGCCTTGCGTTCAAGAGTGGAGACACCAACAGCACATTCCCCCATTACTCAGGCATAAAAGCAAGAGCCGCAGATACTTTTGGTGGGGCTAATCTTGAGTTTTATGCAGGCCGTAGTAACTACGAAAGTAATGACCCTAGGTTTATTATTGAAGGCCCTCAATCTGTTTCAGGCGAAGCCATGCGCATCGACTCGTCAGGCAACGTTGGTATTGGGACAGATAGTCCTCAATCTGAGCTTCATGTAAGTTCTTCAGCTAATACTGATATTCGTTTGACAAATGATACTGTTGGAAATGACGTTAATTCTGGATTAACCATTACAATGGCTACTAATAGTTTTGCCTACATTAAAAACAAAGAAAATGCTCCTTTATTGTTCCACACCAACGACTCAGAACGCCTCCGCATTGACTCATCAGGAAACCTTTTAGTTGGAGCAACAGCTCAAATAGGCACAGGCTCACACCTTATAAAAGCTATAGGAGATACTTTAGCTTTAGACGTATACACTTCAACCTCTACTGCTGGTCGAGATGTATTTGCTGTACGTTCTGATGTTGGCGGCACTGAAACAAAGGTCGGGGTTATCGAAGCTAACGGAGATTTCCAATCAGCAACGAACTCTTATGGCAGCATTTCAGATCAAAGTGTAAAGCAAGACATTGTTGATGCTAACAGTCAGATAGAAGACGTTAAGAATATTCGTCTGCGTAACTACAGACTAATAGATCATGTTACTGCGTATGGTGACGATGCTAAAGTACACTTAGGTGTAATAGCTCAAGAACTTGAAGCAGAAAACATGAATGGTCTTGTGTCAGAAAATGCAGATGGCGTTAAAGGTGTTCGTTATTCTGTAATGTTACTGAAGGCTCTTGGCGCATTACAAGAAACCATCACAATGGTTGAAGACTTACAAGCAGAAAACACTCAAATCAAAGCAAGACTAACAGAATTAGAAGGATAACATTATGCCAAACACACACACATGGTCTATTGCAAACCTAGAGAGAAACACATCTGATGATGGAGTAACAATAGCTCACTGGCGTTGCGAAAGCACAGATGGAACGAACACTGCATCAGCATATGGAACTACAAGTCACACACCTAATCCATCGGACTCTGACTTTATTCCTTACGTTGATCTAACAGAGGCAAACGTATTAGAATGGGTACACGAACAAGTAGTCAAAGCTGATACAGAAGCGGCAAACGATGCTAAGATAGCTGAACTTGCAAACCCAACATCCACAACTGGGATGCCTTGGTAATTTTAAACACTTAACTAAAGGAGATCAAAATGGCTGAAGATAAAAAGGTTATTACGATTGACGACAAAGACTACACTGAAGACCAACTCACTGATGCGCAGAAAACTATGATTAATCATATTAATTCTCTGCAGCAAAAGATTGGATCAGCTGAATTTAACTTAGATCAGCTTAAAGTAGGCCAAGGAGCATTCACTAAGATGTTACAAGACTCTTTGGATAAATCAGAAGATATAGCTTGACAACAGTAACATAACCGTGGTACAATGGCAACAATAGATCAAATTAGACAAGCTGCTGAGAATGACTTAGTAACTTTCATTAAGTTAGTAGCTCCTGAGCAAGTCCTTGGACAGTGTCATGAAGATGTATGTAATTGGTGGGGTAATGCAAATGCTAAGTCTCACCAGCTTCTTTTGTTTCCTCGTGACCACGGTAAGTCTCGTTTAGTTGCTTACAGAGTTGCCTGGGAATTAACCAAAGACCCAACCCTTCGTATCCTATATATATCAGCTACAGCTAACTTAGCAGAGAAACAACTAGGATTTATTAAAAGTATTCTAACCTCAGAGATATACAGTAGGTACTGGCCTGACCATGTACACCCTGAAGATGGTAAGAGAACAAGGTGGACTAACTCTGAGATTATGTTAGACCATCCTTTAAGGAAAGCAGAGAAAGTACGTGATCCGTCTGTGTTCACTGGTGGTCTTACTACTTCTCTTACAGGGATGCACTGCGATATTGCTGTCCTCGATGACATAGTAGTATATGAGAATGCTTACACTGGTGAGGGACGTAATAAAGTTAAAAGCCAATACTCTCTATTGTCATCTATTGAGGGAGCCGATGCTAGAGAATGGGTGGTAGGTACACGTTATCATCCTGTAGATCTTTACAATGATCTTCTACAAATGGAAGAAGAGTTGTTTGATAACGAAGGAAATAAGATAGGCGAAGAAAACATCTATGAAATCTTTGAACGTCCTGTAGAGGATAGAGGAGATGGAACAGGTGAAATGTTATGGCCTCGTAGTCAACGTAGAGATGGTAAGTGGTTTGGTTTTGACATTAAAGTATTAGCTAAGAAACGTGGGCAGTACTTAGACAAGGGACAGTTCAGAGCACAGTACTACAACGATCCGTCAGATCCTGACAACGTACCAATAGAAAGCAGTAGGTTTCAGTACTATCAACGTAAGTTACTTAGAGAAGAAAACGGTTATTGGTTCTACAAAGAGGCTAAGTTAAACGTATTTGCAGCAGTTGACTTTGCGTTTAGTTTATCTAAGAAATCTGACTATACAGCTATTGTTGTTGTAGGTGTTGACTCAGACAATAATGTTTATGTACTTGACATAGATCGTTTCCGTACTGACAGAATCACAGACTACTTTGAACATATACTACAGTTGTCAACTAAGTGGTCATTCCGTAAACTAAGAGCTGAGGTTACAGTAGCTCAACAAGCAATCGTTAAACAACTTAAAGAACTTATCAAACAACATGGACTTGCTATAAGTGTAGATGAGTTCAGACCTAACAAATACCAAGGTAATAAAGAAGAACGTATCTCAGCTACTTTAGAACCTCGTTATGACAACTTACAGATATGGCACTACCGTGGTGGTAACATACAAACTTTAGAAGAAGAACTTCAATCAAGGAACCCACCGCACGACGATATTAAAGATGCTCTTGCTTCAGCTATAGATATTGCTGTTAAACCCTTTAAGAGTGTACGTAGAAATAAGAGTGCTAATATAGTTTGGGCTAATAATAGATTTAGAGGAGCCTCTTAATGGCTGGTGAAACAATAGAATTAGAATATCTTTTAAGTCCTGACTCAATGGCTGTCGAGGTGTCTAATCGTTGGCGTGAGTGGTCTAACCTACGTCAAACAAAAGTTGAAGAGTGGAAAGAGTTACGTAACTACTTATATGCTACTGACACAAGTACAACTAAGAATGCTATGCTTCCTTGGTCTAACAGTACTACAACTCCCAAGCTAACACAGATCATGGATAATCTCCATGCTAATTACTTTGCTACATTATTCCCACAGTCTAAGTGGATGCGTTTTGAAGCTGAGACAAGAGATGCTAACACTAAAGCTAAACGTAGTGTCATACAAGCATACATGGATAACAAAGTTCGTCAGTCTGACTTTATTAATACAGCCAGTGACCTACTGTACGATTATATTCAGTATGGCAATTGCTTTGCTACTGTTACATGGGAAGATAACTACCAAGTCAAAGAAGCTGGGGACCTCGTTGTAAACTATGTAGGTCCAAAGATTGTTCGTGTTTCACCATACGATCTTTGCTTTAACCCTACAGCACCCAGCTTTGAGAAGTCACCTAAGATCCTCAAGTCTATAAAGACTCTTGGAGAGATCCGAAGTATGATAGACAGTGATCCGTCAAAGTCATACATGGAAGGTGTCTTCTCTAAAATGATGGGTGCCAGAGCTGCTGTAAGGGGTTCTGACGCCACATACGATAAAGCTGACGGTTACATAGCTGACGGCTTTACATCCATTCAGCAGTACTATGAGTCGGACTACGTGGAAGTTCTAACCTTCTATGGCGACTACTACGATACTGAGAATGGTGTTCTACTAAAGAATCGTGTCATCACAGTCGTTGATCGTGCATATGTCATGGCTAACGAAGAAGACCCTAGCTGGTTAGGTAGCTCTCCTATCTTCCAAGCTGGATGGCGTCCACGTCCTGACAACTTATATGCTATGGGGCCATTAGATAACTTGGTTGGTATGCAGTACCGTATTGACCACTTAGAGAACTTGAAGTCAGATGTGTTTGATCAGATAGCTTATCCTATGCTAAAGATCCGTGGTGATGTAGAAGACTTTGACTTTGAACCTGGTGGTCGTGTGTACCTAGGGGAAGAGGGTGATGTAGGCTACATGGCTCCTGATGCTACAGCATTACAGGCTGACCTACAGATTAGACTATTGGAAGACAAGATGGAAGAGATGGCAGGTGCTCCTCGTCAGGCCATGGGTATCCGTACACCAGGTGAGAAGACAGCCTTTGAGGTACAGTCATTACAGAACTCAGCATCTCGTATCTTTGAACACAAGACTGCACACTTCGAACGTGTATTCCTTGAGCCAATACTAAATGCTATGTTAGAAACATCTCGTCGTCATATGAATATGTCTGACACAATAAGAGTCTTGGATGATGCAACAGGTGCTGTTCTGTTTCAGACGATTACAAAAGATGACATTACAGCTAAAGGTAAGATTGTTCCTGTAGGTGCTAGGCACTTTGCAGAACGTGCAAGACGTATTCAGAACCTTACCCAGTTATATCAGATCAAGTTGTCAGATCCTACAGTGTCTGCTCACTTATCAGGTAAAGAGTTTGCTCGAATCTTATCAGAAGAATTGGGTGAGCCAGAGTTGTTCTCAGAAAACATTCAAGTATCTGAGCAACTTGAAACACAACAGCAGATGCAAGAAGCTGAAGCTATTAACCAAGAACAATTAATGTTAGCTCAAGAAATGGGAATATAGATATGCCATACAAAGCAGGTAAAGTTAAACCGTACAGTAACACAACAAAGAAACCTATAGTCAAAAAGAAGCCTAAAGCAAAACCAATGAAAAAGAAGTAATGCAAGCTACTTGGTTAAAAGGTCTTAAAGGACGAGAGAAAGAAAAACGTAAAGCTGAAGTATTAGGTTACAGAAATGCTTTTGATTCTCTCAAAGAAATTCTCGAACATGATTTCAAAAAGAAACAATCTGTTCGTGATTACGAAGTACCCAATTGGGAACTACGTCAAGTGGCAGTCAACGAGTACAACCAAGTACTTGATGATCTGCTTAAACTCATAACAATTAATAAGGAATAAAACATGGATGTGTTTTCTGAGAGTGGACAAACCAATGACACTACTCAACCTGAGCTTCAAGCTACTGAGAGTACCCAACCACAGGATTCTTTTGTACAGAAACTCGTAGAGGCGAAGGGAGATAATTGGAAAGACCCTGAAGTATTAGCTAAAGGCAAAATAGAAGCTGATAGCTATATTAAAGAACTTGAAGGACAACTCACTAATATGAGGGAAGATTTAAGTAAACAGGATTACGCCAAAGATCTCTTGGAACAGTTGCAAAATAAGGCCGCAGACCCCATCAATGCGAAGAATGCAACGCCAAACAACAATACTGGTGGCACGTCAGAAGGGAACACCAACCCTAGTCTGAGTGAGGAAGACCTGAAGAGCCTTGTTGAACGTACACTAACTGAACGAGATAAAGATTCTGTTGTAAAGCAAAACCTTAATCTTGTTAATGAGGAAATGGAAAAGAGTTACGGCACTGATGCCTCAACTAAGATCCAAGATAAAGCTAAGGAGCTAGGGTTAACTATAGAACGTATGCAAGAAATTGCTGCAGAGTCACCCACAGCTTTCTTTAACCTTATTGGTGAACCTAAGAAAGACTTTAAACCATTGGTTGAAGGTTCGGTTCGCACAGAAGGTGTAAATATACAAGCCTCGAATGAACGTGATTGGTCTTACTACCAGAACCTTCGTCGAGAAAACAAAAACCTTTACTACACACCCAAGATCCAACGCCAATTAATGGATGACAAAATGCGTTTGGGTACTAAATTTGGATTGTAGTTTTAATTTGGAGTAAATAAAATGGCTGGTATGACTTCTGCCACTAACTACTTGACTCGTTCCGACGTATGGAGTCAAGAATTAAAAGAACTTCTTCGTGATGAAATGATGGCACAACGGTACGTCCGTATGCTTGAAGGTTTCCCAGACGGAGATACTTTTCATATCCCACAAATAGGTGAGATTACAACTAACAACTATACTGAAGATACACAAGTTACGTATGATCCACTTGCAACAGCAGACTTCACGTTTACTGTAGACAAGTATCTTACTTCAGCTACTTATATTACTAAGAAAGCTGAACAGGACTTCTTCTACGCAAACGAACTAATGTCTCGTTTTGTGCCTGAGCAAGAACGTGCTATACTTGAGCATTTTGAAGCTACAACTTTTGCAGCTCCTGAATCTGGTGTGTCTGCTAACTCTGCTGAAGCTATCAACGGTATTGCACACCGTATTGCTGGTGGTAACGCAGGTAAAATGGAACTAGAAGACTTTGCATATGCACGTTACGCATTGAAAAAGTCAAATGTTCCAGATCAAGCAATGGTTGCTATTGTTGATCCGTCAGTTGAGTTCACAATCAATACACTGTCAAACTTAGTTAATGTTTCTAACAACCCTAAGTTCGAAGGTGTAGTGTCACAAGGTGTTGCAACTGGTATGCGTTTCGTAGCTAACGTTTATGGCTTCGATGTATATACATCTAACTACCTTCCAGACAACACTGACTCTGCTTTACTAGAACGTGATGGCACAACTGCTAATGACTTCTCTAGTAACAACGGTAAAGTCAACATGTTCTTCTCTGCTGCACCTGTTGCTAACCCATTCGTGGGTGCATGGCGTCAGATGCCAGAAGTGGACTATGAGTACAACAAAGACTTCCAACGTCACGAGTATGTAACATCATCTCGTTACGGTGTTAAGTTGTACCGTCCTGAAGGTATTGTTCGTGTTGCGACAAACCCAGACGTATAAATAAAACAAAGTTCGGGGGGCCTAGTGCTCCCCTTACCTCTCTTGTCATAACAAGGAATTAAAATGGCTAACGTAAACCACTCATCACTTACAGATCCTCTTATACATGAACCTAAAGGTGTAGCCTCAGCTAATGCTAATGAGGTATACGTAGCTAACGGATCAGGTTCAGGTACCTGGAAAGATCACCGTCGATCAGTATTCACACTTCACTTTGCAGACATATCAACTGCATCAAACATGTACTTTCCTATTCCTTTCGGTGGAACCGTTAGTCGAGTAACGTCAGTACTTGAAGATTCTATCGCAGGTAGTGATCTAGTTGTTACAGTTAAGAACTCATCTTCTGCAAGTATGGGTACTATCACAGTTACTCAGTCAGGTTCTGCAGCTGGTGACATAGACTTCTTGAACCCATCATCTAATAATACGGTTGCAGATAACGACTACATTCTTGTTCAAACAAATGGTGGTCCTACAAGCCACGTTGACTTCATGATTTCAGTTGTAGTGGAGCATGTGTAATGAAACGTACCCTCCTAGAAATGGTTCAGTCAATACTTAGTGATATGGACTCAGAAGCTGTTAACTCTATTAGTGATTCTGTTGAGGCTGAACAGGTAGCATCTGTCATACAAGACACATTCTTTAATCTGATTGCAGCAAGAGACATACCTGAGCACAGACAGTTAATTAAACTAACATCATTATCTGACAGTGATAAACCTACACACTTCAAGTACCCAACGAATACTCGTCAGCTTAGTAGAGTTGACTATAACGTAGCAACAACAGGTACTACATACAGAGAGATTACATTTGTTGAGCCTATGGTCTTTATAGATCGTATGAACCAAGATACCTCTAGTAGTATTACAGTTACAGATGTTGCAGGTGGGACTACACTATTCATAGGTAACTCCACAAGCCCATCATACTACACAAGTTTTGATGACGAACATATTGTCATGGACTCATATGATGCTGACGTTGACTCAACATTACAGAACATTAAGTCAAGAGCATTTGGTTATGTGTACCCAACATTTACTATAGAAGATAGTTTTCAGCCTGACCTAGATGACACAATGCTTCCCTACATGTTAGCTGAAGCTAAGTCTACTTGTTTCTCATTGTTTAAGTCAGGATCAGATCCTAAGATTGAACAGTCAGCACGTAGGCTAAAGTCGTTTGTACAAAACGATATGTATAAAACTAAACGAGCTAACAAACGCCCACACTACGGAAGAAATTAATGATTGAATTTATACAAGACACACCTAACCAAAAGTGTGTTTGCAAGACTGACAAACTTAACACTGACATTATAATACAGAAATCAAATAATGGGTTTGTATTCTTTGAGATTAAGTTTACCAAAGGAAGCCCACCTGCTGAACTTAGTGGTAATTACACAAATATTCTAAAAGCTAAACAAGCTGTAGAAAAGTATGTAAGAAACAGGAAAGAAACTCCCACAGTCCGAAGAGACAATTTCAGTAAAGCTAGACAAGAACGGAAAAAACAAGATGGCGCAGAGATTAAGTCAAAAGGTAGTGAACACGTTCATCAAGGGTCTGATAACGGAAGCTGGTGAACTAACATTTCCTGAAGACGCATCCATTGATGAATCTAACTGTCTTCTTGAAAGAGATGGTACACGCCGACGTAGGTTAGCTGTTGAGTTAGAAACAAGTAATGTTAACTCTACATTTACAATAGACAATACATTTGTATTTACAACTGGCAGATGGAAGAACGCAGCTGGTGTAGCTGGCTTAGACTTTCTTGTTGTACAAGATGGTACAACCCTACGTTTTTACAATACGACAGCAGAACCATACTCAGGTAATGAGGAAAGCTTTAGTATTGATCTCACAACGTACAATTTCTCAGGTAGTGTAGGACCAGGTTTAGCTAAGGTTCAAATGGACACAGTTAACGGTAGTCTTGTTGTTACTTCTGAGGCTATCGAACCGTTTTACGTTGAGTACGATTCTAGTGCTAACACAATATCTACGACACAAATCTCTCCTCGTGTAAGAGACTTTGAGTGGTTAGGTGACACAACAACCTATACTTCAAGTAAGAAAAACCCTGACACTAATCGCCAGTATGATACTGCTAACTCTGGTTGGTCAGGTAAAAAAGGATCAGCTGCTTTAGCAACCTACGAATCAGCTAACAGTGACAAGTACCCACCTCTCACACATCCTTGGTACTCAGGTAAAGATACATCAGGTAACTTTAGTGAATCAGAGTGGGAAAAAGTATTCACAGGTTCTACACTTACAGGCAATGGTAGCTTCATCCTTGATTTCTTTTCTAAGAACCGTAGTGTTGCATCAGGTATTGCAGGGATTACAACTGAGAATGAAAACAGTAGGTTTAAAGCTGTAGCTTCTTTCTCAGGTAGAGTCTTCTATGCTGGCTTGACAAGTTCAAAGAATGCTGGTAAGATACTATTTAGTAAGTACCTAGATAACATAACAGAAGCTGGTAGGTGTTATCAACAGAACGATCCAACCTCAGAAGAAATAAGTGATTTGCTTGCTACTGACGGTGGTGTCATATCCATACCTGAAGCATCTAATATACTAAAGCTACATGTATTTGGAAGTTCAATCTTTGTATTTGCTGAGAATGGCGTATGGCAAATCATGGGTGTTGAAGGTGTATTTAAAGCAACAGAGTATTCTATATCACAAGTCTCACAGATTGGTATTAATAACCCACAGTCTTTTGTCAGTGTTGAAGGAGTACCTATCTGGTGGTCTAAGCACGGTATACACACACTAGCCTTTGACCAAGTATCAGGACGTGCTCAGGAACAGAACCTTAGCATTGGTACTATACAGTCATTCTTTGAAGCTATAGACGGTAATGCTCGTCAGCAGTGTACAGCAGTATACGATGAGACAAACAAAAGAATACACTGGTTCTACCCTAACAACGGTGAGGCAGTATCTAACAAGAAGAATAAAGTATTAACACTTGATACTACGATACAAGCATTCTACCCTTGGACTGTAGCTGATAGTGAAACCAACACTGATTATATCTTAGGAGCTGAGTACTACCCTGGCTTCGGATCTAAGTTTATAGACAATGATGTTATAACATTAGATGGTGACGATGTAATTACTTCTGGTAATGACGATGTTGTAGTTTCTTCACTAACTGAGTTAGCACAAGCTGATGCTAATATAGTACTTATGGTATTCGATGGTGATACAAGTAAGTTGACAATGGGATTGTTCTCTGGTACTAACTTCTTAGATTGGGGTAATACTAACTACAGTTCATATGCTGAAGCTGGTTATGACTTCATGGGTGACCTTATACTGAAGAAGAATGCACCATATGTACAAGTTTACTTACGTCCTACAGAGACAGGGTTCTCAGGTAGTGACGAATTAGGTTACACACCAGTTCGTGAGTCATCACTATTGGTGTCATCGTATTGGGACTTCCGTACTAACACGTCATCATCACCACAACAGGCATACAGATTAAAGTATACTCCTGTTGTTAACGAGTCCAGCTTAGGCACATGGGACTATCCTGAAAAAGTCGTAACCACACGGCTAAAAATGAGAGGTCATGGTCGCAGTATGCGCCTTAGATTCGAAAGTGAACAAGGTAAAGATTTCGTACTGTTAGGCTTTGGAATACTTAATGCAGTCAATACTCGTTTCTAAAAGTTTAGAGGGAATAAGAGGTTCATGTTTTAGTATAAGGTTAGAGTACAACGAAGAGTTTATTATAGTACACCTACCCACTATAGATAAGATGACAAAAGAAGTCTTCCTAGAAATGAAAACATTATTAGATAACTGGTGGATGTTCTGGAAGACTGTAGGTTACAAAGCTGTATTTGCAGCTGTAGAACCTGAAAGTAAAATGAATAAACTTCTACGTATGTTAGATTTTAAGTATGTAGGAAAAGACAAAGAATACTTTGTTTATCAATTTAAGGAGTAAGATATGCCAGAAGCAGCAGTTATAGGTGCTGTACTGACTACAGTTGGTACTTTAAGTCAAATGAGTGCTCAGAAAAGACAAGCCACGGCACAGAGACAGCAGCAACAACTACAGTCTCGTCGTAGTCAACGTCAGGCTGTACGTGAGGCACAGCTGCGTAGAGCACAAGCACAAGTACAGGCTGGAGCTATGGGTGTTACAGGCGGCTCAGGTTTAGCTGGTGGACAGGCTTCTCTGTCATCACAGCTAGGTGGTAGTCTTGGGTTTGCAGGACAAATGTCAGGATTATCTCAAGAGATTAGTATGCAGCAGAGTAGAGCACAAACAGCAGGTGCTGTAGCTGGTTTGGGTGGATCTTTATTCTCAGTGGGCTTTGGTGCTCAACCATCTGGCCCTACTCAAGAACAATTACTTAAAGGTATTTGATAATGACTAACACTCTTCCACTAGGATACAATATTAATTTTAAATCATTAGACGAACAGTTCGGTTTAGTTGAAAAACAAACTGACAGAACAGAGGATATTGTAGCTGTAACAGGGGAAGAGTTAGGTACTGAGGAAGCTAAAGCTAAAGTACGCCAAGCTGAAACTGATCCGTACTACCAAGTATTTCAAAAAGGTTATGCAGAAGGCAAGACTGTTGAGCAGTTAAGCATCGAAGCTACAGATATTGGCCAGAAGAATGAGGAGTTCAACAGTAACCCTGAGTTTATCTCTGAGCAAGCACTAGCTGTCAATAACTACGACTACTCTGCATTAGATGCTCGTGTAGCTACAAACTACCAGATTGCTAATGAAATACTAAGTGATCGTAAGTTTGAACTGTACACAAGTAAGACTCCGTTTGCACGTACCCTTGATACTGTTGACAGATTTCTTAGGGATATATCACCTGTTGGTACTATTGAAGCTATCACAGCTAAGACAGAAAAGCAAAGCCGTGAGATACTAACAGCTGCAAGCACTAAGACAGCACAAGAGTTCAAGGTTTGGTTTGAGGCTTTTGCTGATGAAGTAGCTGAAGAAGGTTTCTTTAGAGGTAACACTATAGGAGCACTTGAAGCTTTAGGTGGTGAAGTAGCAGGTGCAGGTTTTGACCCCAACAAAAATGTTGCAATGGCATTGTCAGCACTAGACTTGGTAGCTGTAGGACAGCTTGCAAGCATAGGCGTTAAGGCTACCGTTAAGACAGCTATGAACTCCTCTAC
>Ga0208791_1000333_pt1 | contig 23022 bp, 22 predicted proteins | sample 11_taG_FD_184084 | JGI IMG/M metagenome (GOLD analysis project Ga0208791, IMG submission 184084) | Marine viral communities from the Subarctic Pacific Ocean - 11_ETSP_OMZ_AT15265 metaG (SPAdes) (version 2) | ecosystem: Environmental > Aquatic > Marine > Oceanic | place: Pacific Ocean | collected...
AACGCCCACTCGATGCAGCGAATATACATTACAGTCATTACCAGCATCATCAGACGCGGCATGATCTTCCAAGCAAGTATCTTTTCCATAGTCACCTCATACCTTTCAAAAATTCAGTAAAGAAGTACAGAGCAATCAAGCCCCCAAAACTTAGGGTAGCAATTAAACCCCAGGAAATATATTTAATTGTATTGGCTATCTGCCTCTGTCGCTCTTCAGCTTCTTTCTTTCTTTGAACGCGCATCTTAGCTTCAAACTGTAAGAAACTATCCCACGTTCCAGGCTTGCCGTATAAACGACAAATACTTTCCAGCTCTTTGCGTTGCTCTTGGATCTTCTGCAAAGCTAAGAACTCATCAAAGTCATCAGCAGACTTACCCATGACCTTGGAAAACAAACCGTTCTTCTTGCGATTGCCTCTGGCTCTTAGCTCTTCCTCAGAGCTTACAAGGTTTTTAAGAGGTGCCAGAAAATCCGACACCTCTTTGCCATTAGAAACAAACTTCTTGATCGTGCTGTAAGCAGCGTTAGCTGCTGCTAATTCAGCAAGCATTTTTTAACTCATCATATTAATGCGAAGAAGCAGAGCTATGATGAATGCAGAAGCACCGATAACAATCGCCTCTAAGCGCTTAACGCGGTTAAATAAATCTTTGAATTGAATGTCCATCTCGGTTTTAATAGCCACGATTTCCTTCTCCAATCCATCAATGCGCGTGTGAGCAGATGATACAGTGCGTTTATCCATTACTCTTCTTCCTTTATTTCAGCCTTTAACTTTTCCATGTATCCAGCACGACCAACTTGCATCTGCTCCATGTTAAGCTCAAAGCCTCTGATCTTTCCATCAAGAGAATTGATCTGATTTATGCAATGCTTTGCAACATCGCTCAGTTGATCTTCAGTGTATTCTACTTCGTCAATCGTAATGACCTTTTGTTCTTCAGTCACGTTGATCTCCTTTCAAGTTATGCTGCCCACGGAACTCCGTCAGCAGACGTTGGATTAGCTATCGCAGCAATCTTAGCAGCAATAGCAGCTTCAGTATCAGCTTGTGATACATGACCCCAGACCCAGCCTTGAGCTTGAGCCTCAGTTATATCGGCATACGGCGTAAAATCAGCAGCAGAGGCATCGTAGGTTAGCCCACAAGTGCCATAGCTAGATGCGCTGTTGCCATCTTCATCAACGCCTGTGCAGCGCCAGTGGGCTACATATACGCCACCGTCAGCGATTTCGTGTTCCAATGTTGGAATAGTCCAAGTGTAAGTAATAGCCATGATGTTTCTCCTTAAATAGCAGCTATAATAAAGGCGAGAAGTTCACTATATCTTACGCCCATTCGTGTTCTTTCTTCGCCAGTTTCTTCGTCAGTCCATGTGCTTGAGATAAACATAGCATAGTCACCAGCGTCTAATCCTTCAGCCGCAAATGCAGCTTGTAGGTCTTGCGCAATGATACCAAAGTGCGTTCTGGCTTCATCGCCTTTTTCTGCTACCGCATCTTTCCAGCGGAACTTGCGCAACAACCCTTTAGCAGCTACAGCTACACGTTGCTCTGCATCAGATAGCTCTGCAATGTCTTGTTTTTCGTTGCGGTCAGATGTTTGGATTGTGCCGTTGGTGGCGTAGATGTCTTTGAAGCGGGTGCCGCTCATCCCAAGGTCTACGTCATTGTCGTTTCTATATAGAACTCCCTGACCTTGGGTAGGAACAATCGCATGGTCAAGTATGCCAACTCCAGCATTTTGACCTGCAAGTGTTATCTCAGTGTTTGTGGAAGTCCCAATACTCCCCACTTCTACGCCATCTTTGTGAAGTTCAATAATGTCACCATCACCGTTCAGCCTGTTAAGCTGCAAAGGACCGCCATTATCAAAGGTAAAAAAGGCACGACCAGTAGAAGAAAACTCTGAGCCTGCGTTTGCTATCCCAGCAGCAGTCTTACCCACCAGCAAGTTACCGCTCGCATCGAGGCGCATGGCTTCTGAGCTTGCGCCATTGTTAAACGCTATAGCGGTCGCTGAGCTATTGCTGTCTGTGTAAGCCTTAAATATTACACGGTCACCACCAGTACCTACCTCAAGACGCTTATTATTAGAACCACCGCCGCTTGGAACACGGAAAGTTGCTACAGTGCTTGCGCTAGATGACACATCTAAACGAGTGCTTGGCGAACTCGTCCCAATCCCGACCGATCCGCTGCTGGTGATGCGCATGGCTTCTGATGAACCTGCCCCATTCCTAAATATCTGCGTATTTCCGTCAAAGTAATTAGCAGACGTTCCATCGAAACCAATCAATAATTGAGATGGATTGGAGCCGCTATTCTTAACTCTAAGGGATGTCTGAGATGTGCTGGTTGAAGAAATATCCGCTCTAGCATTGATTGAACTCGTCCCAATCCCAACTGATCCTGACGATGTGATGCGCATGGCTTCTGAGCCAGAAGTGCCAGTGTGGAAAGTAGTGTACCCACTTTTTATAGACAACGATGCACTAGCAGATGTCGAGTAGTAGCTGTTTTGAATATTTGCTGTAGTTGTTCCGCTATTCGTTTGCTCAAACAACAATCCTGTTGCAGAGGTTGAGCCGCCACCAACTCTAAGTTGACCGTTGTTAGTTCCGCTAGTTTTAATGTCAGCCGCATAAATTGGCGAACTCGTCCCAATCCCAACCCGATTATTTGCGCTGTCAACATGCAGTGTGTTTGTATCCACAGTCAGCCCATCGCTGGTTAAAGTCCCAGTGATTTCTACACCTGTGCTGGTGGTGGCTATTTTAGCCGAACCATCGTGAAATAGTGTGGTTGCGCCACCTTCAGCCGAAACAACAGAATCAACAAATGCAGAATTAGCGCTGTTTCTAACTTGCGTATGCACATCGTTAAATGAGCTAATATACAAATTACCAGTTGAGCCAGCATCAATATAGCTATTACTTGATACATGATAAAGCTTAAGATCTTTGCCAGTGCCAAGCTGAAGATTTTCGCCATCGTCAAAAGTAAGATCGCAACCTATAGTTATGCCTACAGCTCCAGTCAGGTTTAAAAGACTATCAACTTTAAGCGTTCCACCCTCTAAGCGCATTTCTTCTGTAGAGCCATCTAACCACTGAAACTGAAACGCATTAGATGACTCGCCATTTAAATCACCAACAAAACGCATCTGATCCGCAAAGCCATTAACAATAGCATTGTCAGTGCCGCTATCTTTAAATGCAATATTGGCTGATGCACCACTTTCCCCCGATATAGTTAATCTATAGCCAGACTGCGGAGTATTTGTTCCTAAAGAAACTTCACCAGCATCAGTAATTGTTAATAGTGGCGAAGAACCTATTGAGCTTGAATTGGCAATTTTAAATTTTTTGCTATCACTAACATCTAACCCAACCGTAAAAACATCACTGCTTTGATAAGCAAACTGAACAAATGGATCAATGCTTGTACCATTACTCTTTAGTGATATTGAGGCAGTTTGCATCTGACCAGAAACAGGATTGCCATAAATATTAAGTGAGGATCCTTGATCTGCTGTAGTATTGCCAATCGTTAATGGCTTGTTAAGCTGCCATCCAAGCAAAGAGTGCGTATAATTAAATGTAGCATCTGCACCATCAACAGTAAGGCCAGCGCCATCAGCAGCGGATGAACCACTAGAGCCATAAGCAATAGTAATGTTCTTATCGGCAATATCGACCTCAGTGCTATTAACTGTGGTTGTGGACCCGTTGACAACAAGATCACCAGAAATAACAACATCACCAGTGCCGTTTGGAGTAAGCGTTAAGTTGCCGTTTGTATTTGTTGTGCTTATGGTATTGCCATCGATGGTGATGTTATCAACATTTAACTTATCAACCGTAAGCTCTGGAAGGCTGGACGCATTGCTGGTGCTTACCGCGCCTGTGCTGGTAAATATTAATATTTGATCAGCTCTTGCGGATGCGGTAGGAAGCTCCAAGCTAACATCTACATCACCTGGACTAACTGATATTGACCGGCCAAAGCGCTCATCAAGCTGCTGAGACATAATAACATTGCTGTCGAGCTGTTCATTCAAGCTAGATGCAAGCAAGTCACCGCCAGTAACAAAATCCGTTGTGCGCTCTAAGTCTCTACCGCCAACAATAGTAAGGTAATCAGAAGCTACAAGCGCCTGGCCTGAAACCAATGTTATCGATCCGGTGCCATTCGCGTTGATAGTAACACTGTAATGCGAGGTAAGCGTTAAAAGTGTTGTGTTCTTGTAAACATCAATATCCGTGTTTTCTAAGATATTAAACGTAAACGCAAAAGGGCCAGTTCCAGTATTGCCCGTAAACTGAACTCGCCGCGCAACCGGATTTATTGGAATGTCAGTCATTTCATTTTCCTATGTCTATGTTTACTCTATACCAGATTTATCATCTTTGCTCAAACACGTTTGAAACATCGGGCCGCCTTTCTGGAGCAACCTTGCCAGGACGCCACCAAAAATTCTGACCATATTCACGTTTATACCTAGATTCCAACCGGCGCATCTTGCTTCTGGCGTCTGGATCTGCCCATAGCTTTCCTTGATCCAGAACCATTCTTTCCAATGCCAGGCGAGAATACCAAAGCGTAGAGCCTGGAGTATAGCGACCGGCAAAGTTAATAAACTCGCTTCCGATATTTGTGTCTTCGCCTTTGATAGCTTGCGTAACATTACCGATCGTCAGCTTGCGAACATCATCAGCAAAGCCAACAACCGGCCCTGCAATGGTTTCAGCCAAGCCTCGATCGTAACGGTTTACATCTGAGAATAAGAAGTCTCCGTATATACCAAGGCCACCACCTTGAAGCATCGCAGCGCCCCAAAATTCTGGATCTGTCATTGGGCGAGGATCTCGGCCCTTAGCCATTTCCTTTAGCTGCATTGCCAGAGCGCCCATCAATGTAGTGCTAATCAACAAATCCGCGAAGTAAGTGCCTTTGGCCCTCTGTGTCGGTTGCGCCAGTCCGCGCATGATATGCGTGTTGACCAGAGTAACGCCAAAGTTTTTATACATGGCAAACGATCGAGTAAGCTCACCAGCAAGTGTACCTGGCCGAGTATCACCAGTTAGAGCAGTACGGCCACGGAGCGACGAGCTGGGTACAGCAAAGTTAGTTTCTGTTTCTACCATAGCCAAGAGATTAGTTGCTAAGTCACGGGCTAAATCTGAGCGTATATCTGTACGGGCCTCGATGTCCTCAGCCCTTAAAAACGAAGCGCCCTCATATTCATAGAGCGGGGTTGTTCTAACAATCTCCCATTTGTCAGCGCCAATGCCATAATGATCTAGCGTTTTCTGCATCATGGGATCGAGCTGTTTAAATGTCTTGCCAGCGTTGTCAGCCAGGTTTCCTAAGAACTCCATGCCAAAAGACCACCGGCCCGCATTCGTCCAGGGAGAAAGCAACGAAGCCCTCATAACAAAGTCAGCCATACGGCGCGTTATCTCTGGCCCAGACAAATCACCGACATACCGCATTTGTGCAGCAGCAAGAGTTGACCAGCCTTCAGCCGTTAGACCCAGGCGAATAGCCAGGCGTCCTTTCTCTTCCATGCTAAGAGGGTTCATAAAGTCTAGGTATTTCTTCAGCATTTTGGTTTGCGGCAAGCCAACCATAGATCGAGCAATGCGCCCAAAATTCATATCAGTTGTTGCAGCAATAGCCGCGCCACCGAGCTGCGCCGATTGCAATACCTGGCGAATACCGGCGAATGTATATGCGAATGTGCTATCGACAGGCGCGTTTATAGATCCACTTACCGCTGAATATAATGAATCTATAGATGCTTCAGTACGTCTAGCAACGCGCTCTGCCGCTGCATCTCCAGCCGCATCAGCACCCAATGTCTGTTTGATAAAGTTTGCTGTTGCTCTTGGATTAGGACCAAGCACTTCCATCATAGCAATGTCACGCGACATCATATCAATATGGCCCATCATTGCGTCAAACGCATTTGGATTGCCAAATTTTTGCTGGTACTCCATCCAGCCATCTGCATTTTCAAAAACAAAGAAACGATGATCTTGATTGCGTAGAGCAAAGGACTTGTTGCCTGTCATTGTGCCAGGCTTAACTTTGTTAAATCCATCTGTGCGGATTGTTTCGTAAGCATCACGCAGAGCGAACTCAAGTTTTGCATCCGAGAAAGGCAAGCCTGTTTGCTCATCTTTCATCTTTTTTAGATCCAAGCGCGGAGAAATGAAGTCTCGCCATTCTTCATATGTTGATTGACGAACGCGCATAGTGTCATGGATCTGAGGCATACCCCAATCAGCGCGTTTCGGTATGGCACCACCGGCAGCATTGAACCGAGCGCGTAAATATTCCGAAGATGCTTTCCATGCCTGAGACATTTCTCTAGCAGCCGCATCGCCGGTTTCTTCGCCAAAGATTTCACGAACTACATTTTTAAGTTGGGCTTTGTTTCTTGTTTCTCCAGCTACATTGCGCCGAAAAGTAGACAAGAACTCATCCATCTTTCTCGTAGCACTACGCTGAACAGCTTGCTGCACTTGGACAATGCTTCTGAACTTTGATGTCTGATCTTGCTCAAACAATGCCAAGGCCGCTCTGTTTTTGTCAGGTGTGCCTAAAGCCGTTTTGTAATTTGATAAGTCATAATTAATCTTCTTCCAGGTTGTAGCCTGGAGCATAGCGCGGCGCTTGCGTTCTATAGCAATCTTTTTTGCAGAGATAGATGTATCAGCCGCAGCTTTGGCTGTTGCAGCAGCACCACCCATTTGCCGGTTATACTGCGTTTCTAGCTCATCAAACAGACCTTTGATCTCATTGGCCTGATCCTCAGTGATCTGACCTTCAGCAACGCCCTCATCAATACAGTTTTTAAAAGTCATATCGTACAGAACTCCAAGCGCTCGATCATAGCATTCTCTTGATCTATTTGGGCCTTAACATCTCTTAGCGTCATAGTTGTTGGCACAACATCACCAGTATCAGGATCTACGCGCTCACCAAGAGGAACCTCAAGATCCATATCGTCAAAGATGTCAGATGTATTTATATCGTCAGCTATTCCTCCGTCTGGGGTAGGCTGCGTTTTTTCGAGAGAATACGTTGCACTATCGCGCTCTGCGACTCTGATAGCGTCTGGTCCTGTTCGTCCACCCGAAGGTACATCGAAGCTAGATCCTGATAACGGGTTGTCTCCTGAGACTTCTCTGATTTCTTTGGGGTCATTGAAGCCGCCATTGTTGTCGATTTCTGCATAGCCATCGGCTGCGCCCTCCTGTCTTAATGTTCTAAATGTGGCAGATGGATTAGCTCCAACAGCATCAAGATATGCCGGTGGGATAATTCTGCCAGAAGATACGAAACGCCTGATCATACGTTGATATGCGTTTTCTGGGGTAACATCCATATTTACAAGACGAACCTTATACCCCTTATCTTTATATAGTGATATTACTTTACGAATACTAGAGGCAGAATGCCCTACCTTTGGCAAAACGATATTAGTTCCTTGTTCGATCATCAAGGATTGTAAGATCTTTGCTAGGTCAGAACTCTCTTCATGCACCGCTGATGCACCAATACCACCCTCATACTCTGGCAGTGCCTTCTTAATCTCATCGCTGTCGAGGATAGCAGATCTATTTGCAACGGCTAATTCATTAGCGATTGTGCTTTTACCAGCAGCGGGTGGGCCTAAAACTATAGTAAGCTCTTTATTTCTGAGAACAGGCTGCGGATCTATGCCTAGCTCTTTAAATGCTAACTGCTCTGCATCAAGCTCAAACCGAACCATTGCCTCTGCTGTTGAGGTAACATCCTGGTCATCTATTTTATAAACGCGAGAGTTATGCCAGGCTTCTGTGTTGTAACCTTCCAGCCCCTTAGTTTCTGCGCGAGCTTCCATTTCATCTAGCGCTTTAATCACAGATGGATGATTGTCTATCTGATCTTTGGTCGGACTTTCATCAAGCAACCGTTTGAGGCCAGCAATAGAGTCAGCATCCACCTCATCAGCGCCAAACATATCATCAATTAGCTGATCGGCCTGGCGTTCTGCTGCTACCCCTGTTGGCTCGTCGAAGCCCTCAAGGGCTGGTTCTTTTTTAATTTCAGATCGAGCGATCTGCGGCGTACCATCGACAGCGCGTCCAATGTCGCCAGAAGATATGCGGTCGAAGTCGCCCGATTCAATTGATCCTCTGACAGCATCGAGGAAACCTCTGGTTGCTTCAACATAGCTGTTTGTGTCTCTGGCTGTTCTTGCTGCTTGGTTGAGGGCATCGGAGAGCGGCCCTTTTCTGTTTGCAAGCGTTTGGAGGAGCGCGATCGTTTGGCCATCTGTATTCGCCTTTCTTTCGTTTGCTTCCTTAACTAAGACGTTGCCTTCTGCTTCCAGGCGTTCCGAGTTACGAACCAATGTTTCAAATGCTGCCTTATCACGGCGCAGTTCTTTATATGCTCGATCTAAGACCTTTGCACGTTCTACATAATAGCTTTCAGTTACCAGCTCTTCACCGAATAGAGATATTTGCTCTACCTCTTCAGCTCCAGCCTCACGCACCTGGCGCACGATTGATTCTGCTTGGAAGGCATTGCTAGGCTCAGACTTAGCTAAGACCTGGATAGCAGCATCTTGCAGCTTAGGATCATCAATCAATCTGCCAACAATAGCGCCATAGTTTGCCGGTATTACTTCATTAACAATAGCCCCAAATGCTTCATCGCTTAAAGCCATCATATCTCTAGCCTGGCGAACTAGCTCAGAACGTGGCGGCAGTTCTGACAATCTATCAGGCTCAACCCGCAATACCTTAGCAGCATCAATAGATGTGCCAGTGCCTTCTGCAATATTCTTCATTGCAGCAATTACACGCGCCTCTTCTGGGCTGATTCCGTCAACCTCGCGCAGCTTATACCCGATAACCTTTACATCCTGAGAAGGATCTTGTGATCGAATGCGCTTTGCTAGACCTAGACGCTGGTGGCCATCCGCAATAGCCATGCGGCCATCGGCGTATTCATACACCGTTACAACACCAGCTTTGTATTTATCCCAGGTTGTTACACCTTGCAGTCTTTCTGTTACGCCAAACTCATCACCGCCAGATTTAAATTGAAACGTCTTAGCATCAACCTCAATCATATCTGGATCTAAGGTGTATAGAACGCCATCAAGATTATCTGCTGCCTCAGCCGCTACAGAAGGTTTTATAGGCGCGTTTGGCTCTGGGCTTATCTTTGGCGCTTGATTGTTCTCTATCGCCGCTTGTGCGGCAGTTAAGCGGCTCTGATGCTCAAACTCTGCCACATTAGAATCTTGCGGCGTTTCTAGCGGATTACTGGCAACCACTTCCTCTTGTGCTTGGAGGACATCAACCAGGGCTTGATCTTCTGGGCTAATAGGATTGCGACCTTTTCCAGATAATACTTCCCAGCCTTTCTTAGCTTGCTCCGCAGTCATTCTTATACCGCGACCAGCAACAGGCAATGCTGCACCGAATGCGCCTTGGATAGCTACATTTGCCAGAAAGTCTTGATAGCTGTATTCCAGATCAAGCTCATTATACCACTTGGCAACATCAACCTCAGTAATTGCACCAACGCCAGCATTTATAGCGGCGCTCTGCATTACGTTTTTCCAGAATGATTTAGACCAACCGCCAAACGGCATTGTGGCTTGCGTTACCGGATCACCAAACGCTGAACCCATAGAGCCAATAAAGCGAGCAGATGCACTAGCCAGGTCAGGATTTGTTCTAGCAAGCTCTGCTAATTCATTCTGCTTAGATTGCACAAAGTCTTTAGTGCGCTGATCGATTACATCAGGCGTTATATCTTGTAGCTCTGGCGGCAATGATTGTCTGTTCTCTGCCATCCAAGAATAAAGCTCTTGGGTTTGCCTCTCATAAACGCGAGGCGCACTTGTATCAAACAAGCTACTGCTAAGATATATGCCAGGGTTTTCAAAGTCACCGCCGTTTTGATTGGCTAGGTCTACGATCGGCCCCCAGACCTCCAGCATAGTAAATGCTTTGCTGTTTGCGCCAGATCCACCGTTGAAGCGAGCAACATCAAACGCAGTCGTAAGATTTTCCGTAAGCGTACCAGGTGGCGCTTGCAAGCCTTGCTGGGGAAGGATGTCTAGCGGATCGGGTTGGTCAAAGTTCATTGAGTGGCCTCAACTAACTTCTGCATATCAAAAGTTAAAGCACTACCAGTTTCATCAAAAACATATATAGGCTCGCCAGTACTAGGATCTCCGTATACTAGGACAAAGTTATTCCCACCATATGATATCGGCTTGTAATTATTGTCATAATTAAACATTCCACGGCCAGATATTTCTTCTGCATATTCTGCGCTTAAAACTTGACCGCCAGAAGCGGCAGCTATGCTATCCGGTGTCATTGCCTTTAATGCTGCTTCAATATCATCAGAGCTTAGGTTTGGCGGTACAAGTGTATTTGCACCACGGACTTCTTGAATACCACCATTGCCAGCTCCATCAGCTCCAAGGGCAAGATCTATGGCATGTTCCCAAAGATCTTCATTGAAGTCTTGTAAATTGTTAGTGTTAGCCATGTCAGCATAGATTGCTGTAGCTACCTCTCTAGTAATTCCAATTGTATTTGGCAGGTAACGTAAAGCCTCAGTGGTTTTTGCGTTAAATAATACATCTGTATTTGAAGCGGTAAACTCAGGCGGTTTATATCCACCTTTTAACTTATCCATTCCACGCAATGCAAAGTTAGCCGCATCCATTCTTTCGTTTACAACCAGCGCACCAATACCGGCAAACTCTGGAGCAGTCTTAGATATTTCAGCCATCATATCAGGAGCGGCTTGGCCACCGCCATCAACAATACCACCTAATATAAACATACGCTGAGAGCGATCGGCACCATCCATAACTTCAGCCAGCATAGATCTTTCTTGCGGCGTAAAGTACGTTACCGGCGTTGAATACTTAGAGGAAACAATAGTCGCATCATTTATGCGTTTCTTCATAGTTTCTATTGTTGCATCTGGGTTTGTAAAATCAATCGGTGTGATTTCAATAGCATTGCCATTTGCATCATTAAGACCAACGCGCATAGCGTATGACAGAGGATCTTTCTTTAGTTCTGCCTCCATGCCAGAAAACATTTTCTTCGCAAGATCGTATGTTTCTATCTCGACCGGAGTATCTAATCCAGCATCGCCAATGCCCTCAATGCCCGCTCCGAGGGATCTAATGTATCCAGCAGCTTCGGCTGGCGTCATGTTTCCTACAGCCTCAGCAGTAGCGCTTGTTATGTTTAATGCCATAACATCTTCAGTAAGATCTTGCCTTAGATCTTCTGGAACATTGCTGACAGCTTTAATTAACTTTGCAATATCTCCACTTTCCACAGCGCGACCGGAATCAACTATCTTTTGGAAGTCTGCAATCTCATTCGCCAGGTTATCAACAATGGGCTTGAACTCTGCTTTGCGAGCTGTTTGAGCTTTTTCTACACCGGCTTCAGCGGCAGTTAGATACGCCCGTGCAACCTTTAATGTTTCAGCTTCTATGAGCGTATCAATGCCAGCCTCGCCCATACCTTCAAGACCCTGGCTAAGGGCTTGCACCTCAGCGGCTAGATCTTCTGGCGTCATCTTACGAAATGCAGCAGCCTTTTCCATGTTAAACTGTAAGCGTCCGACAGCATCCCTTGCGCCCGCACCATAATCACCGGCAGCGTCAGCTCGCTCTCTCAGCGTTAATACTTCTTTCTGCGAAGGCATACCGCCCAATGCTAATATGCGGCTTTGCTCATTGACATCAGCGACAACAGCCGCGGCCTCGCCTTGAGTAACACGCAATTTAGAATTGTAGTCAGCTCGAAGTTGCTTACGCAGAGTTTGAGTTTGCGCTAAAGACATACCAGCAACAGGCTTTGTTTCCATGCCAGTCAGCATCTCAGCCTGAGTATCAAGATCCGCTGTATTGAATCTGTAAATTGTATTTTCTTTTATAGCGGCATTAAACGCTTGTTCTTTAAAGGCGATAAGCGTTGCATCGTCAGCACCCAAACCCGCCAGTAAATCAAGACTAACATCAATATCAATTCTTATCTTTTCGGCATTATGGCCAGGCAATATTGCATTGCCAACAACCATTTCAAGCTGAACATCAGCAGCGTTATTTACTTTGGCCTTAGCCTTTGATGCCTGTAACTTTACATAATAATTTGAATATCTCTCTTCTGCTTTAACAGACGCAGAGGATAACCTAGTCTGCAACATCAATGCTGCCTCTGGGTCTATTGTATCTAGTGACGCAGAATAGCCATCCTTAATATCTGCAAGCTGCGTCTGGATAGCAGTAAAGGGCGTTTCGTTTCTTTCACCCTCTGCCAAAACGCGCATGATCTCGATCTCAGCTTCGTTTTGTATTTCAGCAACAGCCACACGACTACCCAAAGCATATGCTGCACGTTCTGCAATCGTAGAAGGGCCACCGGCTTCTTCTATTGCTGCAAGAGTAGGACGGGCGCCCTCTTCTCTAACGCGCTCTTGCCCTCTTACCGCAGCAGCCGCAGATGCTTCTCTGAAGGCAAAGTCAGCCATACGATCAACTTGCTGAGAAATGGTTTGGCCAAGCCTGGCTTGTTCCCGCGTAGCGGCAAAGTCCAACTGTTGAGGCTGGCGGGTTTGTAAACCGATACGCTGATATCTGGGAAGAATAGCCATGTCTTAACCTTGTAGTTGTCCATATCTATATGCACCCTGTCCGAGCGTACCCGCAGCAGAAACATAAGATGTTAATTGTGCTGCACGACCAGCAGATTGATAAATGCCCGCCTGAGTGCTGGCCTGGCCGAGAGCCATAAGAGCGTTGTCCTGAGCGATAGCCTTTTCTCTTGCGCCTTCAGCTAAAGCATATCTCTGTAAAGTCGCAGCAGATCCAGATGTAGGATCTACACCGCCAGCCGCCGATCGAGAGATAACAGCAGCAAGCGTTTCGTTTAGATTGCGTAAAGCATCAGCGCCCCTTTGCTTATATGCAATGGCTTCAGATCTGCCGCGAAGCTCTGCTTGTCTTGCTTGCGCCTCATATTGTCTGCGCTGGGCAGCACCCGCTGCCATTTGACCAACAGCAGAAACCCCAGCCATAGCAAGCTGGAACCCACCGCTGGCCGCTAAACCTGTTGCCGCCGTTGCTAATGGAGCTAAAACAGCCATATCAATTCCCCACACTTAAACGATACTCAAGACCCAGAACGGTCATGGCCAATGGCACAGATTGGCTTATCGTTATTTGTCCAGTGCCAGTATATCCTAACAAGCCGTGAGCAGTCTTAGTGCCAGTAAACGGTTGCACCGCTATATCCAGAACGTCCTCACCAAAGTTCCTAAACGAAACCTTCTTGCCGTTGATAGTCATGTCTTGCGTATCATTGATAATAGCATCAACCTGTATGATCCGCTTCTTAAATCCCTGCACCGAGCCAGAAGATAACACCGGCTCGGCTGGCATTGTTCGAGCTGTAACAGTGTAGTCCAATCCTACCTGATAGCTGGATGCTGCCGCCGTTGCGAAGGTAATCGTGTAAGGAGATGCTGGCACGACCTGAGTAGGCTCTATAATGCCATCACGAATGATCGATACGGTTTTGCCCTGTAGCTGATTCATAGTCACTGAGGAAGCAGCACCGCCGCTCTTGGCGCTATCCAGCGTTAAGTCTGGGCTAAACTTCTCTAGCATGTAATTTGCAGCGCCATTAATAGTACGCTTTACTATTACATAAACGTCAGCAATCTCCACACCTACAGCAACAAACTCACCGTCAGTTGTAAACCTACTAGGAGCAATTACGTTCTGGCCAACTAGAATAGAATACACCGCCATCGATCCATCTGTTGCATTTACAACAAACAAACGATCTGACTCATCTGTTGACGCCGCTCGACGCGCAGCCATATCAACAGGATCTTTTAGCAAGTGAGAGCTGAGAGCAGAAATGTTCTGCACCTGGTACGATGCAGTAGTATCGCCAAATTGGAACGCATTGATAGATTTACCCTGGCGCTGAATAAACACAGATGCACCATTAAGATCTTCAATCGGAATGCCAGTTTTTGCACCCAGCCGCGTTTGTGGCCGAACAAAGAACGATGCCGGTGTAATAGGATTATCACCAGTCTGGAGAACAACAAACTCACCGCCGGTTGTAAAGATGCGGAAGTCATTGCCTGAGAATAGATTAACAATCGTGTTAAGCTGGTTGGTGTTGATTGTTGCTTCTACCGCCTCATCATCGAGGCCGGTGCCAGGATTAAAGTCAAAGTAGTTTATAACGCCAGAACCCCATACGGTATTGGGTCGCGACTTAGATCCACCGAAGTATAACCGGCCCTCATGGAATGCAGCAGACTTTGGCCACCCGCGAGTGTTTGACCATACATCCTCATAGCCATGCTCGCTTTCCCAGTTACCGGCAGTAATTCCGCTGGTGTCAAAGAAGTTGACCTCAACAACAGCCTTCATTTCTGTGGCAGAAACAAACTCTACATATCGAGCGCGACCAAAGGTGCTGAGAACCTGAGCATATTCACCAACAGCACTAGGAGCAAATGCCTCTACCTTATAGCCTGTTGTCGCATCTGGAGCCGTATCCCATGCGGGATAAACCGTAAGAACCTTTGTGGAAGCAACATAGTCCTCAACATGGCGCGTTTGGCCAGAGCCAGTGCCAGATGTTAAGGTTATGAACATTCCATTAGGCTCATCATCGACGCTATATGATGTTGATGATTTGAGCGTAATTGTATCTGCGCCACCCGCCTGTGCTGTGCCGGTGTCAGTCGTTACGGCAGATGCAGTGATCGTAATATTGCCTGTCGATGCGCTGGGCGTAATCGTAAAGTTTGGCTGGTGAGTATCAAACGCATAAGGATATTGCGGCAGATTGATTAACGGCAAGTTCTCCAGCGTCCAAGACGTATCGCCGTTTCTTACCAATCGTTTTGTTTGAAGATCCTCATGGCAAAGAATGAGCGTATCAACCGCTTGCGTGTAGTTGATCTCATCGAGCATGGCAGTCGTTATATCTGTCGCTGCAATATAATCATTGCCAGATGCGTTTATGTTTGTTTGCAACACTCCAGACTTGAATACATAGATGCGCTGGTTCACAAACACTAAAAAATAACTATCGTTTACGCTGAACTCAAAGGGAATAACCTTGAAGTCTGTGAAAGTTGAGCCAAAGTTATAAATAAACTCTAACCCGTCACGGCGTTTAAATCCACCTTGAGGCTGAATGATTACATTCGTCGCCTCTTCTAGGGCATTCTGATATTGCTGTAGATCCGTTCTAGCACGAATAAGCGGATCAAGCTCGCCAACCGAGAAATTGGTCTGGAACTGGATGACCCGCATTTTAGTATCTCACATCAATTAAAGAGTAGTCCTCAATGATTTGCGGCGGCTTTCCACGACCATCAACATTCATAGCCGCTCTCATTCTGCCACCGCGACCCGCCTCACCTGGAGATCCGTAAGCCTCAGCTCGGAAATAATCAGCTTTAGAAATCTGGTCCGTTATCACAAACGCAATCTTAGAAGCCAACGCATAAGTAAGCAGTTCAACAAAATAAGGCGGCATTTTACTTTCGTCTACTGTGGCTTGATAGTCTATATAAACCTCTTCAAAGTTTGTATAAACGTCATCGCCGTAAACTTCCCAGCCATATCTAACTGGAAGCTCGCCAACTCCAGACCCCTTGAATAATGCTATAACACCGGAAAGCATATCGCCTGGCATTTGATAAGCATACTTCCACTCGTCAACAGGGGTTGTTGCAAGCCTTGCTAGTTGCTCTTTTTTAACACTCCATGACCAAAGATAATTTGATAAAATTGTGTCTCTTAGATCTGGGTATAATCTATCGCAGGCTTGGGCCGCATCAGTTCCCTCTGTAAAAGAAGAAATGGGCGCGGCACCCAACAGGATTAGAGCATCTGAGCAGATTGAGAGTGAAGTATCACCAGCGGCCATATTGCCCTCCTGTTAGTGGGGAAGGGGAGCCGAAGCCCCCCAACCTTTAGATAACTGCCGTTGTAATAACGCCAGATGTATTTGTAGCAACAAGGGTCTGACCACCATCACTACCATATGTATAGATCCAATCACCAGTAGTGATAAGAGCTTGAACGGTATTGAAGTAACCAGAACCAGCAATAGCAGCTTTGTTGTCACCAGATGACTTATAGCTATAAATTGCTGGAGCATTGCCGCTTTTAGAAGCGCCAACTGTTGCCCAATTTGCAGATGCGAATGCCATTGTCTAATCTCCTAATTATTCGGTGCAAGAAATTTTGACAATGCCTTCACCGTCGATTGCAACAGAACCTGCGGAGAACATCGAGCTAACCAAGAATGACGTTTTTTCCGGAACGTAATTCACTTCGGTTTTCTGCGACATTGACTCAGCGTAGCCCATTGAATCCTGGTGCCAAGCAAAACAGGTGCGAGTAGAAGGCTTAGGAATACCGCCCTCATCACGATCACCCATAGTCAAAATGGTGAAGCCCATGAACGTGTTGATCTCACCTTGCACAAGAGCCTTTACAGCAGCAAAGTCTTGGCTAGTGATTTCAGTTTCACCAAGCAATGCGTCAAGCTGAGAAGCGTGCATGAGCAACCTACGATTTTCTGAAGGTACGTTCTTCTCATTCAATGCTTTAGCTGTAGCGCGTAGCTTTTCAATGTTCATGTTAGTGCCAGCACCGCCCACAGTTGTTGCAACTGTAGATGTACCAGTGGCCGCGTTCAGAGCATCAATCATAATCTGATCCATACGACGAGCGATAGATTTAGATACGACTTGAACCAACTCAGAGCGCTCATCAAAGTTGATGTGCGATTGCTGGAAGATGTCTGAATATTCTGCCGCGATGTAATCTTCCATCGTTGCAGTTACTCGACCATAAGTCACGTTTAGTGGTGTGACATCAGTTTGTGGAACGCGAAGTGTAGCAACACCTTTTCCGATTGTGGGAAACTTTACGGTATTACCGGCTACTCCGGTGCGTGTCCTCATCGTGCCGCGAAGCAGCGATTCGGCTTGATACGCTTGTTTGACCTCAGAGTCGAAAAGATCAACAAACGCCGTTGTGACGTTCTGCGCCATTGCAGATACCTCCTATTGGGTTTCAACAAAACGCTTCCGTTATCCGAGGGTCGGGCGGTCGCTTGCGCGTTATGGCCGCGCCAGCCAGTAGAATACTACATCCAACGGGCCGGTGCGCGGTTAGCCGTCAAGACTAAAATACACGCAAGCGATACTTATTGCAAGAGTTTAGGCTCTTTGCTGTGATTGGAACCATTGACGTTCCATTTTGGTGCGCCAGGCGGCATCAGTTTTCCAACGCGGATCTGCAACAGCAACATTAAGATCTTCTTTAGTAAACTCTTGCTGCTCGACCACAGGCTTGATCGGAATGTTCTCATTCGTGATAGCCTGGTGATACTTTAGGAACGCATTGATTGAGTCGGCATTGTTCAGAGAATATGCTATCGCTTCACGCTCAGAGTTGTTGAGAGGCGCTTTCTGCAAGATGCGCTCAGTCATTTGGATCTTTTCAGAGGCGTTAGAGCCTAGCTTCTCCATCTCAGCGCGCTGATCGTACTGGACACTCTCTTGCTCATCCTTCGCCATAGATAAGACGCGACCGGCAAGATCCTCGAAAGCATCCTGGCTAATCCCGTTTTCCTTAGCCCAGTCCTGATATACGGAGACAGTCGGATCGTCAGCGTCCAAACCCTGATCCGCAAGTGAAGATATATCATACTGCTCCGGTGCTTTATGCTTGCCCGACTTAAACTTCTTTTCCAGCTCTGCGTAACTTTTCGCCAGCTTTTCAACATCAGGGCCATCCTCATCCCAAAACTTTGCAGGGTAATAGTCAGGGCGCTCTAGCGGCCCATCATCATCTTCAGATGCTTGCATCTCTTCCTGTGGCTGTTCGTGAACCGGAATAGGTGCATCCTCTTGAGGAGCCTCTGGTTCTACCACGTTAATCAACGGTGCATCTGCATCCGCTTCTACTGCTGCCGCTTCTTCAGCCATTGTTTGACCTTTCTATTTTTTTCTCAATCATGCGAACGATCTCTGCCATTCCTGTTCTAGCATAACCAAAGCTCGCATCTTCTCCAGGGTGCCAAGTTGGTTGCTCAATCGTAACGCTACGCAAATGGCTTAGAACCTTCTGCCCTTCAGAACTTTTGAAAACCTTACCATATAGAATATCTATATCTTCGGCTCTTGGCGCTTCACTGACAGCCTGGGTTAATCCTTCCCAGCCTTCGGGTGAACTCATTGCATTGCCTCCATTGTGGCCCCTCCATCAGTTGCAGCGGGTGGGCCTTGTTCTGCCATCATTGCTTGCTGCATCTGTTCCATCATCATTTGCTGCTCTTCCGGTGTGGTAAGCAGTTCTTGGTTTATGTTCATCTTGCTTGCGATGAATTGAGTTATGCGCGGAATAGACAAAGCTGCTTGACCCTGTGGGCCGAGAGCATTGGCGATCTGCATAAACTGAACAATATCGTTTACTTCTTGTAGCTTCTGAGCCTGAGCCAGAGGCGCAACCGGCGTAACCTTAACCTCAACGCCATTTACCTTTAGTGGTAGATCGATGAAGCCCTGCTGATCCATGATAAACAAAATGCGCGATACAATCGGAACCATCGTTTCATCTATCAATCGGCCAAAGGCAGATCCTAGATTAGTCGCAAGCTCACGGGATCTTTCTGCAATTTCTGTTGCTGATCGAGCAGACATATTATCAGGCGGCAACGTGTCATCCATCAGGATCTTCTTCACGTTCATACGCAGATCATTCATCACGATCTGACTTACATTAAAGTCACCGGCTCTAGGGAGGGGAGCCAGTGACGCACCCTGTGGGCCACCGTTACGAGCAACACCGATAACCGAGCCAGGCTGTATCTTAATATTCTGAGGGTTCAGAACGCCATCATCTGCCGCTGTATATACGCCAGCAATCGCCAAAGAAGCATTCTTAAGAACTAGCTCAACAGTTTTGTTAAGCGTCTTAATGTCAGAAATGGCTGTAACTAATGGGCCACGGCCATATATCTCACCGGCCACCTTCATATATCGAGCAACAATAAACGGTGATGACTTCATTGTTCGGTACACAAGCTCTTGCTTCTTGCCAGGCCAAATAACGTGATAGCAATAAACGGCTCGCTCATAATCATAGATAACCGCATCCATCAGATCGATCTCTTTGGATGGCGATTGCTCTATTGCCTGGGCTAGTTCACTTGTCATTTCCGCGTCAGGAAACTCTTGTGGTATCGTTTCAGCCTTCATGCGGAGCTTGCGATAAACATTATCGACATTGCCGAATGTTCCCTCTTCAATAGCAACGAGATACTGAGGAATAGGCGTAAAGCGGATGGGCGTAACCTCATCACCAGGCGTCACCATCATCACGGCAGTACCTACGCAAAGATCCAGCAAGAACTCACCCATAGCCAGATCAAAGTTCGTCTGACGCATGATCTCAAACATACGGGTGGTATAAGCATCCAGAGCAGCCTGAGCCTGCGGTTGTTGCTGCTCTGGAATGCCGGTGCCAGCCTCTAGGCGACACCATTCTTTTTGCGGGGGAAACAAACCAGCTTGTATGCGATTAGCAAAGCGCTGGGTGGCGTGAATAGCCGTAGAGTCAAAGACCCTAGACATCTTGCCTTTACCAGCTACACCGCCCTCATAATAGCCTGAGTATAAGTTTCGTTGCGGGAGAGCGAACTCATAGCAATCTTCATAGATAGAACGCCACTCATCCTTGCGAGCCTGAGCTTTGGCTTCACGTTCAATAATATCTTTTACATTCAGCCGAGCCATTTACTTATCCTTTTTTATTCCGTTGGGCAAAGTTACGAGCTGCCTCAACAGAGCCGAATCCCCACGCCTTGAGCGCCAAAGCCTTTCTAGTAGGCCTACCCTTTTCATCTTTCATTGGCCCCTTCATTCCAGCAAAACGAGCAGCAAAGCTAACTCGCCTGGGGTTTGTTCCCTTTTTAACTGGAGCTTTTAGGTTGCCACCCTCTTTTGCTTCAAAGTGCTTACGACCAGCTTCGTTAAGACCGCCCTTTGGGTTTTGAAACTTTTTTGCTACCATCGCCCTCTATCCGCTTCATAGTGCCATAAACATAGGCTTGCTTACGCTCACCCTTTAGATTTAGCCGCTTTGCGCTTAGGAGCAGACTTCGGTGTAGCTTCTTTGGCATCAGCTTTTACCTCTTTAGTTTTTTCTGGCGCAGGCTTTGCGCGGTGATGAACTCTAGGATCTGATTTAATCTGTGTCATTTTTTTGCCTTCTCTATATTAAGCAGTAATGCCCTTCTCTTTTTGGTTTTTTCACCCTTTTCTTTTTCAAACTTTTTTCTTCGGCGCTGACCAGCAGCCTTCTCTTCAGCAAGCCTTTTTGCGGCAGCATCATTTACTGAGGAAGCTCGCCTATTTCTTTCTCTGCGATCCTTAGAGCTTTTACTTTCCAGATCAGCCATAACTTTTTTTGATGCTTCGGATTGGCCGCTGTTGCCGGTAATCTTTCCTCTAGGAATAGCAGTCAATGGTCTGCCGCCAATATCAGCCTTAACTTGGTTAAAAGTATTCTTGGCCGTTGCGCCAGCGCTCATCTTCATTACTGACCGCCGCCCAACTTAGTTTGCTGCGGCAAATCACCTGGCCCCTCCTGACGAGCTGGAGAGAACAGCAGCCTCATTCCACCAGTACGGCGCAACCGTCGACGGGCCTGAGCGCCCTGCATCTCTGTGCGCTCCTGAGCTGTTGCGCGTTCTTCAGATCTTGCCTGAGCCGCTTCAGCATCTTTCTCCGCTTGTGTCTTGCCGCGTCTACCGCCACCAAATAATCCCGCCATGCTAAAACCTCGTCATCATGTAATAGTCAGCCCCCTCTGGGCCAAACCTTCTCATAACACTTTCTACCTCAAAACGTAGTGCTTTGGCAAACTTAAATGCGGTATCATTTTCCACTTTTACGCAGATTTGTAGCCTTCTAACCCCATAATCTTGCAAAGCGGTATCGGTTACGGCCCTTGCGCCACGCACAAGTGATATCGCATGACTGCCAATGTCCTTGCTGGGAACAAGCCACATCTCTGCCAGGCCATGCCAGATGTGCCGAATGCCAAAAGCTATAACAACCTTGCCTCTGCCAATACCCGCCCAGCTCCATCCATCCTCAGAATTATCCCAAATGTAATCTATATAGTTGGGAATATACTCCATGTATTCTTTGTTATCATCGGCCAGTCGCATTCTGGCGACATGCTCATAGCGCAGAGGAACAAGCTGCTCGTCGGAACTCATGCGGAACTCTGGAAGCTGAACCAATCCCATCAGAAGATCTCGAAGTCTGTTGTTGCGTTGAATGTCTGGCCACCGCCAAAGCTATTGCCGTATGTACCGCGCCGCAATCGACGTTGCTCACCACCACCCAGCATTAGATACCCAAACGCATCCCCGCAGTGAGAATGCTCATTCTTTACCGGCATATCCTTGAAGCGCTCTTGCCCAGCGCCGAGAGATTGACGCTTGAAGAAGTAACCGCCAGCCAAAGACTTTCGCACCCGCAAGCATTTCTTGTTTATCATTAGACCAGGCTTGCCACCCACCAGCCGGTTCATAGGCGCAGCAGCAGCCTCACGGCGCACGTTAAACGCGTTACTATCAGTCGGAGATGCTTTGAAGCCAATCGAGCGCAAGTGATCGAAGGCAGTCACCTCATAGATCTCATCGCGCTTGTTACCAGCGGGATCGCCCCATATCATCACCTCAGCCTTATTGAAGCTCGCAGCGATCTTAGCCAGTAACTCTTGGCCAAATCTCTCAAGGCCCATGTCAAACGTCACAAGCTCATCGAGAACCTTCCAGGCCCCACCAGATGTACGCTGCCCAAAGATAGCGGCAGGGGTCAAACCAAAGTCAACGCCAATCTGCAAAGGATATTGCGGATCATATGTAACATCACCCGACATCATATCATCGTCATACTCAGGCCATACCGGACGCCCTTCTTGTACAAACGTGTACTTGCCCTCAGCGTAGCACCTGATCCAGTCAGCATTCTTGCCGCCGAGAAGCTGCTCATAGTACCCACTAGGCAGATGCGTTTTGTTTTCAGCAGATGGATTAACCATCCACCACTTGCCGCCAGAGAACACAAAGCCATTGGCCTCTGGGTTTTCGGGCAGATCCTTAGCTGCTACCTCCAGCACACCACCAGGTTGCCGGTAGAACTTCCACGGAAACCGACCGCCGATAGGGTTCTTCTCTGCCAGCTCATGCCACCAGTGATCCGCGTCAGGCGGGTTGGTGTCCATGATAATGCCATACCAAGACGCGCCACCATCAGATTGCGTAGGATAACGGCCAACACGATGCGTCAGCCCGTCGATCACAGCCTTCGGCAGCTCGCGGGCCTCGTTTACCCATGCCCCTGTTAGCTCCAGTGACAGCAGCTTTCTTACGTCTTGTGGCGTAGAAAGAGCCATGAAGATAACTTCGCAGTCTATGCCAGGCGCACCTTCCCTCGAGGGCAGCTTTAGATGATGCGTGATAGGCGGTTGCCAGCGCATCGGTCCCCATACATCCTCAGGGAATAGCTCTTGCCATGTCTTGATTGTTGTTGTTCTTAGCTCTGGATAGGTATTGCGCACGATTACAAACCGAGAATACCGAATGCCATCACGCGGCGAGGGCTTTTGCTGAACAGCCTTGAGCATTATCTCAGCAGCACAGCCGTATGACTTACCAGATCCAACCGGCCCCATTAAGCCGCGAACAAAAGATTTATCGTGTAGAAACTTCCAAACCGTTGCAGACTTGGAAAAATCCAAGTTCATGCTGGGAAGATCAGTCATCATCTGCCTCATACGTTGTCGTGACTTCTGGCCCCTTCATGTTGATCCCAACAATCGAGGGCTTGTCCACGTTC
>Ga0208791_1000335_pt1 | contig 22907 bp, 25 predicted proteins | sample 11_taG_FD_184084 | JGI IMG/M metagenome (GOLD analysis project Ga0208791, IMG submission 184084) | Marine viral communities from the Subarctic Pacific Ocean - 11_ETSP_OMZ_AT15265 metaG (SPAdes) (version 2) | ecosystem: Environmental > Aquatic > Marine > Oceanic | place: Pacific Ocean | collected...
CAGCGTTATATCGTTGGCCTTTTGGAAAGTCGTATGAATCATGCACACAAGGTAAAGAATAATGGAACAAGAAGCACAAGCAAGTGAAGCACCAGTAGAAGCACAGGTTGATGCAACACCAGAGGCAACACCTGATCGTCCTGAATGGCTTCCTGAAAAGTTTAATGACCCAGCTGATCTGGGTAAAGCATACAAGGCTCTTGAGTCTAAGCTAGGCGAAAAGGAAGAAGATGTTCGCAACCGTTTAATGGAAGAGTTGCAAACTCAAGCATCTGAGGGCGTTCCTGCAAGCGCTGGTGAATATGAGTTGCCAGACTTTATTGATAGTGAAGAGGCACTCCAAAGCGATATGCTCCAGAAGTGGGCAGAGCACTGTCACGGAAACGGATATACCCATGAGGAGTTTCAAAAGGGTATTGAGATGTATATGAGTGGCATGGGGCCAGAGCCAGATATGGAAGCTGAAGCTGCAAAGCTAGGCGAAAACTCTACTGCTAGGATTGAAGCGGCCAACTTGTTTGCAAATCAATTCTTTCCAGAAGAAGCTATTCCAGCAATTGAACGTATGTGTGAAACATCTGAAGGCATTATCGCGCTTGAGGCAATTATGTCAGCTATGAAAGATCCAAGCGTTTCAGAGCAAAACAATATTGCTGCAAACTTTAGTGAAGTTGAATTGCAAGATATGATGAAGGACGAAAGATACTGGAACCCAGCAAGGCGCGATGACAATTGGGTTAATAAAGTTAATGAGGGGTATCAGAAACTTTATGGATGAAATTAAAATCATGCAAAGGGGGTCTTACTATTTGACTCCCTTTAACGAGGATCATGTGTATGAGTTCGTACACGTTATTCATCCAGAAAATGTTCGAGAAATATATAAGCTCGGTCACACCAGCGTTATTGATGCCCTTAAGGAAATGACTGAGATGAGCGAGGTGTACCTTGTTAGGGATGGTCAGGGAGAGATTGTTTTTGTTGGCGGCCTGTTGTTTGACCAAAAGATTCCACAGATGTTTGCAATGTTTAGCAGCAAATTAAAAAGTAACTTTACTGTGCTGGCTCGCGGCTCAAAGATGTTAATAAACTTTTTCGATCAGTCTTACCCTTCACTTTCTATGACAATCCAAGCTGATTATGAGGCAATGCTGAACTGGGCTGCATGGCTTGGGTTCGAACCTGTTTGCACCGCTGAGTACAAAAATACACAATATGTTGAATTTGTGCGTTGCAATCCTGTGAAAAATTATGTTTCACATGAAACATCACGGCCCGTAATGCACTGAGAAGCCCAATAGGATACCTTCGTTGATGATGCCGAGCGGATACCCCGATGCCCGTAACAACAACTTAGGAACTGTAAAATGGCTAATACAATCGACCAAGCCTTTATCAAACAGTTTGAAACCGATGTGCATCTTGCTTATCAGCGCATGGGTTCCAAGCTTCGCAATACTATCCGCTCAACAAACGTGACTGGTTCTGTCGCTCGTTTCCAAAAAATTGGAGCCGGTGCTGCATCAACTAAAACACGCAATGGTGACGTTACCGCAATGGAATTAGCGCACACCAACGTTGAAGTAACCATGGCAGACTTCTACGCCGCAGAATACATTGACAAACTTGACGAGTTGAAAATCAACATCAACGAGCGTCAAGCTGTTGCCGAGTCTGCTGCTTCTGCATTGGGTCGCAAGACTGACGAGATTATTACAACAGCAATGGACGCTGGTGCTAACTCAACTCAGATTGCTGACACTACTGGTGCCTTAGCAAAAGCTGACTTGCTTTCAATCTTTGAAACATTCGGCTCTGCTGACATTCCAGAAGACGGACAGCGCTATATTGCGATGGCCCCTGCTGGTTTTGCTGACTTGTTTAACATTAACGAGTTTGCATCATCTGACTTTGTTGGTCCACAAAACTTGCCATTTGCTGGCGGCATGACAATGAAAGAGTTCTTGGGCTTCAAGATCTTCTCAACGTCTGCGGTAGCTGGTGGTAAGAACTTTGCGTACCACATGCGAGCAGTTGGCATTGGCGTAAACTCTGATGTCACGACTGAAGTAAACTATGTGCCACAAAAAGTGTCACACCTTGCGACATCAATGATGTCTATGGGTTCTGTTGTTATTGATGACAACGGCGTTTACGAAGTCCTAGACAACAACTAATGAGTTGGGGGCTTCGGCCCCCTTCTCCCTTTCAGAGGATTAGACATGGCGGTTTCTAGTACACACGCAAGCTCACCAATAGATGTTTGCAGTAGATCCTTAATCCTGATTGGGGCAGAGCCAATTACTTCATTTGATGATGGCAACAACGAAGCATTGATTGCATCAAATATGTATGAAGATGTTGCTCGATCTTCTTTGGTAAATTGCCGCTGGCGCTTCGCAACAAATCAAGTCGTATTAAATAGATTAAGTGATGCGCCAACTGGTCGCTATGATGCAGCATATCAGCTTCCTAGTGGCTGGCTAATGACACACGCTGTTACCGTAAATGACTCACCAATTAACTATCAGACATATGGAAACAAATTGTTTTGTGATGAAGCTGCTGCTTCTGAATTAGTATTAGATTATACATATCGCGCTGAAGAACAGGACTGGCCTTCATATTTTACTGTAGCAGTTCAGTACGAACTGGCTGCGGTGTTTGCTGTTGGGCTAGCAAGAGATCAAGCGTTGGCTGGATTGATGGCGCAGCAAGCTCAAATATTTATGATAAAAGCTCGAAACCTAGACGCGCAACAACAAACAACACGGAAGTTAAACACAAGTCGGTTTATATCAAATAGGCGTACATAATGCGAAAGATTAAAGTTCCATTAACAAACTTCCAGTTTGGTGAAGTTAGCCCCTCTTTGTATTCTAGAACCGACACTCCGATCTACAATCAATCAGCTCAACGTGTTGAAAATTTCTTTCTTAGATCTGAGGGTGGGATTGTAAAGCGTTCTGGCTTGCAGAATATTTACCAGTACGACATATCAATCGATACATCCAAGCGACAGCAAAGCAGATTATTGCCTTTTATTTTTTCCGATGACGAGCAATATATTATTTCGCTTGAGCATGAGAAAATACGCGTCTTTCAAATAAGCCCATCAACTGGTGTTGTTTCATTAATTCAAACAATCACAACAGATGTAAGTAGCGGAACTCTTCCGTTCGATCATAATTATTTACATGAATATACATATGCCCAAGCTGGCGATGTTATGTTTCTATCCCACCCAACATTTGTTCCACAGCAACTTGTAAGAACAGGGCTTACTACATTTGTTGTTGAGTCATTTCAATTCGATCAAAAGTCTGATGGAACAAAAGTCTACCAGCCATATTATAAATTTCAAGGCGCTGGTGTAACTCTCGATCCATCTTCATCTTCTGGCAATGGGATTACATTAACTACAAGTAGCCCATATTGGGATACGAATAGTCCATCGAAGCATGTGGGCACAACGATTAGATACAACGGAAATGAAATTGAAATCACAGGCGTAACAAGCTCTACTGTCGCAACGGGTGATGTTCTTGATGCTCTGAAGGTTACGCTTAGTGCAAACTCAATTAAAACCAATGAAGGCTCAAATGTTGTTGAGGTTATACTTGCAAATCATGGCTTATCAGTTGGCGATCTTATTGCGATAGAAAACATTGGAACAATTGGTGGTATTTCAATAAATCAATTAAATGGCGGCCGCACAGTTCTTAAGGTTCTTAGTGATGATAAGTTTACCTTTACTGCTGGATCTAATGCCAATGCTTCTGAGCTTGGTGGTGGAACACCTGACATAACTACACATGCTCCAACAACAACATGGGATGAGCAATCCTATTCATCTCTGCGTGGCTTTCCTTCGGCGGTTACATTTCATGAGAATAGATTAGTGTTTGGAGGAACATTAGGGCAACCAGATTCAATATGGTTTAGTAAGATTGCGTCTTATTATAATTTTGATGTTGGGGATGCTAAGGATAATGAGGCGATTCACCTTACTGCATCTGTCGGTGAGATACAGCAAATCCGTCACTTGATATCTAATCGTGATCTTCAAGTGTTTACTGCGTCTTCTGAGATGTATGTTCCAGCGTTTCAGAACCAGCCGATAACCCCAACTAATGCACAAGTTAGGCGACAAACACCTTTTGGTTCTGGTTATGAAAGACCGCAAGCAATAGATGGCGCAACACTATTTATTCAAAAGGGCGGTCAGATTGTTAGGGAATATATCTATAGTGATGGCGAGGCTGCTTATGTTGCCAACCCAATATCAACAATATCATCGCATTTAATTAAATCACCAGTAGAGATGAACACTTTATATGGAGCCTTAAGCAGATCTGAAAGCTATGTATTCGTATTGAATGAAGATGGGACAATGGCTGTCTTTAATTCCAATCGGGCAGAGCAACGCGCTGGCTGGGTTGAGTTCACTACAAATGGAGTATTTCATTCGACTATAACAATTGATGATCGTGTGTTTGCTAATGTTGAGTATGACTTAGGTGATGGCACAAAAAAAATTGTTTTGTGTGAGTTTGATTCTGATTTTAACACTGACATGGCTAAGAGTTATACTGGGACTGCTGGTGTGTTTAATGTGTCTTCTGACTTTAATGATGGAGCAATTGTTGAGGTTATAGATGGCAATAATTTTGTTGGTAGGTTTACTGTAGCCTCTGGTAATGTGGATGTTTCCAGCGTTGATTCTTCCTTAACTACTGTTGAGATTGGCTATAAGTTTAACGTAGAGCTAACAACAAATCCTATTGATGCTTCAGCTGGAAACGGGCCTTTAACTGGAACGCCTAGAAGTTTAGGTAGTGTTTACTTAGATTTAAACAGCACCCTGTCATGCAGTGTAAATGGAACATCTTTAATTATTCGTAACGTAACTGATGATTTGTCATTAAGCCCACAGGCTTTTACTGGGAAAAAAGAGTTTAGATTGTTGGGTTATAATCGTGACCCACAGATTACCATTACGCAAGATGCACCATTAAACTTGCAAGTTAATGGATTAGTAGCGGAGTTAATATTCTAATGAGTTTTTTCCAAGTATTAGGAATGGGCTTAAACCTGATCGGCGGCAATCAGGCTGCTAGAGCGCAGGAAGAAGAGTCCAGACAGACCGCAGAGAGAATGATTACCGACAGAATTGTTGGTGAAGCACAAGCCATTCAACAGCAGAATATGCGCTATCAACAGTACTTTGATGACCTAGCAAGCAACGAAGCGACATTGCTTTTCAACAGAGACATTGATTCTAGCATGGAGGCTTTTTTTAAAGATCAAAAGGAAGTTGCCTTTGATGACTTAGCAGTCATGCAAACTCAAGCTGGGTTAGAGTCTGGCAAAAGAACGCTGCAATCTTTGGCTGAAGTTCAGCGCGGAAAGAATCAAGCTAGAGCTACAAGGATTAGAACTTACTCTAACTTTGCGACTGGTATGCATGACTTAACGAGGACTTCATAATGGCCCAAATAATTCGTAGAGCAAGACAGCAATTTAATCAGCCAATTGGTGTTGTTCGTGTAGATACTGGCGCTGCCGAAGTTGCTAATGCGTTTGCTGAAGCGGGTGAGTCAATTCGAAGACAGGCTTATCAGGTAGATGCTGAAGACGCTAAGAGGCGCGGCGAAGAAGCTGCGGCTGCTGCTCCATCTATAAAGCTAAGGGCATACAAAGATGGTCAGCCAGTAGATCTTAGTCCACCTGAAGGCTTTGGAAGAATAGCTAGAGAGTCTTATCGCGCTGTTATTGAGCGTAGATTCCTTGAAACTATGGATACTGATATTCGCCTCAAGTCAAAAGAACTTGCTGGCAAGTATGATCGCAGTCCACTTCAGTATGAAAACGCAATGCAAGCTTACTTGGATGGGCTTGCTGAAAGCACTGAGGGTCGCTTTAAACAGTTTGTTGTTGACTCTGGTAGCGCGATTAAGGAAAGCACCCATCTTGGGTTAGTAGATGAAGCTCGCACTCGTGCTCGTGCAAATGCAGCGCAACACATTGTTGCAACAAATGCTGAGTTTAATAAGCAAATTAGAATGGAATCTAGAACTGGAAGCTTTGATTCTGTTGATAAGATAATTGAAGAAAGAACACAGGCTACGCTCGAGGGCGAGGGCGCTGGGCTAAAGGTTGGATCAAGCTCTATTGTTGCTAGTGAAATGGCTGGCGCTGCTGCTGCTGAGTATCTTGTTACTCAGATGAATACATTGAGTGGGCCTAATAGAAAAAGAGTTTTAGCTGCTATTACTTCAAACTATCCGCTTCCTTCTGGTGGAGAGGCAGAGAAAGTCTACCAGAACGTTGCAAAGTATATTGATGCAAACAACAAGACGGGAGTTGTTGCTGAGTTAAACGCTGCAATGGGAGACTTAGATGCTCTTGATGCATCAATAAAGGCTGAAACAGCTAAGGCTGGGATTGCACTGCGACAAGAACAGCTCTTTGATTTAGATAGAACTGAAACAAGCATTCTTTATAATGCGGCTAGAACGGCAAATGAAGCTTTTTATACTGATAGTGAGTTATCAGTAGATATAGCCTTGTCCGGTGTTGCCAATACGTTGGTAGAAGAGCTTAAGCAGGTTGAAATATATAGGCGAAACAATAATCAGTTTAGTCAGGCTGATTATGAAAGAGAATCAGATGAGTTAAGGCGGGCTGCTTTATCCCCTTTTATTACTAGAGCTGTTGCCGAAGGGGGTTCTGAAACATTTCGCCAAGCTCTTGTAACCAGAAGCCCAGCTGCAATGGCCAAGCTAACAGAAAATCAGCAAGACGTTATTGCTGGCATTTATAAATATGGATTGTTTGATGGATCATCTGACGACATAGCTTTTGCAAGCCCATTAATATCTCAAGCTTCATCTTCAATAGAAGAGGCACATTTAAGACAGCAAGCAGTTATTGATTTTGAAAATGGCTACAATGAACTTGTAACCAAGGGCGAAACAAATGGCTTTGATTCGATTGATATGGACGCTTACCTGAAAGACTCAAAAGGTATTGATCCAACCATAGTAGAGCAACTCAATCAAAAATATAAATTCTTTGTTGCTAAAGAAGACTTCAGTGGAATAGCTACTGCTGCTGCTTCTATTGCACCTGATGGTGCTGGGTCTTTAGCTGTTGATAGTATTGTTGCCTACATAAATAGCGGTGGCAAAACAGATATGAACGAAGAGGCTGCTGCGTTAATTGATGGCGCTTTAGACGGACTCTTGCCAATTCAACGTGAGAAGATTGAAACTCACCTTCGCAGCATTTCTTCTGGCTTAAAAAAAGAAGAAGCTGCTCAAGCTTCTGCAAGAAAGACTACAGCAAAGATTGCTGCGTTTAAGTCAGGTGTAATTAATAGAAGCTCAAAGGAAGCTCAGGATATTTCTGAAGCTTTAGTATTAAGTTCTGGATTTGATATATCTAACTTAGAAACCCTTACGCCAGAAATAGAACGGACCATGGCAAAGGCACTGCCTACATTCTTGGTAAATCAGCTTAAGAATATCTCTGCTGGTCAAGGGGATGCTAACGCTCAAAATGCTCTCTCTATTTATTCTAGGCTTAGAGATTATCAGATAACAATGTCTGAAGGGTTGGGGTTGCAAGCAAATAGAATTAATGCGCTTAATGATATTATTAGCGTTGATAATCAAATGATGCTTAATGAAATGCTTATTGGCATGGAGGCTGGCATTTACTCTACAGCAAATGAAGCATCTATTGAAGTTGCTAAGTTGATGAAGACAAGCGCTTCTAAAGCTGCTGAAAATGTCTCTGCCTTTTTTAAGGATGATAAAGGTAATTCAATATCACCAGCGAAATATATAACTGAAATATTTGATGGTGACATGGATCCTTACTTAACAAAAGAATTTGGCACTATGGCTAAATTATTAGTTGCCAAAGGGTTTGATCCTGAGAAAGTTAAAGATCAATTGCTAAGTCAATATGATACCCGCTACAGAGATTCAAAGTATGTCTTTGATGGAGCTAGAGGTTTTAACAATCAAGGGCGCAGTCGTTTTGCATTAAGCGCAGGAATGCCTGATCCTAAAAGAGAATCATACTTTATTGATAAAGTTGATAATCAGCTTCAAGATATGGGCTACACATTATTTAATCACAATGATGGCTCATCTGTATCACACTTAGATTTTTTTGAGCCTGTTGTTCTTGTGCCAATGTTTTCTGGCGTATCACCTGCACAGCAATTATATCAAGCCTATAAGGTTATAGATGAGGGTGACTCAAGACTTATTGAGCCAGTTGTATTAGAGGACGGATCAATGCCAGCCTTTAATATATCCGATGAAACAAAAGAATTTGTTTCTGATTTAGAAATAACTGAAGGCAAAACTTACGAACAATTGGAGAAGGATGCTAAGGTTCACAGATACCTTTCGGAAAATGGGCCTTTTGGCGGAGGCTATAGTACGGATGGATATTTTGGGCAAGTTGGCGAAGCGTTTGGATTGAAATAATGTTTGATGCATCAAAGGTAGTAATGCCGCAACTAGAAGCGGACGTTGGCTTAATAGCTGAAAGAGACAAGGCATCATTTACTGAAACCCTTGGCGCTTTAATAGGTCAGTATGAGCCTGTTGTTACAAACTTTGTAGATTCTTTTGATCGTGAGATGCTTCAAGAAGACCCTGACTTTGATGTAGCTAAGGGGGTTTTTGATTTACCAGAAGAGTATCACGAGTATAGCTCTGCGCTTCTCTACGCAAAGAACGATCAGCACCTAAACTATCTGGTTAATCGTGTTGATGGGATGATCGAGCGCAGACAAACAATACAAAACTCTACGGTCGGCAATGTATTGCTGGCTTCTTTCTTTGACCCAATCAATCTTATTTCTCTGCCTATTGGTGTGACCACTGGCGTTGCTAAAAGCGCATTGCGTACTGGCGTTGCAACATCAGCTATTGTTGCCGGTCAAGAAGCCCTGTTTGCTACTACAGATCCAACAAAAACATTGGGTGAAGCTGCTATTGGTATTGGTACTGCTGGTATTGCTGGTGGAGCTTTAGGTGCTATTGGCGGGTTTGTTAAAGGTAAGTTCTCTGGCGATGTTGTGACCAAGGTTGCAAATGATATTGACGATGAGGTGGAGGCAATGAGTGGCCCTGCTGATCCTACACTTGCTGAGAACTGGTGGACAGATAGTTGGATGTTTAGGCTTGCCACGTCACCCTTTAAAAAGAACATGACAAACAAAAAAGCCCCAATCACTGTTAAACAATTTCACTATGGTATCTCTGGTGATAACGGGATGCTAACCAAAGCGCATCAGAATGGCAAAACATTAGGGCGCAGCGTAAACTTAGACAAAGCAAACTATCAGGCTGAAATGCACCAGCTATACAATGATATGTTCACTGTCTTTGCTAGAGCAGATAACAAAGGCGTTACTAAGATATTTGATTATGCTTTTGATGGGGTAAAGCCTCGTCAAAAAGATATGATGAAGTTCTTTGATATTGCTTCTCGTAAAAGAATTACCAAAGCAGAGCCAGCAAACGCATATGAAGCTGAGATGATTAGCTTGCTAGATAAGTTTTATGGCAAATGGGAAACCCGCCTAACTGAAACTGGCTTAATGGGTACAAGGACTTTCTATGAAAAGCAGCAGGAGTTCTGGGGTAAGATTATTGCTAGGCGTGAGGATGGGTTAAAAAGTTTAGAGCGCCGTAATGGTGTTACCAAAATAAACAATAAGCTTACAGATTATGGAAAGAAAATAGCTGAGTTTAAAAACAAGATTGCTGAATACAAGGCTCACCTAGATGAAGTGAATGAAACCGTTGAGTTCTTAAAGGGACAGGATGGAATGAAGCCACCCAATGAGGATGTGTTCTTTCCTCGTTATTGGAATGCTGATGCTATCACAAGGAACAGGGACAAGCTCGTTGCAATATTAGCTGACTGGTACAAGAAGAATCCTCAGACAATCATGTTTACACCTGAGAGTCCCATCACAAGAGTAGACCTTGATACTAGTCCTGAAGCTATTCTGCGCAGAGCTAATGAAACTGTAGATAAGATTATAAAGACTGATGATGAGGGTGCATTTGAGAACGCCTTCTTTGGCTACGGAAAGTCTAAGCACTTCATGCATCGCGCTCTGGATATACCTAATGAGTTGGTCCTAGACTTTATTCATACTAATCCATTTGAAGTTTCCATGCAGTACAATGCGCGTGTTGCTCCACGCTATGCATTTGCCAAGAAGTTTGATGGGCGCAGCTTTGATGAAATGCTTGATGAGCAAGTGTTTGATATGATGTTAAACACAAAGATGGATCTTGATGAAATCAATGAGGTCGCAGCTAATATCCGGACTGACTATGATCGGGTAATGAATGCAACACTTCGCAAGCCTCACACCTTTTCACAGAAAGCTGTTCAGCGTCTTCGTGAGGTTGCTTCACTAAACTATCTTGGGTCTGCTGGTATTGCTTCTATTTCTGAGTTCGGCCGCATCATGGCAGAGCATGGTGTTGGTAAAACAATGAAGGGCTTGATTGCTAGGCATACAGATCAGAAGGTAAAGCTGTCAGTCAAGGAGGCTGCTAAAGCTGGTGAGGCTCTCGAGGGAATGTTCTTGAGCGCTGGTATGCGTTTCTCTGACGATCTGGCTTCTAACCCATTGTATCACAATCTGTGGGAAAGAGGCGTTGATGCGTTCTACATTCTCAATGGCTTGACCCCGATTACAAAGTATCTCAAGGAACTAGATGCTGTTGTAAGGCAGGATCACATTATAGATATTGCAAAGCGTAAGCTTGATGGTGATGAGGTAGCGCAGTCTGAGCTAGAGTATGTTCGTCGCTATGACCTAGACGATAAGACATTAGATACTATTGCAAAGGCTAATTGGGAGCGCAGTGACAGTGGTCTTATCTATGCAAATACAGATGCATGGCAGAGCACATCACAAATAGCAGCAAAGGAAAAGCTTCAAACTGCAATGAGCAGCGGGATTCTTAACACTATTATGACCGCTACACCGGCAGATAAGCCAAGGCTTATGGATGGCGTTGCTCTTGTTCCAATGAGTATAGCTAGAAATATTCCGGGCCTTACACCTGATCCAAAGTACAAAGGCTATGCGCGAATTGAATCACCGCTTCTTGGCTTACCGCTTCAGTTCTATTCGTTTACCTTGGCTGCGGTGAACAAAACAACGACCGCCTATACAACGGGTCAAATGAAGTCTCCTTTATTTGGAACCATGTGGATGATGGGCATGGCTTACTTTGCGCTTGAGTTAAAGTCTCGCACCACCAAAGGCGGTGAACGTGCTTGGGATGACACTGCTATGTCGGACAAGTTGATTAGAGCCTTTGATTATTCGGGCGCTGCTGGGTTGTACTCAGATATGTTCTACACTTCGATGCATACTTCTATGGCATTGACTGGCAAGAACTACATGGAGGGTATTGTTAGCCCCAAGTTCCCTGAAGAGAAAAGTTATGTCGGTGCATTTACTGGCTTAGCTGGTGCTGGCCCTAGTATTGCTGCTGATTATGCTGCTGCAATGAATGAAATGCTTACTGGTGATTTAGGAGAAGGTACTAAGGATTTGGTTAGGAAGCTGCCCTACACTAAGCTTTGGTTTTTGTCTCAGCTAACCAATGAGTTCTCTTCTGCTTTAGGCAATAGCCTTGATGATGATCGGATTGAGGGCTTTAGGCGATACTAATTGTGCGTTGTGATTCCCCCCTTTGATTGTTATTCGAATAAAAAAGGGGATCACGGATGACAATTAACCTATCAGACAACTCTCCTCGCGTATCCTATAGTGTTGCTGCGGGGGTTACTCAGACATCATTTACTGTTTCGTTTGAGTTCTTTGATAATGATGACTTAAATGTGTATGTTGATGGTGTTCTGAAAACGCTAACAACAGATTACTCTGTGTCTGGTGGTGATGGATCTACTGGGACAATCACAATGTCTGTTACTGGAGCCTCTGGTGGCTCTACAGTGGTTATTACACGCGACATAGACTTAGACCGCACGACTGATTTCCCCTCTTCTGGCCCCTTTAATATCGCCTCTCTTAACACAGAGCTTGATCGCTTTGTTGCTATTGCTGCTGACCTTAAAGATCAATCTGATCGAGCGTTGCAGCTTACAGATTATGACTCTGCCGTTGGCTTGACCCTACCAGAAGTTGATGATCGCAAGGGTAAGACGTTAGCATTTAATTCAAGCACTGGTGCTGTTGAAGCTGGCCCTACTATTTCTGATGTCCAATCTGTTTCTGACGCTGCCGCTGATATTCAAACATTAGCACATATTGAGGATGGGACTGACGCTACCGATGCGATTCAAACTGTTGCTGGGATTGCATCTGATGTGCCCACAGTTGCGGGTATAAGCTCAAACGTCACAACGGTAGCTGGCATATCTTCTGATGTAACTGCGGTTGCTGGCGATGCAACTGACATCTCAACTGTTGCTGGTATATCTACAGAAATAGGAAGGTTAGGCACTGCCGATGCGGTGTCAGATTTAAATACCCTTGGCACTGCTGATGTCGTAGCTGACATGAATACATTGGGCACTGCGTTAAACGTAACAAATATGAACACAGTTGCTAGTTCAATTACAAACGTGAATACAGTTGCAACAAATATATCTGATATAAATAATTTTTCAGATGTTTATCGTGTTGATAGCTCAGACCCAACGACAGACTTAGACGAAGGTGATTTAGCCTACAATACTACATCAAACAATTTAAAGTATTACAACGGCACAAACTGGGTTTCTATTGAGGCAGCTGGCAGCACAGTTCTTGTAAGTAATGATGGCACTACGCTTACAACAGCAGCATCACTATTAAACTTTACTGGCACTGGGGTTGTTGCATCAGGCACTGGCGCAATTAAAGATATTACCATTACAAATACCGAATATCCCCTTTCTGACTTTGCAAATAATGGCCTTATGTCATCAACTGACAATCAAAAGCTGTATTATATTGAAGAGCTTGCTGAGGAAAATGTTCCATCTTTTAGAACAATTCAAGTTTCTGGTGAAACAGATGTAGTAGCTGGTAATAAAGAAGATACTCTTACTTTTGAAGCTGGAACACATACTCAAATTTATACAAGTGCAGCAAACAAAAGGGTATCAATCAGATCAACACTTGTTGACGCAACAACAAGCGTTGCTGGTCTTATGTCAGCAAGCGATAAAACCAAAATAAATGGCATTGATGCAAGCGCTAATAATTATTCCTTACCAACTGCATCGGCTAGCGTTTTAGGTGGAATTAAAATTGGTGCTGGTCTTTCGATTGATGGTTCTGGTGTTGTAACTTCTTCTGGTTCTGGTGGCCTTAGCAATGTTGTGGATGATACTACGCCTCAACTAGGTGGTAATCTTGATGTAAATGGTAATGACATTGTCTCAACGTCTAATGGTGCAATTGATTTAGATCCAAATGGCTCAGGCAAGGTTACATTTAAAGGGAATGCCACACGAGGTGCTGGTCAGTTTGTTTTAAACTGTGAGCAAAACTCACACGGGATTACAATCAGGGGCCCAGCGCATAGTGCGGGTGCAAGCTATACGCTTACGCTCCCAGACAACGATGGATCTAGCGGCCAAAGTTTAATTACGGATGGCTCTGGGAATACATCTTGGTCAACTATAAGTGGCGGTGGCGGCGGTGGTGCTGACCTTTATGCTGCTAATGAAAGCTCACCTACAGCCCAGCCGAGTGCAACTGGCGCTAATGCTGTAGCGATTGGAGACAGCTCATTAGCTGCTTTAGTCGGCAAGCTTGCCTATGCGAGTGGTCAATTTGCTGCATCTGGTGATGCACAGGGCGGTCAGTTTATTCTTCGTGCAGATACTACAGACGCAACTGCAACAGTTCTTACAGCAAACAACAGTACAGCGGGAAGCGCCAACCAAATTGTAGCAGCCTCTGATACAGCTATCACCTTTGATGGCACTATCACTGCCATGCAAAACGGCGCACAAGCTTATGCATCATGGAAGATCGAAGGGTTGATAGTGAATGACGGCGGTACAACCACATTGGTTAATTCTGCAACCACAGTAATCTCAAATGCAGATAGCTGGGGAATGGCTCTCTCCACTGATAACACCAATAACGCGCTTGCCATTACATGCACTGGTGAAGCTGCGCATAACATACGTTGGGTGGCTAACATTAGAACCACTGAATGTACGTTTTCATAAGGAGTAATCAATGGCACTTGTCATAGACTATTCAACTGGGTTCTTCGAGGCCACACCTTCGGGTGAGGGTGTTGGTACAGATCCTGCAACCATAGGTGATCCCAGCTTTGGTGATGTAAGTTTGCTGCTTCATGGAAATGGCGCAAGCGGTAGTACGACATTTACAGATAGTTCATCTAACGCTGTTGTTGTTACAGCAAATGGAAATGCACAGATAGACACAGCGATTAAGAAGTTTGGAACAGGGTCTATTCAATTTGATGGGACTAATGATTATCTTTCGGCAGGAACGTCTCTTGGTAATTTTGGGACTGGCGACTTTACAATAGAAATGTGGGTTTACCCGACTAATTCTAGTTACTACAGAGGTTTATTTAGCAAAACTACTTACACAGGCAGCGCTTCACCTCCCTCAATTTCTGCATACATGAATAATACTGCTCTTCTTGTTGGAGTTAATTCCGGCTCTGCTACAGGCTCATGGAATACTTGTTCTGCATTACCTGCTTTAAATCAATGGAGCCATATAGCAATTTGCAGATCAGGCACTAACCTTCGTTGTTTTTTAAATGGTACATCTATTTTAAATGTAACAAATAATGCGGATGTAGATAACTCAGACACACTAAGGATTGGATATTGGCGCAATTCGAGTGAACACTTTGAGGGCTACATGGATGATATACGGTTTAGCGGCACTGCCAGATACACCAGCACATTCACACCACCTACCGCTGCCTTCTTAGACAATGGCCCAACGCTTGACCTTTCATCAGGTAACGTCTTCAGCCACGCCCCGTCTGCTAACGTAGCTTACGCCTTCACCAACCCGCCAAGCTCTGGCACCTCATACGACTTCACGCTTAAAGTCACGCCATCTGCCACGGTGACAATCACATGGCCCTCTTCTGTAGAATGGCCCTCTGGCACAGCACCCGCAGCCCCTGCCTCTGGAGAGACCGACGTATATACGTTCTTCACGACTGATGGTGGGTCTACTTATTACGGTAATCAAGTAGGGGATGCTGTGTCATGAGCGTAGTCTTAGATTATACAGGCGGTGTATTTGCTGCAAAGCCTACTGGTGGCAGCTTGGGTACTGACCCAGCAAGCATAGGTGATACTAACTTTGCTGATGTGTCTTTGCTTCTGCATGGTGATGGCACAAGCGGTAGTACGACTATTACGGATAGTTCATCTAACGCTGTTGCTGTTACTGCCAATGGAAATGCTCAGATTGATACGGCTATTAAGAAGTTTGGGTCTGGGTCTATAGAGTTTGATGGCACGGGTGATTACTTAACTTTAGGGTCAGGTACTCCTAATTATCCAAACTTTGGCACGGGGCCATTCACAATTGAAATGTGGATATACAACACAACATCTGGCTCACAAGCTCTATTCAATACACATCGTGCAGGTGTTTCTAGTGGAATGTATTTCAGTATTAATACTAACAATGCTTTAATTCACGGTAGTTTTGGAAATGGTGATAATGGCAATAATATTACCGCTAACAATGTTATCTCCCTAAACACTTGGCATCATATCGCACTTTGTCGTGAGGGAACTGGAACAAACCAAACTAAAATATTTGTCGATGGCACGGCTGTATTGACGTACACTGATGCAAGTAATTACGCATCGTACACTTACGGTCCGTATTTAGCTTCATATGACGCTGGGGGAACCACGGCTGAATACATTGGTTATGTAGACGAGTTTCGAATTTCTACTGTCGCCAGATACACTAGTAACTTCACCGCACCCACAGCCGCATTCAGCAATACCGGCCCAACGTTAGACCTTTCGTCTGGCAACACGTTTGTTCACGCACCGTCTGCTAATGTGGCATATGAATTTGCTAATCCACCAGCCAGTGGAACAGCTATTGATTTCACACTGAAGGTTACGCCGTCTGCCACAGTGACAATCACTTGGCCTTCGTCTGTAAAATGGGCTGGCGGTACAGCACCATCAGCACCATCGTCTGGCGAGGCTGATGCGTTTACTTTTTACAGCACAGACGGCGGCAGCACATACTACGGCTTCCACGCAGGAGATGCATATTCATGAGCGTTTTATTAGATTATAGCTCTGGTGCTTTTGCAGCCAATCAAGCGCAGGGTGTTGGGGCAGTCACGGCTAATGATGCTAGTTTTGCTGATGTAAGTTTGCTTCTGCATGGAGATGGCACAAGTGGAAGCACTACGATTACTGACAGTAGCTCTAACTCAGTATCTTTAACTGTTACCGGTAATACGCAAATTGATACAGCGGTTAAGAAATTTGGAACTGGCTCTATACAATTTGATGGTTCAGGTGATCAATTATCCTTTACTAACACTGGCTTTGGAACTGGTGACTTTACATATGAAGCGTGGGTTTATCCCGAAAGCCAAACGCAACGATTTCCAACCTGTTTTAGAGTTGTAAACGATGCTTTGACAGCGAATAAAGTTACAGTCCAGTACGATCATGAGATTGCAGCAGATAAGTTTAGGTTTAATGTTGGTACCGATCTTATTTTAAGCGCTACAAAAACTGCCAACCAATGGTATCATATTGCCGTAGTTAGATCAGGTACAACTTTAACTTTTTATTTAGACGGTGTTTCTGTAGGCACTCACAGCTATTCTTACAACGTGCCTTCAAACACTGTTTTTATAGGCGGTGATGTTGCGGCTTCTTCCGATACGCCATTTAAAGGTTTTATCGACGAGCTTCGCATTACCAAAGGTGTGGCCCGTTACACATCTAACTTCACGCCGCCTACCGCTGCTTTCTTAAACTCTGGCCCTACATTGGATCTTTCCAGCGGCACCTACTTCAGCTACACCCCATCAGCCAACACCACGTTTGCATTCAGCAATGCACCAGCATCTGGCACGGCGGCTGGCTTTGCTTTGGCGGTTACTCCAAGCGCCACAGTTGCGCTAACTTATCCTTCATCAGTAGAGTGGCCCAGCGGCACAGCCCCAGATGCACCGGCTAGCGGTGAGACAGATGTGCTTGTTTTTCTGACCGACGATGGCGGTACGTCTTATCAAGGTTTCCAAGCAGGAGATGCAATGTCATGAGCATATCAAGATTAATGCAAATGGGTGCGGCTGGGGTTACTAAAGTTTACTATAAAGCTACTCAAGATTCTACGGAGGGAAGAAATTCATATGTAGACTTGGGCGCTAACTTATTTACAAACGCATACCCTACCTACACCGTAGAGGCTTGGGTTCGACCTTTGCGCACACCAACTGGCTCTGGTTGGATTATTGACCAGCATCCAGGTGGTTCTGGTAGACTTATTATAGGCGCTAATAACGGCAACATAGGTGCGTTTTCTGGGAGTTGGTATGTAACAAGCACCAACTTTGGAAGCACAAGCACTTTTGCTCACCTTGCTTATGTTGCAAAGGGCGATGGAACTATGGAGTTTTTTAAAGATGGTGTGAGCGTAGGGACATCTGGCGTATATATCACCGTAGCCCCTAACGCACAAAATACATTATGGGGACAAGACACAAACTATGGCGATTTTGGCTGCGAGTACAGAGGGTTTAGAATTAACTCTACTGAATTATATACAGCCAACTTTACTCCACCCTCTATAGACGGAGGGCTGACAAATGTTTCAGGCACCGTTGCGCTGTGGAACGGTTTGTCGGGAAGTGCTGTTGATGCTTCTGGAAACAACACTTGGTCTGCAACTAACTTTTCTTTCTCGGAGGTATAAATGCACGTTAAATTAACAAACGGTCAGCCCGACCAATTCCCTTACACCGTTGGGCAATTTCGCCGTGATAACCCACAGACCAGCTTCCCAAAGCAGATCCCTGACACAATCTTGCGCCGCTACGGCGTATATCAGGTGACTGAGCTTGAAAAGCCAACCCATGATCCACTGGTGCAAACACTTGTGGCTGGCACACCCGCAAGGGAAGTCATCCGCATGAAGACAGAGGAAGACTGCACTGACCCTGACACGGGTGAGGTCGATACAGATCAGGTCGGTCAGCCCCTGTATGGCAGCGAGTGGGAAGTAGAACACACCGTGCAAAACATGGAGCAATCAACGGCAGAGGCTAACGTAAGATCCAAGCGTGATGGCTTGTTGCAAGAGACTGACTGGATGGCTTTATCTGATGTTACAATGTCCGACACAATTACAGCGTATCGACAGGCTCTGCGTGACATCCCAAGTCAAGCTGGCTTTCCTTTCAGTGTCACTTGGCCTTCAAACCCACTTAGCTCAAATTGGCCATAAGGTATAGGTAAGAATATGGATAAGAGAACAGTACACTCAGCGCATGAACGCATCGACGGATTGGAGAAAGAAGTTGTGGCTATTAAAACAGAAATGGATATTCAATTTAAAGATTTGTTTAACCGCGTAAAACGCTTAGAAGCTATTATGATTGGCACATCTGGCTTTATCATAGTGCTGCTTTTGCGAATGAATATGCTGGGATAAGTTATGCTAGCCGAGCTTGCCGCAGCAAACGCAGCTTACAGTACGATCAAGAAGTTTGTATCTAATGGTAAAGAGGTTAGTGATTTTCTTTCGCCTCTTAAAAATCTTGTTGGTGCAGAGGAAGACTTAAAAGCTCGTGGCAATCGTAAAAAAAATGGGTTGTTCTCTAAAGTTTTAGGTAAGTCTGCCGATGACTTTGATGAGTTCATTGCTTTGCAGCAGATACAAGAGCAGCGAAAAGAACTAGAATCTATTTGTAGATTGTACGGCAAGCCGGGGACATGGGATTCCTTCTTAGCTTTCGAGGCTAAGATGCGCGTTCAGCGCAAGAAAGAAGCAGAGCAAAAACAAAAACAAATAGCGGCTACAATTAAATATATTACTTGGGGCATTGCTGCTTCTCTATCTATTGGTGGTGTTGTTGTTTTGTATTTCTTCACTGAATTTTTGAAAGGTATCAGATGACTATAGCTATGGAAAAGATATTGGCTTGGAAGATAATGCCGCGTGTTATGATGCTGGTTATGACCATCATGTATATCCGCGTCATAGAGTGGTTTATGTCTTTGCCGCAGGATGTGGTAAGCACACAAGCTACAGCGCTTACAGCTACCGTTACAGGCGCTCTCACGGGTGCTTTTGCAGTGTGGGTTGGGTCTGAGAAATGATTGGTCAGATTATAGGTGCAGTTGGTGGGCTTGCTACTAGCTATATAGATGGCAAGGCTGCTGTTCAGAAAGCAAACGCTGAGATTAAACTTAAGCAAGCTACTGGTGAGATGGATTGGGAGCAGTCAGCCATCGAAGCTTCAAAGGATTCTTGGAAGGATGAGCTTTGGACTATAGTTTTTGTAGCTATTCTTTGCATGAACTTCATTCCTTCTATGCAAACTGTAATGGCGCAGGGCTTTGCTAATCTAGAAACCACACCACTCTGGGTGCAGTGGGGTATGTATGCCTCTATTGCAGCTAGCTTTGGAATTAGAACGATGAAGGGATTAAAGAAATGAGTGAGTTTAAACTGAGCAGACGCAGCCTTGACCGGCTCGAAGGGGTCGATGACCGCTTAGTTTCTGTAGTTAAATACGCAATCACACTTACAAAAACAGACTTCGGAGTCATACAAGGGCTCCGCACAATTGAGCAGCAAAAAGAATTGGTTGCCAAGGGTGCATCACAAACCATGAAGTCAAAGCACTTAGATGGTTTGGCTGTTGATCTTATGGCTTACATCAATGGCCGTGGATCTTGGGAGCTAAATCTTTATGACGATCTGGCTGACGCTATGGCTGAAGCTGCTGATCTTGTTGGCTGCCGTGTGCGTTGGGGTGCTGCTTGGCAGATTGATAACCTTGGTGATTGGGATGGCAGTGCTGAAGAAGCAATGAATGCTTACATTGATCTAAGAAGAAGTGAAGGCAGAAGGCCATTTATTGATGGCCCTCACTTTGAATTGATGGTATAAAACTTTGGGGTCAGCATTTAATTTTAATCTTAAACTCGCGGTTTTCGATCACTGAAGGTGCTGGCCCCACGATCTTATCTTCATGCCTATGAAGTACAGCAAGTGTTTTCTTTCTATTGTATCCTAAGAATGACATGCGTTTGCAGATAGCGTCCTTACTTTTACCTAGTAATGCCAGCCTGATAATCTCTTTTGTTTCTGGCTTACTATCTCTGCCACCCATATTATAATCTGGTGCCATGTTATGTTTTAAGGATTGGGTTTGACCATCGCGTTTTAGAATGCGTTGCTTGCCTTCTTTAGCTGACTTAATCATTGCTTCACGTAGTTCGTCTTGCGTCATATGCTATACCCCATTTCTCTTAGCTTGTTTACAAACTGGTTTAATTCAGAACGCGCAGCCCATAGGTCTTGCTTAACATTTGGATGTGGGTCTGTTCTATTCTCTTCATCAATCAAGCGATCAACTCTGCGCTTAAGAAAGTCTAGCTCTACTTTATGCGCTGGCGTTACCTCCATTACTCATCCTCCTGCTGTGGCTTCCGCTTGGGTCGCACAGTATTTGATTCTTCATACTGAATGACGCACTGCACTGGCCCGTATAAATTGTGTGGATATTTTTCTATGAGATCAGCGCATTCGTATGGTGATGAGAAGACCATGATTGCGACCCATGTTGTTTTTATCATTTGTATTTCTCCACTGTGCTTTTGCTGATGCCAAGAAACATAGCTATAGATGTAACACACCAGCCTCTGTTTCTAAAATATTTTATGTCTGATAGTTCGTCATCGGTTAGCGGTTTGTTTCGCCAGCCTTTGCCATAACCTTTATGTGGTTCGGTTTCTTTTGGCTCTTTCTTTTTTCTTCTTGAGAGCCCGTTAATTTCTTTCAGTCTTTCATTGCAGCCTTTTGCATCGGCCATCATCTTTTCTAATTCAGTCATTCGTTACTCCAAAAAAAACCCTGCCTATAATTAAATAAGCAGGGCAGTTGACAGGGCAGTACGTGTGAGGGTGTACCCTTGGAGAACACCCCTATACTAGAACGGTATGTCATCGCCTTGCAAGGGGTCATCTCTTTTTTGTGGCTCGCTAATTACAAAGGACAAGTAAGGCTTGCCATCTTTCATGCGCCGCCATGCTGCAACCCTACGATCTGATGTTGGCTGGGTGTATGGCATTTGCTTATCCGCTGTGTTGTAAACGGTTCCAGTGTAATTAGGTGCTGACTCTTTACTGTTGTCATTGGGAAACATAGCTCCCACTTTTTCGTAGATCTCCATGATCTCCTTGCCGTTCTTGGATTCACGGCGAACAACGCAGTACTTACCATCGCGTCCTTCGACATTGATCTTGCCTTGTAAGATCATCTTCATGTCATCGAATGGTGGGAATGCTGCGCCGTTATTTGTTGGATCGTAATCTGCCATGCTTCTGGCTCCTTTTGTTGTGTAGCTTACCAGCTACCGTTGCTGCTCTTGCTTCCACTATCTTGATCGTACTTGTTGCCATCCATCTTACCTAAGAAGATATCAGCATCGCATCCGATATGTGACAGTGCTTTAGTAAGGCCATCAGTGATAGCCATCTTCGGTGCATCTTCAGCCATACGGCCCTTAGCTGCATCAAAGAACTTACGGCACCCTGTGAAGGGGCCAAATGAATTAGAGGGTGTGCCATGCCAGACAGTCACATGCCCTAGCACAGCGCTATCTCCGTTGCTCACAGGTACAATCTCTGTTGTGTTGTGCCATCCCCAGCCTTCGCCTACAGCACCAAACTCTTCTGTCATTTTTTTGACTTGGTACTGCGGGTCAATCGCGGTGAATGAACGGCTGCCGAAGCTGACCTTCTTCAGATACTTGGGGTCTGAAGAGGCCAGCCTGTCCCATACGTCGAGGTTATTAGTCATTAGTTGGTTCTCCTTGTTATGCGAAGTGATCCCCGCTTGTCTCGTTTGATTGTGAGTTGGTCGCAGTAAACTTCTCGTTCGTTATCACCGACCATTTGTTTGAGGTCTTTCTTAGCGTTCTCAAAGACACGGTTGTGTTCATATCCGTTGATATAGGTAATCGATGCGTCGATAAATTGGTTGTCTCTGCTGGCGTCACGCTTGACCATGTTGTCCACCTCAACTTTGTCGATGTTGATTGCTGGCGTATCCACACCAACCGGCTCTTCATCGCGTACAACGTAACCCCAGAAGTCTGACACCACCGTCCACATAGAATCGAAATAGCTTTTGTTGTACGATACATAGGCTGATTCCCACCTGCTGTTGCCAAAGATAACTGAGAAGTAAGCGCCATCAGCATCAGCTAGATGGCAGTACATTTGTATTTGCGGCATGTAGTATTCAATGACATCATCCATATTCTTGTATGGATTAGTATGCTTGGCTTCGACAATGCGCGTTGCCCACTTAGCATCAATCATACCCTTGGCTGGTACTGGCCCAATCATATCCTCATATTCATGCTGATGATTAGACAGCACACAATCATGCTCTTGCTCGAACCACTGAAGGTTGAAGTCTTCGGTCCAGCTACCAAGCTGCACTGCAATGTTGCGAGACAGATCATCCGATTCGACACGACCAGTTTTGATTTGCCAAAGCTCTAACCAATTGCCCTGCATAATTTTTACGCAGTCACTTCCTCCGATGAAACCCTTTCGTTCCATTGTGTTCTCCATTATTGTTTTGTTTATAACTACTT
>Ga0208791_1000340_pt1 | contig 22252 bp, 34 predicted proteins | sample 11_taG_FD_184084 | JGI IMG/M metagenome (GOLD analysis project Ga0208791, IMG submission 184084) | Marine viral communities from the Subarctic Pacific Ocean - 11_ETSP_OMZ_AT15265 metaG (SPAdes) (version 2) | ecosystem: Environmental > Aquatic > Marine > Oceanic | place: Pacific Ocean | collected...
TTTATGCAACCTCCTGTGCTGTCCACCAAGTAGGCTTAGTTCTATTGCGTTCCCATTTGGCATAGTGTTTTTCGTTAATGCAGTAATCACGATAAGCAATGATAGCATCCTCATTCTTATACTCCTCAGGCATAGCCTGTGCTAGTGGTGTCATGCTTGTATGTGTAATGTTATCGGGCATCTTACTCAATGGTTCTTCTAGCTTGACAACACTTGCATGTTTTCTACCATACCTATACTCATACTCCAAACCTAGTGCTAGGAAGTGTCGATACAACCATGAGTAGTTAGAGCTAGATTCTCTAGCCCATATAGTACATGGATGATTCCAGTATGCACGTTTGTAAAGTCCATTAGCATCTGCGTACTCATCACCATCTAGTTCTCGGTGTGCTGTGCATAACATCTGTGCTGTTTCTAGTGGCATCTTAACTAACATCTTATCAGGCTGTGCTTCTGCTGATATAGTCGGACACTCATCAAAATAAAATATGTTCATTCGTTTTCCTCATCATCATCCTCATCGTCTGTCAAAACTTCAAGATGCTCATTCAACCAAGCCTTGTCTATACCTTGACTGACTAATTTTTCTTTTAATAATTTTTCTATATCATTCATTTACCTTGCCCTCGATATTTTTTTAAGTTGGCTTTTTTATTTTTGTTCATGGTAGATGTGCCAACGTTACCTCTACCTTGACTTGTCTTTTTACCTCTGCCTTGTGTAGCAGAAGTATATGTACTCTTAGTCCACGTCTTCGCCATAATACTCCTCTATATTTTTCTTACGCTTATCGTTAAACTCTGTAACTCTTCTACCCGAAACATAATCAGTTGTGCTCTCTGTCCATTTACCATCATTGATTCTTATGTCAATATATTTTACTTGGTTATCTTCAGCTTCTTTTTTTAATATTTCTTTTTGCTTTTCAACAGCTTCATAAAACTCAGTCATTGTTTATCTCCCTTTGTTTTTTAAGTTCCATCAACTCATTCCACTTGTAAAACTTTTTAGTCTCTGCATCCCAAAAGTTTCCACGCTGTACTCTTGGTGGTACATAAGGTTCTATTTTATTCTTGTCAACCAAGTACATATACAGCCCTGTCATTGCAACAAGTAATACACCTGCTATGACTACTAATATTATTTCCATTCTATAAAACCCATGTATGGTTCTTCTCTGTGTCCTTCTGATAAAAACTCTACTCTGTCAACAACTTCTTGTAAGTCATATGTTGTTGCAGTTGTTTCGCCTTCATCATCATGCCCCATAATCAAGCCTTTACCTGCAAAGTTTCTACCCGACCAACTAAAGTATCTTTGATTACCTTCAACCAATAGTCCTTCATCATCTACATACAAATCATCTGCATCAGATAGACTTACTACATCAAAGGTACTGCATTCTATTAGATCATAGATTTCTTTATAGTCCCCACCATATACGACTTCTTTGACTGTCTCGTCAAATGGATTTACTAAAATTACTCGCACTTATTATCTCCTTAAATTTAACACCAAGTAGTTTATGTATCCTGTCTTCAAACAAACTGACATGATCTTTAACTGCTTCTTGTTCTTTTGTTGTCATTACATCCCAATCATCTACTATAGATTTAGGGTCTATCTTTAAAGTATCAAACACTTTCATAAGCTCATCTGATATTATATGTTTAGCTTTTACTTTTGCTGTTACTTTAATTTCTTTATATTGTATCATAAAATATTTTACCTAGTCAATAGACACATACTTAAAAGGTTTAACAGACATCATGTTTTCTAAAAAGAATTGTCTGTAATCACCATCAGTATTGATACAACCACCTACTAATATATCATCATCAGAGTTGTATTTAATATCTGATACAGTCAACAGCATTCGTTGTTCATGCTCACCTGTTTCAATTTTGTGATACTTAAACATCAAACCATAGCCATTAAAGAATGCTTTTGCTACTGCTTTTTCTATTATTGTGTATTCTTTATCCATCAGTTAGTTCCTCCAATTTATCTTGTAGTTCTTGAATAATATCTTGTAAGTCTTCAACAGTTTGTCTTAACTCAACAACCTCATTGTTTAAATCTATGATGTCGTCTTGTGCATTATCAATGCAAGACTCTACATCTTCTTGTCTAAAGGTTAAGTCTCCAATCCTATCATGTATTTTTTTATCTAATTTTTCTAAGTCTGTTAGTGTTGTTTCGTTTACTGCATACATTATATTGCCCTCGCATTTATTAAATCAATTACAAAGCCTGAAGTATCCTTCTTGGCTTCACCTTTTTCGATAAGACCTACCACCACTTGAGTTTCATCCAAGAATCTCATGTCATGTTTGTCCCCATCAATTACTTTAAATCCTTTGAACACTTTAGGTAGAGCATCACGAAAGACTACTGCTATGTTGTTTGATACTTTATCAATTAGAGAAGCATACTTATCATCAGCTTCGGAATAACTCCAAGTCAAATGATAATTAGGTATGTGCTCTACCTTTCGTGTTGGAATTTTTGTGTAGTCATAGAACTGAATCTGTGGAAACATGGCAAAGATGTTTTCATGTCCATTAACCTCGATATGTTCCCACTGAATATCACTTGTACCATTAAGGCGTAGGGCAGGTTTTTTACCAAGCCTATCACATTCCTTCAAGAATTTATTTACATCTTGTACAAGCTGTCTCATGAACTCCTGCTGGTCATTTAAAAACAGTAGAGTTTTCCTGACTCTAGCCTTGCGAACATTAGAGAATTTACCCATACCTGCTGTGTCTAAACATGGCTCACTGCACTTGGCAATCTTAGCATAAGGACATACAGTTCTCTTACCATCTGCTTCATCATCAGAAGCTAGATAAATTATACGACTAAAGTATTCGTCAGATAGCTTGTTGCTTTTTTCAATCTTGGTGCTACCACTAGATAGCAAATTATATTTAGGCATTGTCTTTCTCCATGTGTTCTAAATCTTGAGTTGATATTGCTTGACTACAATGCTGAGATAAAAACTCAATCATTGCATAGGGTACAGGTGTATGAATATTTTCATAACAATACTCTAGGCAATCAGCTTCTAAGTCTGGTCGACTGTCAAGTACCCATAGCTCATGTACATTATCTCTCATGTTGTCCATGATAGTGCTGTTAATCTCGTTACTCATAAGTTTCTCCTATAAAATTAAGTGGTAGTTTTTTAGTTCCGAAGATGACTACCAACTCCTCCAACAGCAACATAACTATCGGTTTTTATAGTGCCTGTCAACACTGGTTTTTCAGTAAACCAAACTCCCTATTTTAGATTTATACTCACACTCTAGGGACTGATGAGTCTTGTCCATTCCTTACTCGGACAAATTTGTAGTTAGTGCATGGTGGTTTAGTTCTCATTTACTTTTATCCTTAACTCGCACTTCAGACATATAAGACCAGTGGGATTTTACAAAGGCTCACTCCTAACTACAAAGTGTAGTGGTAGTTTTTTCTCCACAGTAAACTACCAAATTCTGCACCTTGTTCTTGAGATACATGGACAGGTATTTTAATCCATGCACTACCTAGATTATTACGACTAGGAATTTAAAGTCATAGGAACTCCAAATACTATTCTATTGAATAGTCTTTTAAGATACCCTGTTTCAGTTACATATTTAATATGTTGTAAAGAACTTAGTGTATTGTCAACATTCATTTTTACACGATTCATTTCAAGTATTTGCATTCCTTTATTTTGTTTAGTTAATGGAATTTTTCTTGAAAAATATAAAGCTCTTTGAGGATTTGATCTTTGACGATAAACTGAAACTTTTCCATAATGAAATGAATCAAAAGTCTCGCCTTGCTCATAACCAAATCTATCTTCAATTGCTCTTATTCTTACAATATTTGCATTTAGTTGTTTATGTGAAAAGTCCCACAACCATTGTGGAACAGGCGATGCAGTTTTAATAGCTTGAGTAGTTTTACTACCATTTCGACTGTAAGTTGTTTTTGACATAATGTACTATCCTCATAGTTTAGTATAGTTCCAAAGAACTAAATATTAATAAAAATGCTAGTTATTTGTACCCATCAACTAGCAACTGGGAATTTTCTATATAATCGCAATGATGTCTATATAGATCGGGTGAGTTTCTTGCAGATTGTCTTTAAATTATTGTATGCTGGAGTTTCTCATTATCCCTTGATAAGCAAGTTAATCATTATATCCGAGTTTATTATCGGCTCTTTTAATGCTTATCCAAATAAATTGTTGTTGTCTTCGTTTGCTAAAACAGTATAGCATGGCAAAAAACAATCTGTCAAGCCACCCACACTTAATTTTCATAAGCTAATAAGGTTCCCATATCATAAGGTTCCCAATACCACCCTGCATCATCTAATATTTTTTCTAATTCAGGATGAATATAATCATTATAGCCACAGCTTTCAAATATAAGCTGATCTTTATAAATATTTCCACTACCTTTAAACCAAATACCTTTGTAAGTATCATTATCATAAAACTCTGATAATGGAACAGCATTAGCTTTTGGTATTAAACGGTTTATTTTATTAATTAAATGTCCTTGTTTCATAATTTTCCTTGTAATTTAACATTAGTTGTGATATAATCTCTATAAAGTTTTATAAAGCTAAACAGTAAAGAACAGTAAAGATAACAATAAAGATTGTTAAACAGTTGCTCAATACTGCTTAGTCTATATAGCTTATCATTTCTTGTCAAAGTTTGTCAAGTCTTGATCAATACTATCAAATTCTTGATATTCATTTCTAAATTCTTCTATGGTTTTAAGTTTTAATACTTCTTGTTCCATAAAATCTTTAAAAACTTCCCAATCATCGTTTTCCATAAGTTTCTCCTATAATTAAAATTCTAATGTTGGAATATTGTAAACACAATTGAAAGGATTGTTACCTAATTGAGAATACTTTAAATCTCTAGCTTTGATATTAAAATCATTCAAAGGTGTTTCAATTCTTGTGAAGCCTAAACAAGTTGTTTGTCTAGGGGATACATTACAATGAGTAACTTCAGAAATATAAAGATCATTTGAAGTTTGCTTGTTGTAATCTTTGGCTTTGTTGATGTAATCCTTGTAATTATTAGACTTTACTGTTTGAATACTCTCAACTTGGCGTGAGCCATTTTGATTTCGTTCTTTAAATATATACTTGATTTGTATCATGTGATTTTCCTATTTAAATATCGGCAACAACATTGTTCCTCGATGTTTTTCTATTTTGGCACGACAAAAAAACTTTGTCAATACCCCTCTGAAACCTGCGTGGTTGTGGGCTTTGTTGCAATCTTGTGGTTACTATAGTAACTATAGTATTATAAGTCTGATTTATAATGGTCGTTGCAATCCTTTGAATATTTAAGTAATTTTACTAAAAGGGGCTGAAAAAAAGATTGAAAAAAAATTATTTGACATCTGAAATTTTTTTTTGCTAGAATGGGTCAACCGATCAGAAATGATCATTTTTTAACACTGTATATATATACAGTATTTTATAGGAAAATATAATATGAAAAAATCTAACTCACAACTAAACGCAGTAGAAACTAGCGATGTTTACAAGTTAATCAATAAGGTCTGTTGGCATCTAGCTAATGATGTTTCAGATGCACCCAAGGAAACTTCAGCAAAAAAACAAAAATTTGCTGAATTAAGACGGCTAATCAGAGCTGAATTTTTAACTTATGATCGAGAAACTAAACTAGCTAGACTGAATAAAGATATTGCAGTCCTTGATAAATATCTAACAGTGAAAAGAATGCCTAAGGCTTTTCAACCTAGCACTGCAAAAACTAAAAGAATCTAGCAACTAGATTTTTAAATTAAAGGGATTCTACGGAGTCCCTTTTTTTTGTCCAAAATAAACCCCATTTAATCAATTTCAATAAATTTAAGTATCAAATATTAAAAATAACTCTGAAGCTCTGAGAAGCTCTGTATTGAACGCTAATATTTTTCTAGTACTTACCTAGCCACCCTATACCCTATCGTTTAACAGTGAAGCTCTAAGAAGCTTCTAGCTGTTATTTTGATCTAGTTAACGCCTAGATTTTCATGATCTGTTTAATTTGCTGAGATTTTAAGGGGTATCTTGCTGCAGTCCTTTTAGTTTCAATAAATTTATTGAGTTCTGTTAAGTCCTACCAAGTACTGAAAATTAAATATTACAGACTTAATAAGTTTATTTGGAATTGTTAAAACTTTTCAGGTCTCATCAGTCTTGATCGGAACACTTAAAAATTATTGATAGTCTTTTCAAGTCTATTAAGTTTTTGAAGTGGTGCCCTTAAAGTTCTTTTAAGTTCTTTTAAGTTATTTATATAGGGGGAGGCAGGATCCACCCTACGGGGTACCCCTATATATACTACTGATCGAACATTTCAAGCTATTTTCGAGTGTTAAAACCACAGGGCTAAACAGGTTAGATCGGGCTTGTGTAACTTTATAGCTCTTTAAAGTACTCTGAAGTGAGTGTTAGGATAAGAAAGGCTAGGAGGGGTGGTTATATACTATACAACCGGGGGAGCCTACAATGTTATTGTATACTCTTTTTCCTGTTTTGTCAAGGGGTTTATAAAAATAATATAAAAAACTATAAAAAACTTGACAAATAATTATCCAGATGTATAATAAAGAGTATGAACAATTTACCAACGGAACGTAGATTAACAGAAAAACAACAGTTATTCTTGGATAATATTATTGAAACCAAGGGTAATCTGAAACTTTCAGCCGAACTTGCAGGATACTCAGGCAATCACTACCAAGTAATTAAAAGTCTAAAAGACGAAATAGTTGAGTTAGCCTCAAATGTACTTGCAAGGGAAGCCCCTTCAGCAGCTTTTAAGCTTGTTGAAGTTATGGCTACTGCTGATGCTATGCCACAAGCCAACGTAAAGCTTCAAGCAGCTCAAACTATTCTTGATAGAGTTGGTTTAGGTAAACAAGAAAGAATGTCTATAGATCATAACGTTTCTGGTGGTATATTTATTCTCCCTGAGAAAAAGGCGATTGACATTGTAGCCGATGATGCGGACTACGAAGAACTATAATGGAGCTATTCGTACTCTTAATTATTTTAAATTATGTTCCTTGTGAGCATCAAGGTTCTTTAGAAACTTGGACAACTGTACATGGTAATACTTCTACTATGACATCAACGTCTACAGGAACTTAATATGAAGATATTTCTGACTGAGATCGAAGCATACGGGACAACCTTTGCAGGTCCTAACATCGTAGCTTCATCTTATGAAAAAGCAGAGATAGCTGCAGCCCAGAATCATCTGGTTGTTGTAGGTGAGTTAGATAGCATCTATGTAGATGATGATCTAGAAAAAGAATACTTAAATACTATACCTAAAAAAGAAGACAGGACAATACACTAATGTTAAAAGAAAGACTACAACTTAGAAAAGGTGGCAAGGCTAAAAAGAAAGACTCAAGACTTGAAAGAGCTGGAGTTAGTGGTTATAATAAACCTAAGCGTACACCTAATCACCCTAAGAAATCACATGTGGTTGTTGCCAAAGAAGGTGACAAAGTTAAAACTATTAGATTTGGTGAGCAGGGAGCTAAGACTGCAGGTAAACCTAAAGCAGGTGAGTCAGCACGTATGAAAGCCAAACGTAAATCGTTTAAAGCTCGTCATTCTAAAAACATTAAACGAGGTAAAATGTCAGCAGCTTACTGGGCTGATAAGGTAAAGTGGTAATGCAACCTCAAGTTGAAAATGCTACACCCGAAGAGTTTGATGAATGGCAACAGACTGAACTAAACTGGTGGGCAGATAGACAGTTAAGCATTGTTGCTTTGATGTCAGTTGTTCAAGTAGCAGTGTTTGGTTTAATGTTATTAGTATTTTATATAAACTCAAAAGTATTTTAATATGGGAAAACAAATAGGAACAGACGAAAAGCCAGTTTCATTTAGAAACCACGTCTATAAAAAATCAGATAGTAAAGGTGCTAATCCTAGACCAGGATTTTATACGCAAGACTATAGAGATAATTGGGATAGAATATTTGGAGAAAAAAATGCCAAGAAAGAAAACAACAACTAAACCTAAAAAGAAATCTACGGTCAACAAAGCTGGTAATTACACCAAGCCAAGTATGCGTAAGAGACTTTTCGAGAAGATCAAAGCTGGTACAAGAGGAGGTAAAGCCGGACAATGGTCAGCTCGGAAAGCCCAGCTTTTAGCAAAAGAATATAAAGCTGCTGGTGGTGGATATAAATAATGGCACTTAAAAAATCTCAGAAGTCTTTAAGGGCTTGGACCAAACAAAAATGGAGAACCAAGTCTGGAAAGAAATCTTCTGAGACTGGAGAACGCTATTTACCTGAAAAAGCTATTAAATCTTTATCAGCTCAAGAGTATGCAGCTACTTCAAAAAAGAAAAGAGAAGATACTAAAAAAGGCAAACAACATTCTAAACAACCAAAAAAGACTGCAAGAAAAGTTAGGAAGTATAGAAAAGTTAAGTAATGTCTGATATTCCAAAAGATTATCTTAAGAAGAAAGGAAGAATTATACCTTTCGGCTATGAAATAAGTGAAATAGAAGGTTATTTTAAACCTATACCACAAGAATTAGATATTCTAAATAAATACCTTAAAGGTATTAAACAACAAAAATATTCATTAAGAGAAGCTGCAAGATTAATTCAAAAAGAATCAAATCGTAAAATTAGCCATGTTTCGTTAAAAAACTATTTAGATAGTGGTTCTTCTTTAGAAGTTAAACATAAAAAAACTTTAGAAAAAAAGAAGAAAAAAATTGATAAGGCAAAACAAAACTTACAGCAAAAAGAAAAAAGATTAAAACAACAACAAGAAGTTTTAAAAAAAGCTACAGAAAAAACAACATCAAACATTGTTAGTGATGAAGAGTTACAAACTGTAGAGCCTACTATACAAGAACAACTTAAAAACTCTAAAGTTATTTTTCACGCTAACGAAGGACCTCAAACAGACTTCCTTGCTGCCGGTGAAAAAGATGTACTTTATGGTGGAGCTGCCGGTGGTGGTAAATCATTTGCTATGATCGTAGACCCACTAAGGTATTGCCACAAGAAAGCACACAGAGCTTTAATCCTCAGACGTTCTATGCCAGAACTTCGTGAAATGATTGACAAGTCTCGTGAACTATATCCACAAGCATTTCCCGGTGCTAAGTTCAGAGAAGTTGAAAAGCTTTGGAATTTTCCAAGCGGTGCAAAGGTTGAGTTTGGATTCCTTGAAAGGGATGCAGACGTGTACAGGTATCAAGGACAAGCCTACTCTTGGATAGGGTTTGATGAAATTACTCACTTGCCCACAGAGTTTAGCTGGAACTATTTAGCTTCTCGTCTTCGTACCACTGACCCCGAAATAGAAACTTACCTTCGATGTACTGCCAACCCCGGTGGTGTTGGTGCACATTGGGTTAAAAAAAGATATATCCAACCTTCAGAATTTAATCAGTCTTTTGTAGGGAATGATGGATTAACACGTAAGTTTATTCCGGCTAAGTTAGCTGATAACCCTTACCTTGCAGAAGACGGTGTGTATGAGCAGATGCTTAAATCTTTACCGCCTATTCAACGTAGACAACTGCTTGAAGGTAACTGGGAAGTATCCGAAGGAGCAGCCTTTGTAGAATTTGATCCAAAACTACATATTATAACACCTTTTGAAATACCTTTACCATGGGAAAGAGTAAAAGGTATTGACTATGGTTATGCTTCAGAAAGCTGTTGTTTATGGGGAACTATAGATGTAAATGATGGAACTTTAATAATTTATAGAGAATTATACAAAAAAGGCTTGACAGGAGAAGAATTAGGGACTATAATAGGAGATATGGAACTCGTGGACCCTTTTTCGGTTCCCGGTGTATTAGATACAGCAGCGTGGGCAAAAACCGGTACAACCGGACCTACTGTTGGCGAAGCCTTAGTAAGAGCAGGTCATAAGTTAAGACGTGCTGATAAAAATAGAATACAAGGTAAAATTCAAATACATGAGTTTCTAAAGGTTAGAGAAAACGGTAGACCAAAGCTGCAAATATTTAATACTTGCCCTAATCTAATACGAGAACTCCAAAGTATACCGTTATCTAAAACTAACCCTGAAGATGTAGATACACATGCTTCAGACCACGCATATGATGCTTTGCGTTATATGATAATGAGCAGACCAAGAATGGAAAGCCCATTAGAAAGACTTAGAGGAATTAAAAGAGAAATACATCTTCCTTCTGACTCTACATTTGGATATTAAAATATGGCAGATAATGAGAATACATTTTTAAACGCTGACTATATCTATGAAGATGTAGAAGGAGAAGCGGGTAAAACCTTAGCTTTAGAGCTAGAACAAAAAAGTAATCTTGTTGGAATAATTCAAAGTAGATTTTATCAAGCAGAAGATGCTCGTAATTCAGATGAAAGAAGATGGCTCAAGGCTTATGAAAACTACAGAGGTCTTTACAATAAGTCTGTTAAATTTAGAGACTCTGAAAAGTCTCGTATCTTTGTTAAGATTACTAAAACAAAAGTACTTGCTGCTTTTGGTCAACTAGTTGATGTAATCTTTGGTACAGGTAAGTTTCCAATTGGTATTGCTGAAACTAAAATACCTGAAGGTGAACTAGCTAACGCACACTTAGACACTCAAACAGGTGCACCCGGTATTGAAAGTACTATGGGTGGTGGTGAGTTACCAGATGATATTGGTAATAGAATAGAAAACCCATATGATGTTGGATATGAGGGTGATGGTAAAGTTCTTAAACCCGGAGCTACATTCCAAAAAGGAGTATTCACCGATACTATTGAAGATCAAGTTGAAGATCAATTAGTTGAAGGATTAACTCCTATACCAACAGCATTAGAAATTTCTCCAGCACAAAGAGCTGCTAGGAGAATGGAAAAACTTATTCATGATCAAATAGATGAATCAAAGGGTTCATCAGAAATTAGAAATGCTCTTTTAGAATCTTCTCTACTTGGTACAGGGATTGTAAAAGGACCATTTAACTTTAATAAAAAACTTCATAAATGGGAAACTGATGAAGACGGTGAAAGAAGTTATAACCCATTAGAAGTTAGAGTACCTAGAATTGAGTTTGTAAGTTGTTGGGATTTTTATCCAGACCCTGCAGCTACTAGTATTGAAGAATGTGAATTTGTTGTACACCGACATAAAATGAATAAATCACAACTTCGACAACTTAGAAATATGCCTTACTTTAATGAAGATGCAATACGTGCATGTTTAACAGAAGGTCCTAATTATATTGAAAAAGATTTTGAATCTCAACTTAAAGATGATGCTCGTACTGATGAGTATCAAACAAACTTTGAAGTAATTGAGTATTGGGGTATTATGGATGCCGAGTACGCTAGAGAAGTTGGAATTGAATTAGATGAAAATATTGATGATTTAGATGAAGTACAAATTAATGCATGGGTATGTGGTAATCAGTTACTTAGAGCAGTAATCAATCCCTTTACTCCTTATAGAATACCTTATCACGCTTTCCCCTATGAAAGAAATCCCTACAACTTTTTTGGTATTGGCGTAGCTGAGAACATGGATGATTCTCAACAGATTATGAACGGTCATGCAAGAATGGCTGTAGATAACCTAGCAATGGCTGGGTCTTTGGTGTTTGATGTAGATGAGTCTGCTTTAGTTGGTGGACAGTCTATGGAAATATATCCGGGTAAGATATTTAGAAGACAAGCTGGTATGCCCGGACAAGCTATACATGGTTTGAAGTTTCCTAATACAGCACCAGAAAATATGATGATGTTTGACAAGTTTAGACAACTTGCAGACGAACAAACTGGCATACCTAGTTATTCACACGGACAAACAGGTGTACAAAGTATGACAAGGACTGCTTCGGGCATGTCAATGTTATTAGGTGCATCAAGTTTAAATATTAAAACAGTCGTTAAAAACCTTGACGACTTTTTATTAAGACCTCTAGGAGAATCTTTCTTTCAGTGGAACATGCAGTTTTTTGAAGGTGGTCTAGATGTCAAAGGTGATTTAGAAGTTAAAGCTACTGGAACAAATAGCTTAATGCAAAAAGAAGTACGTAGTCAAAGACTTACTATGTTCTTACAAACTGCACAAAGTCCAGCTATTGCACCGTTTGTTAAAATTTCTAAACTTGTTAGTGAACTAGCCTATAGCTTAGACTTAGACCCGGATGAAATACTTAATGACCCCGAAGAAGCAGCTATCATGGCACAAATAATAGGAATGCAAAATGCTGGACAAACAACTGGCGAGGAAGCTCAACCCGATAGTCAACAACCCGGAGGTATGGGAAGCCTTGCAGGAACACCTGCACAACCTCAAGACCTTGGACCTACAGGCACTGGCGGTGGCAACATCGGAATCGGAAATGTTCCGGTTGCAGGGGAAGATCAATTCTCTGGTACGCTTAGAGCAGCTCCCGGAGCAGGTTAAAGAAGCAGTAAATAGAAAAGAGGAATTATAATGCTATTATCAGACGACAAAAAAAGATACGGAATGAAAGAAGGTGGTCCGGGTATAGAAGCTTTACGAAAAGAAGCACCTGAAGTTGTAGAACGTATGGGCTATGAAGAAGGTGGAATATTAAAAGATGATAGAGAAACATATGCAGTTGGAAGTATTGTAAGTCGTCTTGCTAATAAAGTAATGAAAAAAACACCTACAAATAATGCCGGTACTCGATCAGCTATAACAGAAAGTGAAGCATCTATACAAAATGAAATGTCTAAAAATGCTAATGACTTAAAACAAAGAGGTTTTTCTGATGAAAGAATTGAAGAACTTTTAGAAGAAGCTTATGAATTAGGAGAGCCTAACGATCTAATTATTGCTTTACAACAACCTATTATTAGAAAAAATAAAGCAGAAGGTGGAGAACTAGAAAACCAAATGTCTATGTTAATGCCTGACCAACCTCAAGAAGAAATGCTTCCAGAAACTCCTATGGAGTCAGATGAAGACATGGAAGATAACTATTTAGATTTTATAATTGACGAAGCATTAAGCGAAGAAGAAGAAGATATGCTTATGTCAAAACTAGAACAAGACGAGCAATTATCTATGCTTTTTGATAAAGTGATAGAAGTTGCTTCAGAATTTGCTGGGTCTGGTCCTGTTGAAGGTCCGGGCACAGGAGTCTCCGACAGTATACCTGCAAGGTTATCTGATGGAGAATTTGTCTTCACTGCTAAGTCTGTAGAAGAAATTGGAGCCGACAACTTAATGGCAATGATGAAAGATGCAGAAATGAAAGCAGATGATAGACAAGGTTTAGCTGAAGGTGGAGAACCTGAAGAAGAAGAGACTGTTGTAATGCCGGTTGAACAACCTGCTTCTCAACAAGACATTCGTGTTACTAAGACAACCGTAGGTGCTCAAGCTTCACAGCAAGAGCAAGACGATTTAGTAGACGATGAAGTCAAAAAGTCTATGCTTCGAGGGAGCAGAAACTTAGGCTAAACAAACTTAACGGTAGGGCTACCTTATGTCATAAGCACCCTATCATTTTTAAACCGAAAGGCTACCTTTACAAGACAAGCCCTGCAAGTGCACACCGCAGCTACCTTGTTAAATGAAAGCCCCCGTAGGAGAAGAATATGACTACTGAAGTACAAGAGGAAAATGCCAATCCTTACAACCAAAAGAAATCTTGGCACACGGATATAGAAGACAACTTTGAAGACTCTAACGGTCTTTACTTTGAAAAGCCAAAAGCTAAATCAAAAAAAGTAGAAGCTGTATCTGAAGAACCTGTAGAACAGGAAGCAACTAGGGATGAACCTTACAAGCGACCAGACTACAAGAAACGTTACGATGACTTGAAAAAGCATTATGACTCTAAACTAAATGAGTTTAAAAGTAGAGAACAAGAGTTAATAGAAGAAGCTACTAAAAATAGACAAAGCTACAAAGCTCCTAAGTCTGCTGAAGAACTTGAACAATTTAGGAAAGAGTATCCTGATGTCTACGAAGTTGTAGAAACTGTTTCTCACTTACAGTCCGAAGAGAAATCTAAAGACTTGAGAGAGAAGCTTGAAAGACTGCAACAACGTGAGCAAGAATTAGTTCGTAAAGATGCTGAAAAGCGATTGATGGATAAGCATCCTGATTTTGAAGATATTCGCAATAGTGATGATTTTCATGGTTGGGCAAAAGAGCAGCCTAAGTCTATCCAAGATTGGGTATACAAAAATGCTGACGATGCTGATCTAGCTTCAAGAGCTTTAGATTTATTTAAGAAAGATATTGGTATAGATGTACCGAAGAAGTCAAATTCTAAAAGGTCCAAAAAGTCTGCTGCTGATATGGTCTCGACTAAAACAACAACGGTTGAACCAAAGCAAGACAAAATTTGGACAGAGAAGGAAATTGCAGCTATGTCTATGGATGAATTTGACCGGCACGAAGCCGAGATAAGTGAAGCCATGCAACAAGGCAGAATTGCAAAATCATAATTATTAATTTTTAAACTTAGGAGAATATCACATGGCTCAATATTTTGAACCTTCAACTGATACCGATGCTAACTTTGCAAACTCTGTAAGTGGACAAACTAATAGTTTCTTCCTACCTTCGATTTATTCTAAAAAGGTTTTAAACTTTTTCAGAAAGTCTTCGGTTGTAGAAGCTATTACTAACACCGACTATTCCGGTGAGATATCTGCTTTTGGAGACTCAGTTAAAATCATTAAAGAACCCGTAATCTCTGTCTCTGATTATACCAGAGGTAGTGACACGACTGCAACAAAACTAACAGACCAAGAACTTACTATGGTTGTTGATAGTGCTAAAGCTTTCAAATTCATCGTAGATGATATTGAGACTAAAATGTCACACGTCAACTTCAAAGAAGTAGCTTCTAGTTCTGCTGCTTATGCGTTGAAAGATTCTTTCGATGCTGCTGTTATCGCTAACATGTTTAGTGGTTTGTCTGCTTCTTCACCCAACCACGTGTTAGGTGCTGATAATGCGACTGCTTTAGGTGCTAACGTATATGACGGTACTGGTTCTGTTGACATTGGTTTATCAAGTGAAACTGACCCTCTTAACCTTATGGCTAGAATGGCAAGACTATTAGACGAGCAAAACGTACCTGAAGAAGGTCGTTGGTTCGTTGCTGGTCCTGATTTCTACGAGCAACTAGGACAATCAAGTTCTAAACTGCTTTCTGTAGACTTCAACGCTGGTCAAGGTTCTATAAGAAACGGTCTAGTCTCAAGTGGAAAACTCAGAGGATTTGATATGTACAAATCTAACAATATCGCTGCGACATCAAACGCAACTGGTAAAGTGTTAGCTGGACATATTTCATCTACTGCAACTGCTCAAACTATCATTTCAACTGAAGTCCTTCGTGACCCAAGTTCATTTGGTGATATCGTTAGAGGATTGCACGTTTATGGTTCTAAGGTACTTAGACCAGAAGCGATAGTAGGTGCTTTCTACTTAATCGACTAATTGTTGAACACGGGGGAGTCTTCGGACTCCTCCACTTTTTATAGGATAGAATTATGAAAAAAATGAAATACGGATACAAACACGGTGGACCAGCAGGACACGATGGTAACAAACATGCTAGACGTGAATATAACTATGGTGGTAAAGCTACTAAAGGTACACAGCCAGAATATAAGTCTGGTGAAATGCCTAAGTGTATGCCTAAGTAATGAAAGTTAAAGCCCCAAAAGGACACCATTGGATGAAACAAAAAAATGGTAGTTATAAACTAATGAAACATACTGGTAAGTTTGTCAAGCATAAAGGTGCTACATTAGAAGCAAACTTCCCAATTCAAAAAACTCATAAGAAATAATGGCAACAACATACTTAGATTTAACTAACGAAGTACTAAGAGAACTCAATGAGATACCTCTTACTTCTGCAAACTTTGCAAACGCTGTAGGACTTCAACAGTTTGTCAAGGATGCCATCAACAAGTCTATATTCGATATAGCAAATGAAGAACCACAGTTACCATTTTTCACAGCAGGTGAAAGTGGTGCAACTGACCCGTTCTATGGAAACGTGACCGTAGCTACAACAGCAGGTACTAGATGGTACGAACTAAAAGAAAGTAGCTCAAGCATCGCAGATGATTACGGTTCGATAGACTGGGATGATTTTTATTTAACCACGATTAACGTCAGTGGTGAATCAGCTCCTTTTGTCTCTAAAGGTTTAAAGTTTTTAAACTTAGCTGATTGGAAAAGATATTATAGAGACAATGAAAATGCAGATGATGCAAACACACAGGCATATGGTGAGCCTAAGTTTGTAATTAAATCACCTGATGCAAGGAAGTTTGGATTAAGTCCAATACCTGATAAAGTATATAACATACACTTTTATGCATTTGAAAAGCCTACAAAACTTGTAGCACACGGAGACACAGTTGTCTTCCCCGAACAATACACGAATGTCATAACTGCTAAAACAAGATATTACATTTGGCAGTTTAAAGAATCTCCACAACAAGCAGCTTTTGCTATGGATGATTATAAAAAAGCTATGAAGAGTATGAAATCTAATTTGATTAACCCTACTCCTCGTGCAATGACAGACGATAGAAGATACTTTTAATTTATGGCACGTTCACAACCTTATACAGTTGCATGTACAGGTGGCTTAATTAAGTCTGCTAATTCAATAGACTTACTTAAAACACCGGGAGCAGCTCGAGAACTTAGAAACTTTGAAGTCTCTATTGAAGGTGGATACAGACGTATTAATGGATTTGAAAAGTTAGGTGGTGCTAGTGCAACGATTCCCGGTGGAAGTGCTGGAACAATATTAGGTGTTACACCTTACGCTGATGGAGTTATTGCTTGTATTAGTGACGATATTTATTTTAGTCAAGATGGAATTACATGGTTACAAATAAATAAAGTTTCACATAGTAATGGTGATGATTACGCTACCTTTACAGGTAGAAGTGCTACAGTTAGAACTGGACAAGGACAAATACAATTTGCAATGTTTGAAGGAGCTGGACACGACTACGGTGATATTGTTATTGCTGATGGAGCTAATAAACCTTTTATGTTTAGAATGGAAGGTACAGGAGCTTTAAGTTCAAGAACATATCACAGTCAAGAAATAGATGTTGATAGTACTAAGTATGCAACTTTTATAACTTCACACGACCATCACTTAATAGCTGCTGGTGTTGAAGGTAGTGAGAATACAGTTTACTATAGTGTTTATAATGACCCAAGTGACTTTGGTGGAACTGGAGCAGGGTCAGTAACAATCTCAGATAGAGTTGTAGGCATTAGAGGATTCCGTGAAGACTTATTTGTATTTTGTGAAAATAGTATTCACAAGCTTATAAATATTAACGATGCACAAACTGTAGCTATTGTACCTGTTGCAGAAAACGTAGGCTGTTTAAGTGGCTATAGTATTCAAGAGATAGGTGGTGACCTTATCTTCTTAGCACCAGACGGACTGAGAACAGTTGCTGGTACTGCAAGAATTGGAGACGTTGAGTTAGGAACAATATCTAAACAGATACAGCCTTTGCTTACAGACCTTGCAAACGATGTAAACAGCTACACGATTAGTAGCATGGTACACAGAGACAAGTCTCAATACAGATTATTTTATACAGATACTACACTAAATGCAAATCAGCAACGTGGTATCATAGGAACACTAAGACCCGATGGATTTCAGTGGTCAGAGACAAGAGGAATAGAAGTAACAGAAATAGGAACAGGGTTTAATGAGATTGGAGTTGAAGAGCATTATCACGGGTCTACTACAGGTTATGTGTATATACACGATTCAGGTAATACTTTTGATGGCACTGCTATTTTAGCAAGATATGCTACACCCGATTATGACTATGGAGACTTAGGAACTTTAAAAACTTTACACTACCTTAAAGTCTCTTCAAGTGCTGAAGGTGTTGTAGAACCAGATGTCCAAGTTAGATTTGACTTTGGTAGTACAGATATACCACAGCCACCAGAATTATTTGATTTAGGTGTTATAAATCCTCCATCGTTATTTGGTGAAGCGATATTTGCTACTAACGTATTTGGTGGAGCTGAAAGTCCTTTGACAAGAATACCTCTTTATGGTAGTGGACACAGTAACAATTTTACATTTATAAGTGAGGATACAAAACCTCCATACACAATTAATGGTCTTTACGTAGACTTTATACCTTCAGGCAGGAGATAAACAAAGATGGCAATAACAAAAGTTTCAAGAAATTTATTAAGTACAGGTATAGATGACCAATCTAATGCAACTGCTATAACCATTGATAGTTCTGAGCAAGTTGGAATTGGAACTGCAAGTCCTAGCACAAGAACACATATATATAGTTCAGCTATCTCAACGCCTTTAATAGTTGAATCTACAGCAAATACTTATGTAGGAATAAAAAATACTACACAAACAGCTTATATTGGTGCTGTTACAAGCAATATGACTTTTGAGAACAATGGTTCAGAACGCATGAGGATTACAAATGCTGGATATTTACAAATAGGTTCTGCTTCTGGTGATACTATGCTTAACGTATTCCAATCTGCTCAAAATTGGACTACAAGTTTTAACAACACCAGTAGTCAGCCGTATGGCATGGTTATGAATTTTACTGCTGCTGCACCAAATAATACGACAAATAAATTTTTCCAAATGGGAGACAGTTCAGCAACAAGAGCTGTCTTTTACTCTAATGGTGGACTAGGTAACTATCAATCAAACAATGTTAATCTTTCTGATGAAAGAGAAAAGAAAAACATTGTAGATGCAGATGCAGCTTGGGATGATGTCAAAGCTTGGAACATTAAAAAATTCCATTACAACGAAGAAAGTGACTCAGACCCAAAAAGACTTGGCGTAATTGCTCAAGACCTTGAAACTGACAACCCAGAACTTATTTCAGATTTTCCAAAACAAGCAGCAGCAGATGAGGTTTTTTGGACTGAAGAAGATGAGCTTCCAGAAGGTGTTTCAGTTGGGGATGTAAAAACACCAGCAGTTGAAGAAATAACAAGGAAAGGTGTTAAAGAACAACAAATGAATTGGGTAGCTATCAAAGCATTGCAAGAAGCATTAACAAAAATTGAACAACTAGAATCAAGAATAGAAACATTGGAGAACGCATAACATGGCAAGTTACACTAGACAGAGTTCGTTTGCAGACGGAGATACAATAACTGCAGCGTTATTTAATAACGAATTTAACCAACTTGTAAACGCTTTTCACAACTCTACAGGGCACAAACACGATGGCACAACAGCCGAAGGACCTGTTATAGGACTGATAGGTGATGCAGGAGAAACTTCTCCGAACAATAAAGTACTAATAGATACAACCAATAACTTTATTGAATTTTATGTAGAAGTATCTTCAGCTCCTGTACAACAGTTATATATATCCGATGGTGCTATTATACCTGTTACAGACAGTGATGTTGACTTAGGTACAACAAGTTTAAGATTTAAAGATACCTATACAGATACAGTTACTACAACTGGTAACGTAAGTGTTGGTGGTAATCTTACAGTCACAGGTAACGCTACTATCTCCGGTAACCTTACATTTGGTGATGCAGACACTGACAGCATTAACTTAGCTGCAGAGATTGATTCAGACATCATACCAAATACAGATGGTACTTACGATTTAGGAAGTGCTACAAAAGAATGGCAAGACCTCTACATAGATGGTACTGCCAACATTGACAGCTTAGTAGCTGATACAGCAGACATTAACGGTGGTACAATTGATGGAGCTACCATAGCAACCTCAGATATTACTGTAGGTTCTGGTAAAACTTTAGACGTTTCATCAGGTACACTAACTTTAGCAGATGACCAAATCTCAGGTGATAAAGTTGAAGGTGGTACGATTGCTGCTACAACTATTACAAGTTTAACAGCTACAAGTGCAGACATTAACGGTGGTACAATAGACGGTACAACCATTGCTACATCTGACATAACTGTAGGAGCTTCTAAAACTTTAGATGTCTCTGCAGGTACTCTAACACTTGCTGATAATCAAATTAGTGGTGACAAGGTTGAAGGTGGCACAATAGCTGCAACAACCATAACAGATTTAACTTTTGGTAGCCTTAACGATGGCACTATAACTGCTACAGCTTTTGTCGATGAAGATGATATGTCTTCAGACTCTGCAACTCTTATACCGACACAGCAATCTGTAAAGGCTTATGTAGACTCTCAGGTGACTGCACAGGACTTAGATTTCCAAGGAGATAGCGGAGGTGCACTTTCAATTGACCTCGACTCAGAGACTCTCACAATAGCTGGTGGAACAGGTTTAGATACAGTAGGTTCAGGTAACACCGTAACAGTTAATATAGACTCTACAGTTGCTACGCTGACAGGCTCACAGACTTTAACAAATAAAACCATAGATGTTGATAACAATACTGTATCCAACATTGAAGTAGACAACCTTAAATCAGGTGTCCTTGATACAGACTTAACAAGCGTTGCAGCTACTGACACAACTTTAGCATCGGCTAAAGCTATTAAAACTTATGTAGATGCTCAGATAACTGCCGAAGACTTAGACCTAACAACAGACAGTGGTACAATAGCCATTGACTTAGATAGTGAAACTTTAAGTATTTTAGGTGGTACAGGTCTTGATAGTTCTGCTACAGGTAACGCTGTAACAATTGCTATTGATTCAACTGTAGCAACTCTTACAGGTACGCAAACACTTACAAACAAAACTATTGATGCTGCTTCAAATACTTTAAGCAACATTGCTAATAGTTCTCTTACAAACTCTACAGTTTCATACGGTGGTGTAAGTTTAGCACTAGGTGCTTCAGATGCTACACCAGCCTTTGACCTTACTGATGCAACGAATTACCCGACAAGTTCTTTAACAGGAACTATAACTAATGCACAACTTGCAGGGTCTATTGAAGTTTCTAAAACTTTATTAGCTGCAGGTACAGGTCTAACATTAACTACAGATACACTTTCTGTAGATGCAGCTCAAACACAAATAACTTCTGTAGGTACTCTAGGTTCTTTGACAGTCTCTGGAGACTTAACCATAGATACAAATACTTTAGTTGTTGACAGTACTAATAATCGTGTAGGTATTCTAAATGCTTCTCCAGATGTTTCATTAGACGTTGGCAGTGCTACAGATGCTATACACGTACCAAGTGGTACAACAGCTCAAAGACCTACAGGTGCTAACGGTTACTTCAGATACAACTCTGAAGATGCTCAGTTTGAAGGTTATGCTGATGGTGCTTGGGGTGCTATTGCAGGTTCAGGTGGTGGTGGTTCAGCTATTGAACCTCAAATCTTTGCAGGTGATGGTTCAACTGTAGACTTTACATTAACTTCAGCACCGACAAGTGAAAATAATTTACTTGTGTTTATTGATGGTGCTTTCCAAGCTCAAGATTCTTACAGTGTTTCAGGTACAACTTTAACGTTCTCAGAAGCTCCGGCTAATACTAGAGTCGTTACAGTCTACCATGCAAGAAGCAGCATTAGTGGTTCTAATATGATTGTTGACACTATGACAGGTGACAACAGTGATACAACCTTAACACTGTCTGTAGCTCCTGTAAGTGAGAACAACGTTCAAGTATACTTTGATGGAGTTTATCAGAGCAAAGCTAACTATAGTATCTCTGGAACTACCTTAACATTCTCTACAGCCCCTGCAACGGGTGTAGCTGTAGAAGCTATTTCATTTACACAAACAAGTGTTAATGCTCCAACCAATGATTCTGTAGCAACTGCTACAATTCAAGACGGTGCAGTAACTGCTGCTAAACTAGCAAGTGGTGTAGGTGGTGTAGCAGGTATTGTTTCTAGTGCTGATGCAACTGCTATAACCATAGATAGTTCTGAGAATGTTGGTATTGGTACTACCAATCCTAGCAGTGGTGGTGGCTTATTAAATTTAGAAACAAGCTCCAGTTCGGTTGTTAATTACAATAGCACCAATGCTAATGGTGGATTTATCAAGTTTCAAAGAAGTGGAACTACAAAAGGTTATGTGGGAACACCAGCAGGTTTTCTTGGTGGTGGTGATGCAGATGATTTAGGAATTAGAGCACAAGCAGATTTTACAGTTGCGACAGGTGGTGCGAATGAACGCTTTAGGATTACATCTGATGGAAGAGGAGTTTCGCAGTTTACTGCTCACGCTTGGGTAAATTTTAATGGTCAAA
>Ga0208791_1000346_pt1 | contig 22007 bp, 17 predicted proteins | sample 11_taG_FD_184084 | JGI IMG/M metagenome (GOLD analysis project Ga0208791, IMG submission 184084) | Marine viral communities from the Subarctic Pacific Ocean - 11_ETSP_OMZ_AT15265 metaG (SPAdes) (version 2) | ecosystem: Environmental > Aquatic > Marine > Oceanic | place: Pacific Ocean | collected...
CCACAACTATTACAACTAGCATTGCAACCAAGCTACCACTAGCAGGTGGTACGATGACTGGTGACATTGCTATGGGTACAAACAAGATTACAGGCTTGGGTGATCCTACTGCAGCGCAAGATGCAGCTACACAGAATTACGTAACTACTAACTTCCTAGACTTATCTGGTGGCACTATGACAGGTGCTATTGATATGGGTAGTTCTAAGATCACTACTACGTATACACCTACTAATGCTGCAGACTTGACAACTAAAACGTATGTTGATAGTATTCTAGGATCAGCTACTGCTGCTTCTGCTAGTGCAACTGCTGCAGCTACATCAGAAACAAATGCTGCTACAAGTGAAACAAACGCAGCAAACTCAGCTACCTCTGCATCTAATGATGCTGCCACTGTTGCAACTATTTACGATACGTTTGATGATCGTTACTTAGGGGCAAAGGCTACACAGCCAGCAACAGATAACGATGGTGATACACTTATTACAGGTGCAATGTACTTTAATAGTACAACTAATCAACCCTTTATTTATGGTAGCGGTGGTTGGGTTGCAGCAGGTAGTACAGTAAACGGTACAGCACAACGTTCTGTTTATACAGCAACAGGAGGACAGACCTCTTTTGCTGCTACGTATGATGTCGGTTATGTAGACGTTTATTTAAATGGTATTAAGCTAATACTAGGAACTGACTTTACTGCAACTTCAGGCACAGCTATTGTGCTAACATCAGGAGCTACTGCAGGGGATATTGTAGACATTGTTGCCTACGGAATCTTTGAAGTAGCTAACCACTACAACAAAACAGAAAGCGATGCACGTTATGCTCTAGCAGATGATGCACTTGCTTTAGCTATTGCGTTAGGATAAGGATTTAAAAATGGCTAACACTTTTAAAAACGCAGTTGGTTCAGCAATAGGCACATCTCAAACAAGTGTTTATACTGTTCCTTCTGGGGCTACAACAACAGTTATTGGAATGACTATCTCAAATATTACAGGTGCATCTACTACTTGTGATGTTGTCGTCACAGACACATCAGCAGGTACAAGTGTGTATATTGTAAAAGGAGCTACTGTCCCATCAGGCGGTGCATTAGTACCTATTGGTGGCGAACAGAAAATCGTACTTGAATCAACAGACGTAATCAAAGTAACTAGCAGCGTGGCTTCTGGTCTTGATGTTATCGTATCTGTACTAGAGCAATCTTAAGGGGTTAAATAGAAATGGCATATATTGGTAACCAACCAGCACCGTCAAACGTAAACAGTGATAGCATCACAGACGGTAGCATTAAAAACGCAGACATTGCACCAGACGCAGCTATTGATGTCAGTAAGCTTGATGGTGTCACAGCAACTAATACTGAGCTTAATACGCTAGATGGCGTTACTGCTACAACTGCAGACCTAAACATCACTACAGGTGCAGATGCTGCAGGTGTGACAACCAGTGACATTCAGAAGACTCAATACCTTTCTAGTGTCACTTCAGATGTTCAAACACAGTTAAACAACGCAGCAGGTGCATCCGTTAAGGGTACGCTTACTAAGTCTTTTACTGAAAATGAAACAGCTACCGTTTCTTTAAGTGCAGCTTCTACACCTACTCCTATAGTTTCTGTAACTAAAGAAGTACCTCAATTAGGTGTGTTCTCAAAAGGTAACTGGGATGTAAATTCATCAGGATCAAACTACGATATTGAAGACACTGCAACAGCTACTACACTTACCCCTTCTGTAGCTGATGATGACGGTGTGTTTACTCTTGGTTCAGGTTCTTTTGCTTCTACAGATGTAGGTAAACGTATTGTTGGTAATGGCGGTGAAGCAGTTCTAAAAACTACTGCGGGTGCTTATGAACTTGTTACAGCGTTTGCGGATACCTCTACAATCGCTTCGGGTGATTGGGAAATGTATGCTGTTAAGTTTGATGGCACTAAAGCTAAACTAAGCGGTTTCTTTGAAAGGGCCAACACAACAGGTAACGTAACTAACTCAAAAGTAGTTAAAACTATTACTTTTCCAAGAGCTACTTTTAATATGACATCTTTTGAGTTTAACCAAGATAAAAAGAAGATGTACATATCTTCTGTTGGTAATAGCTATTCTTATCAACAGTTCTGGTCTATTGGTTTAAACGATGCCTTTGATCTTAGTGAAGTGTGGTTTAACAATGACGAGATAGAAGATGCTCAAGCAGTTGCGGGTGAGATATATAACTTAACTGCAAGCAATGATGGGCATAAAGTATTTTTCATTGATAACAGAGATAACTATAACCCAACACACTACAATAAACAAGCACCTGCTCAGGCAGTGATATATGAACGTAATGCTGAAAAACGTTATCATTACACATACACAGAACCAAGTGGAGCCATTCACTGGGACGGTGAGGATGTAGACAACAACTTTAACCGTATTCGTTTTTATAATAATGGCAATGACATCTTTATTCTATGTAGTGGTGTTACTCCACGTATGCTAAAGTATGCTGCTGTTACTGCAAATAGTATTCAAGGTTTACCTACTGGTGCTACTGATTACGCACAGTCTTTAGATATTTCAGGTAATGTTGGTACTACAAACCCTCAGATTGCGAGGAGCTTTGACTTTTCTGCTGATGGTTTTAACCTGTACATATCTGACGATAATACAGATACAATGTTTCATTATCAACTTACAACAGCGTTTGATTTAACAACTGCTAGTTATGTAGGTTCTCAAACATTTAGTAACATCAAAGACTTTAGAATTAATGATGATGGTACTAAAATTATGTGGATAAAAAATACTTCTATTAATGTAACTACGTTATCTACAGCCTATTCTATTGCAACTCTTGGGTCTACAGAAACTGTTAATATTAACAGCAATAATACAAATACAAACGGCTACGCTAGAGATATTGTCTGGGCTAACTCTGGACAAGAACTGTTTTTTAATGTAGGTGACAGCTATATCAGAAAAATGATCTGTACAGAGGCATACAACTTAGACACAGCTAAACAGTATATCCAAAGTACTGACTCTTCAAAGACAAACTTTGCTAATGTAGGTAGTAACTGGGGTGTGGCTCTTTCTGATGATGGTACTAAGATTGTTTGGATAGGTAACACAAACGATAATGCTGACACAATTAAAAGTGATACTATGAGTACTGCTTTTGATTTAGGTACTTTAAGTGGTTCTCCGTCTTCCTATACACAGACTAATAACAACTACCACCCTATGTACTTCCCTAGAATACAGTACAGTTCTAATGGAAATACGCAGTATGTTTACACTATGGCTTCCGATAATACAAACTTTATGCGTCAACAGTTTGGTACTCATTGGAGTGCAGGAACACTTGGAGGAGTAAACGTCCAAAATATGTCTGAAAGTAGTGCAAATAGAGGAGATGCTTCACAAGGTCTAGCCTTTAACGACAGCGGTACTTCATTCGTCACATCAGCTAGGAATTCATCGTACTTTAAACATAGGGACAATGGTAATACAAATACAGCCAGATATTCGTATCCTACTTTAAGTTTCTCATTCTCTAAAGGTGCCTCCCCAACTAGTTGTAGCCATAATGCTGGTTTAGCATTAGATACACTAGACATTGGACGTAAGAACCAGCATCAGTTCAGGTGTCCTACTGCATTTAACAATGATGGTACAGGTCTTTTGGTTACGCACTGGACTAATGACAACCCTGTTGTATCAGAGATTAAATTAGATGCAGCCTACTCTATTAGTACTACCTTTAATAGAGATAACTCTTCTTCTACTTCATACCAGTCTATAAGTCTAAGTGGCTTTACAGGTAGTACTCAAGGTATTTATATTAGTGAGGATGGTACTAAGTTATTTTACCTTTCTCAAACTACAGGTACAAATAACCCTGTTATTCATAGTCGTACCTTTGGTACTCCTTGGGACTTGACTACACTTGGCGCTACTGTAACATCTAAAAACCTAAGCTTTAGTGGCATAGGTTCAAGTGAGCGAGTCAGAAACCTTCAGTTTACTCACGGAGGTAAGTACTTCTGGACTTGGAATGGTGATGACGGTCAGTTCTATGGTGCACCTCTTGCAACAGCTTATGATATTACAACAACTGGAGCCGCTATTGTGGAATCTTGGAATGGTACTATTGGCTCATATGGTGGTACATCAATAAGTAATACCCCTGGTACTGGTACAGGTCCAGGTAACTGTTGGCACTTTACACCAGATGGTCAAGCAGTATGGGTGTTCTACAGAACAGGTACTTCAGCAACAAACCACATTCACGCACTCTTTTCTCTAAGAAAGCCTTTTAGGCCAGACCAAGGATATACAAGTTCTTATACCTATAGTACTAGCGGAAATCTTGTTAGAGGTACGAGTACTTCTAGTGACTACCCTCAAATGGCTTTCTATGAAGGTAGGGGTAATGAAGTTTATGTTGGTGCTTATCGGGGAGACTTTTTTAACCAAGACTCACAAGACCCTGTAACAAACAGACATGATCCTGTAATCTTTAGAACATATGAATCAACAAGTAATACTTATGGTCACCTTATTGGTCAAAACACTATTAACGACTTTTTAGGTATTACACGTCTATCGACATTTATGTCTAATGCATCAGATGCTCACTTAACACCTGATGGTAAGTATTTGTTCGTTCTAAGAGAATCTGGTACTATCTACAGAATAGAAACACAAAGTGAGTACTTAAAAGATGTCACTCCACACGATCAATACATCCCATTGATTACAAACAATACAGGTCAGATTAATACTGCTGACTGGACGGATATTAACTCAATGGATGCTGATGATGGTGGAGATGGTACTAAGTACTATGCATTCTCTACAGATGGACGTACAACGTTTGAGATTTTAGATAACTCAAACGGTACTCGTAATATCATTCGTGATAACTCAGGTACGTGGCAGTATAATAGTAACACCACCTATGATTCTGAAACTTGGACAAACGCTACGTCAAACACTATCTACTCTGCATTGAGAGATGCATTAGCTGTTACTCAAAACCAAATGGTTACATCACAGCTAGAGGCTGTTTCAGATGCTCAGTTCTTTGCAGCAGGTAATACTTTTGACTTAGCTATCATCTTACGTTCTTCTGAGGGTATTGATGCAGCACCTTATTCTGATGGTGTCTCAGTAAACTATGATGCTGCTGCATTGAACAAAGGTGCTATCCTTGGCACAGACTACGATTATGACGTACCTTCTAGTACTTCTGTTCGTATCACATCTCTAGCATCACAAAACTTGAAGGTTAAGGTACTGTAAAGTACCTTTTCCTCTTTCATCTATAAAGGTAATGTAAATGGCAAAAAGTAAGGCAAGAAAAGTAGCTGACCTTATATCTACAGGTAGCCCTTTAGATGACGGTGAGATCACTGCTTCTGACATAGCTGATGTTACTGCTAGTAGTACAGAGTTAAACATCCTTGACGGTGTTACAGTTCATACATCTGACATCAACAACGTTACAGGTATTAACTCTGCTGTACAGTCTGCACTAGACTTAAAAGGTACAGTGTCTACTTTGTCTGACCTCAGTGTTACAGCTACTGCTGCAGAGCTAAACCTTTTAGATGGAGTTCCTGCAGGTCTTACTACGACAGAGATAGGTTATCTAGACGGTGTTACAGGTAATATACAAACACAGCTAGATGCTAAAGCAGGTAGTCTTACAGACTTAGGCGTTACTGCAAGTACATCAACTTTAAACGGTGCTGTTACTACGGGTAAGTCGATAGCTATGGCTATTGTTTTTGGATGATAAAAGGTAAATAAAATGACCGCACCAAATATTGTAAATGTCAGTACCATTACAGGTAAAACTGATATGGCTACTTTAAGTACTAGTACGGCTAGTATTGTCGCAAATGCTGCAGCAAGCAATAAAGTTTATAAGCTTAACTCTATTATAGTTTCTAATATAGACACCGCAAACGCTGCAGATGTATCTGTATTCATAACTAGAGGTGTTACAAATTATTTTCTTGCACGTAGTATTTCTGTACCTGGTGATAGTACTTTAATTGTTTTAGGTAAAGACACTGGAGTGTACTTGGAAGAAGACGATGACTTAAAAGCATATGCAAGTGGTGTTAACGATCTTCAAATTATTGTGTCTTACGAAATCATAGAGTAATATTATGTCCAGATGGAGAATAAACGGTGGTATAATAGGTAAGGAAATCAGTTATGCAGACGGTGACTCAGGCGTTTGGTCTTTAGAATCTCCTTATTTAAACCTAAACAAAACCCCTCCTGGTGAGGCTCTTTTTGTAAGTACAAACATTAACCAACTATGGACTGTTCCATCTGGTGTAACAAGTATTGGATGTATCTGCATAGGTGGTGGAGGTGGAGGTTCAGCCTCTACACTATCTTCCAACGGTGTTTCTGGTGGAGGCGGTGGAGGAGGTGGCCTCCATTGGAGAAACTTAACAGTAACACCTGGTCAGCAATTTAGAGTTCTTGCTGGCGTTGGAGGATCAGGGGGTTCTAGTTCTGGTTCTAATAGTGCAGGTAGTGGGCAGCTCAGTCGCATAATGAGTTCAAACTACTCAGCGTATTATCTCCTTGCAAATGGCGGTACTAGAGGCTCTTATAATGTAAACAATAGTGGTTCTGTATCTGGTGGCTTTTCATACTTCGCAACATACGGAGGCGGTGGTGGCTCTGGAGGTGGAGGCCGCAATGGTGCAAACGGTAACGGAGGAGGCGGTGGCGGTGGTGCTGGTGGCTACTCTGGTAATGGCGGTCTTGGCGGTTATTACAATCAGTTTGGTACGGCTGGCTCTGGTGGTGGCGGTGGCGGTGGTGGCGCTTGCAATGGCTACACATCCGCTGTAACAGCAGGTGGTGGTGGTACATCCCCTTATGGAGAAGGTGCTAGTGGTGCACAAGCTACCTCTAATAACACAGGCTCCCAAAGTGCTATACAAGGTTTTCAAGGCTCTCCTGAAAGTGGTTCCCTAGCTACCAAAGCCTATGGTGGTGGCGGTACAGGCGCAGAAGATGACTCTGGATCAAGCGGTGCTTCTGGTTCGAATGGAGTAGTTAGAATAATTTGGGGTGCAGGTAGAGAGTACCCAAGCACTAATACTGCCGAATCTTTTAGTGAAGGTAATATAACTACTTATTAAGTAGTAAAATCTTGACATTTCAGCATTTATGAGTTAAACTATGAGTGACATCAAACTTTCTCCAGAAGAAATAGAAGATATGCTAGATCGTGCAGCTAGGCGTGGGGCTAAGGAAGCTTTACGTTCTATTGGCTTACTAGACGATGATGCACATAAAGACATTACAGAGATGCGTAGCTTGTTGGAAGCATGGCGTGATACTCGTAAGTCTATCTGGTCTACACTAGTAAAATTAGTTACCGTTGGAGTCCTGACATTTATTGCAGGTGCGGTATGGATGACAATGGGTAAATAAAGGTAAAGTATAATGGTAGAAATTATCGAAAAAACAATGACAGAGTCTGAATACAAGGCTATGTTAGACACCTCTGATTACCGTTATACGGCAGGTGATGATAAAGCATTTACTAAAATCACTATTGTTAATGATACATCTGGACGGGTCTTTACTGAGAGACTTATAACACCTAGATTAAAAGAAGACGGTACACGATACGAAAGTTGGGGTAGAAGCACTAGTTTTGGTTCAACTAGTTATGGCTCTACTGCTGAAGAATCAGCGGCAACATGGGCTAAAATGAACAGTGGTAACCCTGATCTTGCTGCAGAGGGATACCAACAAAAAGCTAATCACATAATAAATACATTTACTTCTCGTGGTCAGAGTGTTGAACAAGCAACTAAACTAGCTAATAGTCTGACTTATAACAACACCAAAGCTATAACAGATATAACAGGGTTAGATTTTCAAAAAGCAGTTAGGCTAAAGGGTGGATATAATTTACAAAGAAGTCGAAATTTAGACGCTATTATTGCTGCCTCTAAAGTAGAAGGCAAGTTAAGTGGTTCTTCTTTCTTAGATAATATGAGGAAAGCCAATAACCAAGTCTTACGTAGAGGTCTTCAGTTAGACCCTATCTCTAAAGAGAAGGACGAATACGGTAGACCTGTAGACCCTAACGGCACACTAGACGCTAATGGAAATGTAGTTGATGGTAGATTTGCTCAAAACAGACCTAATTTAGTTAAAATATCAGATAACATATACCTAAACACTCAGACTGGTTACTCTGTAGCTGCAGCAAGCAATGGTGCTCTTCTAACTCAAATAACAGGTAACACACTAGATCAAATGTGGGCCTATGGTATTGGTAGAGATCAGTTCCAAAAAGTTAGAGACTATGCTAATAACTCTAATATTAAACTAGTTGGCCTAGAGCAGCAAACTGTTGATAAAGTAGATTGGGATTCTGTACAAACTACTGCAGGAGATACTAGCTTCTTAGTAGATTACCAAGCTAGCATTGAAAGTGAACAAACATTACGTTCGCCTGAAGCAGCTAAACCTGAAGACGTAGTGCCTGGAACTACAACAGTAGCTACACCAGAACCTACTTACGATGAAACACCTACTGCTATTCCTGTAGATACAACAACAACTGAAGAAGCACAACAACCAACAACACCTTACGCTCCCATAACACCTTATACTCCTACACCTACTACACCGTACACTCCTACCCCGACTACAGTAACAGGACAGCCTGTAGGAGTAGGTGTTACACCAACAGGTGTGTACCCACAAGCTCCAGTGACAGGTACTATGGGTACACCTTTGCAGACTGCAGGGCTAAGTGCTGTACCTCAAACAGTACAGGTACGTCCTGACTACACAGGTACAACTATGTCTAACCTTACATCACAGTCACAGCGTGGCTTTGGTGGACAACGTACTTATGAGAATCAGTTTGGTCAAAGAATTACTGTAACTGTAGATGGCTCAGGAAAACCTATTACATACTTACCTCCAGGTTATGATAAGCTAGTTACAGGAATGGCTGAGGGTGGTCTAGTAGAAGCTGAGAAGAGCATGGCATCTAAGTTCCTTGGCTTCAAGGGTGGAGACTTAGAGAAGTTCTTAGAAGCTAACCCTGCTGCTGCAGCTAAGATGGGTAAATACCGTACAGCACTACGTAATAAGATGACACAGAAAGGTACTGTGTTTGCTCAAGAGGGTACTACTGTTATTCCTGCTGTTAGTTCAGCAGCAGCAGACCTGTCTAATGTAACAACACTTGGCGCTGGGGCTGCTGAAGGTGCTGATCCTTATCAAGAACAACTAGCTGCAATGCAACGGGGTGCTATTCAGCAAACCATGCAGCCTACACAAGCTGCAGTAGATATGCTACAACCACAAGATGCTGATTTTATTGCGTCTACTGCAGGTCAAACAACTGCTGTGGCTCCTATGGCTGAAGCTGCACAAGTAGGTACTGTAACACAAGCGCAGATGCCTATGACCACTGCTGCTGGTACTATAACACCTACTACAGTTGCTTCTGATGTACAGGCTGAAACAGAAGCTATGCAACCTGTTACAGGTACAGTATCTGAACAAGCACAAGTAGATGCTGCTCAACAAGTAGGTACATCTTTGTCAGGCATTGATGCTGCACAGGGTAACGCTATCTTGATGGACAACCCAGTACAACGTCAGATTGAAGACGGTGAGCTTATATCGGGTGTAGCTAATGCTGAAACTGCTGCTGCGTTCACTGAACAAGTACAAGCTGCTACTGCTACACCTTCTAATAAGGCTACTGTAGCTGGACAACTAGAAGGTCTTATGCAGCAGTTTGAGGGTGGGGAGACACCTGCTTGGGCTGCTGGGTCTATGCGTACAGCGATGCAGACACTAGCTGCTCGTGGTTTAGGTGCGTCTAGCCTAGCAGGTCAGGCTGTAGTACAGGCTGCTATGGAAGCTGCGCTACCTATCGCTCAGATGGATGCACAGACTACAGCGCAGTTTGAAGCACAGAACTTATCTAACCGTCAACAACGTGCAATGCTAGCTGCACAACAACGTGCTACATTCTTAGGTCAAGAGTTTGATCAAGCTTTCCAAGCTCGTGTACAAAACTCAGCACGTATTGGTGACATTGCCAATATGAACTTTACTGCTGAACAGAACATTGCCTTAGAGAACTCTCGTGCAGCTAACACAATGAACCTAACTAACCTGTCTAACCGTCAAGCTATGGTTATGGCAGAGGCTGCTGCATTGTCACAACTAGACATGGCTAACCTAAACAATAGACAACAGGCTGCTGTGCAGAATGCTCAAAACTTCTTGCAGATGGATATGGCTAATTTGTCTAACGAGCAACAGACTGCTATGTTCAAAACTCAGCAAAACATTCAAGCTATGTTCACTGATCAAGCTGCAGAGAATGCTGCTTCACAGTTCAACGCACAGAGTGAGAATCAGACTAACCAGTTCTTTGCTAACCTATCTGCACAAACATCACAGTTCAATGCAGCACAACAGAATGCTATGGATCAGTTTAACGTGAATAGTGTTAATGCTCTACGTGAATTTAATGCAGAGATACAGCAACAGCGTGACTTGTTCAATGCACAGAACGGTCTTGTAGTTGCGCAGTCTAATGCACAGTGGAGACAGAATATTGCTACATTAAACACTGCCGCACTGAATGAAAGTAATGCTGAGTTTGCTCGTACTATAAATGGTCTTACAGAATTAAACATGAGTCAGATATGGCAGCGTGAGCGTGACATCATGAGCTTCGCATTCCAGACAGCTAACAATAACGCTGACCGTGCTACAAGCATTGCTGTACAAAACATGATTAGCAATGCAGCTAAAGATACAGCAGCAGCTACTAAAAGCGCTGGGTTTGCTAAAGCTGCGGGTACTATCATTGGCGCTATCGTAACAGGATAATAAAACATGGCAGAATTTAACTATGATATGTTTAGCTTGGGGACTAGAGCTAAAGATAAACTAAGAGAAGTATCCCAAGAAGGTGCTGTACCTGCAGGTATTGGTGCTAAACCTGCTGATGAACAAGAGCCTATGGATAAAGGCTTCTACGAAAGTATGTATGATGCTATCGTGACTTACTTCGATAACGCAGAAGAGGGTGATCGTGTTCTTACAGCTAAAGAGATTGACAAGGATCGTACTAAAGAGGATGTCCTACGTGAGTTTGATGCGCTAGATAGTTTATTATCTGAGGATACAGAGACACCTTCGTTAGACTACTTTGATGAAATAGATGTAGACACACGTGAAGAGATGACAGATGCACAAGCTAAGAACTTACGTGAAGTAGCTACAACAGAGTTTGGTCAGCCTTTAGAAGGAGAGCTTAAAGATGTCACAGATACGGAAGAAGGTAAATTAACTAATGTTGGACCTCTTGAAGAACTGGCAGAAGATATTGATCCTGGTACTATTGACACTGAGCCTCTTGATGCTGATGGGGTGCAGCCTACCGATGGGAAAGGCTTAATGAGTCCTCGCCTTGATATTAAGGGAGAGACACCAGAGAAACCTCGTATAGGAGATGTTAACTTCAACCCTATAGAAGAGTCTATTAAAGAAAAGACTTCTCAGTTTTATCTCGACATAGGACAAAAAGCAGAAACAGATCACGGCTCTGTACCAAAACCAACAAATGATACGGCTGAGAAAGATATACCTGAAGCACAACGTAGTAAAGATGTAGGGTTTGGTCACAAAGTAAAATCTTCAGAAGAAGCATCTGGTGAAATACATGGTATCAAGTTTAAGAATGAAGATGGTACATACATAAAACTAACAGAAGCACAAAAAGTAGAAATACTTAACAAAGACATGGCTGCAGAACTAGCCTTAGCACGTAATGGTTACGATGGAAAAGAGGGATGGGATGCAAAGCTTAAAAAGCTAGGTATTACATGGGATGAACTAGACTATAAATATCAAAACGCTTTAACATCTTTAGCCTATAATGTAGGTGGTGCAAAAGCAGGTACAGGTTGGACTAAAGTATTACAAGCTGCAAAAGATGGTAACGCAAAAGAGTTTGCGAAGCAAATGCGTAGAAAAGACTCAGGTAAAAACACAGCAGGTATGGATAACCGTGTTGCTAAAGAACTATACTATGCTGGTATTATATCAGGGTTAGATGATGTTTCGTCTGTGCTGCCTTTAGCAGATGCTACAGTCTCTGGTGTACCACAAAGTGGTGACACATAATGTTCGGTTTACCCCTAGAGTTAATTACAATGTTGTTCTCCACCGTGCTAGGTGGGGTTATGTCTATCTGGGGGCAGTCCATGAAAGCCCGTCAGATGCAGAACGAGATGCTCATGCAACGTGCAGAGTTTAACCGTAGTGCTGTAGCTGATGCACGTGACGCAGGTAAGAATGATAAACACTTTGCTTGGACACGTAGGCTCATAGCTTTATCTGCTGTATTCTCTATTATTGTCTTGCCAAAGCTAGTCGCTGTATGGTATCCTGATGTTAGCGTATATGTAGGGTACACTGAAGCTACTGGTGGTCCGTTAGCTTGGTTGTTTGGACCTGATGAAGCAATACAGTGGAAGATGGCTAAAGGCTTTGTAATAACTCCACTAGACACACATATCGTATCAGCCATTGTAGGACTTTACTTTGGCGCTGGATTCACTAAATAAGGTATAATTAAAATGGCATCATTTCTTGAAGCACCTGTACCAGGTCAGTCCCTTACGGATCAACCTAAGAACTGGCCTTGGGAGAACCCACCAGAGATGGCAGAACCAGAAGAGGCTACACGTTATTACATTAACAAGTTAGCTGATGAAGACGTAATGGATGACTTGTCTGTTGTGCTTGGTGGCGGTATGCCTGTTGCACCATTCGTTAAGACATTGCTAACTACAGGTGTTATGAATGGTTTGCATTCTGTAGATGTAAGCATTATCATTGCACCAGTTATCCACGCATTCATTAAAGCTGCTATGACAAGCTACGGCATTGAAGTACGTGATGATATTACTAGCCCTGAAGAAGCTCTCAAAGAGCGTGAGAAGCAACGCTTGCAGACTGCACTAGAGCTAGCCTTAGCTGATGCAGGTACAAAGCAAGACGATCCTGGTACAGCTATGCTACAAGAGATACAGACTACGCTTAACGAAGAAGATGTAGAAGCAACAACAGAAGATGCAGAGATGGACATGGAAGTAAGCGAGTCTGCTGAACCTATGGGCCTGATGGCTAAGGAGGCTTAATTATGAGTTTTGACTGGATGGCCTTTGCTGAAGGGTTTATGGAAACTGCAGCAACTAACATTAAAGAGAAGAAGAGAGAAGCTCGTGAGTATGAGACTGAGCAAGAAGACTTAGCTAAGCGTAACGTTCTTAAAATCTCTCAGCGTAATGCTACAGTAAATAAGATCATGGGTGTAGCTACTATGCTCAAAGACAATGGTGTTAGTGATGATCAGATACAAGCTGCTATTGCCTCTGGTCCTAACGCTATTGTAGAACTGTCTACTAAAGTACAAGAAGCTGTTGCAGCAGGTGGAGGTAAACCTCTTACAAGTGCAGATGTAGACAGTATTATCCGTATGCCTAAAGACTTCTCTCCTGTAGACATGGAGCTAGACGAGTACGTAAAGCGTTCTTATGGTTTGTACTCTCCTAACGTAGGCGTAGGCGAAGAAGCTGAAGTAGGTTTCTGGGATCGTGTAAGCGGTGACGCTGCAATGAAACGCACTAAAGCTAAACTAGACAGTAGCGCTATGTATGAAGGTATGACTGCTGCTGATATTAATGAGCTAGCTGCATTGAGTGACTACCAAGCTGTTATCCCTTCTACGTTTGCTACATTCACAGACTTTAAACGCTTTGACAACAATGCACGTATGGGTGTTCAAGCTGATATTCTTACACAGATCGAAGCACTAGAAGAGATGGACTCTGAGTATGCTGCAGCACGTCAGGTGTTGAAAGAAATATCACCTACTACAGACCTTGCTGAAGAGCAGACTGCACGTAAAAATGCACTAGAAGTTATTCAACGTAAGAACCGTGAGACATTCGGTCCTATCTTTGATCAGGCTATCACAAAGTTTGGCACACAAGCTCTAACAGGCTTGGATGACTTGATGACTACGTACATGGGTGAAGAGTATGTCACTGACCTACGTGATACACTAAGCCCTGCTATCAAAGAAGAGGTTGATCAAACTTCAGCAGCTAAGATTGAAGAGACAGGTGGTACTGTAACTAAAACTGAGAACACTGTCACTATGTCTCACCCAGACATTCTTAATGATGAAGGGGGTAATACTGTAGAGGTAACCTTTGATCTAGGTGAGAACGGTGTGGTACAGAGTGCTACAGCAGGTGATATGACATTCAGTCAAGAAGAGGCACAGCTTATCCATAACGAGTTTACTAACTATGTAAGTACTGGTGTTATAAGCCGTGACTTGAATACACCTCTACCTGAAGACGCAGTAAACGTAGACCCTACATCTGTTACACGTGAAGAGTGGGAAGATATGACTCCTAATGAACGTGAAGCTGCAGGACTACCTCGTAGTAATATTGGTGGTATGCGTACCATGTTTGCATCAGAGGAAGGTTTTGCACAAGTAGAACTTAAGCGTAACGCTAACCCAGACGCAATGTACAAGATAAACATTTCTGGTTTAGGTACGTTCAAAGTAAAAGGTGAAGACCTTAAGTATATCTCTGATCAACGACTAGCTGCTGAGCAAGGTGGTGTCTCTGTATCTGAGTTTGGTGTAGATGAAGACATGCCAAGCAAAACTATGACAGCTAAACGCCTACAAAAGATGTACGGTGAAGAGGCTAAAGAAGCTGTTACAGTAGAAGGACCAGAAGATGAACAAGAGTCTGAAGGTATCATGTCACCTATTAAACCCAAGCTTCGCCCTGACACTCGTAGCATCCGTGAGAAGACTATGGATCGCTTCGGTATCACACAAGAAGCATTACAAGAAGGTCTTGACTCAGGTCAGATCACAGAGTTAGACTTACAGGTTCTTACTGAAGAAGGTGATGACATCTTTGAATATATGAAAGATAAAGTAGAAGGTGAGCCTGATGATGCTGAGTTGTTTGGTCTACTAGCTGATTGGGCAGACGAGAACAACAAGACTCTACCGTTCAATAAAGGCTTTCTAGTGTATCAGTTGAAGAAGGTTCTAAGTAATGGCTAAGACAATACAAGAAATACTTTCGGCTGGTAAAGCGGCAGAAGAACAAACAAATGAAATACTTGGACAGACACCTAAAGTAGGTGATGCTAATGACTTCCTTAATAAGTACTCTGTACGTAGACGTAAGGAAGCAGAGGAGGAAGACACTGTAGTAGACATGGGCGCTAAGCTTAAGAAGAAAGACTTCTATAAGCAAGACAACCTGTCTAAGATTCGTAACTATATGATCTCACGTAAAGGTGTAGACTACAAAGATAAAGCTGATGAAGATGTAGTTGAAGACTTTGTAGATCATATGCGTAGCTTCAACACAAACCTTATCAGTACCAGTGGTGAAGTACGTCACATCAGTAATGCATCAGAGGATGACAAGCGTATAGCTCGTGATGCTTATCAGTTGTATGATCAGCTAGGCAACGTGTTTGTTAACGATGGTTTCTTTGGTGCAGTAGACGGTGTGTTTGACTACATTGGTGCTGCAGCTACTGACCCATCTAACTACATTGGTTTGCTTACAGGTGGTGTAGGTAAAGCTGCAGCGCTGGGTATCACACAAGGTGGTAAAGAGCTAGTTAAACGTGCAGCTATTGAAGCAGGACAGAATGCTATCAAGTCTGGTGCTACCCGTCAGGCTGCACAGAAAGCATCTAAAGAAGCTGCAGAACGTGTAGCCCAGCGCCTAGCAGAGAAAGGCGTTAAGGGTAGTGCAGCTAAGAAGTTACGTGAACGTGTAGCATTGCGTGAGAAGCAGAACTACATGCTTAACGCTAAGAAGAAAGCTCAGAAAGAGTTCCTAGAAGAGCGTGGCAGAGAAGGTGTACGTAAGTCTTTGTATGCTACTACAGCATTAGATGCATCTTTCGCTATGCTTAACGACTACCAGATACAAAACGTCATGCTAGACGTAGGTGCACAAGAAGAGTACAGCGCATTACAGACAGGCTTTAGTTCCTTTCTTGGTGCTGTAGGGGGAGGAGCACAACTCATTGGTGGTAAGTTTAAAGGTGCTAGTGGTCTGTCAGACACAGAGCTACAGCTACGTAAAGCTAAACGTAATGCTGAGCTAGAGTCAGACATTGAAGCTGCTACCCTTATTGCTTTACCTAAGAAAGAAGTGAAGCGTGTAACCAAGCACATCAATGAAACACTTGATGGCTGGGAGTCTAAGTGGAAGCGTGGTGATAACCTATTCCAAACATCTATGCTACCTGCTGAACTACTGCATGACATTATGTTAGGCACAGATGGTAAGGGTGGTCTAGCTAAAGTGTTCAAAGACAATGGCATGAAGCTAAACAAGAACCTACGTGTCACAGATGTAATGACTAACGTTCTTAAGCAGATGCCACAAGATGAACTACAAGGTATCTCTAAGCGTATGCAGCCTCTCGTAGGTTATACACTGGGCGATACTACTACTGTAGCACAAGAGCTAGGCGATCTTATCGCATCTAAAGTACGTAACGGTATGCAGCTTGGTAACGTGATGTCACAGACACGTAAGACTATTGATGCTGGTGTTGTACATGGTCAACGTGCAATGGATAACCTAGTGCGTAACCCACAAGCTAATGACGCTATGGAAGAAGAACTTGCGAAAGCTACAGGTAAGAAGTCTATGCAGCTAGGTGCTTACACTCAGTCAGTGTGGCGTAGATTGCTTGTATCTTCACCTGCTACTACAGCATTGAACGTTGCTGGTTTCTCTCAGTTCTACATGGGTTCTACTATGGCTGATGTATTCACTGGGGGTTCTAACCTAGTGTACGGACTTGCGCTGGGTGGTAACTTCACTAAGCGTGGGCGTGAAGCATTACGTGTAGCTAATGTGTACAAGAACATTCAAGCGCAAAAGATGCGTAACTTGAGAGACCCTTACACTACACACGATGCATACATGCAGTTCCTATCTCAGTACAAAGACATTGAGAAGGTGTTGTTTGAATCTGTAACAGGTGGTGTTGAACGTTCAGGTAAACGCTTTGGTATTGATCCTGAAGCACCGTGGTTCAAACAAGTAGAGACTGTCACTAACGCAGCTAACCGTCTTACTGGTGTGCGTATCCAAGATACATTCACTAAGTCACAGATGTTTATGACTGAGCTAGACAAGTATCTACGATTAAAGAAAGATAAAAGTTTAAAGGACGTACTTAACGATGGCGATATTGACCTTATTGATGACAGCGTTCTTGGCAGTGCATTGGACACAACACTCAAGTCTGTATTCTCGAAAGACTATACGACTGATGATCAACTCCTAAGTCAAGCTGCTAAGTTTACTGAGAGCATCTCTAACATTCCGCTACTTGGTACAGTCCTACCCTTCGGGCGTTTCTTCAATAACGTTATTGCTACATCATATCAGTGGAGTGTAGGCGGTGCAGTAGAAGTTATGTCTGCTATTGCTAAAGCTGAGAAGCGTAATATCGAAACAGTAGAAGCTGCATCACGTAGCTTAGTGGGTGTAAGTGCGCTGGGTCTAGCTATGCACTACGATGAAGAGCGTAGGAAGAAGAACTTAGGTACGTTTGAGATTGATGCTGGTGGTGGTACTATCATTGATGCTAAGAACACTTATCCATTCTCGTTGTGGCTAGCTGCAGGACGTGTAGGTAACCTACGCCGTAGAGGTGAAGAGGTTCCTACTGAGTTAACTAAAGAGCTTACAGAGCAGTTAGCTGTTGGACAGTTAGCTAGTGACGTACAGTTTGGTAATGACTTAACACGTATCGTTGACTCATTCCTTAACCAAGACATCACAGCAAGTAAGGCTAGCTTTGATGCAGTATCTAAGATGACAGGTAACTACTTCGCTGGTTTCACACGTCCGTTAGATGCAGTCAATAAACTTACAGGGTTTATCACTGACACAGATGTAGTTAAAGATGTACGTCAAGCAGAAGGTAGTGGAGAGATATTCACTCAGGCTGCTACTAAATACTTTGATAACGTCATTGAAGCATTCACTGATAAAGCTGATAGTGTTACTGGTGAAGAGCTACGGGTTGCTACACGTCAAGGTAAGATACAAGACGCTAACCCAATGGCTCGTATCTTCGGTGTCACAGTCAAGCCTGGACGCACAGCTACAGAGAAGGTGTACTCTATGGCACAGATGCAACCTTGGACAGCCAATGAGCGTTCACAGATTGCAGCCTACGATAAAGTGTTTAACGAGACACTAGCTCCTGTACTAGAACGTGCAACAGATAAGCTACTACGTGATCCTGATTTTGCTAATGCTGATCTGATTGGTAAACGTGCTATGCTGAAGAGTACATTGTCAGATGTTAAATCTCGTGTACGTAAATCTCTACAAAAGTATGCTGCACCAGAGAAGCGTATGCTAGCTATCAAACGTAAGGCTAGCTCACACGGTAACAAAGAGCTACGCAATAAAGCTCTTGATGCAATGCGTGACAGGTTTAACTTCAGGGGTACGGTAGAGGATATGTCGTACTCAGAGTTACAGTTCTTTATGGACTACGTGGACTACTTAAAAGATGTATACGAATAAGAAGAGGGGCCAAGCGGCCCCTTTACTTTTTAATACCATGTATTGCTGCACTTCGTTCTGCCCACATCTGCACCTCTACTAAGTTCTTAAGTGCTTCGTGTTTCTCTTCAGTGCTGTGTAAGTTATCTACTATGTATTGCCGTAGATTCTTAACACCTTCTTGTAACCCTGCCCTAAACTGTTTCTGTCTCCCAGAGATAAACGCTTCTGCCTCTTTCTCTAGTGTCATATACCTTCCTTCATAAACACCTTCACCCATTGTGCACAGATGTCACTACGTATAATGTCATCCACACCAAACTCCACAACAGGTACAGGTATCATGTGTTTCTTTGCTAGGTGAATAACTTTAGACAGACCATCACCTTCCTTTAAGTCTGACTGTTGTATGTCACCATTAAGCACAATAGTACTACCTTCACCTACACGAGTCAACAACATCTTAAGCTCATGTGTAGTAATGTTCTGCGTTTCATCTACTATAATGAATGCATTATCAAAGCTACGCCCACGCATCAAAGCTAGAGGAGCCATCTCTACATTGTTGTTCTTGATGGCTGTCTCTAACATACCCTTACCCCAGTGTTTCTCTAGCACGTCAAGCACAGGTAATGCCCAAGGGTAAACCTTCTCCTCTAAGCTACCAGGTAGGAACCCAATGTCCTTACCTACAGCTACGTGAGGGCGTGTGATAACGATCTTGTCAATCTCTTTGGTAGTGTACAAGTCTGCTGCATAGGTTGCTGTGACGTAGGTCTTACCAGTCCCTGCAGGTCCAAGTACAAACACCTGATTGTATGTCTTCAGATGGTCAAGAAACTCACGCTGTCTTTCTGTTCTGGGTATAAGTCCAGAGGTCTTCTTGGATTGGCTGTTCTTGTAGTTTGTCTTTCGGCGTGTCCGTGTTTGCTTCTTCGGTGGTTCCAAGTCTATGTTCATCTAAGTTATCTAGTACCTCTATTGCTTGTTTTACAGTTAGTTTAAACCACTCTCCGTTTACTTCCTCTGCAATTTTAGCTGCTCTAGTATGTGCTTCTTGCTCTGACTTACGTCTATTGTTAGAGCTTACACTATGTTCTAGTATGTAGTCACGGTGTGGGCTGCTAGTTTGATAACCGTTACAACGATCTTCTGCATCAATAGCCATACCTATCTTAACCCAATCAGGCCATGCCTTGTTTGTTATAACATAAACGTACCCTTCTTTAATATTGCTTATTTCTGATTGCTCAAATATAGCATCGTTTATGTTTTTATAATGGCCTGGTTTAAATATCTTATAACGAGGGTCTTTACGAGAAACGTATTTACCGTTTATGTAAAGGTTTTGTTTGTTTTGATAAGGGTTTTTCTTGTCATTCATTTTTTTATGACAAGGCTGACATATATAATAATGTTTACGCTGACAACTAGGTAACCAGTTATCATCACTTAATATAATATCACACTTTGTACAGTTACTCATAACATTCTCCTCGTTAAAGAAAAGCCCAGCGCCTTAACGCTGAGCCTTACAACCTTAGTCAGCTTCTGTGCCGACGATTAGTTCTTTACCTGCTACGTAAGCATCTGTGCCTTTCTCAATAGCATATTCACCTGCTGGCATTGCTACATCCTGAATGACACCTACAGTAACCATAAAGGTTACAAACGTTGATACTACTGTTGCGAACATATTAATCTCCTTCTATATGTTTCTCTAGTTCTTGGTAGCCACCAATGTAGTCGCCACCTATTGTCCAAACTTGTGGTACTGTACGTATATCAGCTTTCTTAAATAAGTCAAGTACCCACTTTGAATCGTTGAGAGAGTAGTAACTTACCACTCCCCCGTTGTCTCTTATAAGCCCTACAGCTTTGCTGCAGTACATACAGTCGGCTCTACCTACTACAACGTACTGGTTCATACTAGGTCTACTATCTCACAGCTATCGCCAGAGCAAGCCATTGTCTGCATTGCTACAGTGTTATCTTCCTGCTCATACTCGTTAAGCTTAGACCAATCAATACGCTTAGGCATTAGCTTCAGTAGCTCTTCATACTCTTGCTTTGTGCAGTCTTGGTATGGTGCTTGCTGATAAGTATGATCACTGTGTGGTAGGAATGATACGCCTGACATCTCGTCAAAGTGTTCATACACAAACGCACCTACAGCTAGCCATTCAGAATCCCGTACTGAGATAGTCACCGATGGTTTATGCTCACACCAGTGTCGCTGATATGTAAGCCATGTCTCTAGTTGTTCAATAGCTGTCATGTCATTACGTGTTACAGCTTTGTTAGGTGACTTCTGAGGGAAGCTAAACACTGTAGTTGTATCACCCTTAAATACACAAGGCTCAGCAGGGATGCCTTGATCAATCATGAACTGGGTAAGAGGGTCTTTGTTATCTCCCCGTACAGTCCGAATGTAATAAGGGTTATGACGAGCATGGATGCCACTAGCAGAGTCCACAAGTTGTGATACCGTCCCAGATGGTTTAACGCAAGTGATAGAAGCAGATACAGGGATACCAAGACGTTCAGCCCAAAGAGTATTAGTATCAACTGCGACATTTCGTAAGTGTTCAAGGGTCTTCTCCAATCCTTTGTTCTTTGAAGTCATCAATGGGTTATCCATGATACCTGTTAGCGACACTCCAAGCAATCGTTCTGCCTCAGTATTGTCTCGCCACACCTTTCGCAGATACGGGAACTTAGTGTAGGTGGACTGGATAGTTCCCAGAATTGTTGCCAACTTGACTTTTCGTTCCAAGTCTTCCACACTATCTGTAGCACGTACCACAACTTCCGTAAGATTACAGAACTGATACGGCAATAATATGATCTCAGAACATGGGTTGGTCCCGAAGTCATGGTTAGGATCACGTCTGCCATACTTAGCAGCTTGTTTCTTAGATGCTTCACGGTTAAATACTCCTCGCTCTCCTGACTTACTCTCTACTAGAGCTAGCCACTCTCGCATAAATGTTTCGATGTCAGGCTTCTCAGTGTAAGACACAGAGTTATTAGCTAGTGCACGGTGCGCTGCAGTCTCCCACCACTGTCCTGACTTAGCGTGGCGCATACGGTCATCACTCAGGTTAGACAAAGAGATCATAGCTGAACGACGAACACCCCCGACTACCACGATCTGCCCAATGAAACACATTAGATCGTGACACTCAATAGAGGATAGCTTACGTCCTTGTGCGTTCTTGAATGTAGACACAGCAAAGTTAAACAGTTCAACTAAAGGCGCTGGGCCACTGGCTCGTCCACCGAATGTCTTTAGTCGAGCACCTGCAGGGCG
>Ga0208791_1000347_pt1 | contig 21880 bp, 28 predicted proteins | sample 11_taG_FD_184084 | JGI IMG/M metagenome (GOLD analysis project Ga0208791, IMG submission 184084) | Marine viral communities from the Subarctic Pacific Ocean - 11_ETSP_OMZ_AT15265 metaG (SPAdes) (version 2) | ecosystem: Environmental > Aquatic > Marine > Oceanic | place: Pacific Ocean | collected...
CTCTAATGTAGGCGAAAGATCTGTCAGTGCTATTGCCACCTGATTTGGTTCTCTCGTAGGTCAGGTCTAACTGATATACATTGGCATCGTTGGCAAGTCCAAATCTCTCACCTGCGGCATAACCAGCACCAGCCGTTGGATGATTATCTTCTGCTGAATAGTTATCACGAGCGTCTGCGTGGCTGTAGGTGTAGTTTGTGCCACCTGAGATTGTGTTGTAGTGTTGTCCCCAATTGTAGTCAACTATCCTGCTTGAATATTCTGCATGGTCACTGAAAGTGAAATTATCTATAATGACGATGTCAACATTCTTACCACTTGCTGAATATGTTACACTGGTATCAACACGCCTGTCAGATGAACTTGCGGCATTGGCACCCCATCCTGATCTGTTGTCGGTTTCAATGTGTCTTAGTATTGACCAAGGATGATGATCATTATTGGTGTATTTTACTCTAGTATCACCATTGGCGTTTGTAAATGTTGATCCAGTTGGACTGGTGCTTTTGTCAAACCTACCAGTGAATGTTGCTTGTTGCACCAACTGTTGTCTGTCCAAAACACTTTGTGGAACAACCACTTCTACTCTGTCATCATAACTTACTTCTTGTGCTTCATCTAAGGTAAGCATATATCCTGTGGTTCTTGAAGTTGGTCGTCTTTCTCCACACTCTACTTTTCTATCTGGAATAGTTATAGCACCGCCTGGCGTTTCCATATCTGTATAGAAAGCGTCAATGTCTACACTACGTTTTAGTGTTACTTGGAACAGTTCCATTTTACGCCTCCAATTGTAGTATGAATAGAGATACCTGCACTGTGTCAGTGCTACCGCTTTTGTTTGTAACCCTACACGGTATATTTGTTGTTGGTGAACTTTCTAAGTTGAATCCATAAGCACCTGGGCTTATGATAACTGTTTCTGCTCCTGTTGTGATAACTTCTGCAATAAGTCCTGCATCTGAAGTAGGATCAACTCCTTCTGCTCTTGCGGCATCTGCTGTTCTTGATGCGCCCTTAACATATAATCTAACTCTTGCGGCTTTGTCTGTTGTTATAGCCATTAGTGCGTATGCTTTAAATCCTGTGATGTCTAAGTCTTCTTCAGCGCCATCTGCCAAACTTGAAGTTTGGTTTGTTCTTATGATTCTAGTGGGTAAGCCACCACTAATATCACTTAGTAGTGCTACAGTACCGTTTGCATCTGGTAAATTAATTGTTCTGTCTGCTGTTGGATCTACAGCTTGTAATTTAGTTTCAAAGTTATCAGCAGTTGCACCTTCAAAACTAATACTAACAATGCTGTTGATGTTTGGATCTAGTTCTAGTGTAACATTGTTTGCAGCAATGCCTGCATTAATCTGTCCAGTTGTTCCCAAGAACGTTAGTGTTTCTGTTGCAGTATTAAAAGTGTGTGTGCCAGTATTGCCTGCAAGAGCAAACGTCCCGCCACCGCTTGATTGTGACACCCACGCATAGTCACTGCCATTCCAACTTAGTACTTCATTGTTACTTGCTGAACCTGTATTTAAATGTGTGTCAACATCTGCATTATCATATCCGTCTGTGATTCCATAACCAGCAAGTGTAGTTGGCTTACCTGTTAAACTAGCAAATGACTGTGCTGGAACACTTGTTAAGTAACTTGATAAATCTGGAGGAGTATATGTAAAAACACCAGTTGTATTGTTGTAACTTAATCCTGCTGTGCCAGCACTTGCTGTGGTTACACTTAAACTTGTAAGGCTAATATCATTTGCATCACTTGTTTCTAATGCACTAACTCTTCCGTTTAAATCTATAAAGTTACTATCTAGTTCTTGAAACGTTAATTCGCTTCCTTTTGTTAATCTTAATGTAATCGCCATGGTTTCTTCCTATTTCGCTACATATCCTGATGCTACATAACCTGTAGTTGCATAATCTTCAGTTTCTAATGCATTATCTGGTTTCGCAGTTACTACTTTACTCATTGGTTGTAGTGCGTCAAATTCTCTATCGTCGAAAATGCTAGTACCATTTTCAAAAATGTAATCACTGGCATTGTAAGTTTTGTCTGTCCAAGTTTGTTCAGTTACATTATCATACAATCTATGCCACTTGTTTCCTCTGCGTACAAACATTCTGTTTGGACTAAAGTCATTTCTAATAAAATAATCACCTTCATTTGCAGTAGTTGGAAATTGATCTCCGCTAGCAATTGTCTCGCCGTGGTTGTATGAATTATCTTGATTAACAATACCACCACTTGTTGCATGATCATAACCAAATAAATGATCTACTAAACTTGTACCTGTTGGATCTTCTGCATCAGCTGCCGCTACTATTGCATCACTGATATTAAATTCTGATTTATATGTACTAAGATCATTTTTGAGACTGTTAGCATCACTACTATCGCCAAGTATATCGTAGTACTCTTGACTGTCTGTTAGCGGACTTAATTTTACACGCCAAATATGTGGATACCACGTTTGACTAAATCCTTCTGCACCTCTGTTTGCATCATTCACAACATAATATTTGTTGATTGCTTTTTTATCAGCAGTTAACAATAACGAATCTCTGAGATGAGGTAATTCTAATACATCACCGGGCATTAATCTTCTGCCCATTATCTCTACCATTTCATTCATGTGAAATGTCATATACAATTGATCGTTACTGAGAAACAATCCAAACTGTGTCAGATCAAAGTCTGTATCTTGTACATTGTATACACCACGCATTTCGTATACATCTGGATCATACTTGCGATCTCTATTTTCCAAGAACAGCAAGTCTTGTATTTTTGTTTCATTAATAATACCGTCAATATTGATAAACTCTCCACTTAGTGGATCTACTTCTCTACCGTCTACGTAATTGGGTTGACTGGGATCATTCTTATCTCCGAGATTAGCTGGACCTACATACTTGTGTACATGTACACCTGTGCCTCCAATACTAAACTGTTCACGGATATTCCTGTCCATGTAGTGATAGTCATTTGTTTTTGTTGGTTTGTATAAACTTAAACGTGGCATATGTATATTTAGCTGGATCTAGTAGGTTGACAAATAAGTAAAAGGTGTTATTATTGTTATGTAACAGATAGGAGATAGTCATGGCGAAGAGTGTAACAAAGCGTAAAAAGCCTAGAGCACAACGTAGAGCAAATGCATGGGATCAGCTTCCATTGAACAAAGGATGGCATGCTGTACAATATCACATACACTATCTGATAGAAAGCAAAGAGTGGCTTACTAAAGTTAAAACATATATCAAAAACAACTACGATAAAACAGTAGTTGCAAATATCAACAAACTTCCAGACTGGAAAGTTGGCGGTAAAAGTCATTATGCTACTGCCGCACATTTTGAAGAATATGCGCCTGACAAGATACATCCTGCGTATGTGGGAAGATTAGACAAGTGGATCAACGAGCTTTCAGAAGAAGGTGCAAAAGTTGTTGAACTTAAAAAAGCAGAAGACAAGAAGAAAAAACAAGTTCACGTACCAACTATTCAAGAACGGCTTGAAGAAGCAACCATTGACAAAATGGAAGAGTTTGACCAATGGGAAGATGATTGGATGCGTGACAGCAAAAACAATCCGTTGCTAAAAAAGAATCCCCTCAACTACTTTAAAAAGTATGAGATGAATCTTGGACATTTACGTTTTGTAACGGAATTTTACAAAGGGCAATGGGAAGAGCTACAAGAGCTTAACAACTTGCCAACGCCTAAGAAGCGTAACGATATGCAACAACAACTTGCAGAAGGTTACGAAACCTACAGTAAAAAAGAAATCAAAGAACTAACAGACTTTTACAAGCGACTGTTTGATGCTATTGAAATTGTCAAAGCAGAGAAAAAGCAAACTCGTGCAGTTCGTAAACCCAAAGTTAAGAGTGCTGCAGAGCTTGTTAAAAAGCTCAAGTTCAAGCCAAGCGATAGTGATTTTGGAATTGCTAGTATCAACCCAGCAGACATCATTGATGCAACTGCACTGGTTGTGTTTAATACAAAGAATCGCAAGTTGGGCATATACTTTGCAGATGATCATGCACAGTTTAAAGTCAAAGGAACTTCTTTATTGTTCTTTGATGAAACACGCAGTGTACAAAAGACAGTGCGTAAACCAAATGAAGTGTTACCAAATTGGAAAAAGGTAACCAAACACAAACTAAAAACACAGTTTGGATATCTCAAAACAACTGAAACAAAACTAAACGGAAGATTCAATGCTGATACGATTATCTTAAAAGCCTTCAAGTAATAAATACTTGTATGGCATTAAAAGATGATATGATCAAAGAAATAGAACTACGTTTAGGTGGTCAGATGGTTGATGTTGAACTCGACCCTGAGCATTATGACTTGGCTATTAAGAAAAGTTTTGAAAAATATAGACAACGCAGTGAGAACAGTGTTGAAGAAGCATTTGTCAAACTTGAACTAGTCAGAGAAGTAAGTGAGTACACATTGGATGCAGATGTTATTGATGTATTTGATGTGTATAGACGTAGCAGTGGTACACTAAACAGTGCAAGCGGTGGTGACATTGAACCGTTTGAAACTGCATACTTGAACAACTATCTATTGTATAGTGGAAGAGCAGGCGGCATGGCAGTATACGATGCACTTGCTCAACACAGAGAAACACTAGGTAAAATGTTTGGAGAAAATTACACGTTCACTTGGAACACTGTAACCAAAAAACTATTGTTGCACAGAAAAGTTAAAGCAGACGACACAGTGTATATACATGCATATAAACAACGCAGTGATGAAGAACTATTGCAAGACACATATTGTATGCCATGGATCAAAGACTATGCACTAGCACATGCTAAACTAATGCTAGCAGAAGCACGTGGCAAGTTTAATACTATTGCAGGTCCGCAAGGCGGCACAAGTTTAAATGCTGATGCATTGCGTATGGATGCACAAGCAACAATCGACAAACTAGAAGATGACCTCAAATATTATGCAGAAGGCCAAGCTGGTTTGGGCGTTATTATCGGTTGACAAAATTGCCTGATCCTATTATTATATAAACATGAAATTAAAATTACTAGTAATTGGCCATGGGCGACATGGCAAAGATACTGTCTGTGAGATTCTCAGAGACAAGTATGGTTATAGTTTTGAAAGCAGTAGCAAGTTCTGCTCAAAACTTTTTATATATAATGATCTTAAAGAAAAGTATAGCTACACAAACGAAGAACAATGCTATGCAGATAGACACAATCACAGACAAGAGTGGTATGAAGCTATTTGCGACTACAATGTACCAGATCCTGCTACACTAGGCAGAGAAATGTTTCAAGAATATGATATCTATTGTGGGTTGCGAAACAAAAAAGAATTCCATGCTATGAAAAATACAGGTGTGTTTGATTATTGTATATGGGTTGATCGTAGTGATCACTTACCACCAGAGAATAAAAATAGTATGAGTTTGGAACAATGGATGTCTGATTATACAATTGATAATAATGGCACATTGCAAGACTTAGAATTTAATGTGCAACAACTTATAGGACATATTGATCCTTATAGTGTGTCAGAATAATTAAGTACTAGGTTAACCTCTATATCCCCCCTGATATATAGTCACTCTGGTAAATACTACTAGCAACCAATTCAATAGAGGAGAATGCAATGGCGTTAGTATCACCAGGTGTTCAGGTTAGTGTAGTAGATGAAAGCGCCTATGGCGCACCAGGTGCTGGTACAGTACCACTACTATTAGTAGCCACAAGAACAAACAAAACAGATCCTACTGGTAGCGAAGCAGACGGTATTGCCAAATATACTAAAACAGCCCAAGCTGGTAACGTAATTAAAGTTACTAGTCAGCGTGAGCTAACACAGTTTTTTGGTAACCCAACGTTTACTACTGTAGGCACAGCAATTACACAAGGCAGCGAGACCAGTGAATATGGTCTAATGGCTGCATACAGTTATCTTGGACAAGGCAGTCAAGCGTATGTAGTACGTGCAGACGTTGATCTTGCTCAACTAGAAACAACAACCACAGAGCCAACAGCGGCTTATAGTACAGCAAATGGTCTATGGTTAGACACAGATGCAAGTAAATTTGGTATCCACCAATGGAACAGCACCACTAATAAGTGGGAAGAAAAAACTCCAGCAGTACAAATTAATGTAGACGATGGCACAGATGTAGGCGGCGATGTACACACACCAGGCGGTGCAAGTGCAGCCACAAACGGTACATTCTTAGTTGTTGTTCATGTTGACAACGAAACAAGCACAAGTGCAGCTCGTCAAATGAGTATTGAATACTTTTATGGCGTAGGCGGTGCATGGGAAGTAATGGACAGTGATGCAGACATGACAGGCGCAGTTGGCGTATCATATGCACCTCACTACACAGCTCCTTCAAGCCCAGCAGCCAACGATGTTTGGATTAAAACAACACGCCCAGGCAATGGTTTAAATCTTGCAATTAGTCGTTACAATGCAACAAGTTCAGCATTTGCTACAGCAACAGTACAAGGTGTAACAAGCACACAAGCAGATGGCGCTGGCGCTATTGGCGATTTTGTACCACAAGATGGTTCAAGTACAACTGCTCTTACATCAAGTAGTGCTACAGTTGGAAACTTATTACTTGACCAACAAGCCAACACTAAAGCAACTATTGCTGTCCGTGAAGTAGTAACTGGCGGCGCAGTAGGCGATTTGACTGCACCAGCAGTGCTTGCACAAGCTGCAACACCAACTGCTACAGCGGCATCAGGTACATACTGGTTTGATAATACAATCAACAGTTTGGACCTATACAAAGTAAACAGTGGTAACTACACAACAACTAGTGCAGTATACGGCACAACTGCTCCAACAGGACCAAGCAGTGGTGATGTTTGGGTTGACACAACACTAGCAGGTGAGAACCAAGCTAATGAACGTGCTTATCCAATGATCAAAGTGTACAACGGTTCAAGTTGGATCACACACAGTAACACAGATCAAACAAATACAACAGGTGTATTGTTTGCTGATATTACTGATACAGCGGCTGATGCATCTAACAGTGGTAATGCTACTACTATTAGTGGTGCACCAAATGCAGCAGTTTATCCAAATGGAATGATTGTTGTAAACATGGCACAAAGTAAAAACACAGTGCGCAGTTGGAACGGATCAGCATGGAGAAATGCAGCGGCTAATCATGCAGATGGTAGTGGCTCATTTGGTAGATTTGCACAACGCAAAGTTATCGCAACAGCAATGCAAGCAGTAGCGGCAGGTACAGACCTCAGAGACCCAAGCAACAGATTTAGCTTAATTGCTGCACCAAATTATCCTGAGCTAGTAGACGAAATGGTAACATTGAACAGTGACAGAGGCGAAACAGCATTTATCATTGTTGATGCACCAATGCGTAAAAACCCAACTGACGTAATTAGTTGGACACAAAACACAGGTAGTGCAAGTGAAAATGGCGAAGATGGACTAGTAACAAACAACACTTACAGTGCAGTTTACTATCCAGCAGGTCAAACTTCAGAGCCATTAAATGGCAACACTGTAACAGTACCGCCAAGTCATATGGCACTTTATACATTTGCATACAATGACAACATCAGCTTCCAGTGGTTTGCTCCAGCAGGCTTAACAAGAGGTGTTGTACAAAACGCAAGTGCAGTTGGACACATCACTACAGAAGGTGAGTTCAAAGCAGTTAGCCTTACACAAGGTCAACGTGATGCGATGTATACAGCCAAGCTAAACCCAATCACAACATTCCCAGGACAAGGAACAGTAATCTTTGGACAGAAAACACTGCACACAACTACAAGTGCATTGGATAGAGTCAATGTTGCAAGATTGGTAGCTTACCTAAGAGATCGTTTCGACGAACTAGCTCGTCCATTCTTGTTTGAAGTTAATGATGCTCAAACACGTGAACGTGCTAAGATTGCGTTTGAAAGATTCCTTGCAGACATTCTCAGCCGCAGAGGTCTTAATGACTTTGCAGTTGTTTGTGATGAGAGCAATAACACTCCTGCAAGAATTGATCGTAACGAATTTTATGTTGATGTTGCAATTGAACCTTCAAAAGCGGCAGAATTCATCTACATTCCAATTAGATTAGTTAATACAGGTACAATAAACTAATAAATTAACATAATACTTAATGGACGGCTCATGTCGTCCATTTTTTTTGACTGGTTTTTAATAAATACTAACAGCCGGTATATAAGGAGAAATCGATGGCAGTAATTACAACACTAGGTGTTCCAGATAATGCAGGTAACACAACAACAATTATGCCAAAGCTACAATATCGTTTTAGAGTGACGTTTATTGGTGATGGCTTTAGTGCATCTCCTACTAGAAGTGTAATCAGTGTTAGCAGACCAAGTCTCACACACGATGAAGTTCTAATAGATGCATATAATTCAAGAATTAATTTAGCAGGTAAACATACTTGGGATCCTATCACAGTGGTTCTAAGAGATGATGTTGACAGCGTAGTGATACGTGAGCTTAACAATCAGCTTAACAGACAAGTTGACCATGCTAATCAATCAAGCTCAAGAGCAGGTAGTGGTTATAAGTTCCAAATGACTGTAGAAAGTCTAGATGGTGCTAACCCAACACCAGGTGTACTTGATAAGTTTGAACTAGCAGGTTGCTATATTCAAAATATTCAGTACGGTGAAATGGCCTATGCCGCTAGTGAGCAAGTACAGGTAACTGTATCAGTACGTTATGACAATGCAGAAATTTATGATGCAGCAGGTAACGCTACACTTACAGGCGTAACACCTGATCAGACACGCAGCAACGCAACTGGCGCTGGTACCTAATAGGATATAAGTATGGGATTAGCTAGTAGAACCGGCCCTTTTAATGCTGCCGCTGAAATATTCGGTGTCGACGATCCCGTACTTAATAAAACGCCAAGACTAAAATATAATTTTAGTATTGAGTTTATTCTAAATGAGAATGTAGTAGCACCTCAAGTACAACAGCGTAATTTTGTTTTTAATAGAGTAGTTAGCGTTGGTTTACCCGACGTTGACTACGGTATTACGCAACTTAATCAATACAATAGAGTCAGACATATACCAACACGAATGAGTACAGGTACTGTACCTATTGTATTTTATGATACCAAAGACAATGAATTTCAAAATCTAATGAAAGCATATGCAGGTCATTATTTCCACGGACATGAATTAGATACTGTAAACTTTAATAGTTATGATGTTCTTGGTCAGACATTTGCAAGTGGTGCAGGACATGTATTCGGAGCAAAAGCAATAGCACAAAACAGTAGATTCTTTTTTGAGCAGATCAATATCAATAGTAGAGAAACAGCAGCGGGCGGTCGTTCAATACAATTGTTTAACTGTATGATCAATAACATACAACACGATACACTTGCTTATAGTGATAGTCAACCTGTAACTTATAGTGTGACCTTCCAGCCAGAACATTTTAACATTGATGCAGAAGCTGGTAGTAGCAACGAAGCAAACGTTGAAAGAGCAAACATTGTTAATACTCAAAATCAACAAGCGGTTAACAGTCCTGCTCAAACTCCCCAACAACAAGGTCTAAGACCATTCACAGGTACGCTAAGATCAGGTGAAAAACTTAGAAATATAGATGGAAAAAGTTTCGTAGTGCCAGCTGAATAAATACTACTAGAATGGCACATAAGTTTCAACAAGGCATATATGAAGTAAAAAATCCTAGCAAGTATGTGGGCAAACATCGTCCTAGATACCGTAGCGGATGGGAACTAAAATTTATGCGTTTGTTAGACACACATCCTAGCATACTTGCATGGGCAAGTGAAGCACACAGAATACCTTATAGAAATCCAGCAACAGGTAAAAACACACACTATGTTCCAGACTTTTTTATAGTGTATGAAGACAAGAATAAACAGCGCAAAGCAGAAATGATTGAAATTAAACCTGCTGGACAAACACTAGCACATGCTAAAAGTACTGCACAGAAAGCATCTGCTATTATTAATGAAGCAAAATGGCAAGCTGCTAAAGTATATTGTGACAGACAAGGTGTAGGATTTAGAGTGCTAACAGAACATGAGCTGTTTAATCAGCCCAAAAAGAGGAAAACACGATGAGTAGTAAAATTGAAGATGTATTTGATTTACCTCCGATGAATGAAGAAAAGGTAGACGAACCAATAAAACAAGAAGATACTGGGTTGGATCTTACACAATTACAACAGCAACTGGATACAGCAGATAAAATTGATGCTGCACTACCAATGGTTAGAGATATGGAGACATTGGACGCAGATATGGACAAGTATGCTGACAAAGCTATGCATGCATTCCAGGACTTAATGGATCTAGGACAAAATGTAGAAGACAGACATGCGGCAAACGTATTTGCAGTTGCAAGTACAATGATGACCAATGCTATCACTGCTAAAACAGCAAAGATGGATAAAAAATTAAAGATGGTACAACTACAATTACAAAAAGCCAAACACGATCATGCAGTACAAACACAGCAAGCCAAAGCAAATGGCGGAGAAACACCAGTGGAAGGACAAGCAGAAGAGTTTGAAGATCGCAACAGTTTAATAAATGCAGTAATTGCAAAAATTAACGAACCTGATAAATAACTATAACGAAGGAATCTACGATGAAAAGTTTGAAACAATATCTAGCTGAATCTGAAAAAACATATGAGTTCAGGCTTAGGAGTCTGCACGAGATTTCAGATGATCATATGGACCGTATTGAGGCGCATATGAAAAAATATAACATGGAAAGCATGGGTGCTCCTAAAAAAACTATTATGCACAAGCCACGTGGCTTTGGCGATATAGGAGCAAGAGAAATTTATACATACGACTTTGCAACAAAGTTACCAGCAACACCAAATAGCCTACAAGAAGAAATTGCAGGAATTTGCGGATGCATAGGTGAAATGATTGTGAACAATATGAATGAAGCACAAGAATTATGGGAAGTTGCTGAGGATAGTGACGAAGAACCAACCAGTGTCTTAGCAGATGCTGATTATAGTGACGCTGAAAAGATCAAAACAGAAGATCATTACGGTGATGCATATAATGAAAAAATGGTGAAAGACGCCGCAGGCTCTGAGCTATACAAAGAATATAAGGTGTAAGAACATGGATTTAAATGACTTAATTAAATTAGCAGGAATTCAAAATGCTCAAGCACCAGTGCAAGAACAACCTGTTGCAAGTTCAAGTGATGGCATGCGTACTATGATTGCATTGGTAACTCCGGAGCAATTGAATCAATTAACAGGAGATGCTCCTGTCGCAGAAGAAATGCCAGGTGAAGCAACAACTGAACCTAACCCACAAGAATATCAAGGTACACTAGGTAGTGCATCTGATTTAAGCCTACGTAGATACTTAGGAGCCAATGGCGAACATGTAACAGTAGACGAAACAAAAGTGTATGAAGATCACACAGTAGAAGATATTACCGAAGCATGGAACGCATACAAAGAAGATCCTGTAGCTGAAGCTACTAAAGGTTGTTCAGATTGTGAATACATGAAAGACGAAACTGATGGTGAAATTGATACATGTGATGAATGTGCGGCTGAAGAAAGAGCTAAAGCACGTAAAGCTGAAGAATCAGTAACTGAAGATGCTGGCAAAGTAGGATACATGGAAATGTTCTTTACAGATCGTGACGGCGGCGAAGTTAGCTATGAAGTTGAAGTTACACTTAAAGACGGCAAGCTATCAGTAACTGGCAATATGCCTGGTCCAGAAGATGACCTATATTACAACGATTCAGATATTGAAGAGCAACTACGTGATGCAATGCAAGACATGAGCGTTATTACTTGGATGAATGAAGATGCAATAGACGAAGCAGATATTGATGAGAACGCATTTAACCAAGCGGCGGCTGCAGCAGCAAGAGCTAATAAGCCAGAATTTGAGTTTGGTGGTAAAAAATACAAAACTAAAATGAGCAAAGATACTGCACATAAACTAGATGACGACATCGATGTACTAAAACAATTAGCAGGACTATAAAATGGATATCGATAGAATTAAAAAACTATCAGGAATAAACGAAGCAATGGGTGCGCCTGATTACAATCCAGCAAAAGCAAGTGCTGGTGGTCCAGGTTATGCTAGTATGCCACAGCAAGTAAAACTTGCAGGCGATAGCATTTGGGATAAAGAAAAGACTAATCCTCCAATGGTTACAATAACTGACTACGAAGTTGTTGATGAAGACGGATATGTAAGTGTTACAGTTGAACATGACGGTCCTTGGTCGATTTATACAGATAGCGGATTTGAAAAAGAAATCAGTGAAATGATTGGTATGGAAGTATCGTTCAGTGAACAAGGTATGCAAGAAGATGGTAGAGCACACCTTGAAGGTAATGCTGAAATGGAAAGTTCAGATCTTACAAGACTTAAAATGTTAGCAGGTGTTAACGAAGGCTATGATCAGGATTATGCTGATGTAATGGCTACACAGAATCAGATTAAAATCAATAAGTTTCTTGCTACTGTACCACAGGATGTAGCAAAAAGATTAACTGGCAATCAAGCACAGCTATCAAAAATGTCTGGAAAAGACAGTGTGCTAGTTGGAGAACCTTATTCACATGATACAAATCCTGCGTATCAAAACAAAGTTAAAAAACGTCAAGACGGTATTCCTTACAAAAATATCGTAAAAACAATGACATCAAGATAATTACAGGTATAAACTAGAGCTATGGAAACATAGCTCTTTTTTTAATAGATAAGTACTACTACAATGAGTGTAGATACCAATTTAATCAAAAGCCCGTACAAACGAGAAAAGTTCACAACTGAACAAGTTGAAGAAATCGTTAAGTGTACGCAGGACCCTCAATATTTTATTGAAAACTTTGTATGGATACAACATCCTGTCAAAGGCAGAATGAAGTTTGATTTGTTTGACTTTCAAAAAGGCTTACTAGATGCTTATCACGGTCATAGATATAGTATAGCATTAATTAGTAGACAAATGGGTAAGTCAACAGCGGCGGCGGCATACTTGTTATGGTATGCTATGTATGTACCTGATCAAACAATTCTTATTGCGGCACACAAATACAGTGGCGCACAGGAGATTATGCAACGTATACGTTTTGCATACGAACTATTACCAGATCATGTACGTGCAGGTGTAACAGCATACAACAAAGGATCGTTGGAGTTTGACAACGGATCACGTATTATTGCACAAGCAACAACAGAAAACACTGGTCGTGGTTTAAGTATTTCGTTAGCATACTTGGACGAGTTTGCATTTGTGCGTCCTACAATTGCCAGAGAGTTTTGGACATCACTCAGTCCAACACTTAGTACAGGCGGTAAATGTATTATTACTAGTACACCCAATCAGGATGATGACCAGTTTGCACAAATTTGGAGAGCGGCTTGTAACACAGTAGACGAATACGGATTTGAAAAATCAACGGGTAAAAATGGATTTAAAGCATATAGTGCTGATTGGAAAGCACACCCTGACAGGGATCAGCCTTGGGCAGATGAAGAACAGGGTAAAATTGGTGAAGAACGTTTTCGACGTGAACACTTAAATGAATTTATTGCTTATGATGAAACATTGATTAGCAGTCTAAAACTAGCAATGATGGAAAGCAAAGACATACACAGACGTACAGGACAAGTACGTTGGTATAAAAATATTGTTAAAGGCAGAACATACATTGCTGGACTAGACCCAAGTCTTGGTACTGGTGGTGACAATGCCGCTATACAAATATATGAACTACCAGGCATGCGTCAAGTAGCAGAATGGATGCACAACAAGACACCCATCACTGATCAGATACGTATACTAAGACAAATGTTATTAGAAATACAAGAAGCAGCACCTGAGAGTGAAATATATTGGAGTGTTGAAAACAATACACTAGGCGAAGCGGCATTAGTAGTAATTGCAGAACTAGGCGAAGATAATATTCCGGGTACATTGATTAGTCAACCTCGCAGTGCAAACAGAGGCTTTAGAAAAGGTTTTACTACCACAAACAAAAGCAAGTTAGCCGCATGTAGTAAACTTAAGACTTGGGTTGAAACAGACAAAATGGAAATTGCAAGTAGTGCGCTATTAAAAGAAATCAAAACATTTATTGCCAGAGGCAGTAGTTTTAGTGCCAAAGATGGCGAAACAGATGATCTAGTAATGGCATGTGTGCTGGTAGTACGTATTGCTCAACAAGTAGCGCAGTATGATGAAAGCGCATATGATGAATTAAAAGATAGTTTTAGTGACGACGAGGCTGTGGATCCTATGCCTTTTGTGTTTCTAACATAAATATAATAAAGGAATTGATATGATTAGCAGCGATAAAGTATCTGAAAAAATGTTTAAGATTCTCAAAGGCAACGGACATAATTTGAAGTTGTTTACAGATGAGGGCGAGCATACTGTTGATCCTAACAGTGCAAGAAGATTTTATATTCAAGATCTAGGCACTATGATCAATCTTGACGAAACTGATAGTACAAGAGAAATACGTGTAAGTGTTAATCAAAACACTGACATCGATCAATTCAGAAGTACACTAGAACAATTAAAAAATCTAGCAAATCAAAGTGTAATAGAATATACATTAAAAAGTTTTACAAAACACATTGAACCAAAAGACCAAGATTACCAAGCGCAAAAGGTGAGAGACATGAAGATAGACGAAGGTATTAGTGCAGCATACGGAACTAGCAAGAGCAGTTATCAAAAGCTAGAAAGTGCTAAACTTATTATTAAACACACAAAACCAGTGAACGAAGAATCACGTGGAAGTAGAAGCAGAAACATCAGTGCAATTTATATTGAGAATGCAGAAGGTGAACGTTTCAAAATGCCAACAAACAATTTAGCAGGCGGCAGAGCAATGCTACGTCATGTTAAAGAAGGTGGCAACCCACATGATCCATTTGGACAACATATTCAAGAACAAACTGTAGAACTTAAAAAACTTAAAGAGTTTGCCAATTACAGTAAGCGCAATGGTTTGGTAAACGAAGATACAGCAGATATTGTAGAAGCAGTCTCTCAGCGTATTGCTAGTATCAGAGAAGGAATTAACAAACTCAAAGGGTGTAAGTGTTACAACGAAACCAAAGACAAGTTTGAAGCAAAAGAAGTTAAGATCAATGAAACAGATCGTACAAAACTTCGTAACCAGTTTACAGTACGCACATTTGACGAAAGTCTAGATGATGCGCTACCGTATGTAAATGCATTAGTTAAAGAGATGAAATCTATCAAAGAACGTGATGCATTTGCAAAAGAGACACTGAATAGCCTAGCTAATGCTATCCTAGGAATGGATACTATTAGACTACGTAAAGGTGTTGATATCAAGAATGATCCTGAAAATCCAATGGTAAGCAAGAGACTTGTTGGAGATCCAATCCAACAACAACTTGGTGCAATTGCACAATATCTAAGTGGCGTCATTGATGGCGGCAAAGATCAGGATCAATTAAGTGTATTACTTGCAAGATTCAATGATGAGGTTGACAATATTAAAGATGGTGCTATGTTAAAACAAGCAATAAGTGCTATTAAAACATTGATGCCTAAGTTGAAAACATCAGCAAGTGAAACAACCCGTGTACCCAGTGAGAACTATGAACAAACATTTGAAGGCGCATTTACAAAATACGATTTCGATAAACTTTTTAGTTGACAACCTCACAAAATACACATATAATAGTGATTACATAAGTGGTCACAAAGGCATACTTAGGCATAAACATAGGCAAAATATAGGAGAAATACTATGGCAACATTGGCAGAAATTCGTGCAAAATTACAACAACAAGAAAACCGCGGAGGCGGATCTAGCTCAGGTGGTGATAACGCTATCTTCCCATTTTGGAATATCCCAGAAAATTCAACAAGTGTAATTCGTTTCTTACCAGACGGTGATTCGAGTAATACTTACTTTTGGCGTGAGCGTCAAATGATTCGTTTAGGATTTTCAGGTGTAAAAGGCGACCCAAACAGTCGTGCAGTTACAGTGAACGTTCCGTGTAACGAAATGTGGGGTCCGGTAGGAAGTTGCCCAGTACTCGCAGAAGTACGCAACTGGTTTAAAGATCCTAACTTAGAAGACATGGGTCGTAAGTATTGGAAAAAGCGTAGTTACGTATTTCAAGGCTTTGTAGCTGAAAACAGTTTACAAGAAGATACTACTCCTGACAATCCAATTCGTAGGTTTATTATCAATCCAAGTATCTTTAACATCATTAAAGGTGCATTGATGGACAGTGATTTCACTGAACTTCCAACAGATATTGAACAAGGTACTGATTTCCGTCTAACAAAGACAACCAAAGGTCAGTATGCAGACTATTCAACGTCTAGCTGGAGCCGTAGAGAGCGTAGTTTAGACAGCAACGAACGTGCAGCAATTGACACACATGGGTTGTTTAATCTAAATGATTTTCTTCCTAAACAGCCAACTGAAGCTGAATTGACTGCAATTGGTCAAATGTTTGAAGCAAGCGTTGATGGTCAACTGTATGATCCAGAATTGTTCGGTAACTTTTATCGTCCAGCTGGTGTACAAATTGACACTGCTAACAGTGCGCCAAACAATTCAGCGGCCAAACCTGCGGCACAAAGTGTTCCGCAACCTACTCCCGCACCTGCACCAGTAGCAGAAGCGGCACCTACTCCAGTTACTCCTCCTGTACAACAGGAAGCAGTAGCGGCGGCAGTAGCGGCAACAGCACCAGCAGGAGATGATGGTGGTGAAAAGCCAAGTGCGCAAGACATTTTGGCAGCGATTCGTAATCGCGGAGCATAATCAAAACATCTAACACAGTAGGCGGCAATAGTCGCCTACATTATATTCTTGGAGAAATTAATGGCAAAGCCTTTTGACGTAAGTAAATTCCGCAAAAGTATTACCAAAGCGGTGCCCGGACTAAGTGTTGGGTTTAATGATCCGGACACATGGATCAGTACAGGTAATTACACACTAAACAAACTAATCAGTGGAGAATTTGAAAAAGGTATTCCACTAGGTAAAGTAACAGTACTCGCAGGTGAATCGGGTGCAGGTAAAAGTTATATTGCGGCAGGCAATGTAATCAAGTCAGCACAAGAGCAAGGTATCTTTGTAGTACTAATTGACAGTGAAAATGCACTAGATGAAAAATGGTTGCATGCACTAGACGTTGATACAGCAGAAGATAAACTACTCAAACTTAATATGAGTATGATTGATGATGTTGCTAGAACTATCAGTGACTTTATGAAAGACTACAAATCAGAATACACAGACAAAGATCATGAAGATCGTCCTAAGGTATTGTTTGTAGTTGACTCGTTGGGTATGCTACTAACACCAACTGATGTTGATCAGTTTCAAAAAGGTGATATGAAAGGTGATATGGGTCGTAAGCCCAAAGCACTAACATCGCTTGTTAGAAACACAGTTAACATGTTTGGTGAATTTAATGTAGGACTACTAGCAACTAACCATACATATGCATCGCAGGATATGTTTGACCCAGATGATAAGATTTCAGGTGGTCAAGGCTTTATCTATGCAAGTAGTATTGTTATTGCTATGCGTAAACTCAAACTAAAAGTAGACGCAGATGGCAACAAAACATCGCAAGTACATGGTATTAGAGCAGCGTGTAAAGTAATGAAAACACGTTATGCTAAACCGTTTGAAAGTGTACAGGTAGAGATTCCATATGAGACAGGAATGAGTCCATATAGTGGACTTGTTGAATTCTTTGAAGCAAAAGAGATTCTAAAGAAGAGTGGTAACAGTTTAGAATATACTAGCCCTAAAACAGGTGAAGTAATTAAAATGTTCCGTAAACCTTGGAATGCTAACAAAGATAATGCTTTGGATCTTATTATGAGCGAATGGGACGATGATGTCGTAGACGCTGTAGAAGACCTTCCGGAGGTAAATATCGACGATGAACAAGACGTCTTACCCAAGGAAGAATTAACCAATGAAAATGAATGACAGTGAGATAGCCGCATACGTTGATATGTGGCTGTCTATGAAACCTTATATTAGTGCCAAAGACAAAGAAATTGCATGTGAAAAGTTCTTAACTGTGATCAACGAAAATATCTGCGATCTAAATGAAGTATGCGATGAATGGTTTGGTTACGACTCAACACTTGACAGAGTGCTCAGAGATTGTTATTATGAAGATGCATATGATGATATTGATGAGGACTCGGATGAATACGATGATTGGTAAATGAGCTGGTATAGTAAAGTAAAGAAAAATATAGCTAATATTGTTCCTGCGATTGATTACTTCGAACAGCAACTAGATGAAGCAAGATTAGATTGTGGACTCAAAGGTAATGTAGAAAAACACTCACGTGACATGCCTGGAATAGTTGAGTATCGTTTTAATCAATTACAGGAACTGGAAGCTATACTTGAACATCTTAATATTGAGATGCGCAAAATACGCAACAAACATTATAGAAAATATCTAGAAGGATATAACAAAGCACTTAGTAGTCGAGATGCTGAAAAGTATGCTGACAGCGAAAGTGAAGTTATTGACCAACAGCATATTATTAATGAAGTAGCATTGATTCGTAATAAGTTTATGGGATTAATTAAAGCTATTGATGCCAAACAGTTTCAGATTAATAACATTGTAAAACTAAGAGCTGCAGGATTAGAGGACGTGAGTTTATGAGAATAGTATTTTGTTTACCGGGTAATAGCTATAGTGGTATATTTTTACAATCATTTACAAGTGTATGGACTTGGTGCTTACAAAATGGACACCAACCCATACTAAGTCAACAACACAGTAGTATGGTAAATTTTGCTCGTTGTAAAGTAGCAGGTGCAGATGTATCTAAAGGTATGTATCAAAAGCCATTCAATGGTATAGAATATGATCGCATGATGTGGATCGACAGCGATCAAGTATTCACAGTAGAACATTTTACTAAACTACTAAGCATGGATTGTGATGTTGCTAGTGGATGGTATAGTCAACCTCAAGGATTTACACCAGTTGTAGAAAACTTAGATGACGAGTATTTTAACAAACACGGATATTATCAATTCATAAAAGAAGAAGAAATGTTAGAACGTAAGTTTGCTTTTAAAGCAGATTATATTGGATTTGGTTGGGTGTTGGTTAAGCAAGGTGTATTTGAACGTATGGAATATCCGTGGTTTGCACCTAAAAAGTTACAAGTGCCACAGGGATATGAAATGTGCAGTGAAGATGTTGCTTGGTGTTTGGATGCAAAACAACTGGACATAGACATATATGTAGATCCACAAATACGTGTAGGACACGAAAAAACACAAATAATTTAAAAAAAGACTTGACAGTAAGACTTCTTGGTGCTATATTATATGTATAGTTAGAAGCAAAGAAGGAATACACGATGTTTAGAATCCCTAGTTTTTATCAAAACACAGTAGATTTTACTAGTGCTTGGAACACAATCACAAACTTTGGCCGTGGTGATGCACTTGAAGGTATGAATGCTATGCAACGTGTATGGGATGAACATGCGAGTGGTAGTGACCGCTTTGAAGAAGATGATGACTTTTATGAGTGGTATGAAGCTGAAGTGAATGCTTATAATGTAGTGTTCGAAAATATGGGAAAACTGTTTGGAGAGGTAGCATAATGTATAATATGGAAACTGCACTAGTTGACTATATCAACGCTCAACGCAAGGAAGCTGAAGAGTTTTCAAAGCAACCCGGTTGTTGGATGGGCATGATGCCGTCAGCAACTGAAACTGAGTATTGGAGTGATCGTGTTCCTTCGGGTACTCTTAAAGAATATATGCGTATTCAACTAGAAGAAGATGCGTACTATATTACTGCTGATTATGTCAGTAAGAGTTATGCACGTTCTTTGGACTTTGCCAATTGGAAAGACAGTGCTATTGAACGTCACATTGAAAATATTTGTAGAGAAAAGGAGGCTGCGTAATGTCGTCTTTGCCTATAGACGTTGAAGCAAAACTTTCAACCAAATTGCCACTATATGATGAAACACATGGCGGACCTTATGATAGGGGTGGAGCTGATAGTTATTACGGACGAAGCTTCGATCCTCACTATTGGCCAGAAGGTACACAAAAAGGTACTCGTATTGAAATGAAAGATATGACACCCGAGCAAATTACTGCTTATACCAAAGGCTATAATGATAACGAAGATGCAGGTATGTTCAAGGAATGGTAAAAAAAGATTAAAAAAGATGTCTTTTTTTCTTGACAACAAGACGTCTTACTGTTATATTATTATTGTAAGTTAAACAAACGAAGAGGACTTCGAAAATGGCATATGTATCACAAGCGATGAAAAAAGAACTAGCACCAGCAATCAAAGATGTATTGAAAAAATACAAAATGAAAGCTAGTATTTCTGTTCGTAATCATTCAACACTTTCAGTGAATATTAAAGCAGGCGCTCTTGATTTTAGCGATAGTTTTACACACGGTGACGGATACTGCCAAGTTAACGAATACTGGATTGATAGCCATTATGATGGTGTCAAACGTGACTTTCTAAATGAGCTGTTAGCGGCTATGAAAGGTCCAAAGTATTTCAACAACGATGACGCAATGACTGATTACTTTAGTCGTTCACACTATACTGATATTAATGTTGGTAAGTGGAATAAACCATATACATTGGAGGTATAATATGCAAATTAACTTTAACCAAATTACAGATGTAGAAGTAGAAGGCATCGACATGCAAGACTATCCGAAGTTTTGCGATGCTTATATTGCAACATGTCAAATTGACGGTGTTGATGCTACTGATGCACAACTAAATGTAATTAATGAAAACAGTTTATTTGTTTACGAACAAATTACTGAAGCAATTTACTGAAACAATGGAATTAAGGTTCCTTAGCTCAGCTGGATAGAGCAACTGCCTTCTAAGCAGTAGGTCATAGGTTCGAATCCTATAGGGACCGCCAAAATAATGCGAGGTTAGCTTAGTGGTAGAGCAAGACGCTCATAACGTCCAGGTCGCAGGTTCGAACCCTGCACCTCGCACCAAATGCCTGCATGATGGAATGGTAGACATAACAGACTTAAAATCTGTGGCCGTAAGGCGTCCCGGTTCGAGTCCGGGTGCAGGTACCAAATAAAGGATATAAGTAATGTATAGAGTAACAGCATGGTTTAAGAATCGTAAAATATCTCAAGAGTTTCATGATGTACATGATGCAATTGAATTTCGTGACGATGCTGATGCGCACTATCCTACAAAGATAATATTTAGAAAGGTAATATCAATGAGAGAATGGGTATATAATTGTTGGAACGTAGTAATGGATCATAATATGAATCCACTGAGTAACATTCCAGACTTTAGCACACGTCATATGATCATGCAAGTATTAGCATGGATGTGGTGTATTGTGTTTGCTATTGTTGTAAGTAGCATGTGGGCAGGCGTAATTAGTATGGTGATACATGCACTATTATTAGGAGCAATTGCAGTAACAGTAGCAACATTTGAAACAGCTCGACGTAAGCCAAATGTATTTGGTCCATACAATGGCCGTGGAAACGGCGGAGAACACGAATAAAGGAGAAAACAATGAGTATGAGTGCTCAATTAGTTAAAGCCGCACGTATGCATGCCGAAGGCGAGCTAGAACGTGCTAAAACAAATATTTTAGTTTATATGAATCAAAGTGTTGGTATTGGCGAACACAGTGATATTGTAGAAGCAATCCAAGAAGAACTGGATAAAATGGCTGCATCAGAAGATCGCATTGAAATGTTAAACAAACATTTCTCATAATAAAAACGCTCCTATAGCTCAGCTGGTAGAGCAAGCCGGATTAGCTGAGTTGG
>Ga0208791_1000349_pt1 | contig 21689 bp, 23 predicted proteins | sample 11_taG_FD_184084 | JGI IMG/M metagenome (GOLD analysis project Ga0208791, IMG submission 184084) | Marine viral communities from the Subarctic Pacific Ocean - 11_ETSP_OMZ_AT15265 metaG (SPAdes) (version 2) | ecosystem: Environmental > Aquatic > Marine > Oceanic | place: Pacific Ocean | collected...
GATAACTAAATGGTTTCAAGGCCGCGATGATTTAGTCGTAGCTTTAGTGACTGGAAAGTTTTTAGTTATAGATGCAGATACTCCAGAGGCAGTCACGTGGGCTGCAAATAATTTACCTGTTACACCACTAAAGGTAGCTACTGGTAAAGGTATGCACTACTACTACAACAACCCAGAAAATTTTACAACTTATGTCGCTCGTAGAGTTGCTGGTTATGACCCAGCAAAACTAATTGATATAAGAGGCGTCGGTGGCTTGATTATTGCCCCCTATAATATTCATGCTACTGGCGCCATCTATGAGCCTCAAGTAATACCAGATTGGGAATTGCATGATACAGGTGACTTGCCAGACTTCTCTCGTGAAGACTGGGTAAAGGTAACTGGCGCAGACAAGATTAACGGCAAACCTATAGCGACACCTCTCTCCCTTGAAGCCGCTGCTGAAGGAAGCCGTAATGATACTGCAGCTAGACTGGCAGGTTATCTGATTGCCAAAGGATTGAATACAGACTTCACTCAGTTCTTTTTGCAATCTTGGAATAGAAGCAATAAACCACCTTTGGAAGATTCAGAGATAGCAACGACTGTTAACTCTATTATGAAAACCCATGAGCGTAAGAACCAAGCTGCTCCTAGTTATATATCCAAGAACAGGGTTATCAAAGAGCCAACAGAACTCTATAACCCTCCAGGAATTATTAAAGACATCTATGAATATTCAGAACAGATAGCTCAGATATCTCAACCAGCTTTAAGTTTACAGTCAGCGTTAGGTGTTGGATCTGTTGCTGCTGGTCGTATGTATAAATCAGATATGAATAACTTTTCGTCTTTGTATTTCATGTGTATTGCTAAGTCTGGCCAAGGCAAAGAGAATACCAAGACAGTTATTGAATCTGTACTAGATAACTCTGGACATGTAGATTTAATGGCTGGAGATGGTTATACATCAAGTGGAGCTGTCTATAGTTTGCTTCGCCATAAACCAACTCACATTACTGTAATGGACGAGTTTGGTAAAAGATTAGAAAGTATAGCTAAGTCATCGAACTCTAATAAAGAAGACGCCCTGCAGGCTCTCATGGAGGCCTGGGGCCGTTGTCACGGTACTATCAGACCAGATAACTATTCGCTTATGAATATGTCTAGCAAGCAACAACAAGAAGCTATGGATAGATCAACAATTAAACCAGCCATAACACTTATGGGTATGAGTGTTCCAAAGAATTTTTACGGTGCTTTATCTACAGGTAGAATTGTAGATGGTTTTTTAAATAGGTTTATTGTTGTTGAGTCTAAGCTTCCTAGAGTTGTAGGCAAGATGGTGCCATTTAGAGAACCTTCTCACGCTATATGTGAATGGGTAAGAAAGATGCGAGAGACTAGAAATGAAATGGAGGAGCTGGCTAAGAACAATTCAGAGTTAGACTTTAAACAACGTGTGCTTACTTTTGATAGTGAGAGTAAAGACTTATTAACCAAACTTGCATACAAATTAATAGAAGAACAAGACGCCTTAGAAAAAGACGGACTAGAGGTATTGCTGTCTAGGACTAGAGAAAAGGCTATGCGATTAGCTTTGATATGTGCTTTGGCTGACAATCATAATACCAATATTATTAGAAGCGATATAACTAAGTGGGCAATTGATTATGTGTATTACTATGATCAATTACTTGTAGATAACTGTGAGGATAAAGTTGCAGGCTCAGAGACAGAGAGCAAGATAAAACAAGTGTTGAGCTTTATTAGATCCCAAGGAGATATAGGTATCAGTAAGCGTGATATAGATAGGCGTGAGATATTTAGAAGTATGAAGTCATACGAGGTAAAAGAAATTATAGAAAGATTGAAGAACTCTGGAGAAATCCAAGAGAAAGATGTTAAAACTAAAACTACAGGCAGGCCAACAAAACGTATTGTTGCTATTGATCCTGAGTTCTTTGATGATTAAAGGAGTGGAATATGAATCCAAAACCAAAGATGGAAACAATAAGCGACCAGAAACGCGAGGAGCGTGTAGCTGGTTTTATAGAAGGATTATGGGATGTTAGGTGCAACAAGCTACCAGTATCTTACGGACTAGATTACTGGTGTGAAAGTAGTGATGCCTGCTTTTGGTTAGAAGTTAAATGTCGTAGCTTTGGTATAGATAGGTATGACACTTTACTACTAAGTACCTCTAAATTAAGAATGGGTGCGGCTTTATCCTTGGCTACTGGCCATCCTTTTGTCCTGGTATTTGCTATGACTGATAGCGTTTACTCACATACCTGGAAGGCAGGTAAAGAGTATGACGTTAGATTCGGTACGATAGCAGAGCCTATCTACGAAGAAGACTCAGAGCCGTATGTGCATTTAAGTAAAGATGAAATGACTTGCCTATCAGAACATCCGCTAGGATTTGATAGAGAAGAAATGGGTTTAACTTATAATAAGAAGAGCTAGGCTATGTTAGAAATTCTTTGTGCTATATCAAGGTTTGCATCTGAATCTCCTAAAAGGCTAGGACTCATTATCCCAGATGATTGTGCTGGTACAGGAGATATTTCTGGTAAATCTAATTGTGTTGTTAATTTTGGAGGTTGTTGTGTTTGAATTTGTGTGCTTAGTTCTTCTGTTATATCTCCTAGATTAGCTTCATCTATAGCTTCTTCAACAATAGATCCTAATGCTTCGGATCCTTCTACAACAGACTGACCTATAGATATGGCTGGGAATAATCTTAGGGCATCTCTAAATGCTTGCATTACAATACTTACACTTTCTTTATCTGCTTTGGCTAGCCTTCTTACAACTGCTGGATTTCTCATTACAGAACCCATAACTCCTAGTTGAACTAATGTAGGCAACATCGCCACGTTAAATGCGTTAACCGCAACAGCTCCAGCTATCAAAGTACCAGCTCCTCCACCTTCAGCAGAAGTCATTACTCTTAAGTCTCTAACCAAATTACGCAAACCTTTAATAGACTCTTTACCAAACATTTCATCTAGTACAGCATCTCCTTTTGCGTTTAAAGCTCTTTCTAATGCTTCTGGATTAAATACCTCATCCACTCTTTTACCAGGACCAACAGCAAGATTTAGTAAGTCTCTCATACTGTCTTGTTGTATTTTTTGAAATGTATCTGCATCTACTATTTCTTTTATTCTTGCAATGTTACTTGCTTGGCCATTTCTAAATAACGTACTTACAATTTCTTCTGGATCTGCTGATTGTATTCTTGATAATAACTTATCTGTTTCTACTAGGTGTTTTGCGTTTTCAGCATCTACTAGCTTAGTAACAACATTTCTAAACTCTGGCATTTCTAATCTTTCAACAATCTCAGAAAATCTTTTAGCATCTAATCTAGTATTAATTTTGCCAAAGTCTGAAAGAATAATTTTTAAATCTGGAATGTTGTCAAACAAAACGTCTTTGGTTGAACCAAGCTTGTCGTTTATAAATTTAGCAAAAGATACTGGATTAACATTTCCAAGATCATCTACAGAGTTGGCTAGTGCTTCTCTTAATACATTCTTTTGTAATTCAGATTTTACCTCTACTCTGGTTGGATTATCTAAAGCATTTAAAACTTTGTTTAAAGCTGTAGGATAATCTTTTCTGATAACTTGAGTATATATCTGATCCACGTCAAAAGCATTTGAGGCTGCTTCTTTTCTTATCTTACTTACTACAACATCGTTAAAAGGTTTAATAGCTTTTTGATAATCTGAGTTGTAACTTCTAATCATTTTTGCAGCCTTTGATATATTTGTGGCAGCGTCTTCTTTATTAATTGGACCTCTAATTTTTAAAAAAGAATTTCCGTCTTCCATTTTTTTAAATATATCAGCTATCTCTCTTTCAACTTTATTTAAGGCAACCCCTATATCTTTAACCCCAGCGCCAGATGCTCTTTTTACAGCAAGTATAGAGCTTCTTAAATTGTTTAAAGCTTCAATAGACATTTTTCCTTGCGAATCTTTTAATATCTTTTGTAGAGCTACTATTGGATTGGATGGTACTTGTTCAACTGCAGACTGTAAACCAAGACCAGGTTGTTTTTTTACTAGATTATCTAGCTCTTTTGCTAAGGCTGATAGGTCAATATCTACTCCTCCATATACAGCATCTAAATCTTTAGCTACTAAAAAGCTGTCTATGCCTCTTGATCTTTGAACAAAAGTTCCAGCAGCAATCTCGTTTCCTGCATCATCTAAAACAATACCAAACTGGTCGTCGTAAATATTTTTTAAATCATCTCTTATCTTTTGGCCAATACCAATCCTATCTGGTCTTAATGTAAATGCTCCATCATCTATTTGTTGTATAGCATTTTTTACATACTCTTGAACATCTTTGTTTGTTTTTGCAGCGCCGTCTGACATTTCCTTAATAAGATCGTCTACTTGTCCTTTGGTTAACTGACCAGTTTTAAAAGCGTTGCCAACAGCTTGAAGATCTAAAGTCTCGTCGTTTAAATTTTCTAAAAACTTTTTAAGTCTTTCGTTACCATATTGTATTAATTTTTTATCTCTTTCAGTTCTACCAAATACAGTTTCAGATGCTGCTTGAATACGTCCAGGTATGGATCTACCTAAAGCTCTTTGCGATACAGCTGCTTCAGTAAATGAACTAATGGTTCCATCATCTTGCGCTTTTAGAATATCGTCAAAAGTTGGCATTCTACCCAATCTATTTTTAAGTAATTCTACCTCTGCAGGGTCTGCGCCCTGGGCTATAGCTCTTGATATATCTATATCTGCTATGGCACCTTTTCTGCCAAGCAAGGCGTGTAAGGCTGCGCCTCCGCCCTCAAATAAACCTTGACCTATTCCTCCAATTCCAGCTTCAATTAATGCTTCTCCACCAACCTCGCCAATTGTTTGTTTTTGTAATCCTCTTACAGTCTCTATAGCTTCTTCGCCTAGTTGACCTCCTCCAGAACCTATAGCTGCAGCCGCACTTCTTGTAATTCTGTCGCTTTTTAAAAATGGCTGTAAAGTCTTTAGCAATCTGCCATGTGGAGATAAGGCTGCAATTGCTCCTGCCAATGGCCCAAGAGTTCCGCCAAAGTCTGCAAAGTCTGCAAAAGAAAAACCCTCTTCATCTATAACAATATTTTTATTGGATATTTTATCTTTATCTAACATACCCTTTGAGGATAGTCTCCTTTGTCCTAAAGGGGTAATAGCTAGATTGCCTCTAGTATCTCTAATAAAACCATCTGATCCAGCATATCTTTGCAGTACGCCTTCTTTTTCTTCCATATTATCAGCCATATCTAGCTGACCTCTTAAGAATGAACTTTGTATACCAGTCTTATAATCAAAGTCCTCTTCTTCAATTATTTGAGCAGTTCCCTCTTTAGCTATATATTCTCTGACCGTTTGAATAGCTTTCTCTTCTTGTCCAGGCTCACCCTCAACTTCGATAATTCTGCCATCTGGTAACTCAATTTCATATATCATATGTTATCTCATCTGCAAACGAACTCTTTGTCCGTCTGGCTGAGTTTGTTGCGCTAAAATATCAAACCTGCCTGGTATTTTATAACCAGCATTTTCAAATGGTTTTCTTGCGGCTAAATAATTTTTGTATGAATTGTCTTTTCTTTGGCTGGCTCTTTTTAAGGCTAGGTCTAATTTTTGTAATACAGTAGATTGATCTGCACTCCAGTTAATAGCTCCTATTAAATTAGCAGCAACTTGTCTATCTAGGTTAGATATAGTTCTTCCAGACTCACCTGTAAGCTCTTTAATATTACCGTTAATAATATCGTTAATAAGATTTTTTGCTACTTCTCTTGTTGTTAGCTCAGGATCTTTTCCTGGGAAAAAAGCTTTAGCCTTTCTAAAGTACTCTCCAATTAAAGGACTTAAACCAGTTACATCACCTGTTCTAACCAAGGTAGCCGCTTCATTTATAGCTGCAATAACTGCATCTGAAGTGTCATACTCAAAGGCAGCGTTTGATAAATCGGTTTCATATTCAGCCTGTTTTGTTCTGAAATCTTTACCCATATCTAATTGTTTTTTGATGTATTCCTTTTCTAAATCAGCTGTAGCTTGTGCATCAAGTTTTTCCATTTGAAATTCTCTTTCTGCAAAAGCTTGCTCTTCCGCAGCTCTTTCAGCTGCAGCTGAGGCTGCTCCTGTTGCCAAGCCTTCAGCCATACTGCCAGAAGTAGCTAATCCAGCTGATATGTTTCTTATTAGTCTTATGAAGTTAGGGTTTTGGAAAATAGTAGTTTGAAATGTTTTTTGTTCTTCTGGCTCTGATTCTATTAATTTATCTACTTCATCTTTTTGTTCTGTTTTATTTTCAGTAATAACTTCGCTGTTTTTAACTTGAACGGTTTTTTCGTCAGTAACTTTTTTGTCATCTACAATAGAAGAATCTTTTGGTTTTGAAACTTCTACCTCCTCTAACGCAGTTGCTATTTCATCAGGAGTTGTTATGGCTGCATCTTTCAGTCCTTCTCCAGCAGCTAAGGTTGTTCCTAAAGCCGCTGCTCCAAGAGTTGCTTTTCCTAATCCAGTAATTTTATCTGCAGCTGTTACTGCAGATGCCACACCACCTGGAGTTACAGCAAAGTCTGTTGCAGATGGTTTAAAAAACATTTTACCAACTCCAGATGCTCCAGCTCCTATAGGTCTTTTTAATAAAGCAAGAGATCCAGCTGTTAAAGCTGTATTAATTAGTCTGTCAAAACCAGAAGCTTTTTCCATATTTAAAAGAGCTTCTCTAGGAGTTCTTCCCATATTCATATCTATAGGTATGAGCTTTTCTCCTTCTTTACCATAAAGCTGGCCAGTATCATCAGAGACTATATCCATTAATTCTGTTTTTCTAGCACTCATTAAAGTAGAAGCTAAGGGATCTCTACCTCCACCAATACCTGCACCAAAGCCTGTCATTTCTGATCTAGTTATACTTCTACCTGGATCAACAATAGTAAAACTAGGAGTAGCTTCACCACCTTCTTGGAACATTTTTCTTTGCAATATATTCATTAGCCTGTTGTGGTTCCTGTTGTTGTTTGAGGCTGTCCATATCCATAAGGAGCTTGACCTGGCATCAAGCTAGCGTAAGCTCCTAAACCTGCAGCTAAACCTTGTTGTAAAGGATCTACTGGCATGCCATAAGTTTTTCCAATTTGAGTTTGGCCTGATTGATACTGAGGAGCAAAGCCCTGCATAAACTGCATTGCCTTCATCGGATCTTGTCTTCTTTGCTCTGCATAGTCGTACTCTCTGCCGTATTGAGTTTCCATTAGTTCTCTTGGAAGTCTGCCTAGATTCATTAATTCTGATCTTTCATCTCTTCCTAGCTGTTGATAGGTTGATCCTAGTCCACCTATTTGACTTCCGAAGCCAGCCATTCTGCCTCCTATTCCGCCTAACTGCTGTCCATATCCTGCTAAAGAAGAACCAATACCTCTGGCTAAATCTCCTCTTTGCTGTCCTAAACCTAATATATCTCCAGCATATCCACGTCTTGCACCTGCTAAAGTTTGACCGTATCCTGCTTCTCTTTCGCCTGCTCTTTCAAGAGCTTGTCTACCAAATCTAGATTCTTCCATAGCTCTTTGTTGAGCAGTTCCAAATCCTTTAGAACGTATACCAGATAAAGCTTCTCCTAAGCCTCTGCCAAGTGCAGACCTTCTTTCTTCAGCACTTAGTCTAGCTCTAGAACCAAAAGCAGACTCTCCACCTGAACTTATATCTCTAGCTCTTTGAGCAATATCAGCTTTCTCGCCTTGTTTAAATACGTCATCTATTGTTTGTTGTACGACTTGTTGCTCGAACGGATCGTAGTAAGCTGCTGTTGAACGTGGGTCAAATCCTCTTAATGAAGCTCTTTGGTAGTCTCTAGCAGATGGGCCTTGTCTCCCAAGACTGCTCATCAAATCTCCAAGTCCTGCTCCATATTGTTGCTCTGCTTGAGCAAAGTAAGGCTGTTGTAATTGTCCAGCTCTTCTAGTTGCTCCTATAGCCTCATCTAGTAAGCCTCTTTCTTCTCCAAGCATTCCCATTCCGCCAAGAATAGCTTTTTCTTGGGCTTGTAAATATGGTTTGTATCCACCAATACCGCCGTAAGCGCCCTGTATACCAGCAAGCTCTAAAGGAGACAACCCAGCTGTTTTCCTCATCGTTGGCCCTTGATCTAAATAGCTTTGAGCAGCTCTTCTTGATCCTGCTATCAAACCTTCATAGTCTGGAGAACCAAAATAAAGTTCTCTAACATAAGGATCAGATATAACCTCTCGTCTTGATATGTCTTGTAATACTGGATTAACTGTATTAGCCATTATATTGCCTCAAAAATATTCATCAGTTCGCGCATGTTTTCTACGCCTTTTTCTCTAGAAGCTTTACCACCTTTAACAAGCTCTATACCTGATTTTGTTTTATTCATACCAAATGCACCTGCGCCACGTGTAGCTTTAGCAGTCATTACAAACTCACCATCACTTAACATCGCTGGTATATCATCTGAAGTACCTGTTCCAGGACCTGCTGACTCACCACCATCACGCATATCTAATTCTTTAATTGCAGCTCCACCTTGACTAAAGTATTGAACAGGACCGCCCATATTAAACTCTAGGGCTTTTTGAGCGGCTGGTAAGCCAAACTCACCTCTAGTTCCGCCTGTTCCTAGTTCTTTTGATAATTGGTATCTACCAAGTTGATCCATTGTTACAGCTGGAGTTTCAGCTAAACCACCCATTCTTTCTTTGGCTGAGTCGTAAGTAATTTTACCAAGCAGTCCTGCAAGTGCTGCTGCACCCATTCCGCCACCCATACCACCTTGACCACCTCCGAAAAGACCAGCGATACCGCCTCCACCAGGACCTGTACCTAAAGCTTTTTCAAGTTGATCTGGTAGTAGTTTTGAACTTAAAAACTCTAAAGGTGATTTACCTCCTAAAAAGTTTCCAAGACCTCCACTAGATTGAACTTCATTTAAAACATCAGGTTGAGTTCCAGCGGCTAACATTTCTTCTACTTGAGATGCTGTATAAACATTGCCTTGATCGTCTTCGTACATTACTTCTTGCTGACCACCGCCTGTTAAGTTACCAAATAACCCTACACCATCTTTACCAGGCATAACATACTCGTAACCTTTTCCTATTGTATTGCCAAATAAACCTACGCCATCATCGCCTTTAAACAAAAATTCTCCTGCTCTATCTTTTAAACCGCCAATACCTTTGCCTAAGTTTCCAAATAGACCTACACCATCTTTACCTTTAAAAAGATATTCTTTTGCATTTCCAAAAAAGTTACCGCCTGTTGGCTTGCCTTTTAAACCACCAATACCTTGACCTAACTTACCTGCTCCGTAACTAAAAGCACCTGCTTTTAAAGCATCTTTCCAGCTACCACCAGCTAATTTTGTAGTTCCAGCCTGTATTGCTGCTGACATAATTGGCCCAACGCCAGGAATAAAGTTTGCTAAAGGCCCAACAACAGGAGCTACTTTCTTAGCTACTTTTTTAATTGACTTAAATGTTTTCTTCAACCAACCAAATTCAGGCATACCTGTAATTGGATTGATAGACATGCCTTCTCCTACTTTATATTCATCTGGAGATAAGCCTGCTGCACGCAGTTCTTGTTCTATTCTTTTTCTTGTTTCTGGAGATATAACAGGTGGTACAACCATTTCGCCTTGGGCGACGTGAGCCATATACTGATCTTCGTCGCGTCCTAGCCTTGCTAATCCTGTTCCGCTGTTGTCTATTCTATTCATATTACAATTTTACCCTTTATTTTCTTCGCTGTTAATATCTTCATCTATAGATGTTAACCAAAAAACCAACAAATATCTATCTCCTTCCTCTACTGCTAGTCCTCTGTGCATGTGTGTATAACTTGGAAATATCAAACCGCTACCTGTAGGTAATGGCTCTACGACTCCTCTATTTAAAAATTCTGTTCCTCCACCCTTGTAATCGCCTGTATTCAAAGGGACTACAATACTAACGTCTGAACTGGCGTCGTGATGCCAGGCTCCCTGCTTTTTATCTTTTAAGTTGTAGTTAGCTATCTGTATGTTTCCGCCTGTAACGTGGCGATTCCATATAGTTACAAGTATTGGGTTGATTAGTGATTGAACTACCTGCATCAATGAAATATATAAATCTGGACATTTTTCGCTAAGAACTATCTCTGGTATTTGTCTTAGCTCGTCTTCTTCTGGATTAGGGACAAATGCAAATTCTTTTTGCATGTTATCTATTTCATCTAATAATATTTTACAAAACTTGTCAGAAAACAAAGGAACTGTATAAACATCTTTTAATGGTTCTTGTATGACACTTTCTAAAGGTAGTTTTTCTGGATTGTTTGTACCTTCGCTTTTATAGAAATCTACTATATTGGGTATAGATGCTTTTGCTTTTTTTAAAGTATCTTTGTTAACAAACCAATCAGAAGGAAATCCAAGCAATAAGTTTTTAAGCTTGTATGATTCTTCTTGTATCTTTTGTTTTGCAAACATATAAAAATATCCTAAATTTTAAGCTACTGTTATATTTACTGCTATATCACCTTTCGTTATAACAGAAACAGCACCTAAAGAAGCTGTAGCCTTAAAACCATTATTGGGTGAGTTAGGTGTATGAAGCTGAGTCCAACTGTTCCCTATATAAACTTGCAACACTCCTTGAGAAGTATTCCAGATTACATCACCTTCTAAAAAGTTTAATTGCGCAATTTCTGTTTCGTTGAACTGCGGCGTTCGATTTGGGTCGAACTGTCCTAAGTTTAACTCAAGAATCCTAACTAATCTATTAAAAATTTCAGGAGACATCTCTCCCTGAGCAAGCGGAAGGCTAGTTTCTAGTAACTTTGCCACTATCTTCTGCCGTCTGGTTTAATATCTAATCTGGTAGCTCCTAGTCTCCAACCTACGTTATCGTTACCGTCTGAATCGTCATCTGACTCTACTCTAAATACAGCTTGACGACTTCTTGCCCTAAGACTAACTTGTCCAGTTGAAGATCCTATAGAAGACGTAGAACTGGTTGATAGAGATTCTCCAGGGTTATTCCTAGTCTTTAAAACAAGATTTACTTTACCTGAGTCTGAATTAGCTAAGAATTTTAAATCTGGGAACATTCTTTGTATGTAAGCAAACTGCTCTCCTTCGCCCACCTCAAAGTCTGAGCTTTCTATAAATACGTTAGTCATAGGACTACCATCATCATTAAAGCCGTCTTCTTGTTCAAATAAATAACCGTTATAAGTAGCTCTAGGGTAATTTTCAATACCACTATCAAGCCAAGCGTGTCTTTCTAATTGGCCGTAATACCAAACCTGGTCTTCGTAGTTATAGATAACATATCTGTCTATTTCTGTTGCACTTCCTGAGCAATAGAACCAACCAACTTCAGACTTTTCAGTAATAGTAAACGCATGTATTTTAAATGATTGGCTTAAATTAATATCGCTATATACGTAATTATGAACGCTACAAGGTATCTTCTGTACGCTACCTGTATATGCGTAAAAGTTTGTTGAAGACATCCAATAAATAGATTGAGCTGAAGTAATAACCGCTTTTGGTCCTATAAGGCCAGTACCCTCGTTAATAAGGTTAACTGCAAATGTAAAAGGTGGGCCAACAAACTGCATACTGTATAAAGCAGTATCAGTCCATATAAGTATTTCCTGTCTAGATTTTGTAGCTCCAATAATAGAAGATCCAGATGAAAGTCTTAAGTCTCCAGCAGTATTAGTAATTAAAGGTTGGAACTCCAAGTCATTTTCTTGGTCGCTAAAGGATATAAGCATCGGGTCTATAACGCCTGTCCTTTCTCCTCCTGATACTGAGTCTGAACCTAATACAATTAAATGCCTATCTTTTTCGGAGGTAATAACTTGTAAACCTACTGTTGGTACTAAGTTAGCCCCAGAAACAGTAGAAAGGTCTACAGCTCTTGTTGTAAGTCCATCATTTTCTACCCATCTATATATACCGCCAGCCCTAGGGTTTATTATAAGGTTTTCTCCAAAGTGATCATGTGTCCAAAGTCTTAACTGGTTAGTAGCAGATAAAGCAGTAGTAGAGCCAAAAGTTCCTTCACCCCAAGTACCAGAACTCCAACCAGTACCAGTAATATAAACATCTAAACCTACATTTACTTGGTAAACCCCGTCAACATGATTACCACCATCTCCGCTATCAGAACTGTTTGCTGTAACTTCGTTTCCAGAGGTATCTTTGGCTACAAAAGTGTATGTATTAGTGGTAACAGATGTTATTTGATATTCTTGATTTAATACTTCTGCTGTTACTAGTCCACCTAAACTTACAGCTCCTGAAAAAGTAACAAAATCATTTATAACTGAACCATGTCCATTATCTGTTGCTGTTATAGTAGAGCTGCCATTAGTAGCAGAAAAATTAACGCCATTATTCGTAGTCTTTCGTATGGGGGTAACATCTGAGTAACTGTCTCCTTCTCTAATATAATATTTCCAGGTAGTCCCTACTCCTAAATACTTAGTACCTCCTAAAGAGTTCCAAGCATGCAAAGCTCTGGCAGTTCCTAAAAAACTATTAGAACTATCTTTTGACCAACCGCCAAACTTTTCTGGTCTACCTTTTCTAAAACGTACAAGATTTACGTCAAACCAACCGCCTGTATTGTCGTATTCAGTACCTTCTCTGTTGATACCTGGCTTAAATAAAATCTTGCTTAAAGGCATTAGTTATACCTCATGCCATTCTTTGCCTTCAAACAAAAGGGCTTCTGCTTCTCTTCTTCTAATAAGTCCTTGTAAAACCTTACCACCTGCTTTATTCCAACGTTTTATTTGAGCTGGAACATCATCAAACTCTTTATTGTTTAATACTTTTAACATAGTAGAAGCTTTTAAGTTAGCTGGTCCTAGGTTAAATACCCAAGATACTAAGGCATCAAATTGATTTTGTTTTAAATCAACAGTTACTGCATCTTTTATATAACCTTCATATTCTTCCATTTCATGTAAAAGTAACTTATCTGCTTCTTCTTGAGAAATGGTATCGCCTTCTTTAACGCCTTTGGTAGAGCCATATCCTATTGTTAAAACTCCTGCTGCACATTTATATGCTTCTAGTTCACATCCTTCAAACTTTTTAATTAAGGATAATCCTTCTTGAGATATGTTCATATTAGTAATCTCCCCATACTTTTGCTTTTTTGCCGCCGTGGTATTCAACTGCATGTCCTTCTTTAATGAGGATCTGGCAAATATCTTTACCATCTTCTGTATAAGGGATACCAAGTATTCTGCCATATTTACCTTTTCCTAATGACTGTATTTTAAATTTACCACAACAAAGCTCCTTTAGTCTTTCTTTTGCTGCAAGACCTAATTTTTTTTCTGCTAAATCTCTAGTTCTAGATTCTGGAGTATCAATACCGTGAAGACGTACTCTTTGTTTATGTAATTTAACATCAAATCCAAGGTCTAACGAACAGTCGAAGGTATCACCGTCGACTATTCGTTCCAAAATAGCGTTATATACAAACGCGTCTGGTGCCTTAGCCATTATTTATCCTTAGCTTTAAGAATGTTTAATGCAAGTAAATCTATAAATTTATATAGTTTACCAATCCAAGCGTCGTCTTTAGGTGTTGGAGTGACTGCAGCTATAATTGAACTAGCAGTTACAATCGCTGTTACCCACATCACCATATTGCTTATAAAATCCATATTATCCTCCCTTGAATATTAATGGTTTATTGATTTTAACAGATTAATTATCGTTTTTGCTAACTGTTACTTTTCTATAATAGACAACTACTTCAGTCAGTTCATTAATATAACGTTTTAACTCTTGCATGTTATAAGCCATCAACTCATAATCTGGTACTGACATAGCAACAAATACTACCTGCCCTTGATCTTTTTCTATTTGAATTAAAAAATCTTCTATATTCTTATTAGATACAACATACCAGTAGGGATCTTTTAAATCTATTTCTCTGGGCATTATAGGTTGCACTATAGTTCTTTCTATAGGCTTTGATACAACCTCTACCTGTTTAGTTGGTAACAGACTGCAACTGCAAGCCATCATCAAGACTGTCAATGTTACGGCTGTCTTCTTCAATGCTATCAAATACATCTTTTGTTCCTTTGTTTATTCTGGGTTGTATTAGTCCAGGTTTAGCTGCTGCTAATCTGGTTAAATCGTGACGTTTAAATATGTCAAGGTACCTTGACATCTCTTTTTGTATTTCTTGATTTCGACTCTGCAGATCCAACAAACTACCCGTTTGTAAGGCAAAATCATTTTGTAGTGATTCTATTGCTAGCTTTTGTTCTGCATCTCTTAATTCAAAGGCTTGATTAAGAGCTGATAGGTTAGAATTTTGTTTCCATAAAACAAAACTAAATAAACTTAAAGCAACTATAATTCCTATTAACACTTTACTCATCTTAAATAGTATACACTTTCAATGCTTTCTTCTTTCCCTTAACGTACATTTTTTTACAAAACGTAGCTTCTGGTACTTTTTTACGCGTAGATTCTCCAATTAATAAATCAACTCCAGCTTCTTTAGTAGCTGACTCTAACCTTGCAGCTGTATTAACAGCATCACCAATAGCAGAATAATCAAATCTTGTATCTGATCCCATATTGCCAATAATAGCTTCTCCTGTATTTACACCTATACCTATTGCTATTGGCTCAGGTAATTCTTTTTGTAACATGCGAATTGCTGTTCTCATATCTCTAGCGCAGGCGACTGCACGTTGTTCATGTTCATCTAAATCGAGAGGAGCGTTAAAGATGGCCATACAAGCATCACCTATAAATTTATCAACCATACCTCCATGTGCTTGGATACATTCTACTTGTACGGTAAGAACTTTATTCATTATGTCAGTTACTTCTTCTGGTTTTAGTTTTTCAGATAAATTTGTAAACCCCCTGACATCTGTAAATAAAAAAGTACAGATTCTTTTTTCTCCACCAAGTTTTAAAAGTTCAGGATTTTTTTGTAATTGTTTAACTTGTCTTGGATCTAGATAATGTTCAAACTGTTTTTTAATTTGCTGACGCAATTTAAACTGTTTTCTAAAGTTTATATAGAAGGCAATAGCTGCAGTTATGAATTGAGATACAAAAGTCCAAGAAAAATCTATTAAATACCCTTTTTGAATGCTAAAAACGCCTGAGAAGGCTGTAGTTAACAGTAAAATTACAGCTATACTTACGCCCTTAGTTATACCAAGAAAATTAATTACAAGCCACGTCAGAGTGACAAAAATTCCAAAAATTAAAATTTCCGCCGCTAAAGCCCAATCAGGAATTTTTGGAGAGTTTTTTATAAGAATTGACTCAGATAAAGCTGCTTGAATTTTATGTGGCTCCAATAATCCAGACGGAGTTGCAACTTGAGGCATAATTCCATTAGCAGTTACACCAACAAAAACAAACTTACCTGCAACATTCATTTCTTTTAGATTAGTTTCTGGTGTATCTACCCAACTAATCCATTTACGACCTAGACTATCTGTTTTTACTGGTGATATTCCTCTGACTGATATCTCTTGTATACCATTATCATTTGTAGTGATAATGTAAGTTCTTGCTCCTGTTAGTGCTTTTAATACTTCTGTACCAAAAGCAGGAACATATCCATCTGGTGTTTTTAATAATAATGGTATTCTTCTAACTAAGTTATCTATATCGGTGGGTGCAGTTGCGATTCCTTGTGATGATTTGTCTTGCAAGATTTGAATATTTTGTACTACGCCTTGAGTCAACATTCCTCCAGGATTGTCTCCCTTAATAACTGTTCCAGTAGTTTTTGGATATTTACCGTTAGGAGTTTCAAACATAGCCAGTACGGATGGTATGTATTCAAGCGTCGTAGCAAATGTTTCATCACCACCCATACGATCAGCTTGAGGAAAACTTATTACCCAACCAACTCCAATAGCTCCTTGATTAATAAGATCAACTTGCATCTGAGCTAAGGTTCTTCTTGGCAAGGGCCATCCGCCTTCGTTAGCAACATCTTCTTCAGTTATATTAAGTATTACAAAATTACCAGAAGGTTCTGGAGTTGTTACAAATGTATCAAATATTTTTAACTTAAGTATTTCTGTAGGGGTGCTTTGAAATATTAAAGGTAGTGATAGTAATATAAGTATAGGTAATAATAGTCTTTTCATTAATCACTTTGAGTGATAGTAATAACGCTGTCACTCCCTCCATTTACCTTGATAACATTTGATATGCCATCTTGTATGAAGATAACAGTATAAGATGTACTACCATCTAAGTCTAATTGCACAGACTCGTTTACCTGTCTGCGCAGACTAATAACATTACCTGTAATAATTGTAGTTATTTGAGTATCAGGATCCTTACCTAATAAAGTACCACTTACTTGAGTGCTAGTTGCTTGAGCTAGTGCATCTTCTTCTTCTGCTATAGCTAGTGCATCTAATACATTAAGCAGATCTTCAAGATAATTTACATCTAAAAAGTTAATATCAAGCTCTGTAAACTCTAGGTCATCTTCACCTAAATAATCAACATCTAAGTAATCAATATCAAGCTCATTAAAATCTAATATGCTTTCTTGTTTAGCAGATACATCTTCTTCGTAGGTTATCTTTTCTTCTTTAGGAGGCGTAACAATTAACATGTTATCAATAATATCTAGACTAAGATCAAGGATTACAGGCTTGCTTGGAGATGACTCAAAAACACTAACAGTTGTAGCTTGATATGGTTTATTAAGAGTGACAGTACCCATAGCTGTAGTTACCAGTATCTCGCCACTAGATAAGCCTAAAGCGTCTGGTAATAGTATTATAAGACTGCGGCCTAACTCATCTACTGTAGCTGTAAAGTCTGTACCTCTTATTGCTATATTGGCTGTAGGAGTTTTAAGAGTAATATTTTGTTTATCTATACGGTTTAAATTGCCAGTAATAAAGCGTGCTGTCCCAAGACCAAAGGTAATAGCCATTTTAGATTTGCTTGGATCAGGATCGTAAATGTATTCATCTATTAATAATTGTGAGTGTTCAGTTAATTTTACAACAGAGTCATCAAGAAATGTTATAGCCATTCTGCCATTAGTAGTTATGGCTTCATCATTACTTTGTATAGCAAACTTTAAGTTTGCATCGTAGGGCTTGTCTCTTACTATTTGGGCTGAACCGTTTAGTTCAGAGATGTCTCCAATATCAACAGCTTGTGCTTGTACCTTGGTCGTTTTGAACGACACAAACAGTAGAAGCAGAAGTGCCAGAGATTGACATAATTTTGAGCCAGTCATTATCTTGGGTACTCAGTTGTTGAATATTAAATGTTCTTGAACCGCCTGTATGGTCTAAATAAAAATATCCACCTGCTGAAGCGTTAACTCCTGTACCTGTATAAGTAACTGTATTATCAGAACCATCTATATCCATATAGTTGGTAGCACCATCAATGTTAATGTTAGATGTTACTGTGTTATTAGATCCCTGAATAATCCAGTCTAAATCAAGAGATGCAGCTATTGCAGTTGTACCTTGGTTTAAAGTAAATGTATTACCACTACCAGTAACAGCTACGTTTTGATTAGAGCCATCTGAACTGTAGGTATTTGTTGGATCTACTTGAATAGTAAAAGAGTTTGTACCACCAGTAAAGTTATATAAACCTGTAAAGTTATCTGCAAATATATCACCAAGAAACTTATTAGTAGCACCAATCATGTTGATGTCTAGTGTCATAGAATTTCCGTCTAAATCAAAAGCATTTACACTACCTGCTGTAGAGTTTAAACCACCTATAATATTAGAAATACCTAATTGTTCTAGGTCTATATTAGCCCCAGTACCAGACTGATCTACGTAAATTTCGTTATCTGCTGCAAATCCTACCAAAGAAAACACAGCAAGTATGCTGATAAATTTATTCTTCATTGTCCAATTCTACTCCTACATTTTTGTTTTGTAAAATCCAGAAACCTTTTTCATACCCCAAATTAACCATTTCTAAAACACCGCCTTCAATAGCTTTCATAAGAGCTATGGTAGAAGATTCGTTTCTAGCGTTACCTAACTCTATTTCCACTAGCTCTGTATTAGCCTCAATAAATCTAAATACATCCTCTGATTTACCATAACTAAATATAGTTTTTTGGCTTAAAACCTCTAGCAATACTTCTCCTGTAGCTACAGAAACCATACGCAAACTAACGGTTATGTTATCTTCTCTGTATTGCACGCTATTACCAATACCAAGATACCTGGCTCCTACACCACCAGATTCTAGGTTGGCTTCGTAGGATATAACAGCTCCTTCAATTAAAATACCAGCAAATAATAATGGTCTTAAAGCTTTTTTCTTTTCTTCTTCTGTAGCTGTTTGTTCTCTTGCTGACCTTATAAGCTGGCGTTCTTTAGTCAAGTTATCCAAACCAACTCTTTCTACAACTCTAAAGAACTTGCCATCCCCTGCGTGTTTTAAGGCTCGTATAAGTAGTGCGTTTGGTTGTTGGGTAATAGCTGTAGAAAATAAAGCAAACTCGCTGTTGCTTTTTCTTTGTCCTGTTTGATCTGTAAAGGCTGTAGGATAAACTGCTACAACAGGACTAACTTCTGGTATTGGTGCATTTTTTAAATCTTGAGATTGTAAATCTTGAATAGATACTACGTTTTGCGCAGAGAATCTTTGCTCGTAAGTATCTTCGTATTGATCAAATATAGAACAACTAGAAAGTAAAAGTACCAATAGGTATTGTAATTTCTGTAACTGTGCCATCTGCTTCCGTTATCTTTAAAGTTAATGTTACGCCATCGCTAGTATACTCTATTGTGTTACCTTCTAATGTAATGGTTCCAGAACTTGATGGTGTTTCACCAAAAAGGTTATTAACTAGCTGTCTTGATAACTCGGCATATACTCTTGATTCAAGATTACGCATAAATCTTGCAAGAGTAGAGTTTTCTTTTTCTCTTTCTATTTCATCCTGTAAGGCTTTAATTTCTTCCTTAATGGTTAATTTTCTTGAGAACTCTTGATTTTCAATCGTAAGATAGTGTGAACTAGTACCCATTCCGTTAAAACTAGGAGACTTAAATTTATGAACTAACTGATCTGCTTTAACATTTTGAGTAAAAATACCTAAAACAAGAATAATACCTATAACTACTACCCATTCTATTATTTTTTGTTTCTCTTCTTGTTCGGCTCTCCATTTAAGTTCAGCTTTGCTTGGTCTGCCTCTTTTTCTTTTAATCTTTTCTTTGGTCATCTCTATCCGCCTTTGCTAACCTATCGGTGTGCATCAATTGTGGTACACCTAGTATAGTCTTCAAAAGCGTGTCTTGTCTAATAATCTCATTGTCTACAGATCTAACTCTATCTATAAGAGCTACTAATATCCCGTGTTGAGAATCTAATTTTTGACCTAATCGTTGTTCTATTTCAGATATTTGAGCAGATACTTTTTCATCAAGCACATCTACCTTAGTTTCCATACCGTCAATAATTTTATTAATAAGCTTCCAAATAAATAAACCTAGTCCTATAGCTGCGGCTATTGGAAAACCAACCTCATTTATTAGTTGGACAACAGAGTCCATTAGATTAATCTAGATAACATTACCGTTGCTAGTATAAAAGGATAAACGGCCCAAATCATATTTTCTAGTTTATCAAAACGTTTTGAGCCATCTTCTAATCTTTTATCAATACTTTTATACAAAGCTTTACATTCTTTTTCATGTGATTCAATTGCATTTAAAGCATCTTTAGCTGTAGCCATTTTTATCCTATATTATTAGTTGTTATTTTTGATTTTTTTTTTACTCTTTTGGTAGTATAAGCTTCGTTAACATCAGGAGTAGATTTATCGTCTGCAACGTAATGGCCTTTTTTATTTCTTGCCCTTACTTCAACTCTTTCAGTACCAGTAATTTTATCCCAGAAATTTTTAATAAAGTTCATACTACTTTTCCTCAGACAAAACTTCTTCTGCAATTTCTTTAGTAGTCTCTACTAACGCAGCTTCAAAAGAATTAATAACAGCTGTATTTCTGTCCATTTGTCTTTGTAATTGCATCCTTTCGGCTCTTGCCTCTTGGATCTGACTTGCAAAATATTTTTGCTGTTCAGTTAGCTCTGACTCTTTTAGTTCATTCCCATCAATAGTGACGGTGTTTTCTTCTTGTTTTACAGTTTCTTTATTGGCCATAATATCCTCCTATGGTTTTATGCACACATGTAGGTGTGTTTGGTTAAAATTAACCTATTGTTTTAGTAACGCTTGTAGGTGTGATAAGTGATGCGATTTGTGCATCTAAAGCTTCTTTTTTAGCTTTAATATCATCAGCTCCAAAGACTGTTTCAACCCATGCTTGTACGTCAGAAGCTTTTAAATCTTTGAAAGCTTTAAAGCTTGAGATTTTTGAAGTATCTAAACCACAAGTCCCGTATGAAGTAGCTGTCCAGTTGTTACCGTCAGCATCTTTATTAGTATCGTCTTTTGCTGTTAATCTCCAATGCACGTTATAAATAACGTCTGCATTACCATCTTTTGTTGGGTAAGTATCAACTGTTGAAACGTCCCAAGTATATCCTATTGCCATAATTATTCTCCTTTAAGTAAGTTAATTTCAGATTGTAAGGCATCAATCTGTGTTTGTTGTTCTTTCATTCCTGCAACTAAATGCACTACTAATTTACTGTAGTCCATTTGGTACATTTCTTCTTCAGAACCTGATACAGCGTTAGGCACTATGTCTAACACTTCTTGAGCTATAAGACCTTCATCTGCTTTGCCATCTGCTTTCCAGTTGTAAGCTACTGGGTTAAGTTCGTTGATTACTTCTAAACCTCTTGCAGAGCCTGTGATGTCTTTGAGTCTGCCATCTGATGATGTTCCATAGGTTGTGGCTGTATTTGTTGTTGAGATTAAACCAACATCAGCACCACCATTTTTAAAACTCACCATGGTTCTTCCATTACCTGATGCTCTAGCTACTACTATATTTCCACCACTGCTAACGCTAAAACAATCACTATCTCCATAAGTAGTTCCACCCACCAACACGTTACCTGAAGAATCTATTCTCATAGCTTCTGTTGAATTAGTATTGAATACTTGTATGCCACTTACATTGTAAGTAAGGTTGCCAGTTCTGTTTATACCACCACCAGTAAAACTTAAAAACTCTGTACCACCATCTTTAAAAAATATATCCCCACCATCTGCATCAAGAATAATATCTCCACCTGCATCTACAGTTAAATTACCACCATTAGTACCAATACTACCAACTGTTGTCCCTGCTTTTCTGAAGGTTAAAATATCACCATCAGAAGTTAGACGATTTAAGTTCATGCTTTCTGCACCATCTCTAGTTACATTCAAAGCTGATTGATAAAATAAATATGTACCAGCAGTATTTGTCCAAGATGTTCCTGAAGTCCCATGCAACAAGTTGCCTGATGAGTCTATTCTCATAGCCTCGTTTGCACCATCAACCTCAAAACCAATATATGTAGAACCTGTACCACCATTACCAACATCAGCCTTAAGAAGTAGACTTCCTGCGTTATTAGATGTTATTTCAGCATATTGGTTATAAGTAGTATCGTTTAATCTTATAGTTGGAGCATCAACTCCTGAAATTTCTAATAATTGCGAAGGACTATCAGTTCCAATT
>Ga0208791_1000355_pt1 | contig 21400 bp, 27 predicted proteins | sample 11_taG_FD_184084 | JGI IMG/M metagenome (GOLD analysis project Ga0208791, IMG submission 184084) | Marine viral communities from the Subarctic Pacific Ocean - 11_ETSP_OMZ_AT15265 metaG (SPAdes) (version 2) | ecosystem: Environmental > Aquatic > Marine > Oceanic | place: Pacific Ocean | collected...
GCATCTTGATTTCTCAAGTCCGTTCGACCATTAAGGGTCAATACGAAAGCCTTGATCCGAACAGCACTACCAGTGCTTCAGGCGCTCATGCTCTATCTCATTACCCTAATTGGGTTTTTGAATTTGAACGTCAGTTCCAAAAAGATAAAATTCTTGAGAAACCAGACCAACAAATGAGTGATACCAATAAAGGTATTGGACATTATGTTAAAGCTAGAGTGAGAAAGTCTGACAATGAAACAACGGGTCGCTTAATTAAGTATCCAATCAAATATGGACGTAATGGAGGAAAGAGTGTCTGGATTGAACGTGAGATTGTAGACCTGCTTCTTTCTTGGGGTTTCTTTTCTAAGAGTGGATCTTGGTTTGCTGTTGAAGAAGAACTTGCCGAATACATCAAATCGGGCGGCTTTGAATTTCCAGACAAGATTCAAGGAATGAATAAGATATATACCATCCTAGAGGATAGTGAAAAATTGACTTTGCATTTACGCAAGTTTGTTGAAAAAAATATCTTAAGTGCATGATTTTTTACACATCATATGGTGCTAAAAAAAAGCTACCTAGCTCTCATAAATATAAAATTGATTGGGAGTTGGGTAGCAGAAGCAAGCTACAGAAGAGCGTAAAAGATTTATTACAACCTCATTGGTTTTGTGACATGGTCTTTGAGGAACTGCCTGTTGTTGGAACTAGAATGACTATAGATTTTTATAATGCTTCTAGGAAAATTGCTCTTGAGGTTGATGGAGAGCAACATTATAAATACAACAAACATTTTCACGGCAAATCTAAGCAAAATTATTTAAAACAACTGTGCAGGGATAACGATAAAGAAATTTTTTGTGAAAAAAACAACATTACCATGATTCGGGTCTTGCAATGTGATTCAATATCTACAGAATTACTTAAAGAATTAGGAGCAATATGACAGGAGAAATAATAGAAGAACAAGAATTAAAAATACCAGTTTCAATCATAAGCAAACTTTATGATTCAACAGGCTCTGAAGATGGGGCGAACAAAGGTTATTTTTTATTTTATATAAATGAAGAGGGTCAACCGACCTTGACAAGCAGAATGTCTAATGCGTGTGTAAAAATAGCCTTAGAAAAAACAATACAAATATACTCCGAACAAACAGCAGAATGATTTACTCCTTTGACATAGAAAAGAAAGTCCTCAGTGGATTACTACAGCATCAGCACAAGTGGGAAGAAATCGCCTCACTTATTACAGATGATGACTTTTATAGTGAAGACTCTAAAGTTAACATCTCTATATTCAAGTTGATCCGAGCATCTCTCAATAAAGGTGAGGCAATTGACGATACGATTCTCATTGAGAAAATGAAAGGTCTAAGCGTTAGTTTTCCAGACAATATTGAAATCAGTGAATTTATTCACTCTCTGGCTTACTTTAAAATAACAGAAGATGTATTTCTAACCTGTGTTGCAGAACTTAAGAAGAAGTCACTCTGCCGAACAATTTACGACTCATGTTCTAAAACAGCCAAGTTTGTAAAAAAGGTAGACCCCACAATGGGCTACCAAGATATTCTTGATAAAGCTGACAATATCTACAACAAAGACCTTCAAAACTTTGAAGCGGGTAACTCTAATGTTGTTGATCTTTTTGAAATCATGGAAGACATGATTGAGGAGCGCGGAAATAACCCTCAAGAAGAATTTGGCTTAACAGGTCCACATAGGCGTATCAATGAAATCTATGGACCTATTTTGCGAGCAGGTAACATTACTGTTATTGTAGCTAGATCTGGTCAAGGTAAGACTAGTTTAGCTTTAGACTATTGCACCCGAACAGGTGCGGAGCATGGAGTTCCAGTGGTTCATTTCGATAATGGGGAAATGAGCGAAGAGGAACTTATTATGCGCCAATGTTCTGCAATGAGTGGTGTCCCTATGTGGCTTCTTGAGACTGGAAAATGGCGAACTACTGGTTATAACAACTGGAGTGCAGAAGATGTTGTCAGAAAGGTTCGTGAAACATTCAAAAAAATCAAAGAAGGTCATGGCATGAAGCTTTATTATGTGAATGTTGCTGGAATGGATGCTGACGAAATGTGTTCTCAACTCAAGCGTATTTATTATTCTAAGATCGGTCGAGGTAACGAGATGATCTTTAGTTTCGACTACATCAAGACAGATTTTGCCAACATGGGTAAAAATGATGGTTGGGCGCAAGTGGCTTATATGGTTCACAAGTTCAAGCAAACTATTCATCGTGACCTGTGTTTTGACGGCGAGCCTTGTGTGTCAATGCTTACATCCGTTCAATCAAACCGACTTGGCATAACAACCAACCGTGGCGTAGAGAGCATTGTCGATGACGAAAGTGTTGTCTCTCTGTCTGATGCAATTACTCATTTTTGTTCTTGGCTTTTCCTTTTAAGACAGAAGGTTGTAGATGAAATCACTGAGGATGGAGAGCAATTTGGGACTCATAAGCTTGTTCCTTTGAAGGCTCGACATTTAGGTAAGGATGCTTTGCGTCACATAAATCCTGTAAATATGCCAGACGGGACAAGTAAACGTAATTTCATCAACCTTAAAATTAACAACTTCGCGGTTGAGGAATGTGGAGATCTACAAGATATAGCTAATTTCCGCAATGGCGTATCTCTTGAACCAAACTCAACCACTCCAGAAGAGGACACAAGTCTACCAGAAATACTGCGCGGCGATGCATAACATACAAGAAATACTTCAAAACCTTGGATACAAACTCAAAGACTGTGGCGCTTATTGGCAGACAAACGCTCTTTATAGAGGGGGAGACAATCCAACAGCACTGCAAATCTACAAAGATAGTGGAGTATGGAAGGACTTTGTTGAAGACACAATGTATTTACCCATCGATGCTCTAATAGAACAAACTATAGGCTGTAAAGATTCTGTTGAAGTTAAGAAGTATTTAACGAACGCGAGGAATTTAATCAATAAAACTCATCAACCCAAGAAACATCTTTTGAACGAAGAAAAAAGCTATTCAATCACTTGCTTGCAAAAACTTTTGCCGCAATATGATTTATACCAAAAAATAAATCCAAAGATATCAGAAAAAACTCTTAAAATATTTAAGAGTGGGCTGGCTACTTCTGGAAAAATGTATCGTCGGTTTGTATTCCCTATCGTTAGATCTGATGGAAGGGTTCATGGATTTTCTGGTCGAAAGGCTGTGGACTTTGATGCCCCAAAATGGATTCATATGGGTAAGAAAAACACTTGGTTTTATCCTTACCATCTTGATAAATCTGTCCCATCTGCTATAGAATCAAGTAAGTCAGTTCATATTGTAGAATCTATTGGCGATTGCCTTTCTTTATACCAAGAGGGTATTCACAACACCCTTGTTTCTTTCGGCGTTAGCCTATCTCCTAAATTTGTTTCTCGTCTATCAACACTTGGGTTAGAGAGGATTTACATTTCTTTTAACAACGACTTTGATAGCGAAAAGAATGCGGGATTTGAAGGTGCTATAAAATCTATTTTCAAACTTCTTGAGTCTGTAGATTTTGAAATGATTTTCTTTGTCCCCCCTCACGAAAATGATTTTGGAGAAATGAGTTCGGATGATATAAAATCATATAAGACTAGATGTGAATCTCATGACCACAAGTCCTCTTGTGAGGCTGTAATATCAATTGCTCAAAATATGCATAATGCGTATGCTGAAAAGCGGCAGGGCGGAAACAAAGCTTTTGCCAAGAGTTTGGCTAAGTTCAAAAAACTATATAAATTTCATTATGACTAAAGTTACAGTAGGTATCGCAGGGATCTCGTTTGCTCTGGAAAGCAACCCCGACTTAAAATACGAAAAGATAGAAGAAGGATCTCCAATGGAGCTAATTGCAGAGCCAACTAATAGTTTTGACAGCAAGGCTATACGTTTAGAATACAAGGGTCTAAAGTTAGGTTATGTTCCTAGAAAAAAAGAGGGGGTATCTTTTGTCATTCAGTCATGGTGTCATGAAAATTTTAGCTCTGTTACCGCTAAAGTAGAGCAAGTCTGGTATAAGAAAGATGGTGTCGTTGATTCAGAACATTCTGAAGGATCTGAGATAATCGGTGTTGATGTGTGTTTTAACATACCAAAAGAAGCCTATCCATCAACAGATGTAATTATTACAAAACATTCTTTTTCTGAGCCTAATGTGATTGTTGATTTTAATGATACTCAGCATATTTACAATATGCGCTGTGAAAACGGCGAGTATAAAGTGCTTCAGGGAGGAACTACATTCATCAAACGATTTTTTAAACCATTTGACGCAGAAAGAATATCTCGTCAATGCTCTCGGTATTGGGGGGTCCCTGCTGAAGAAATATCAGAAATGTGGAACTCTAACGGCATGCTCGCCGCTGGATTTGGAACAGTTGTTCACGCCGCTTTGGAACATTATATCAACTTTGAAAAATCTGGTAAAATCATAACCGATGCTCGTAAGAAATCAGGCAAGGGCAATAACGAAAACTATGCTATGCCCAAGCATCCTTTTTTAAAGCAAACAATTAAATCTTTGCGTAGGATTACAAACAAGCTCGACAAAGAACATAACGCGGAAGAAATTGTTGCGGAAGCACTTATCACAGACTCTGCTACGGGCTGGGGTGGTTTGGTAGACCGACTCTGTATCATAGACTCCAAGAAAAAAATAGCTAGAATTCAAGATTATAAAGTTAACATCAACGCTGAAGTTATTGAGTCTCATAGCAAGCCGCTACCTCCGTTTAATAATATGCCAGCCAACAAGCTGACTAAATATGCTCTTCAGATGAGTTTTTATGGGGGGCTTCTGCAAAAGCATGGTTGGACTATTGATGGGTTGGATGTTTTTATATTTGAAGATAAGTGGGTTCACCATGAACTTCCTATAGTGGATTTTTCGGTATTAAAAAATAAAAAAAAAGAACTAAAGCAGGGTGACTTGCTCTAGCCTTACATTTTTCTAATTTTATAATTAGTTTTCTTTCTTGACTTGTTTGTCATTATATCCTATATTCTCGTTATAGGATATTATTATGTTACCTTTATTTAAAACCCAGTTCAGCGTCGGCAAATCGATACTAACCATCGACCATATTCTTGAATTAGTTAAAGAAGCTAATCTTGATCAACTTTGTGTTGTTGAGGACAACTTTTATGGCTTCCGCGAACTCAATCAAAAATGCCTTGAAGAAGAAGTCAAACTTGTTTTCGGTATCAGACTGCCCGTTATTTCTGATTCTTTTGATGAAAACGAGCGTTTTAGTAAGCTGGTTTTTTTCGCTAAAAATAACCAAGGTTTACGAGACCTAAAAAACCTTTATACAAACACCTATACAAGTGAATCAAGTGTCTTGGCGTTTTCTGAAATAAAAGACAAACTACAGAACATTAGAGTCGGTGTCCCGTTTTACGATTCCTTCGTCTACAACAATGTTTTTCATTTTGGGATGAGTAACATCGACTTGGATGGCGTTGATCATTTTTATATGGTTGAGGATAACAACCACCCGTTCGATTTTCAAATTAATCGCACACTCGACAAATTAAAAATCAACAATAAAACTTTAGTCAAAACCATTTGCTACGAAAACAGAGAAGATTTCAAAGCGTTTCAAATGCTTCGCGCCGTTTGCTCCCGCTCTCAAGGCAAAAACCCAACCTTCGGCAACCCTAACCTAAACCATTTTTGCTCTCAAGAATTTTGTTGGCAAAGCTGGAAAGAACAATCCAATGCTTAAATACGACCAAAAATATATTGTCTTTGACACAGAAACAGAAGGTTTGAATCTTTGTTATTCTCGACCTTGGCAGATTTCATGGGTGGAGGCTCAAGGTAAAAAAATAATCTCTGAACACGATCTTTATGTTGATTATGACGACTTGAATCTTTCTCCAATGATCAAAAAGATGACAGGCTTCAGTGATGCAAAATACAACAGGGAGAAACAACCTTTGGCTGATGTATGGAAAGCCTTGAAGAAATATCTTTTAAACCCCGAATACATAGTGGTTGGTCAAAACCTGCTGGGTTTTGATGTTTATATGGTCGCGATTATGCAAAACATGTTGGGGGAGACTCCAGACTATAGCTACTTGGATCGTATTTACGACACACGCGCTTTGGGCAGGGCGTACCGAGAAGATATTCGTAAACCAAGCTCAGACTTCTTAGCGTGGCAATATAAGCTAATGCACCAGCGAGGAGCAAGGGGAAAGAGCGTTAGTCAGTTGCAGTTGTTGAAGCTGTTTGGCATTGACTTTAATGAAAAGTTGTTGCATAATTCTCTCTACGACACAAAGATGTGTTTCGAGGTGTTTTTAAAATTGAAGAAAGCATTAGAACTATAGTGCGCATTCAATGATCATTTGCCTTAGACAAACAAATATAGATAACCAATAAAAAATTCACCAAATAATGTTTAAAGACTTCACTGTTTATGATTGTGTAGAACCAGCGGGTGTTGAACTTCCTCAGACTCCCGTAGATGAATCCGTTCTTGAAAAATTAGATCTTAAAAAGGGCAGTTCGAATTACGAAATTGTTCGTAAGCTTTGTTATCAAGGCATGGTCGCAAAGGGTCTAGAAAAAGAGAAAAACTATATTGATCGTGTTAAGTTTGAATTAAACACCCTCAATACGCTTGGTTTCATTGATTATATTTTATTGAATTGGGATGTGATTAACTTCTGTCATGATAACGACATCCCTGTCGGTGGAGGTCGAGGAAGTGCGGCGGGTTCTCTTGTCTTGTTTCTTTTGGGTGTAACAGACATTGATCCAATTCCACATGGTTTATTTTTTGAGAGATTTGTTTCCAAGAGTCGAGCGCGTAAAGTTACAGACAAGAACGGCAAAGAGTTTCTTGTTGGTAGTGTTCTTCCAGATATCGATAATGATATTTCTTATGAGAAGCGAGGGAAGGTAATCGAATATATTGAAAAAACTCATGCTGGTCGCACCGCTAAAATTCTAACCTTCAATACCTTTAGTTCTAAGCTTTGTATTCGCGAGGCGACAAAATATTTTGATGAAGCTAAAGAAGACGAAGCTAAAAATGTTAGTGACTTAATACCTAAGTTGCACGGTCAAGTTTTATCCCTAAAGAACGCTAGGGAAGAAAGCGAGAAATTTGATGAGTGGTGTTCTTCTCATAGAACAACTATTGAAAATGCCATAGCTATAGAAAACCTAATAAAAAATACAGGTGTTCACCCATCTGGTATTGCAATTTGCAGTCAGAATATTGAAGATGTAGTTCCTCTACAGCTAACAAAAGATGGCGATTTAGTTACAGGCTACAATATGCATGACGTTGCTGATCTTATGGTTAAGTTTGATATACTTGGCTTGAGAACTCTAACAATTGCTCACAAAACATGTCAGAAGCTTGGTATAAAATTAGAAGATATTGACCCCAACGACTTTAATATTTACAGGGTTTTACAGGATTTTAATCACCCAGTAGGTCTTTTCCAGATTTCTGCTGATACCAACTTTCAAGTTTGCCAAGATGTTAAACCAATTGACCTGAATGAACTATCTGACGTTGTAGCTCTTGCTCGCCCGTCCAGTCTTCAATTTGTTGACGATTACATTAGGCAGAAAAGATCTCCCGAAGAGTTGGGTATTGACCCCGTCATGGATGAACTTCTTCGTGAAAGTAAAAATGTATTTTTATATCAAGAAACCTTGATGCAATGTATTTCTCAAGTTTTTGGTTTTTCTCTACAAGATGCTGATGATGTTCGCAGGATTGTTGGTAAGAAAATGGTTGAAAAAATGCAACCTTGGAAAGAAAAAATTTACAATGCCGCTCAAGAAAAGGGTATGGAAGAAAGAGTCGCTGATTTCTTCTGGTCAGCGTTGGAAGCCGCCGCGCACTATTCATTCAATAAATCTCACAGTTTCGCGTATGCGACCCTAGCGGCTAAGACTGTGTATCTTAAGTTCAACCACCCAAAAGAGTTCTTCTTGAGCGTCTTGGAATCAGCAGAGTTTGAACCCGATCCCCTGCAAACTATTTCTTCAGTGAATCAAGAATTACCAGATTTTGGCATCAAACTTCTACCTCCCGATCTTTTTAAGTCGGGTTTAAACTTCCAGATTGAGGGAGACGACATTCGATACGGCTTGAATAGTATTAAAGGTATTTCTCTGCGTTCTTTGAGGAGTCTTGTTTCATTTCGTGGCAATTCTTTTGACAACAAGTATCACGCATTTGTTGCGGCGAAAGAATGCGGGATCAACATTTCTGTTCTCGCCGCTCTGATTCAAGCTGGAACGATGGACAGTAATACCGACAATAGAATTCGCCTAGTTCTTGAGGCTCAATCATTCAACCTTCTAACAGACAGGGAAAAGAGGAATCTAGATAAGTTGGGAAATAAGTATAATTTTGATGTATTGGATTCGATTGCTGACATTGTTGACAAGCAAACCCTAGGCGATGATAATCGCCCGATTATGAAGCCAAGTCGATTTGAGACGTTCAAAAAGAAGTTTGATAACTATCGAAGCATTTATAACGAAAACAAAAAACATCACAAATTTACTTATTGGTGGTATGAAAATTCGCTTCTTGGTTACAGTTACTCTTTCGGTCTAACAGATTGCTTTAGTGACGAGTATGGTATGTTGACAAACCTAAAAGAATCTAATAGTTTATCTCAGGGTTCTAGTTTTAAATGTGTTTGTCAGGTGAAAGATTGCTTTACAAGAACTTCAAGGAATGGTAATAAGTATATGATGATTTTTGGTAGTGACAATACTAGTGATCATAAATTCTTATTAATGGATAATCGCAACTCTGAAAACCTAACAGAATTCATAGAAGACAATCAAGACAAGCCCTTAAAGAAGGAGGATATAATTGTTGTTTTTGGCAGAAGAAGTGATAGTAATACATCATTCGCTGAAAATATAAAAATAATAAATTCTTCCGTCCTCATGAAACTTGGAGACCTTAAAAAACATGGAACTTAAAAATTACTTACAACAGACACTCGGCATTTTCAACAAAAGCAAAGAAGCCGCCAAAAAACTTTCTTTCAAAAGCGTAGACATAGAGCTATTTTCCGCTATATTTTTCTCTAATTTCAATCTTGGTTGTGCAACGATTGTCGGAGACTCTGATCTCATGGAGCAATTGTCGAAGGCTTCATTTTTAAATCTTGAGCGCAAAAAACAATACAAGGATTACGATAAAGAGATTAAGTTCACTCCAAAACTAAAAAAGTTTTTGGCGCACTGTGAAGATATTTCTTTTAATATTTTCAACCTAGATTATGTCGCTCCAGAGGTTATCTTCCTTGGTTTTTTAGATTACAATTTTTCCACCCGCGCAATCAAAAGTTTCTTTTTTGAAGGTGGTTTGCACAACGATACTGCTGAAGATTTAATTTACAGGACAACAGCGTATTTGAAAGACGAAGATACAGAATTATTTTCACCAAAACCGTTCCTTGAGGATGCTCAAGTCCAAGAACAGCCCGAACAGCTTCAAGTTCTTGATATGTTTAACGACAATGATGTTTTATCGCAGTTTGCTGAGAATTTAAACATAAAGGCTGTAAGCGGTGATTTTGACGCTGTTATTGATTTCGACGGAAAGATAGAAGAACTTGCCACTATCCTGTGCAGGAAAAAGAAACCTAATGCTATTTTGGTCGGACCTGCTGGATGTGGAAAAACTAGCGTGGTCGAGGGGTTGGCATCTTCTATTGTCAACGGCAAAGCACCAGAGCTACTTTCTGACAAGGTTATTTATTCTTTGAGTCTTTCTAGTATGGTTGCTGGCACACAGTATCGTGGTCAGTTTGAGGAACGTCTAGAGAACTTTGTGAATGAAATGAAGAAGTATGACAACCTCATTCTGTTTATTGATGAAATACATACTCTTGTTGGTGCAGGGGGGTCTCAAGAAAACTCTCTTGAAGCTTCCAATATCCTTAAGCCAGAATTAGCTCGTGGAACTATTAGTTGCATTGGGGCTACCACAATTAATGAATATACTCAGACCATCAAGAAAGATAGTGCTTTGGATCGTAGATTTGAGCGCGTTACAATTAGAGAACCTTCTAAGTTTCAAATGAATAAAATCCTCCCATCTCTTGTTGAGTTTTATGAGGAATTTCATAATGTTAAATATTCAAAATCTTTTTTGGGCAACGTTATCGAATACTGCGAAAGATTTATGCCTAATAAATGTTATCCAGACAAAGCCGTGGATGTTATCGACCATTGCGGCGCTCAGGCTAAGGTTGAATTTTGGAGTATGGATGGTGATATCAAAACACTTAAGAACCAAATCATTCAAGAAGATGGTGACAGCACAGAAGATCTTTTTGCAGAGTTTGAGTCCAAGTTCTCTGATTGGGTGGCTGACAAACAAAAAGAACCCGCTCAAGTAACACTTAAACAATTAAAATCGTTTTTCGACAAGAAAGAAAACCCGCTAAACAAGAAGCATGTTATAGAATCTTTTTTCGATCACGCTCGATCTAATTTTGTGGGCAATAGAAAGCAAATCAAAAAACTAGAAAAGTCAATTAAGCTATCAAACTTGGGTTTTGAAAACTCTTCTGGAGGCATTCCAATTTTCTGCCTTAATGGGTTTAAACATAGCGGTAAGACAATGTTCACTAAACTGTTGCAAGAGTCTCTGGAAATGAGTGGCGCGACCGTGTTGTCTTATAATGGCGTTCATTTCTCAGATCATTATGCTAACTACAAGATAGTTCCACAAATCCATAACAACACATCGCTTTGTGAAAAGGTTTTGATTGAGCCAAACTGCATAATTATTATTGATGACTTCCATAAAATGAACGAGTCAACGCATTCATTGTTCACGGAGATATTTAAAGAAGGCAAAATATACATGAACTCTGGTGACGTGGCAGATTTCTCAAACTGTAAATTTTTTATAACAGGAGACACTCTGGAGGAAAAAAGCATGGGTTTCGCTGGAGGTCAGTCTCCACCCAAGTCTAAAATCCGCGTCCACTTGTCTAAATACTTCTCAAGCAATATTTTCCTTGAAGAACTTACAGAGCGCGACTTGCGTAGAGTCCTGTGGAGCAAATTAAAAAACATGAGAGACATTCTTTCAATGAATAACATCAAGCTGATATATGATTTTAAATTTATTAAAAACTTTGTTCAAGGTGTTGATTTCAAAAATAACGCTTTACAATCTCTTAACGATGAATTTGACAAAAAAATCAAACAGGCTGTGGCAAAAGAATCTCTCAGTGGAGAGAGCGAAATTCATCTAAAAAAACTATCAACAAAAAAGTTAAAATAAATCAAAACAATTGTTGACTTTTAATCCAAAAACAGCTATCATACAAGCATGAAGCAACTAAATAGAAAACAAAGATCGGCGTTAAATTCGATCCGAAAGTCAGGGGGTCGATTCTTCGGTCTATACACAACTCAAGGAGGTGTTATCAATGCTCAGTTTACCTCTGAGAGTCCTTTTTACATTGTTGTCCACGACCGCAATAGTGGACGCAGTCTCAAGCTAGCTAAGTCGAGCATTGAAAAAGTAACCCTTGGCTAAAACTTAATATAGTTGGGGGCTTACGCCCCCAACTTTAACTTGTTATGAGCGGCAAAAAAGCAAAAGAAATTCGCAGAGTTTTGCAGTATGATAAAAACAACTGTAACAGCATCCAGCGCAGAACCTACAATGTATTCAAAAAACATTATACATCCACACCATCCAATTACAAAGCAAGACTTATTGAAACATTGAAAAACAAATATTAAAATGAGTAAATCAAATTGGAAAGAAAGAGAATGTGGTAGCCTTTGGCGCAACGACGATGGAAACAAACAGTATTACTCTGGTTTTGTTGAAGTTGATGGAAAACGTCAAAGGATAGTAATTTTTAGAAATGGGTTCAAGACAGACAATTCTTCTAAAGAAGCTGACTTACGAATCTATATCAATAAAGAAGTGGATTCAAGTGCAAAACAAAAAATAAATTAATTATGAGTGATTCAAAAAATAGCAAAGATAGCGGCGAGGACAAAAAACTATTATCGGCACTTCATGCAAAAGTAATGGAGGACATCTCTTTTCAAGAAGCTGTCCACATCGTCTCAAGTGTAGTCATGGGAAAAATTGTTGATGAGGTGTCTGAGATGTCGGAAGATCAAAAGTCTGAAACTTATAAAGACCTTGGTTTAAATTAAGTGTAAGCATTTGTATATGGACGTTGATTTTTCGTTAGAAGCCAGAAAATTTCTAGAGGCACACCCCAAAGAAAAACTTGAGGGTCTAAGTCTTGATGAGCGCGTTTCTAAACTTTTAGAAGCTAAGGCTAGGTTACATAATGAACATTTTGATAAAAAAATAAGTTCAGAACAGTTGGAGACTGTCTTTAATAGAGGTCAAGCTGTTACAGATTGGGTGTATTGCGCAAGTAAAAGCAACATGCAGTGGTCATTCGCCCGTGTCAACAAATTCATATACATGCATCAAGATAAAAAAGTCGGCAAGTCTTACAGGTGCGCTGACAGGGATATAGCAGAGGGTGAGTTAGAATACGAAACTGAAATGGCGGGTCAAGGTTATCATGATTATACCGATTTAGATTTTGCTGTTGCTCGTTTGGATTTAAAAAATATTCAAGTATCTGAAGATGAGTCAAACCGTAAAATAAAAGGTTTGCTGGGAATGAATTTCGTCCAAGAAGATTAAGTTTGGATTTTTTATCTTTTAACCTCATAACGATTAGCTGAGACGCCCCACAATGAAACCAGATAACTTTATGAAAACAAATACAGAAACAAAAACCATAGAAAGTCCCAAAGTTTGAATTATGACCATTAACGAAATGATACAAGCTCTCCAAGAGGAGAGGCAAGAGCACGGTGGCGACATTGAATGCGTCATTGAGATTTACACCACGTTTGGAATCGAGGTCGAAGTTGTAGCAGTGGATGAGCTTTCGACTCAGAAGCGAACGATCAAATACAAGACAGCGAACCGCAGGAACGATTTTAAGCGGGACGAAAAATGCACGATGTTTTTGTGCGAACGCCGAGTAGGATTGAGAGCAACGCCTTGTTCGCAAAATTTGTTATGAGCTACGAAGATAAAATCAGAAAACGGAGTGCGCTGGATCGGGCTGATGCCGCTGGAGAGATTGCCGATTCCATGGGCGTGCGCGGAGAGATCATGCGCCGAATCCATGCAGGGGAAATCACACTTGAGGAAGGACAAGCCGAACTCAAGAACATCAAACGCAACGCGAAGAAAAAAGGTCAACTCACCCGCTCGCAGAAATGGAGCAGGTCTTGATTGCGAACGCAGAGTTCACCCGTGCCACGAAAACAGAACAATAACCAGAAACAGACATGAGCAAAGAAACAGATAAACAAACACAAAACGAAACCGCATCGGGTGAAACGCCTTGTTATGCTTATCCAAAAATAGGGGAGCAGTTGAGCAAGTATCAGCCGAACCTTGAATACAAGAGGGAGGATGGTCAATGGGTCAAAAGCGGCGTTATCACCGCAACCATGAGCATGAATTTTGTAGGATCTTATAGATACAAGGTTTTTGCATAACGAAGAAAGTTAAGCCGTGAATGAAATGAATTGGATTCAACGACTTGTTAGCCGACTACGCTTCCGCTTCGGGATTTATCTTCCGCATATCCACAAAGAAAAAGCAGGAGTAATCAGCGAGGGAGAATGCTGGGTCATTTCCCACGGGTGCTGGATGTATTGCTACGACACACTACCAAAAACAATCTGGCTTATGATCCGCGAATACCGATCAGACCGCCACCTAGTAGGCTAATAGGTTATGAGAGTTTTGGTAACAGGTAGCGAAGGTTTTATTGGTAAAAATTTATGTAAATTTTTAGCAAAACGCGGTATTGATGTAGAGGGTTGTGATTTAAAAAATGGTCGCAGTTTCAACCCAAACCTAAATGGTTTTGATGCGGTTATCCACTTAGCGGCAAACTCGTCAACCACCGAAACAAATATAGCTAAAATAATAAAAGAGAACTTTGAATTCTCTAAGGTTATATACAATCTTTGTTCTGCGAATAACATAAAATTTCAGTATTCTAGCAGTGCTAGTGTTTACGGGAACAGTAAGACCTTTCAAGAAGACCAGTTTTGTTCTCCGCTTAACCCTTACGGATTCAGCAAGTACATGTTTGATTGCTGGCTTTTAAATTCAATACACCCGTATCAGGGTCTACGTTATTTTAATGTTTATGGGAAACACGAAGAACACAAAGGCGATCAAGCTAGCCCAATCCACAAATTTTCACAGCAAGCTCAAAAAAACGGCAAAATAAAAGTTTTTAAAAACAGCGAAAAGATGAAAAGAGATTTTGTTTGTGTCGAAGATGTTTGTGAGGCTCATTACAGGCTACTGCATTCTGATGCTAGTGGGGTTTTCAATGTTGGCACAGGTTCAAATATATCTTTTCTTGATGTAGCTAATATTTTTTGCGATAAGTATGGGGCTACAATTGAAACAATTAAAATGCCTAAAAAGCTAAAACAACACTATCAATATGAAACAAAATCCGACAATACTAGACTAATAGATGCTATTGGAGATATTGAATGGAGGTCAGTAGAAGAGTATGTGAAAAAAATATGACATAATAGATACAATATAAGTGTAAAAATGTTCATAATGGACTTTAAACTTTTGTTACGAGAATTTCTTTGTGAGGGTGGGTGGCTTGTTCCCGTCGTTGGAGCTTTTGGTATGCTAGCCAGAATTATGATCGACCCTAACAAACATTCTCTTTTTTCTCTCTTTAGAAAAATCTTCAGCGCGGCTATATCCAGTGGTATTGCTTGGTTTATTCTGAACGGCGCTCCCTTCTCTGATTTCACAAAAGCTATATGTTATGGCGTTATTGGTGTTATTAGTCCAGAAATCATTCAGGGTCTAATAGCTCTTGCTAAAAAATTTGAAAAAAACCCTTCTAAGTTTATAAAAAAATGAGTTTATTTTCGTGGCTAAAAAATCTTTTCTCTAAAAAACAAAAAGAGGAGGTAAGAGATATATATAGCCTTTCCGAAAAATCACTAAAACTAATTCTTCAATACGAGGTGGGTAACAAAGGTTATTATAATCGTTTTTTAGACCATCCAACTTACCCAAAGGCTTCCAGCGGTGTCACAATTGGCATCGGTTATGATTTAGGTTATAATTCAGCCGAAACTGTCAAAAAAGACTGGAAGAACTTCCTTTCTAAAAAGGATTTAAAACGAATTACTTCTGTTGTTGGTTACAGGGGTGGTGTTGCCGAATCACACGCGAAACGTATATCGGATATAACGATACCTTGGGATTCTGCTGTTCAGGTTTTCCAAGAAACAACTGTTCCAAAATTTATAAATTACACACTCAAAGCCTTCCCACAATGCGAGAATCTTCATCCTGATGCTTTTGGTGCGCTTGTTTCTATTGTTTTTAATAGAGGTGCTTCCATGAAGGGTTCTAGACGCTCTGAGATGCGCAATATTCGCTCTCTTGTCCTACAGAAAGACTACAAGTCTATCGCTCGTGAAATACGCTCCATGAAGCGTATATGGCGAGGAAAAGGTTTGGATGGTTTACTCAAGCGCCGAGAAGCTGAAGCGATATTAGTTGAATCTTGTATTTGACATTTGCTTAAAATTGTTTTATTATAATTAACATGATACACGATTTTTTTAACCTGCATAAAATCACCAGAGATGATATTTTGCGCTATGTGTTGCGTAATACTAATTTTTGCCCTATCGAGCAACAAATCGACCCACTTTATTTTGAGGTTTTTGAGGAATGTATTTTAAATTCCCACACAAAAGAAATTATAGATCAAGATCAGGAGTTTATTTTCTTTCAAAAAGAGCTTTCTAAATTAAGAAGTTTAGCTCCTAATATGAAAAAGTCTGAAATTCTTTCCTTGTGTGAAGAGCTAGAAAGCTTCGCGCCGACAACAATTAAAGTTTAAACAATACTTTCTTTAAGTTGATTCTTAAAATTAGATTTTTTATCTATATTGATATATAATGGGTATGGCAAAAAAACCAATATTCAGCAAGGTTGAACAACATGACAAGGCATGGGGTCGTGAGCTTTGGATGGCTAACAATGAAAAGTATTGCGGCAAAATACTTGAGTTTAATCAAGGCTCTTCTTTTTCCATGCACTATCATATCAAAAAAGAGGAAACTTGGATGGTCGTTCAGGGAGTATTTGAAATGGAATATTTTGATCTTAAGTCGGCAGATATTTCAAAAACCATTTTAAATGTGGGTGACACAGTTCATTTAGAGCCTAGCATCCCTCATAAACTAACCTGTGTTGAATGTGAGAGCGGTAAAGGTATGATATTTGAGGTTAGCACACAGCATTTTAATGAAGATTCCTATCGAATCGGCAAGGGTGATTCTCAAAAATGAATATTTTAGTTATAGGAGAATCTTGTAAAGATGTTTTTGTTTATGGGTCTATTGATAGAATTTGCCCAGAAGCCCCCGTCCCTGTTTTTGTCCCCAATCGACAAACATCGCACCTAGGTATGGCTGGAAATGTCACACTTAACATTTGTGCTATCTCAGGACTCAGAAAAGATAGCGAGGTTGAATGCCATTTACATTCAAACCTAACCAAAGGTCATAAGACTCGGTTTGTTGACGAATCGTCGAATCAAATGCTTATGCGTATTGATACAGACTCTTACGATGAAAATCATGTGCGCAATAAATTTAAAAACATTAAAAGTATTGATTTTTCTATTTATGATGCTGTCGTTGTTTCTGATTACAATAAGGGTTTTTTGAGTTATGATGATATAAACTATATCGCTGACAAAACGCGGGAATCTAGCAACGCTAAATTATTTATAGATACAAAAAAACATCCTCGCAGTTCTTCTGATTTTTCTGGTTTCGATTTTATAAAAATTAATGAGAAGGAGTTTACTGAAAACGGTTTCAGTGAATTATATGAAGACTATGAATCTCAATTAATTATCACCAAAGGCTCTAAAGGATGTAGCTACAAAAACAAAGACTATCCATGTCAAGCTACTCAGGTTTTCGATGTTTCTGGCGCGGGGGACACTTTCTTGGCGGCTTTTGTTTATGAATACATGAAAACGTTAGATGTAGAAAAAGCTCTTGACTTTTCTCAAAAATGCTGTAGTATTGTTGTAGCCAAAAAAGGAGTATGCACAGTTTGAAACACAATAAAATACTAGCTTACGAAGATTTAACAAAAGAAGTTAAACAAATCCACGACATGAGAGGATTTGGGATCTGCCCTCCCCTCGCTTTAACAAACGGTTGTTTTGATTTGTTTCATGCTGGTCACGCCCGATTATTAAATTCGATCAAATCATCTATTATTGGCGGCAAATTGATTGTGGGTATCAATAGCGATGAAAGCGTCAAATGTCTCAAGGGTGACAGCCGCCCGATTATTCCCGCCGACCAAAGGGCTTACATCATAGCTAGCCTATCTTGCGTTGATTATGTGTTTATTTTTCCAGAAACAAACATTGAACGATACTTGAGGGAAATCAAGCCTGATATTTGGTTTAAGGGTGGGGACTATAATATAAACTCTCTAAACAAGGAGGAGGAGGAAGTGATCAGAAGTTGCCGTATTGATGTTCGCTTTGAATCATTCGTAGAAGGCATAAGTTCAACTAATATTATAAAAAAAATAAAATGAAAAGAGTTTGTGTAGATATCGACGGCACAATATGCAGTCTAACAGATGGTGACTATAATATGGCTAAACCGTATACCGACCGCATTCATTTTGTTAATGAACTGTATGACAAAGGAGTGGAAATAATCTACTGGACGGCGCGTGGAGGAGCTTCTGGTAAGGATTATACAGACCTAACAACACGCCAGCTTGAAGAGTGGGGAGCCAAATATACAAAGCTTCTTTTGGATAAAATGTCATTCGACGCTTTGATTGACGATAAAGCATTTAACTCTAACAAATTTTTCTCAGGAGAATATTCTTATGATTTCACATAAAGCAAAAAACATGTCGTCACCGCGACACATTCACAAATCACAACACCTAGGTCAAAGTGGCGAACGTCGTTTTTACGATAGCTGTAAAGTCTTGGGTAAAGACGTAAAGAAAACTTCCAAAGCTGATGATATGGGTCATGTTGATTTTGTTGTGGACTCGCAGACATACGATGTCAAAGGTCTCAAAGATAGCACTAAAGAAGGTTTTATTCTATTGGAGTTGAAAAACGTACAGGGGAAAAAGGGTTGGTGTAATGATGAAGAAAAACCTGATTGGATTGCTTTTGATTTTGGTGCGTTCTTTGCATGTTTTAAAAATTCTGACTTGTATAAAGCTAGTCAAAAATTATGCGACCTATCGGATGCAGTATCAAAAGCAAAGGATTGTCTATACAAGGGGTATACGAGAAGAGGTCGAGAAGATCTAATGACAATGATTACACTACAAGACGCGCTCAACAACTGCGAGCATATGTTTGTTCCTTACAGGGAGTATAGTGAACCTATGGATTTGTTGTAGGTTTTTGATTAGATTGGTTGGTGTAGATCAATTTTTACTTGATTTATTCGGCACGATCAAATCCTGCTTTTCTCACATACCCAATTGGTTCATCAACACTGTGATAAATGCCCAGTTGGTCGCCAACGACAACATCCCCACAACTCACATAAGGAAGATTTATTCTTTTCATTCTTGCTCCTAAGTGATATAATAGGGTTGGTAATCTGGCTTCACTAAGATAATCTATAGAAAATAAATCATCCCATTTACTATCGCATATCAAATCAAGAAACTCTCTCCTTATTACATGAAAACCAAAAGAAGATGCAATAGTTAGTCTTGCTGAAGAGGGGAGACCATTTTCCACCAAGGGTTTTTTATTTTTTTTATATTTCTCTTCTGATTTTAATTTGAATAAAAGTTCGTTTTTGCTGACTTTCCTTTTTTTTGAATTAGTATTTTTTTTAGGTTCTCGACGCAGATTTCTTGATGCATAGTCAAACCCCTCATCTAGTTTTGGCAATGTTGTTTCAATCAGAGTATCCCACTCAACCAAGTAAACCACGTCGCTCAAAACACTTTTTCTGTATTTTGACCACCATTCCCTAATAAACTGGTCGCTATTCCACCTTAAGTAAGACGGGCTTTTGCCCTTGTCCTCGCTTTCAGCAATATGAATGTCTATGTCAGGGTTATAATATTTTAAAGACTCAATATGAGGAGTTTTGAAATCTCCACCGTCCCCCCTATGCGTGAAAATAATTATTGATTTAGGTTTCGTCATACACTATATTTTCGCGCCTGTATCGGTATTCCATTCTCCGTCATAACCCCACCACTTTGTGACAGTCATTTCAAAATCTACTGCTGATATGTTTTGGGCTTCTGAAAGTCCAGAATAGTCACCGATGTAAAGAGGGCAAGAAACAGTTCTCCCTCCAGATAAATTAAACACTAAGTCTGCATTTAATTCTGTGGCTACATCGTATCCTAAATCATCCACAAGGTATGTAGATGAGGTAGATATATGCATATCTACGTCAAAAAAATTCAAATCATCGGCACTGCATGATGCCAAAAAATCAAGCCCTATATACATTTGGCTGTTTGGTGCAAATGGGTGGTTTTTATCGCCTTCGATATATGCGACTTGACCAGAAAAGAATAAATCAAGAAATGCAGGTCCAAAGGAATCTGATGCTGGCGGCGATCCAATTAAGTCCTCTTCTTTGCCATAGACTGTATAAATACTAGAACTAGGTTCAGAATCAGCTAACCATGATAACTGATGTCTGAATGCACATACTAATTCTGGATCGTAAAAGTTTATAACAGAAGTTTCTATCCACATCCCCTTCTCTGTATTTAAATCTCTGGCAACAGTATCTCCAAGACTGGCTGGAGAATCACTTGGGTCAACGGTGTATTCGGCGTCAAAATCAGCTACGTGATTAGTGTCAAATACTTGCACACCATATGTGTATGATGCATTAAATCCTCTATCCCAATGATGCTGTGGAGAAGAGTTGTCTTCATAATAAAGGTTTATGGAGGGGGATGTTGATGAATCTGCGGGATCTGTTGAGTTTATAATTATATTCACGCCCTTTTCAACCGCTCCAGATGGATCAGAGTCTGCGTATTCTGCATGAGCCTCTCCTGCTGTAAAATAAGCGTCTCTTGCTCTATACACAATTTCCATTAACTCATCTTGAGTAACAAGCATAGGGAAATCTGTTCCCTCCCCACACTCCACGCTTCCGTCAAGGGGGTCGCTCCCTCCTGTCAGCCACCCCTTTTTGAATCTTAGTCTAGGGTCAACAGCTGACACACCCCCATCAGTACCCTCTATGATACACCCTCTCCCTCTTCCCCTAAATGTAATCTTATCCCCCATTATAAGTCGTCAGCATGAGTCGGCGCAGATTCAAATACCTGAACCAAAGAACCATTCAAAAAACCATAAGTTATTCTTTGAGCGTCGTTTATTGCTTGTTTGTGAGAACTAGTTGTATCTTCAACCTTTCCTATCAAAAGCCTAATTTTGTTTTGTTCTGGGGGAGAACCTGTAACACCGACCTCATCAGTATCACCTATATCTACAGCGTCAAGACTCCATGATGTTATTGTGCCTGAAGAAACATTGGCTTGCAAAACAATATACTTGTCAGAAGTAATCGTGTTCCAAGCATCAAAACCGACCCCAGCAAGATTTACTTCATCCCCATTTGTGCCTTCTGTCAATGACGATAATTCGCTCAAAACCCGCCACTGGAAATTTGAGGCTTCGTCCGTTTGTGTTTCTATTTTAAAAGGGTGTTCAAAAGCATCAGTCTCTTCTGAGACGCTCCAATGAATATTCTCTCTCAGCTTGAACGACTTAACATTAAAGTCTTCTATCTCGCACACAAAAAAGTATTTATTGTCATCATCGTTGTCTGGAAGATCCCCTTCCATGAATGCGGCACTTGTTGGAGAACCATCCGTTAAAACCAATTGAACATAAAATTTCTTTGCATCATCCCCCAACTCAAACGATGAACTCATCCCAGAAATCTCTATCGGTGATGCAATTAAAGTGTCATCAGAGTGGTAATAAACATAAGCTTGGTTAAACTTAACTTGATACTTCGGCGCTTCTCCTTCAGGCACTTCTTTAATAGAAAAAGTAGGATAGAAAGGATGAACATATAAAATTGGTTTATATGTTTTTGATTCTGGTGTTTTCGAAGTGTCACTCATTCCCTAAAAAATATCTTTTAATTTCGCCGCCTCCGTCTATGTAATATAAATCTCCGAACTCTTTAAATTTTTCGCATGAAATTGTTTTTATTGTCTTTTCTGGGTCTTCTTGA